>ODAJ012153932.1_pt1 | contig 55142 bp, 39 predicted proteins | sample 1539241 | NCBI WGS metagenome assembly ODAJ01 (sample SAMN02144231, study PRJEB22623) | gut metagenome | biome: sheep rumen | host: Ovis aries | place: New Zealand | reverse complement strand
CTATTTCCCTTTGTGGGAATCCGGCAGTTTCCGGGTTAGGCAGGGCGGTAGACAGACTATTTCCCTTTGTGGGAATCCGGCAGTTTCCGGACCAGGCAGGCCGGTAGGCAGGCTATTTTGCCTTGCAGGAATCCTGCGGCCCCGGACCGGAGACGGGCGGCTTTATAAATGAGTTTACAGGAATATGCAGGAGTATATATGGAACAGGATATTATAAAACAACTGGCAGCGGAGCTTTCCCTTGCCCATGAGCGGGTGGAGGCAGCCGTCAGGCTGATTGACGAGGGCAACACCATCCCCTTTATCGCCCGCTACCGAAAAGAAGCAACCGGAGCCCTCAACGATGAGGAGCTTCGCCATTTACATGAGAGACTAGTGTACCTGAGGAACCTGGAGGAGAAGAAAACCCAGGTTCTTCATGCAATTGCAGACCAGGACAAGCTTACCCCAGATCTGGAAAAAAAGATTCGGGAAGCGGCCACCCTGGTGGCTGTAGACGATCTTTACAGACCCTTCCGTCCCAAGAAAAGGACCAGGGCCATCATAGCCCGGGAAAAAGGTCTGGCTCCTTTGGCTGACATCCTTCTGGCCCAGAGGTCTGACCGGACAGCCAAAAAAGAGGCGGAGGCCTTTGTGGACCCGGACAAAGGGGTGGATTCTGTGGAGGCGGCCCTGGCGGGAGCCCGGGATATCATCGCCGAGCAGGTGGCCGACCGGGCCGACTTCCGTGAGGGCATCCGCCGATGGACCAAGAAACAAGGCAGGCTGACGGTCAAGGCCAGGAATGCGGAGGAGAAATCCGTCTATGAGATGTATTATGATTTCTCAGAGCCCATAGCCAGACTGACCGGTTACCGGGTCCTGGCCATCAACCGGGGTGAGAAGGAGAAGTTTCTGACAGTTAAGACAGAGGCACCGGAGACTCCCATCGTAATGGCCCTTTACCGGACCATGGCTGCCACAGAAGACGGGGCTGCCAATGAGTCCATGCAAGACCAGATCCGCCTGGCAGTGGAAGACAGCTATAAAAGACTGTTGGCTCCTGCCATAGAGAGGGATATCCGGGCTGAACTTACAGAGACAGCCCAGGAGGGAGCGATCAGTGTCTTTGGTAAGAATCTGAAGCAGCTGCTGATGGCTCCGCCTATCTCCGGCCGGACGGTTCTCGGATGGGACCCGGCTTTCCGGACAGGCTGTAAGCTGGCGGTGGTGGACCCGACCGGTAAGGTGCTCGATACAGTAGTTATTTATCCTACGGCTCCCCAGTTCAAGGTGAAAGAGGCCAAGGCCATCGTTCACCGTCTTATTAGAAAATATGGCATTTCCCTGATTTCCCTGGGCAATGGAACTGCCTCCCGGGAATCAGAACAGGTCATCACGGAACTGATCAGGGAGATTCCTGAAAAGGTATCTTATGTTATTGTCAATGAGGCAGGAGCATCCGTCTACTCGGCCAGCAAGCTGGCGACGGAAGAGTTCCCGGAGTTCGACGTGGGCCAGAGGTCAGCGGCCTCTATCGCCCGCAGGCTGCAGGACCCCCTGGCTGAACTGGTTAAGATAGAACCCAAGGCTATCGGTGTCGGCCAGTACCAGCATGATATGAACCAGAAAAAGCTGGAAGAGACTCTCTTTGGCGTGGTGGAGGACTGTGTGAACAGTGTGGGTGTTGACCTCAACACAGCTTCGTTTTCTCTCTTGTCCTACATATCGGGAATCAGTAAGACTGTAGCTAAAAATATCGTGAGCTACCGGGAAGACCATGGACGGTTTACATCAAGAAGAGAACTTTTGAAGGTGGCTAAGCTGGGGCCTAAGGCCTTTGAACAGTGTGCCGGTTTTCTCCGTATTCCAGGAGGCCGGGAGCCCCTGGATAATACTAGTGTTCATCCCGAGTCCTACCAGGCGGCCAGAGAGCTTATCAAAGCCTTGGGCTACCAGGCCCAGGACCTGGACAAGGGCGGAATCACCGGCATAAAGAACAAGGCAAAGCTGACAGACAAGCTGGCAGAGAGCCTGGGTGTGGGTCTTTTAACTCTCACGGATATCGTTGATGAGCTGGCCAAGCCGGGCAGGGATCCCAGAAGCCAGATGCCCGCTCCCATCCTCAGGACTGATGTTCTGGAGATGAAAGATTTAAAAGAAGGGATGGTTCTGAAGGGGACTGTCCGCAATGTCATAGATTTTGGTGCCTTTGTGGATATCGGCGTCCATCAGGATGGCCTGGTCCACATATCAGAGATGTCGGATAAATTTATCAAGCATCCCCTGGAGGTCGTCAGTGTTGGTGATGTGGTGGATGTCCAGGTATTGAGTGTCGATTTATCCAGGAAGCGGATCCAGTTGACCATGAAGATAAAATAGTAAAGGAAAGTGTGATATTATGAGTCGATTACAGGATATCAGTAAGATGAATCTTGCGGACCTTGATCGGCCCGGCCAGGCCGGCCAGGAGGAAGACCAGGCTGTGGACCGGGAAGAAGTCTTAGGTCAGGAATTCCAGGATAAGGAAGAAAGGGCGGACCAGGAACTCCTGGATCCGAAGGAATCTGACGGAGAAAGACCGGAAGCCGGACAGGCAGAGGGAGATGAGTCATTACCGGCAGAATCCGGGGATCTATCCCAGGCCGGCGCGGAGTCTGCTGCCGGGGAAAAGGCAGAGGATAAGAAGGAGGATAAGGCTCCTAAGAAAATGATGGAGCCCCAGGGCCAGCATTACTATGTGGATGCGGAACTGTCAGAGAATGATCTGGTATCATTTATGCTCAATCACAGTTATCGCCAGCCCCTCATGATTTTTGTGACAATTATAGGAATCATCTGGCCTATAATGGCCTGGTACCGGGGACAGAATATGTTTATTCCTATAATCGGTGCTGCCTGCATCCTGATTCTTATGCCCGGAACCACCTATTTACAGGGCAAGAGGGCCAAGAAAACCATGAAGATCTACCAGGAGGTATTCCACTATATGTTTGATGAGTGGGGCATGCACCTGGAGGTCAGCGGTGAGGCCATCGATGTGGAGTGGAAAAGAGTGATCAAAGTGCTCTCTTTAAAGTCCCTGCTGGTATTATATACCGGCAAGAACAATGCTTTCCTGGTGCCGGTCAAAGACATGGGACCCAGGGAGGAAGAAATTAAAGCCTTTATCTACCGGATGACCGGCAAAAAATAGGAAGCCGGCAGGCCGGCAGGAGAACCGTTAACCTGCAAGAGGAATAGAATAGATAATATATATGATAATAGATAGTAACAGTGCCCGGGATACCTATCTTCTGGGCAAGGAATGCGGCCGGCAGGCCCTGCCGGGGCAGGTATACTGCCTCCACGGGGACCTGGGAACCGGCAAGACCGTATTTACCCAGGGCTTTGCTGCCGGTTTGGGGATCAGCGAGCCTGTGTCCAGCCCGACTTTTACCATCATCCAGATTTATGAGGAGGGCAGGCTGCCCTTCTACCATTTCGACGTTTACCGGATCAGTGATCCGGAGGAAATGTATGAGGTGGGCCTGGATGAGTATCTGGAAGGGGAGGGGGTCTGCCTTATCGAATGGGCGGACCTGATTGAAGACCTGCTTCCTGATAATAAGATAGAAATCAGAATTGAAAAGGACCTGGACCGGGGCTTTGATTACAGGAAAATTACGATTGAAAACCCCTTCCTGGACCAGGAAGCCTAGGGAGATGACGAAATGAGAATTCTTGCGATGGACAGCTCAGGTCTTGTTGCCTCTGTTGCCCTTTTGGATGAAGAGACTTTACTGGCAGAATATACCATTAACTATAAAAAGACCCACTCCCAGACCCTGCTGCCCATGATGGACGAGATCGTCCGTATGACAGAGACAGACCTGGCAGATATCGACGCTATCGCAGTAGCGGCAGGACCAGGATCCTTCACTGGCCTGCGCATCGGATCAGCCACGGCCAAGGGGCTGGGCATGGCCCTGGATAAACCCCTGGTTTCCGTGCCGACCCTGGAGGGGCTGGCAGCCAACCTGTGGGGTTCGGAAGCCTATCTATGCCCTATGATGGATGCCAGAAGAAAGCAGGTCTATACCGGAATCTACCGTTTTGACGGTGACAATCTGGAGCTGGTCGTGGACCAGAAGGCCTGTCCCGTGGAGGAGATCCTTAGGGACTGTGGCCGTCTGGAGGGTAAAGTATTTTTTCTGGGAGATGGGGTGCCGGTCTATAAGGACATGATTGAAGATATTATGGAAGAATACAGGGACAGGCTGGTCTGGGCCTATGCCCCCGCCCACCTGAACCGGCAGAGGGCCGGAGCTCTTGGAAGACTTGCTCTTAATTACCTGCGCCAGGGAAGACAGGAGACAGCGGCAGACCATGCCCCCATCTACCTGCGCAAGTCCCAGGCTGAGCGGGAATTGAATGCTAAAGGCAGGACTTTGAAGGAATGAATATCCCGGAAAAAGAAAAAAAAGGACCGGCTGGGAAAAAAACAGCCGGTGATAAAGTGGCTGATCTGGAAACAGTTGGCAGGAAAAAGACCTGCGGGAAAGCAACTGGCAAAGAAAAGACCTGCGGGAAAACAACTGGCAAAGAAACGGCCTGCGGGAAAACAGCTGGTAAAGAAAAGGCCTGCGGGGACACAACTGGTAAAGAAACGGTCTGCGGGGACACAACTGGTAAAGAAATGGCCTGCAAAAAAGCACTTGGCCATAAAGCTGGCAGCGGCCCCTGTCTGATCCGGACTATGGTCCGGGAGGACTGCCCTGATGTTCATGACCTGCTCAAGGCCTGTTTCAAGGACCCCTGGTCCCTGGCCAGCTTATATGGTATGTTTCAGGTGACCGGTTATCTATGCCTGCTGGCTGTGGAGAAAAGTAGCGGTCGGATCCTGGGCTTTGCCGGTCTGAAAAGTGTGCTGGATCAGGCGGACATTACGGATGTGGCCGTGGCAGAGAGCAGCCGGGGGAGAGGCCTTGGGGGCAAATTGCTTTGCTGCCTTTTAGACCAGGCCTGGGAGCAGGGAGTCAGAGAAGTGTTTCTGGAGGTAAGGGCCTCCAACGAGCCGGCACTGGCTCTCTATACTAAGGCTGGCTTTGTCTCCGTCGGACTTAGAAAAAATTACTATGCTGGCCCGGCAGAGGATGGGATTGTGATGCGGTGGAGCCGTGAATAAGCCGGCGTAAAAAGCTGATCCCGAATTAGGGAATTCCGGTGACCAGCCGGTCGGAGACGGACGGAAAGACTGGAGGGGATCCCAGGGATCCCGGAAGAGAAGATATGAAAAAGTGAGGAAATAGAATGCTGGAACTTTGCCTGCTTGGCTGCGGGGGTATGATGCCCCTGCCCAACCGGAAACTGACCTCGCTCATGGCGAGATATAACGGAAGCAGTATACTGATCGATTGCGGCGAGGGAACCCAGGTGGCCATACGCGAGCAGGGCTGGAGCTTCAAGCCCATAGACGTCATCTGCTTTACCCATTTCCATGCAGACCATATCAGTGGCCTGCCGGGCCTGCTTCTGACCCTGGGTAATGCCCAGAGGGAGGAACCCCTTCTGATGGTAGGGCCCCGAGGCCTGGAGCGGGTAGTCAACTCTCTCAGGGTCATCGCCCCGGACCTGCCCTTTTCCATTGAGTTCAGGGAACTGGCAGAGAGGGAAGAGACAGTGGAGGCCTGCGGACTCCGCATCAGGGCTTTCCGTGTTAATCACAATGTGGTCTGTTATGGTTATAGCCTGGAGATCGACAGGGCCGGTAAATTTGACCCTGACAAGGCCAAAGCCAATAGGGTAGAGATGAAGTACTGGAGCAGACTGCAGAAGGGAGAGACCATTGAACTTCCTGATCGCATTCTGACAGGGGACCTGGTTTTAGGGCCTGCCCGCAAGGGAATCAAATGTACCTACACTACAGATACCAGACCCACCAACCTGATCCGGCAGAATGCCTTCCGGTCAGATCTTTTTATCTGCGAGGGTATGTACGGGGAGCCTGATAAACAGGACAAGGCCCGGGAATATAAGCATATGACCTTCCGGGAGGCTGCCTCCATTGCCCGTGATGCCCAGGTTGGGAAGCTTTGGCTTACCCACTACAGCCCTTCTCTGGTCAGGCCGGAGGACTATCTGAAGGACGCCAGAAAGATATTCCCGGAGACCTGGCTGGGCAAGGACGGTAAGACGACAGAACTGCATTTTGAAGAGGAACAGACCCATGATGAATGAAGAAAAAAAGGATATAGATATCCTTGCCATAGAGACTTCCTGTGACGAGACCGCCGCGGCGGTAGTCAGAAATGGCCGGGAAGTCCTTTCAAATATTATATATACCCAGATTAAGCTCCACACTGTATTTGGAGGAGTTGTGCCGGAGATCGCTTCCAGAAAGCATATCGAAAAGATTAATCCGGTGATTGAGGCTGCCCTGGCAGAAGCCGGGAAGAAGCTCAGCGATATAGATGCTGTGGCCGTCACCTACGGTCCGGGCCTGGTAGGGGCCCTTCTCGTTGGTGTGGCGGAGGCCAAGGCCATAGCCTACGGGACGAAAAAACCACTGATTGGGGTCCATCATATTGAGGGACATATCAGTGCCAATTATATAGAACATAAGGAACTGGAACCTCCCTTCCTTTGTCTGGTGGCCTCAGGAGGACACTCCCACCTGGTCCTGGTCAGGGATTACGGTGTATATGAGATCATCGGCCGTACCAGGGATGACGCTGCGGGGGAAGCTTTTGACAAGGTGGCCAGGGCCATCGGTCTGGGCTATCCCGGCGGACCCAAGGTGGATAAACTGGCAAGACAGGGGAATCCGAGGGCCATAACATTTCCCAGGGCTAAGATTGCCGATGCCCCGGATGACTTTAGCTTCAGCGGTTTGAAATCAGCTGTGCTCAATTATTTAAACCAGTGTCAGATGAAGGGAGAAGAGGTCAATAAGGCGGATGTGGCCGCTTCTTTCCAGCAGTCTGTAGTTGATGTTCTGACAGACCATACCATCCAGGCGGCCAAAAGACTTAAGATAGATAAGGTGGCCATAGCCGGCGGTGTTGCCTCCAATTCGACACTGCGCGGGCAGATGAAAGAGGTCTGTGAGAAAAACGGAAAGAAGTTTTACTATCCGTCACCGGTCTACTGTACTGACAATGCGGCGATGATCGGGGCGGCAGCCTACTATGAATATATGAAAGGATCCCGGGCTGGCTGGGATCTGAATGCAGTACCAAACCTGAAGATTGGCAGCCGCTGATACGGATTAGCGGAAAAGGTTCAGAGAAAGAGAGGGAAGCTTATGTCCCGGGAAAAGGTTACAGCGATTGTCCTGGCAGCGGGTAAAGGGAACCGTATGAATTACGATATACGTAAGCAATATCTGGAACTGCTGGGCAGGCCCATGATCTGTTATACACTGGATGCTTTTGAGGCCAGTCCGGTGGATGAGATCATTCTGATGGTTGGGCCGGGAGAAGAGAGATTTGTCAGGGAAACGATCGTGGAAGCGGTGGGTTACCGGAAGGTGAAGAAGATTGTCACGGGTGGAAAGCAGCGCCATGATTCCGTGTATCTTGGTCTCAAAGCCGGCGATCCGGAGGGCTATGTGCTCATCCATGATGGGGCCAGGGCCTTCATCACGCCAGATCTGATCGAGATTTGTATCGAGGCGGTGAAACGGGATAAAGCCTGTATCATGGCCATGCCGGTGAAAGATACCATCAAGATTGTCGATGAACATGACATGGTTGTGGCTACACCATCCCGCAAGTGTCTCTGGCAGATGCAGACACCCCAGTGTTTTGTCTATGAGGAGATTCTCCAGGCCTTTCATAAGCTGATGGCATCCCATGACCAGACCGGCATTACCGATGACGGCATGGTTATGGAGAAGTTTGGAAGCAGAAAGATCCGCCTGGTCCGCGGATCTTATGAGAATTTCAAGATTACTACCCAGGAAGACCTGATTTACGGGGAAGCCATTCTTCGCAACCGGCTGAGAGACCAGGCAGGCATATTCAGGTCTGTGAATTAAGCGCCGGTCTCTTTCATAAAGGCCCTTAAGTACATCTGAGTTTTAGTACATATATATAGTTATATTTATGTATTAATGAGAGAATGAAGGATAAGAAAATGAAAATAAGTGATCTATTTACAGAAGAAGGTCTCAAAGTTTTAGCTGAGGCTCCGCTTATGGAAAAGCCGGACATAGAAGTTCCGGATACCGGAAATCTTAATATAGAAGATCCGGATAGGGAACATCTTGTCATGGAGATGGATTCTGAGGAAGAAGACGATGAAGAGGAAGCTTTCGAAGATGATGACCTGGATGAATATGATGATGCCGTAGAATCCGGGGACGATGATTCTGACCATAAGCCGGACCACAAGCTGGAAGCCTGTTCTGTCTGTCACAGGACAGAAAGCCAGGGGGCCAAGCTGATCCATATGCCCAATGGCATGTCTATCTGCACGGACTGTATGCAGAAGTCCTTTGACAACTTTTCCTCCGGCTTTGGCGGGAATGGAATCCAGTTCCTGGATCTTTCCAGTATGGATTTCAATAATTTGCGGGATATGAACCTGGGAGACCTGCTCTCCGGTAATATCACGGCCCAGAAGCCCAAACCCAGGAAGGCAAAAAAGAAGAAAAAGAAGGATAAAGCAACTAAACCTGCATTATCCATAAAAAATATTCCTGCTCCCCACCAGATCAAAGGTCAGCTTGATGAGTATGTGATCGGCCAGGACCATGCTAAAAAGGTCATGTCTGTAGCGGTCTATAACCATTACAAGCGGGTGATCACCAATACCATGGATGAGATTGAGATTGACAAGTCCAACATGCTGATGATCGGACCTACCGGCAGCGGTAAGACCCACCTGGTGAGAACACTGGCCCGGCTGCTCAATGTGCCCCTGGCTATCTGTGATGCCACATCCCTCACTGAGGCCGGTTACATAGGAGATGACGTGGAGAGCGTGCTTTCCAAACTTCTGGCCAATGCTGATAATGATGTGGAAAAGGCGGAGACAGGAATTATATTTATCGATGAGATCGATAAGATTGCCAAGAAAAAGAATACTACCAGCCGGGATGTCAGTGGCGAATCCGTCCAGCAGGCCCTGCTTAAGCTGCTCGAAGGCAGTGAGGTGGAGGTACCTGTAGGGGCCAGCTCCAAAAATGCCATGGTGCCCACGGTCATGATGAATACCAGAAATATCCTCTTCATCTGCGGAGGCGCTTTTCCTGACCTGGAACAGATTATCAAAGAGAGGCTGAATAAGCATTCCTCCATGGGATTTTCCGCCGATCTCAAGGATAAGTACGACAAGGAGAAAGACCTTCTCAAATACGTGACTGTGGAGGATATCCGCAAGTTTGGTATGATTCCGGAATTTATCGGCAGACTGCCTGTGATTTTCACTTTGAATCCATTGACAAAAGATATGCTGGTTGATATTCTGAAAGAACCAAAAAATGCGATTTTGAAGCAATACCAGAAACTTCTTGCATTAGATGAAGTAGATCTTCAATTTGAGGAGGAGGCTCTCTACGCCATAGCGGAACAGGCCATGGAGAAGGACACCGGCGCCAGAGCCCTCAGGTCTATTATCGAGAAGTTTATGCTGGATATTATGTATGAGATACCCAAGGATGATAATATCGGCAGGGTAACCATCACGGAGGACTATATCCGTAATCACGGCCTGCCCCTTATCGAGATGCGCCAGTACCTGGCCCGGCAGCAGCTGCTGGCGGACAGGGAAAATGACGACAGAGAAACAGAGGACAAAGATTGATTTGTCCTGGCCCTGACAGGTCAGAAACTGACCAGGAGATCATGGACCCTCACTGCAGCTACCAGTGTGGAGTCATCGTGACAGGTCAGGCAGCTGACCAGGGATTCACGGGCCAGTTCGTTCATTGATTAGTAATCGGGGGGATTTATTATGACGACAGGAAGCAGACCAATCACGACAGCCGGTGAGAAACATTCCAAAGATAATCTTAAGTTTCTCGAGCTGCTGTCCACCCAATACCCCAATATAGCCAGAGCCTCTACGGAGATCATTAATTCCAAGGCCTTGCTAAACCTGCCTAAGGAGACCGAACATTTCGTCTCCGACGTTCATGGAGAGTATGAACAGTTCCTTCATATCATGAGAACCGGGTCCGGAGCCATCCGCAATAAGATTGAAGATGTCTTCGGCAACACTTTAAGCGCCAGGGAAAAAAAGAGCCTGGCGGCCCTGGTCTACTATCCGGAGGCCAAGATCAAGACCATGAAGCAGGAGCTGTCCCGGGAGGACCTGTTAGACTGGTACAAGGTATCCCTATACCGCCTGATCGGCGTATGTAAAGAGGCTTCCGCCAAGTATCCCAGATCACGGCTGCGGGCATCCCTGCCTTCAGACTTTTCCTATATTCTGGAGGAACTGCTCAGTGAGAATAACAGGGTGGTCCAGAAGGAAGAATATTACAATGAGATTTTTGATACCATTATCCGCATAGGCCGGGCCGGTGATTTCATCGTGGCCATGGCTAATGTAATCCAGAAGCTGACAGTAACCAGGCTTCATGTGATCGGGGATATCTTTGACCGGGGACCCGGACCTCATATTATTATGGACTACCTGATGGAGAATAGGGATAACGTGGATATCCAGTGGGGTAACCATGATATGGTATGGATGGGTGCTGCCGCGGGCCAGAGAGCCTGCGTGGCCAATGTAGTCCGGCTCTGTGCCCGCTATAATAACCTGTCCGTCCTGGAGGACGGCTATGGCATTAATCTTGTGCCCCTGGCCAGATTTGCCATGGAAACCTACGCGGACGATCCCTGTGAGCGTTTTGACATCCATGCGGTGGATGAACCGGACCCCAGGGAGATTAGTCTCAATATGAAGATGCATAAGGCTGTAGCCATCATCCAATTTAAGCTGGAGGGCCAGTTAATTATGCGGCGGCCCGAGTTCGGTATGGATAAGAGGCTGCTCATGGATAAGATTGATTATGAAAAAGGAACCATCACCATAGGCGGCCAGGAATATGAACTATTAGATAAGCATTTCCCAACAGTGGACCCGGCAGATCCCTGGCAGCTGTCTCCTGCTGAGGAAGAGGTGGTCCGCAGGCTGGTCCTTAATTTTAAGAACTGTGACCGGCTGCAGGAGCATGTGCGTTTTCTCTTTAATAAGGGAGCCATGTATCTCTGCCATAATTCCTACCTGCTCTACCACGGCTGCGTACCTCTCAATGAGGACGGCAGCTTCCGCAAGGTTACCATAGGCGGCCAGGAATACCAGGGCAAGGCCCTCTACGATATCCTGGAGTACTATGCCAGAAAGGGCTATTATGAGCAGGATAACCTGGAGGAACATGAATTTGGCAAGGATATCATGTGGTACACCTGGTCCAATGAGAATTCCCCGGTATACGGCAAGGAAAAGATGGCCACCTTTGAGCGATATTTCCTGGCGGAGAAATCTTTGCAGCAGGAGAAAAAAGACTACTATTATACTCTGATTGACAAGGAGGAGGTGGCGGACCGGATTCTGTCGGCATTCGGTATCGATCCGGCCCGGGGCCATATTCTCAACGGCCATATGCCTGTCCATGCCAAATCCGGGGAGTCACCGGTTAAGTGCGGCGGCAAAGTCATGATTATCGACGGCGGCTTCTCACGGGCCTACCAGAGCACCACAGGAATCGCCGGCTATACCCTGATTTATAATTCCAGGGGACTCCGCCTTGTATCCCACGAGGCCTTTACCTCGACGGAAGATGTGATTGAGAAAGAGATTGACGTTCATTCCAGTACAGTAATCCGTGAGTTTTCCTCCCGTCGGGAGAGGGTGGGTGACACGGATGAAGGCCAGAAGATGAGGGAGAAGATCCAGGACCTGGAGGATCTGCTTCATGCTTACCGGACCGGTCTGATTCTGGAAAAGGACCATTAGAAGAAATATAATATATATAATTTGAATTTTAGGAGGTCAACTGATGATTGAATTATTAAAGACAGGCGCCTATCTGGTCAATGGCAGAGAACTGGTGGAGGACACCAGGGAAGCTGCTGCCCGGCTGACAGACCTGGTTGGTAAGGATGTTCCGTCTAAGGCAGAGGCGGCCAAAGCCACCATCGCCTATGGAATCCTTAAGGACCATAATACATCCGGCAGAATGGACAAGCTTCAGATCCGCTTTGACAAACTGACATCCCACGATATCACCTATGTGGGTATCATTCAGACAGCCCGCGCTTCGGGACTTGAAAAGTTCCCCATGCCTTACGTGCTGACCAACTGCCACAATAGTCTCTGTGCGGTTGGTGGTACCATTAATGAGGATGATCATATGTTTGGCCTGACCTGTGCCAAGAAGTATGGTGGTATCTATGTACCGCCCCACCAGGCAGTCATTCACCAGTTTGCCAGAGAGATGCTGGCCTGCGGCGGCAGCATGATCTTAGGTTCTGACTCTCACACCCGCTACGGTGCCCTGGGCACTATGGCCATGGGTGAGGGCGGTCCTGAGTTGGTAAAACAGCTGCTTAACCAGACTTATGACATCAATATGCCAGGCGTCATCGCCATCTATCTGACCGGGGAACCGGTCCTTGGTGTAGGACCCCAGGATGTGGCCCTGGCCATCATCGGAGCCGTCTTTAAAAACGGATATGTCAACAATAAGGTCATGGAGTTTGTCGGCCCTGGTGTTGACAAGCTGTCGGCAGATTTCAGGATCGGTGTGGATGTCATGACCACAGAGACCACCTGCCTGTCCTCCATCTGGCAGACAGATGAGACCATCCGCGAGTTCTATGAGATTCACGGAAGAGAAAATGATTACAAAGAGTTAAAGCCCGGTGACCTGGCCTATTACGATGGCGTAGTCAAGGTGGATCTGTCCAAAATCCGCCCCATGATTGCCATGCCATTCCACCCGAGCAATACCTACACCATAGAAGAACTGAACAGTAACTTAGAGGACATCCTCTATGACTGTGAGCAGAAGGCCCTGGTCAGCCTGGACGGCCAGGTGGACTTCCAGCTGAGGGACAAGATCCGTAACGGCCGGCTTTATGTGGAGCAGGGCATCATCGCCGGCTGTGCCGGTGGAGGTTTTGAGAACCTCTGTGACGCGGCGGATATCATCCGTGGTCACTCCATCGGCTCCGATGAGTTCACCCTCAGTGTATATCCTGCAAGCACTCCCATTTTCATGGAACTTGTCAGGAATGGGGCGGCGGCTGACTTTATGGCAGCGGGAGCTATCGTCAAGACTGCATTCTGCGGTCCCTGTTTTGGAGCAGGTGATACACCGTCCAACAACAGTTTGAGTATCCGTCACTCCACCAGGAATTTCCCCAACCGGGAGGGTTCCAAGCTTCAGAACGGCCAGATTGCCTCTGTGGCTCTCATGGATGCCAGGTCCATCGCTGCCACGGCGGCCAGCAAGGGCTTCCTGACCCCGGCTACAGACCTGGATCTGGAGTTTAGCGGCAAGAAGTACCACTTTGATTCTACAATCTACGAAAACCGTGTCTTTGACAGTAAGGGTCAGGCTGATCCTTCCGTGGAGATAAAGTTTGGTCCCAACATTAAGGATTGGCCTAAGATGAGTGCCCTTCCTGAGCATATGATCCTCAAGGTGGTCTCCGAGATTCATGATCCGGTCACCACCACCGACGAGCTGATTCCGTCAGGAGAAACCTCCTCCTACCGGTCCAATCCTCTTGGCCTGGCAGAGTTTACCCTGTCCAGAAAAGATCCTTCCTATGTGGGTAAGGCCAAGGAGGTCCAGAAGGCCCAGAAGGCCATCGAGGCAGGAGCGGATCCTCTGAAAGCCCTTCCCGGCCTTGCCGGGATTGTGGAAACCCTGTGGGAAAGCTTCCCGGACATCAGCAGGGCCAACACCGGAGTGGGATCCACCATTTTTGCCGTGAAGCCCGGAGACGGGTCTGCCAGAGAGCAGGCGGCTTCCTGCCAGAAAGTACTGGGCGGCTGGGCCAATATTGCCAATGAGTATGCTACTAAGCGCTACCGGTCTAACCTGATCAACTGGGGCATGCTGCCCTTCCTCATTCCAGAGGGAGACCTGCCTTTTACCAACGGTGATTACCTCTTTATCCCTGATGTGAGAAAGGGAGTGGAGGATAAGGCATCATCCTTCCAGGCTTATGTGGTCAAGGGTGACAAGATGCAGCCCTTTACTTTGAAGATGGGTGACCTGACCGACGATGAGCGTAAGATTATCCTTGAGGGATGTCTGATCAATTACAACCGGTCTAAAATGTAGGCCAGGCGGAACAACAGATCATCCATGTACCGATATAGAGAAATTAGTGAACCACAAAGGACAGATTTCGGGTATTTTGAAAGAGAAATCTTATAGATAAAAGGAGTATCAGGAAATGAAAATCTCGGGAAACCAGCTGTTTGCGACAGCGATGAAAAAAGAAGGAGTTGACACTATATTTGCCTATCCGGGTGGAATGGTCGTCAATCTTCTTGACGCCCTTTATGACCATCCGGGTATTGACCTTGTCCTGCCCCGGCATGAGCAAGGGGCGGTCCATATGGCGGATGGATATGCCCGGGCTACAGGCAAGGTAGGGGTGTGCCTTGTCACCAGTGGCCCCGGAGCCACCAATCTGGTTACCGGTATTGCCAATGCCAATTATGACAGTATTCCTATCGTTTGCTTTACCGGCCAGGTATCGGAGAACCTCATAGGCAATGATGCCTTCCAGGAGGTAGACATCATAGGTGTGACCAGGCATGTGGCCAAGTTTGTCATTATGGTCCGTGAACGGGAAATGTTAGCCCAGCGGATCAAAGAAGCCTTTTATATAGCCAGGTCCGGCAAGCCGGGTCCGGTCTTAGTGGACCTTCCTACTGATGTTATGGCAGAGCTGGGATCCACTTCCTATCCTACCAATGTAAACATCCGGGGTTACAAGCCCAATAAGGGTGTTCACATGGGCCAGCTCAAAAAGGCCATCACTATGATGAAGAGAGCGAAAAAGCCCATATTCCTCATAGGCGGCGGCGTCAACCTGGCCGGAGCCCAAGAGGAGATGACCACTTTGGCTGCGAAACTGGAGGTCCCGGTAATCACCACAGTCATGGGCCGGGGTGCCATTAATACGGAGCATCCTCTTTTTATAGGGGATATCGGTATGCATGGATCCTATGCGGCCAACAGGGCGGCTAACGAAGCGGACCTGATCTTTGCCATCGGCTGTCGGTTTGGTGACCGGGTGACCGGAGATGTCAAGAACTTTGCCCCCAGGGCCAAGATTGTCCATATAGATATCGAATCGGCCTCCATTTCCAGGAACGTCACCGTTGATATTCCTATCGTAGCCGACGCCAAGGCTGCCATCGAAAAGATTATCAGCCATACCCAGCCCATGACTCACAGCCGCTGGGTCAAGGAAGTCAAGAGCTGGGACCAGGAGCATCCTCTGGCCATGGATGTGAAGGAGGGAGTCAGCCCCCAGAAGATTATAGAAACCCTCAATGAACTCTATGCTGACAGGGATACGATCTATACAGCCGATGTAGGCCAGCACCAGATGTGGGCCAGCCAGTATCTGCGTCTGGACCCCAGGCACCGGCTCTATCAGAGCGGCGGTCTCGGAGCCATGGGCTTCGGCCTGCCTTCCGCTATAGGTGCCCGTATCGGTATGCCTGAGAAATCGGTCGTATCTATCAACGGTGACGGCGGTTTCCAGATGAATATCCAGGAGATGGCGACGGCGGTCTGCCAGGAACTGCCCATGGTCATTGTCATTTTCAACAATACCAAGCTGGGTATGGTAAGGCAGATGCAGACCCTTTTCTGTAAGAAGCGTTATATGATCACTTGTCTGGCTTCCCATAAGTCCTGTAAGGGAAAATGCGGACAGCCGGGCTATGAGTGTCCGGAGTACACACCTAATTTTGTTAAGATCGCCGAGGCCTACGGCAGCAAGGGCTACCGGGTGACAGAGGACAGCCAGCTGGCTGACACCATCCTGGAGGCGAGAAACTATGCTGAGGCCAACAATAAGCCGGTAATTGTAGAGTGCATCGTATCACCTGACGAGCTGGTTCTGCCCATGATCAAGGGTGGGGCAAGCTTTGATGATATTTTGTTGTAGGAGGGTAAGACATGAGAGTATTAGATACCACAAAAAAGAAACGCTGGGTCTCCCTCTATGTGGAGAACCGTATCGGTGTCCTGGCCCGGATCTCGGGCATGATGTCCGGCAAATCCTATAACATTGACAGCATCACTGTGGGAACCACAGAAGACCCGACCATCTCCCGGATGACCATCGGCCTGTCTTCTGATGACGCCACCTTTGAGCAGATCAAAAAGCAGCTTAACCGCTGTGTTGAGGTCATCAAGCTCAATGATATTACCGATGCCTCAGCCCATATGAAAGAGATTCTTTTCATCAAGATTCATGATTGTTCTGAGTTTGAGAAGGGAGAGATCTTCCGGATCGCCCAGGTCTTCGGCTCCAAACCCATAGACTATGGCATCAACAGCGTGCTCCTGGAAAATGTCAGTACAGAGGGTCGCAACAATGACCTGATCGCCTTGCTGCAGAAGAAGTTTGACAATGTAGAGATTGTCCGGGGCGGAATCGTTGCCATCGACTCCATCAGTATGATAGACCGGTAAATACCATGATAGTATCAACCGGCAGTCTTAGACTGCCGGTTTTCTTATTTTCATATATATTTTTTTACAAAAGAAAATATTCATGAATATTTATTATATATTTTAATACTTTTTATCAAGTATATGTTATAATATTATAATAATTTTGCATGGATTAGAGGCCGTGGCTGAGAGGCCGGGTCCCTTGCTCCAAAATCCTGCAGAATATGATACCCGGGATATAAGATAATAGAAGACGTATAAGGAGGAGATATTATGAAAAAGAAACTGTTATCGATGGTGCTCACTTTGGCCCTTGCCTTAAGCTTTTTCGCCCTTCCGGTATCCGCCGCCAAGGCTCCCGTAAGTGAGGGAAAGAAGCTTTACGTAACCGGAACTAAGAATTTCCTTGCCCTTCGTTCCAAACCTGAATATAATGACGCCAACATCAAGAGAAAGCTTTATAATGGTCAGAAGGTCAAGATTACAGGGGGCTGGAAGGGTAAATATGTCAAGGTTTACTCTTATAAGACCAAGAAATCCGGCTATGTGGACGGTACTTATCTTACGATGAAAAAGGGCAAGATCAAGACAGTCAGGAATGTAAAGAACTTCCTTGCCCTCCGCACAAGCGCTAAAGAAAGTGATGCCAACATTTTCGGTAAAATGTATAATGGGGACAAGGTTCGTGTGATCGGTAATACGAGAGGCAGTTATGTATGGATCTATTCTTTTGCTTTGAACAGATCAGGCTACGTAAATAAAAACTATATAAAATAGGGATTTGTTTTCCAACTGTAAAGGGATCCTGCGGGAAGTAAGGACCAGATAAGTTGGGATGAGGCATCCTAAATAATCCGTCTGCCGGTGTGAGGACGCTGGGGAGAACTGTTCAGGCAGTTTCACTCAGCTATCTTTCCACCGGCAGTTTTTTGTCCTTCTTTTTTTCAATTCGTTCAGCTAAAGCCCAGGTAAACTGAATGTGAAAAAATACATCTGGAAAGAAATGGAAAATAATAATATAATTGACAATAATTGGAAGTAATGATAGTATCAACATTAAATATCCATAATTTGACAATTCTATGTCTGGAGGAGACTGGCTTATGGGAAGGGAGTGATGATATGCCTGTCATTTAAGAAGAATCAAAAGGTTCAGTCAGTAACATAGTTCATCCTCAAGAAGCTTGAACAAATAATAATTATTCTAGGAATGTCCCATGGGGCAGCTCATAAAGAGTCTGCCAATCAGGGACATGGAAAGGCGGAAATGTGAAAAGATCAGGTAGAAAGCTGGCTGCTTTTTTGATGGCCGTCATGTTGCTTTTATGTAATAGCGGCACAACCCTTGCGGCAGAGACAGTTCATAACATTTACGCTCAGGATAATATCTACAGGAATACATTCAGTCTGAGAGGGAAGACTGCAGAGAAGATGAACAGATTGACAGAAGATACAGAGGGCCTGCCTGTCAGAAAGGCGGACAAAGGGCCGGTTAAGCTGAAGGCAGCTGCCGGACCGGCAGGCTTGGGAGATATGGTAGAAAGTGAGATACCAGAAGGCCAGCCGGACTGGTCAGACCAGGCCGGTGGGGACCAGGGATTAAAGAAGGAAGAGAACAGCGGCCAGGGGTCAGCTACAGAAGACAGAGAGACCCAAAGCGGCCAGGAGACTACATCGGAGGAGGAGAATAAGGCCGGCGGTGGGGATTCCGATTCCCAGGACATGGATCCGGCAGATGATGGCGACGTCGACAAAGCCCGGGAGGAAGACTCAGAGCCAGATCAGGTCCAGAAACCCTCCGGGAATTCTGGAACCAGTTCTACAGAGGAGAAGGACAAGTCATCCTACGAAGGAGACCAGCAGCAGGATGAGCCAGACCGGGAATCCAGCCAGGAGACTTCCCAAGAGACCAGTCCACCGGCGGAAGAAGGGACAAGTGCCAGCAGGGGAGTGTTGAGAACGGCAGGGCCAGACCCTAACCATAATGTGACTATGCCTGACAGGACCAGCCATTATTTCCTGCTGCAGAAAAACAGTGACAGGATTTCAGATGTGTCTGACTCAGATGCGAAGATTACAGGATCTGAGAAGGAGGCGGCCCAGTATATTTTCACCGAATATCCCGACGGTACTGCCTATAATTTCTCGCCGACCATGACTGCGGAGACCGAAGTCAGAGTAGGAGGTGGCAGCGGCGGGAGTGTCAGCCTGGACAAGGTTGTGGAAGGCAGCTATGAGGAGTTCGGTGAGCTCCTGGGCAACAGCAAAGAAGGCCACATTGTTTCGAAGGTCTTTGACATAAACCGTTGCAGCACAGACCCATATGCCATCTACACCAATGTGGGCAGCTGGTTTGACAGCAAGAGCAGGAAGAGCTACAAGGTAGATATGAAGATGACTGTGACAGGAGCTCTTTATCCTGGAGAAGAGACCAATAAAGAAAAGTTCACTGATAAGATGGTCGCTCCCTATGTTGGCTTTACCAATTTCGATATCGGACTCATCGCGTCCCAGAGCGATGATGTGGACGTGAAGCTGGATTTCTTCTATCATGGCACAGAGGATAAGATAGAGGATATCAAGGGCATTCTGGAATTCATTGATATTGATGCCCAGCAGGGAGTGGATCTGGGAGAAGGGATAGAAAAAGTAATACTGTTTAACACAGGAAGCTCTCTGATGCAGTATGCCCCCGGATTGGTCTCCTCCTCAAAGGGGTATGTTTCCTCCCAGACCATGAAGAATCTGAGTTCCAATAACACCAATACCACAGTCATGGGTCTTTTTTCCGGCAACGGAGTGAAATGCCGCTTTACCCTGTCCAAATGTGATCATTTAGATACGGGCGGCAGAGCCAGGTATGCGGTGCCTGGAGGGTATGGGATTCCCGTGGCTAATTCTTTAGAGGAGGCCATATGCTACTACTATGCCAACAGTACAGGCTTTATGGGTATAAGGACAGATATCAAGATGCTTGCTCCTCCGGAGGAATTGAACAAAAGTGTATACCAGGGACAGATTGACAAGGACCAGTCTGCTGTCGGTGACAGGACCCTGATTCTGGAAAACAGGGAAGAACCTGTGACTTTTATCCTGTCCGCGGGAGTGAATATGACACCGGACACGGACTCGGCCAGATATAAGACCTTTGTAATATCTGATGATATAGATCCTCTTTTAAAAGTTAATGGGGTTAAGGTCTTCAGCAGTAAGGCAGGGGGGACCGGCGACCAGAAGCTGGATGAGGTAAGCTCTCTCTTCGCCATCAGCTGCAAAAAGAAAGGGAAGCAGGGGACAGAAGTAAAAGTGACTGCCGAGGCATCTGCCTTGTCTTCTGCTGATTTTTACGGCCGGGTATATTATGTCCATATCAATACTTCCGTGAAAAGTGACCAGGAGCTTGAGGGGGAAGGCATTTCCCTGGAGGATTATTACCAGGAGAAGAATCAGCTGGGCAAGGCATTTGAAGACAAGGACTTCAGAGGGACCTTTGCTGTGGATAACTGGGGAAAGCTGCAGGTGACTGATCAGTTTGACATTCTTACAGAAAGAGTGCCCGACCCTGTTATTGTCAACATGCCTGTAAAAATTGCCGTTAAAAAGATTGATGGTGAGAGCGGACAGCCGGTCAAGGGTGTGGTTTTTGGCCTCTTTCCGGGGAAAAATATCACTAACTATTCGAAAGACCAGGCCATATGCCTGGCCACAAGTAACGACCAGGGGATCGCCTTATTTGAAACAGGTGACCAGACATCTTTTTACCGGGAAGAATACGGGGACGGGCCTTATTGTATCAAAGAGCTTTCCCTTCCTGATGCCATGAAGTATGTATGGGACGTCAACACCAGCTGGGTTTATACCATCAATTCCCTCAAAGAGATCCTGCCAGGGGACAAAAAGCTGGAACAGCCCGACCAAGCCAGGACAGTTATCAATAATAACAGGGAGATAACAGAGGGATCCATTAAGGTTTATAAATCTTGCAGGGATACCGGGGATCTTCTTGAAGGAGCCGTTTTTGCCCTCAGTGCCTGGTCAGAGAGCCGGAAAGAATATGTCGACATAGCCAATCTGGAGGAGTCAAAGGATGCTTTGGGAAGGTTGGTTTATACCAATAAGAACAAGGTCACCTGCACCATGGATAATCTGGGCCGGTTTAAGATCAGAGAGATCAAGGCCCCCCGGGGCTGTGTTCTGACCGGTAAAGAGTGGAGCTTCCTGGCTGAGGGGGATCTGGCCGCGAAAACCCATGAATTTAATTACCAGGAGACTTCTTCGGAAAAGACCAGCAAGGGTTCTGTAATCTGCAGGAATTCTCTTCAGAAGGCTATTCTTAATATTATCAAGCAGGACGATGCCGGCAACTATGTGGAGGGTGTCGTCTTCCAGGTAATTGCCGCCGAGGATATCTATGCTCCCTGGAACCTGGATGAGAAGGGGAAACCCCTGCCCGGTGCCCAGATTCTGGTGGCCAAAGGGACGGTTGTCGATCAGATCAGCACGGGAGCTGATGGCAGGGGACGGTCCACTGAGGGCAGGGAACTTTATATAGGCTCCTATGAAGTCAAAGAGACAGCCGGAGCGGCCGGTCATGTCATGAACAGGGAAAGCTACCACATGACCCTGACCTATGGCCTGGATCAGACTGAAAAGTACCTGTCCTATAAGCTGCTGGCCAATAATAAGTTGATGCAGCCCTCCCTGGCCGTAGCCAAAATATCTGACAGAACTACCAATGCTGAAGGTGGGCAGGTGAGATACGACGGGAAGGCCGGCCGGTTTATGGAGAAAAAGATTCCTGGATTATATAAAGCCGGCGATAGAATTGATTTCACCATCCATGTCACCAACACAGGTAATACCCCGCTCTGCCACCTGGAGGTCACAGATGATATGGATAAGATCAACCAGGAATATGGCTACAGCCTGTCCCGCTTTGTCAACATGGAAACAGCATCCTTCGTGCTGCCAGATTCCGGTTATATAAAGACATCTATGGGAAATAAGGCCAGGGTCTATTTCTTTGAGAAGAGTCACCTGAAGGTCATGGTAAATGAACTGGAGGTGGGAGACAGTATAGAGCTGCATGTTGCCGGCAGAATCCTCAATAATGCCAAGGATGCCTACCATCTGGAAAATGAAGTCTATGTCACAGCCAGATATAGTGTTAAGGAAGATGACGAGGAAAGACATCTTGAAGAGGTGCCCACAGAGGCCCTTGTTGACGGAGAGGGAAACAGCCTGGTAAGGGATCAGGATTATATTCATATTCCAGGAGACGCCCAAATGGAGGTCCTGAAGATGGCAGACAGGACGGGGGGCATCCGCATAGTCAATGGAGAGATGACTGGAGGCAGTAAGATTCCCGGTATCTATAAAGCGGGTGAGAAGGTGCGTTACAAAATCATTGTCAAAAATACGGGGACGGTCCGCCTGAAGAATATCCATGTGAAGGATATCATGAGCCAGCGACTGGCAGCCGTGACCGACGTCAAAAATGCGTCCTTTGTCCTGGGAGAGGCCAAAGAGACAGAAAAGGACCTGACAACTTTCTCCGGAAGAACAGTCAAGGCAAAGCTGGTCAGCCCGGATGAGGTCCTCCTTTGCGGCAGCAAGGACGAGGGAAGTGGAGAAGACAGGCTCTATAGTGGTGATTATGTAGAACTGGTTTACGAGGCTACCATCCTCAGAGACGTGGCTAATATGTATGATTTGACCAACAATGTCCTGGTAAACAGTATGTACTTTGATGGGGAATCGGACAGGCCTTTAGACCAGAAACAGGACCAGGATAAGATCGAGCTACCCGGCAGCGTCAGTGCCAGACTGGCCAAGCTGGCTGACCGCACGAGAGGAGCCGTCCTTGACCATGGACGCTACAGGGCAAACAGTAAGATCAGTGGAATCTATGAGAGTGGGGAGAAGGTGACTTATAAGATCACAGTTACCAACAATGGCACAGCCAACCTCTACCATCTGATTCTGAGAGACCAGATGAGTAAGGAACTTCTGGATGCTTTGGATGAATCGTCGGTCTCCTTTGAGGACGGGACCTACCAGACACAGGCGGGAAGAAAAATCCGGACCAATCTTGTAGCCAGGAAGACCCTGCTTATGGACTTCCTGGCGGCCGGTGACAGTGTGGACGTCTATCTCCATGGCAGGATTCTGGAAAAGAAGGGCAATCTCTTCGATCTTGTTAATGTAGTGACCCTCGAAGCATCCAGCTTCAATGGAAATGAAGACGAAAGTAGGGATGCCCGGGAAAAAGACCAGGAAGAAGAGAAAAGCTACAGGCTGACTTATCATTCCAACTGGGATCAGGAGGAGAAGGAGGCAGATGGGGAGACTCCCTGCCATGCTGGAACAGCCGTCCATGTGAATGGCTGCAGCTTTGACAGAGAAGGCTATATTTTTGCCGGATGGAACAGCAGGAAGGATGGCGGTGGCGACAGCTATAGCCCCGACAGCCTCTTTACCATGCCCCAGGCCGATGCCGACCTCTATGCCCAGTGGTCCCGGCTGCCGGTGGATTCCAGGAAGGAAAAAACTTGCAGACTGATTTATGACTCCAATAATATAAGAGAGCAGAGGGAGTATGATGAGGAGAATCCGGGAACGACCAGTAAGGTCATGGGGGTCAATGACAATAGTTTTGTCTATACCGGCTGGTCTTTTATGGGCTGGAATACGAAGCCTGACGGCAGTGGAGAAAGCTTCAGTCCCGGAGACTGTGTAAGACTTCCGGATCACGATCTCTATCTCTATGCCCAGTGGCTTAAAAATACGAGTTATACGTTGATTTATGATGCCAATAATGGAACAGGTATGTCCAGAAGGGATAGCCAGACTCCCTGCCCCAGAGGCAAGGTGCTTGTCCTGGAAGGCAATGATTTTGCCTCTGGCAGGGATGAGGACCAGGCAGTTTTTAAGGGTTGGAATACCAGACCTGACGGTTCAGGAGACATGCTGATGCCGGGGGATACCAAGGAGATCAACACGGATCTTGTCCTCTATGCCCAGTGGGACAAAAAGGAATCGGAGGAGGATCATCCGGAGAAGACCAGCAGGATCTATTATCATGCCAACAACGGGAAAATAGATTATGCCGTTGATGCCCAGACCCCGGCGGGCCAGGGAAGCAAGGTCAGCCTTGATGAGAATAAGTTCTCCTTTGGTCTGTCAGCCTTCACTGGCTGGAATACCAGGGCAGACGGCTCCGGTAAAGCCTATAAGGCTGGAGACGAGTACACCCTGCCTGAACATGATGTCCATTTATATGCCCAGTGGAAGGACCAGGCGGTCAGACTTTACTATCATTCCAATGTGCAGGGAGAGAAGGAGGAACTTGTGATTGAGGATGCCCAGACTCCTGTGGCCCTTAAAACCTCTGTCAAACTGGATGGAGTTATGTTTGAAAATACAGGATATCATTTCACCGGCTGGAATGAGAGGGCTGACGGCAGCGGTAAGAGCCTGAATCCAGGAGAAAGTCTGCTGATAGATGAAGACAGACATCTCTATGCCCAGTGGACAGTGGCTCAGGAAAAATACAGGCTTACCTATCATTCTGCCTATCCGGAAGAATTGAAGACGGGTCAGGGGTCAGATACCATGAAAGATCTCTCAGAGACAGACGGGGAGACCCCCTGCTTTGGACACAGTTCCATCGATATCAATGATAACCCCTTCAACCAGCCGGCCGGCTACTCTTTTGCCGGTTGGAATGGGAAAGCAGACGGAAGCGGTTTGTCCTGCCAGCCGGGAGACCATTATAATATGCCGGAAGAGAATGTTGATCTTTATGCCCAGTGGATTCCAGTAAAGACAGATGGCGACGGAAATGAGAGCCAGACAGAACCCGGTCCCAGCTCTACAGGGGACCAGACAGAACCTGACTCCGGCTCTACAGGGGAGGATCCGGTTGACCCCAATCTGCCGTCGGCTAAAAGCCTTGTCCTTGATGGCATAGAAAAAGAGTATCAAAGGGTTGAGAATATGCCTTTTGAAAAAATTATCGAGGAGGGAGAGGCTGCCTTAGCCATTCCTGTGACCGATGAAATGACTGATGAGGACAAGATTAATATACCTGGCAAGGGAGAGGGCAAGATCGCCAAGCTGGCAGATAAAACAGAAGGAGTGACCCTTGAAAAAGGACGCTATAAGGGGACACGAATTCCCGGCATCTATAGTAATGGCGAGAGGGTGGATTTTTCTATCACCGTTAGTAACAGTGGGTCTGCCGATCTTTTTGACCTGATGGTCAAGGATGTCATATCAGAAGACCTGAGAAGATATTTAGATGAGAAAACCCTGTCTTATTCCAAAGGGACTATGCTTTCTAAAAATCAGGATAAGATTACTGTCACAGAACTGGCCCAGGAGGACGGATCCCTGGGACTGATGCTTAACCAATTGAAAGCAGGAGACCAGCTGGTCCTCCATGTATCAGCCTGTTTGACCGGGCTTACGGAAACAGTGTCAGGCCTGGAGAACAGTGTCCATTTATCGGGAAAATATATCAGTATCAATGAAGACGGTGAAAAGGCTAAGATCTATATAGAGGATACAGACCAGTGTCACGATAAGGACACGATCGGAGGAGGAGCGCCTGTTCTTGTGGTTGCCAAACTGGCTGACCGGACCAAGGGTGTCATCCTGAAGGATGGAAGGTATTCCGGTGAAAAGCGGACCGGAAGCTACAAGGCAGGGGACAGGGTAGTATTTTCAATCAGAGTGAGCAACAGAGGTAAGTCACCGGCCTACCATGTCCAGGTAGATGACAGTCCTTGTGCGGCTCTGGCTGAGGCCCTTGATGTCAAAGGCTTTACCATGGATACCGGAGACTTGTTAAACAGCCAGCAGGGGAGTAAGATCAGGGTTGAGAAAGGAGAAGCAGGGAAAGTCGTACTGGACAGACTCGAAGGCGGAGACTCTGTGCTCATCTATTATTATGCTACTGTGAAAAAAGATGCCGTCCCGGCCCGGGACCTGGCAAATGAAGTGACCGTAGAGGGGTGCTTCCTGAATGGGGAAAAAATAGCGAAAACTATGCTCATGCAGGATTCTGATAAGGTTGATATCGTCGGGGATAATCCTGACCCAGTGGAAGATAGACAGCCCGACTCCGGGACCACCAGTCTTAAGCCTGCCACAAGCTTCAAGGACAGGACTTTTTCCCAAAAATCCCAGCCTGGGCAGAAGGATGATACGGAATCATCTTCTACTGTCAAGACAGGGGATTCTAATGACGGGATGAAATACCTGGTCATGGCGGCCCTGGCTCTTCTCATGCTGCTGACCATAGTTTTTGTCCGGAAGAAAGCCGGAAAATAAAGCGGTAGTTTTAGAAGCTTTCAAAAGTTATAGCTGAGGTTTTAGAGAAATCCAGAAATATATGGCTGAAGTATTGGGGGAATCCAGAAAATATAGCTGCGGTTTTTAAAAAAATCCCAAAAAAGCTGGTTTTGATGGGGCAGGCCCGCCAAACACGACCTTATTTAAGGCTTTTTCTGTTGGATTTAAACCATTTCTATGGTAAATTTATATATTATAAAACATATTTCAGGAAAGGAAGGAGGATAGGAATGGAAAAGCATAAATTTTGGGCCTGGGCTACTGTATTCTGTTTTCTTATGACTATGTACACAGGCTATAAAAGAAAATAAATAAGAGGAGAAGACCTGGAGGCCATAGCCGGCTGGAATCCTGGCTTTATTAGGGTCTGGTTTTTAATAATTGTATGGAATATTGTTTATATTATTTTAATAATATGTTATAATTATCTAATATATTTACATGTATTCACAGTCTTGTCCGGCTGGAAAATAGATGTAAACAGTATATTTAGACTATATTCACTATATTAGAAAGGAGATCAAAAAACTGCATGAAAAATCATAAGAAGAAGAATGGAGCACTTTTTCTTGCCGTTGCCTTTGTTATGCTTGCCCTGCTGGCGCTGCCTGCGACTGCGGAGGCCAAAAGAACAAAAGTGGTCAAAAAAAGATCGGCCCTGATTACCAAAATCCTGTATGTTGGTGATACTAAGCCAGTCAGTGTAAAGGTTAAGAATGCCAGGAACCTTAAGAAAACCAACTGGAGAGTAGTTAAGTCGACGCCTGCTATCAGAAAGGTTAAGCTGACGAAAAATCACATCAGCTTTTATGCCAGCGCAAATGAGGAAGGTATCTATGAGGTCATTGCCTTCCAGGTAATAAAAAAGACCAAAAAGAAGATATATTACCGTATGATACCCATCCGGGTTATCGTTAAAAATAAAACGGCAACTTCCTCGGCAAGAACGTCGGCCAGCAGTAAGAATGCGACGGCTACGGCCAGCAAGAATACCACAACTACAGCCAGCAAGAATACCACAACCACAGTCAGTAGCTCGGCCACAGGAAGAAGCGGCTTAATGCATGGGAAATACGGTGTATTTCTTGGGATTAACGGCGACCAGATCAGCAAGCTCAATGGCTATGATACGGTAGTAATTGAGCCTGAGGAATTCACCGCCGACCAGGTAGCCGGTCTCAAGAAAAGTGGTAAGACAGTCCTGGCCTATTTGAATGTTGGCGCCATAGAGAATTACAGGTCTTACTACGACACTTACAAGGGGCTTATCCTTGGTTCCTATGATGGTTGGCCCGACGAACATTGGATTAATGTGGCAGACGTCAACTGGCAGAATTTTGTGGTGAATACCCTGGCAAAGAAATATATTGGCATGGGTTTCCAGGGCTTCTATGTAGATAATCTGGATGTATATTATCACTTTAAAAAGGATGTCATCCGCAGCGGCTGTCTTTCCATCTTAAAGCGCCTGAAAGCCATGAATGGGATTATCATGGTCAATGGAGCGGATGTGCTTGTAAGAGAGTTGATTGCGGCGGGAACCGTCCGATCTTACATGGATGTGGTTAACCAGGAGGAAGTATTTTCCACCAGCTATGGCCGTGTCCAGGATTTTGAAGATACACAGTATTTCCAGGATTATCTGGGCCAGGCCAAGGAAAAAGGGAAATTGATCTGCTGTCTGCTTGAATACGGGACCAGCAGTGAAGTCCTGTCTAAAATACAGACCTACGCTAATCAGAATGGATTCTTCTATTACTATTCACCCAGACGTAACCTGGATTAAAATGTTTTTCTGTTGTCTCTTTATTAGCCGGGAGACCAGGGACAGGTTATTGAAATTAAGAAAAAAGAGTTGAATTACTGCATAAAAGAGGGGGCTGCCTTTGAGGCAGCCCCCTCTTTATTCACAACACGAAACCGTGTCAGATTCAATTACATAAGCTGGCGGAACATAGCCTCGAAGTCCTCGAGGGAAGCACGCTTCGGATTGCCGGGCTCACAAGCATCAGCTGCTGCGGATTCGCACAGGAAGGGAAGATCCTCTTCCTTAAGAGCCTCAAGCTTGGTCGGGATTCCAACGTCAACAGATAACTGGCGAACAGCGTCGATAGCTGCCTGGCGGTATGCATCGGCATCCATTCCTTCTGTATCAACGTCAAATGCCTCAGCGATGTACTTGAACTTGTCGCCTGTGGTCTCTTTGTTGAATTCCATAACGATCGGAAGCATCATAGCACATGCAACACCGTGAGGTGTATCATATACAGCACCCAGTGTATGAGCCATGGAATGAGCGATTCCAAGACCTACATTGGAGTAAGCCATAGCGGTAACGTACTGAGCAAGAGCCATAGCCTCACGTCCGTCAGGATCATTATCAACTGCTGCACGAAGATTCTTGGCAATCAGCTGGATGGACTTAAGGTTGAGGCAATCAGCAAGCTCCCATGCGCCGGCTGTGGTGTAACCCTCGATAGCGTGGGTAAGAGCGTCCATACCTGTGGAAGCAGTAAGACCCTTAGGCATAGAGGACATCATGTCAGGATCTACTACAGCAACGTCAGGAATGTCGTTGGGGTCTACACATACGAACTTACGCTTCTTCTCAACATCTGTGATAACGTAGTTGATTGTGGACTCAGCACCTGTACCACCTGTTGTAGGAACAGCAATTGTGAATACGGTACGGTTCTTTGTGGGAGAAAGTCCCTCAAGAGAACGAACATCGTAGAAGTCAGGGTTGTTAACGATGATACCGATACCCTTACCGGTATCCATGGAGGAACCACCACCGATTGTGATCATGAAATCAGCGCCGGAAGCCTTGTAAGCGTCAACACCGTGCTGAACGTTCTCGATTGTGGGGTTGGGCTTAATATCTGTATAAAGCTCATATTCGATGCCATTCTCTTCAAGAAGATCTGTAACCTTCTTTGTAACACCAAACTTAACCAGGTCTGGGTCAGAAGCTACGAAAGCCTTTTTAAAGCCTTTGGAAGCTATGATTCCGGGAATCTCATTGATTGCGCCATGTCCATGATAAGACACACCATTAAGGACAAAACGATTAACTGCCATAATTAATACCTCCTTCTATGACTTAGTTAATGTGTAATTTAGAAACAATATTACTATAAAAATATCATTACTGCTATATTATACTAGATTTTTCTAATAGATAAAAGAGAAAATATTTTGTATTATAGTCTTATTTTTTGATGAAATTATTTTAGAATTTTTCCCTTTGGAAATCATCTGGACAAAAAAAGAACATCACATCAATTCTTCTGCTTCATACCGGCAAGAAGCACCTTTGTCATATCCTCCGGAAGAGGGGCCTCAAAGGTCAGGGGCTCACCGGTGATGGGATGGTGGAAAGAGAGTCTTCTGGCATGGAGGGCCTGGCGGGAGATCTGCTCCATATCCGGATTGTAGAGATAGTCTCCAATCAGGGGACAGCCGATAGATTTCAGGTGGATCCGGATCTGGTGGGTCCGGCCTGTTTCCAGGACCAGGGACAGGAGGCTGTAGTCTCCACATACCCGGTCTGTCCGGTAATGAGTTATGGCCCGTTCGCCCCCGACAGGGTCAGCCATCCGCTCGATGATACTCCCTTCTTTTCTGCCAAGAGGGATATCGATGGTGCCCGAAGGGGGAGATACAGGACCCCTCACAATGGCATTATACTCCCGCTGCAGCTGGTGGCGGATACTCATATCAGAAATAATACTGGCACTGACATAGTGTTTGGCTACGACTGTCACTCCTGAGGTGTCCCGGTCCAGCCTGTTGCAGCAGCGAAAGACAAAAGGTCTTCCCTGTTGTTTGTAATACCAGGCCAGGGCATTGGCCAGGGTATTGTCCGTATTTTTTGCGGAAGGGTGAGTGGGCATACCAGCCGGTTTATTGACCACCAGGATATCTTCGTCCTCATAGAGGATGCCGAAATCAAGCATCACCGGCAGGATATCAGAACTCTTTGCCTCTCCAATCAGCAGAGTCAGGACCTGGCCGGTCTCCACCCTCTCTGGGAAATGCACCGGCCTGCCGGATAAGAGCAGGCTGTCCGGCCACTTTTTTAACTCAATCATATTCTGCCTGGAAAAGCCTTTACTCTTAAGAAGCTGCCGGATACGCTGGCCATTTTCTTCTGGTCCTATGTGATATTGTATTTTTCTGATAATCTGCATTTTCTCTTCCTCATAGTAGTCTGGTTCTGGTCTGGCCCTAGTTTCTGATTAGTTTATCATGACAGGAAGAATCCGGCAATCAGGGGATGCTTTGCAGGAATTTTTCCTTCACCGGGACTGTGGGATGACCTGGTTTGAAAGTAAAAAAAGCATTTCTTTTAAGTTAAAAAAAATGGGGAATCAAACAAAAATAAAACTTATATTTTATAGAATGCCTAAAACCTTTGTGATATAATTATAAAAATATCTATAGATATGGACGATTATTCGCAGGATGCTTAGGCTGGAATTCCCAGGATTAGACCGGTTTGGGATTTTCTGATATGGCCTGGAAAAGAGGAAATGGGATAAAGCACTGGAGTGATTGGCCTGAGTTTGATGAGGAGGATGATTATGGGAAAGCAGGATAGACACAAGCCATCGAGGAACAAAAGATATCTGGCACTGATTATGGTTCTTATAATCAGCATTAGCACATTGGTCCAGGCAGTTTCACCGGTGGAGGCAGAAGCGGCTGCTAAAAAGACAACTAATGTAGAAACCTGGGGTGTATTTATCGGTCAGCGCATAAAGCCCAGCAGCAAAAGGTTTAAAAACTATAAAAACATTGTAATAGACGCCCAGTTTTACAGTAAGAAGGATATAACACAGCTGAAAAAAGGAGGAAGGAAAGTCTATTCTTATCTGAGTATCGGTTCTATGGAGACCTACCGTCCCTACTATAATTATTTCCAGAAGTTCCTGCTCGGAAACTATAATAACTGGGATGAAGAGCATTGGATCGATGTATCCCAGAAGGAATGGCAGGATTATGTGATTAACAGTCTGGTGAGAAGCTACCGCAAAAAAGGAATCAACGGCCTTTGGATTGATAATACGGATGTCTATTATGAATATCCCACGGATGATATTCTCAGTGGCCTGGTGAATATTCTTTACCGGATTCGCCAGAAAAAGATTCCGGTTATCATTAACGGCGGGGACGTCTTTGTGTCAAAGCTTATAGAAACAGGCAGTGCCTGGCTGATCAAGGGTGTTATGCAGGAGGAAGTCCTCACCAGGATCGCGGATTATAATCTTGGCAAGTTTGCATGGCAGACTACAGATGACTACTATTACTTTACAGAATACTGCACAAGAGTCAAAATGGCAGGCCTCAGTGTGTCCCTCCTTGAATATGCCAGAAGCAAAAAAGCTAAAAAGACCATACTCAGATTCTGCAAAAAGAATGGCTATACCGTATATATAGCCGATAATGTCCAGCTCAAATAATAATAAACAGGGCTTATGAGTCTGCCCGGCTCATAAGCCCTTTAAAAAGCACAAAAAAATCCCATGAACCGCCATGCGGCGAATCATGAGATAATAATAAGTCGAGGTGACGGGACTTGAACCCACGGCCTCTGCGTCCCGAACGCAGCGCTCTACCAAACTGAGCCACACCTCGATGTCACAAAAAGTATATTATCAAATTTGATTTCCAATGTCAAGGATAAAGATTAATTTATCCCAAAATACAGGGTAAAATAAGTGAAAGCAGGGGAAGACTGACCAGGATGACATTTCTTTTCATTTGTTTTTGACCATGTTATAATACATACATATCAGAGGTTATTTGTCAGGAGGAATCATTATGGATAATCAAAGCAAGGCAAAAGATTTCAGGGCCAGGGCCAGGGAGGCTTTGAGTGGTAACTGGATGACAGTGGTGTTGGCAACATTTATTGCTTCCATCTTTGGAGCGACAGTAGGTGTTGGCAGGGGAGGCGTATCACCGGTTCAGCTGGTCAGTAATTTCGGCAATTATTTCGGTAATGATGGCGGCACGAATGATTACAATATAGAAGGATATCTCGATTCCTACGATGACCAGATGGTCACCCTGCTGGCCGGCGTACTTACCATATCCTTTGTCATCGCTCTGATTTTTGCTTTCATAGCAATTTTTCTGGGTGCGGTAGTGTCCATCGGCCTCTGCCAGTATAATATGAGACTCATTGACCATGAAAACCTGGACCTGGGCATCCTTTTCAGTAATTTTAATATCTGGACCAAGGCAGTCTGGCTGACTGTGAGGAGGGGTATATTCGTCTTTCTATGGACTCTCTTATTTATCATACCGGGAGTCATCAAGTTTTATTCTTATGCCATGTCTTTTTTTATCATGGCTGAGAATCCGGAGATTTCTGCCGGAGAAGCTATGGATGTTTCCCAGAAGATGATGAAGGGTAATAAGTGGAGACTATTTTGTCTGGGCCTGTCCTTCATAGGCTGGGATTTCCTGAATCTTTTTACACTGGGTATCGGAAGTCTCTGGCTGACTCCCTACAAGAATGCGGCAACGGCAGCCTTTTATGATGAGATCAGCAGACAGCCTGTAGACATGATGTAACTTCTGTTTAGAATAGCATTTTACATTGACCGGATGAAACTGATGGATATTTTGTAATATCAGCTGGTTTTGTCCGGTTTTTCATTTACAGGTGAAATGCAAGATTATCTGCTTTGTGAAAGACTTGGGGATGGGCACTTAGAGGATAGGAAGTAGGTTAACGTCATGTCCGCACATGGCTGGTGAGTCCCTGGGCGAACTTATTTTCCATATAAAATAATAACAAAAAATTATATTCAAAATGAGCAATACATAAATTTAGTTATAAATATATATGCAATAGAACAAAAATAGGAATATTAAGAACAATAAAACACACTACAATAAAAACAAAATGATGATAGAATAATTGTGCGATTCTAATCTAGATTAATAAAATGTTAGTGCATTGTACTAAAAAGGCTGTGGTTTACCATAGCTGCCTATGGTTAAGGAGGGATGAAGGTGTCTTTTCATGGATCGTCCGCCTGCCCTGCCCTTGAGGACAAGGCAGACAGACAGTGGATCGGTACAAAAGAGGAGTTGATTAATGAGTATACGATCAGAGGATCTATTTTAAGAAAGGACATATGGAAGAGAAAAGATTCATCAGAGTATCCTGGGGAAAAGGAAGAAGCCTGCCAAAAGAAGGGGCAAGGAAGAATAGATTACAATTCACCGGCCTCGTCCAGTAATGAGGATGGAGGTTTCAGGGAAGAGGAGACGGTCATAAGCAAGGAGCTGGCTCTGACCAGTGATTATGGGAGAGATTTGCTCAGCTATCGCTTGTTTTACATTTCCCCGTCTGAAGGCGGAGCTGCCAGGGAACCGGACATGGTGATCGCCAGGGAGGACTTAAGACTGGCCCAATGCCGGGAACCGTCTGAACCAGCCTGTGAAGTCAGGGAAGAGACCGGTTATGGCATTGAGATCAGTCACAGGAGAAAGTGTGCGGGTGGTTTTTGGGAATTGAAGGATTACCAGCGTGTGGAAGCCATCTCTCAGGATATGAATCAGTGCATTCTGTTTTTCAGCAGTTTGGTGGAAGGAAAGGTATTTCCCTGTTCCTTAAAAGACCTGTTAGAAGACTATGGAGAAATCTTTTAGAAGAGGATTAAGAGGATGGTCTTTTAACTGTTTTTTTGATTGAAAATCTTTTATCAAAAGATTATAAAAGTAAAATCTTTTATCAAAAGAATAGTAGGGATTCCTAACTGATGAAAGGTACATTAATTGACCGAGGCTGGTGGGGATGAAAGAAAAAGGGGAGAAGGAAACGGGAAGAGGAAGAAGGAAAAAGAGAAGGAAGGAAGGGAGCAGAAAAAGAGAAAGAAAGAGAGAAAGAAAATAAGAAAGAAGGAAGGAAGCAGGAAAAGAGAAGGAAAGAGAGAAAGAAAAGAAGAAAGAAGGAAGCAGGAAAAAGAAAATAGGAAGATGAGAAGGAAAGAAAAAGGATAAAAGGAAGAAAGAAAATGGTAAAAGAGTGAAGGTAGGTTAAGGCAAAGATGACAGCCATAGAAGACGGAATATAAGATGAGACAGCCAGGGAAATAAAGCTATGGCCTATGATAGGACTGGAGTTTGTGTGATCATAAGCTGGATACTAAGAAGACTGCGGATTCAAATAGCAGCGTGGTTCACAGTTTGGATTCTGCATGTTATATTAATGGATAGATAGAATTGCGGGAGAGTCCGCAGTGTCCGTGGATCCTGCACGACACAAATTGAGAAAGATGGAGGTTCATCATGAAAAAATACCTGGCAGTTTATGAGGGTGGAAGCGGTGAGATTGTCGAGAAAAAATCACGTTTCATCGCTCATGTAGAAAATGTGGAGTCCGTCGAGGAAGCACAGGAATATATCGAAATGATGAAAAAAGAATATTGGGACGCCAAGCACAACTGCTATGCCTTTTCTGTAGGGACAGACCAGCCGGTTACCCGCTGCAGTGATGACGGGGAGCCCAGCGGTACAGGAGGGAAACCCATACTGGAAGTAATCCAGGGGAGTGGGATCCACAATATTGTCATTGTAGTCACCCGTTATTTCGGAGGGACTCTTCTGGGAACCGGGGGACTGGTAAGGGCCTATACCGATGCGGCAAGAGCCGGTATAGAGGGGTCTGAAATCATTGAAAAGATCCCCGGCTACCGGGTAAACCTGCATATGGATTACAGTGATGTCGGTAAGGTCCAGTACCTGCTGGCCCAGAATGATATTGCAACAGAGAGCACGGATTTTACGGACAAGGTGGTCATCCACAGCTTGATTTCTGAAGATCATATGGAGATGATGAGGAAGAAGCTGGTGGAAGCTACCAGCGGCCGGATCTGGATTGAGGCCGGGGATCCGGTATATTTTGGCAATAGAAAAGGGCAGGCCATCCTATTCTGACCCGCCCTGGAAGGACTTGGTTTGTATTTGCAGGCAACTGCTGTTGGTTGGTGTTGACTGCTGCCAGTTGCCGCTGCTTGTTGCAGATTGCCGCCAGTTGCCGCTGCTTGTTGCAGATTGCTGCCAGTTACCGCTAGTTGCTGTTGTTCCTTTTTGCGCGGTAGCGGGCGGTCGGATCTAATATCTTTTTTCTCAGTCGGATGTTCTTTGGTGTAATCTCCACCAGTTCATCCGTGTCTATGAAATCGAGAGCCTGCTCCAGACTCAGTATGCGGGGCGGGCTGAGCTTGAGGGCTTCGTCAGAGCCTGAGGCTCTGGTGTTTGTCAGTCTTTTTGTCTTGCAGACATTGACCTCGATGTCATCTGTACGGCCATTCTGGCCCACGATCATTCCTGAATATACTTTTTCACCGGGACCGATGAAGAGGGTGCCCCTGTCCTGGGCGTTGAAAAGACCATAAGTGATGGTCTCGCCCGACTCAAAAGCGATCAGGGATCCCTGTTTACGGTACTGGATGTCTCCCTTATAGGGACCATAACCCTCAAATAAAGTGTTCATGATACCTGTACCCTTGGTGTCAGTAAGGAAATCACCCCTGTAGCCGATCAGGCCTCTGGATGGAATAGAGAATTCCAGCCTGGTGGAGCCTGTTCCCGACATGGTCATATTGGTGAGCTCGCCCTTGCGCTGGCTCAGCTTTTCAATGATAACGCCGGAGTACTCTTCGGGTACGTCTATGACTGCAGTTTCCATGGGCTCGGTCTTTCTGCCCTTTTCATCGGTGTGGTAGAGGACCTCTGCCTTACTGACGGCAAATTCATAGCCTTCTCTCCGCATATTTTCGATGAGGACGGAAAGATGGAGTTCACCTCTGCCGGATACCTTGAAGGAATCTGTACTTTCCATCTCTTCCACCCGGAGGCTGACATCCGTGTTCAGCTCTCTGAAAAGTCTGTCCCGGATATGTCTGGATGTGACATATTTGCCTTCCTGGCCAGCCAGGGGACTGTCATTGACAAGGAACTGCATGGCTATGGTGGGCTCGGAGATCTTCTGGAAAGGAAGGGGCTGGGGGTTATCCGGGGAACACAGGGTATCACCGATGTGGATATCACTGATGCCGGAGATGGCAACGATAGAGCCGACAGCGGCACTTTCTACATCCACCTTATCCAGGCCGGAGAACTCATATAATTTGCTGATTTTTACCTTTTTATTGACATCCGGGTCATGATGGTTGACCAGGAGGACCTCCTGGTTGACGCGGATGGAGCCATTCTCTACCTTGCCGACACCGATCCGTCCTACATAGTCATTATAGTCGATGGTGCTGATCAGAACCTGGGTATCAGCGTCAGGGTCGCCGGTGGGAGCTGGGATGTGCTTGATGATGGTCTCAAAGAGAGGCTTCATGTCTGACCCGTGCTCGCTGAGCTCCAGCATAGCGATACCGGTCTTGGCGGAGGCATAGACGAAGGGGCTGTCCAGCTGCTCGTCTCCGGCATCCAGTTCCAGGAATAATTCCAGGACCTCGTCCATAACTTCCTCAGGCCTGGCTTCAGGCCGGTCGATCTTGTTGAGGCAGACGATGAAGGGCAGGTTAAGTTCCAGGGCTTTTTTGGTGACAAACTTGGTCTGGGGCATGGGACCTTCAAAGGCGTCGACGACCAGGATTACACCGTCAACCATTTTGAGGACCCGCTCCACCTCTCCGCCGAAGTCAGCATGGCCTGGAGTATCAACAATATTGATCTTTACACCTTGGTAGTTTACAGCGGTATTCTTGGACAAGATGGTAATGCCGCGTTCCCTTTCGATATCGTTGGAATCCATGATCCTCTCGCCCACTTCCTGGTGTTCACGGAAGGTGCCGCTCTGTTTGAGCAGTTCGTCAACCAGGGTAGTCTTACCGTGGTCTACATGGGCGATGATGGCAACATTTCTGACGTCTTCTCTTGAAATTTTCATAAAGAGCCTTCTTTCTATAATAAAAGGTGAATAAAAGGTGGCCTGCGGGAGCCGGCCGAATTAAGAAATAACTGCCGGAGGTCAAAAACAGACCGGCAGAAGCATATTTTTAAACGAAACTATCACATAATATCACAACTGTTTAAAATTAACAATATAAAATGAAAGACATGGGGGAGGGGGAAGCCGCTTTTGGTTGACATTTTCTGGTGTAGATTTTATACTAAATCTGTTTGTAAAAAGGAAGCTGGACTTCCACCCCTCCTTCAGAGTGGTCTTTGAAGGAGAATATAATATGAAAAAACTGCAGACAAATAATAATTCAGCTATTATTTTTGGTGAGATCGGCGATGAGTTTGAGTACAGTCATGAAAAGTTTGGAGAGCCTTTTTACCAGAGCTTTCTCCGGGTGAGGAGACTGAGTGAATGTTATGATATCATTCCCATTATTGTATCAGGCAGACTCTTTGATGTGACGGTACCCTGGAAGGGAAGACTTGTGGAGATTCAAGGCCAGTACAGGTCCTACAATCGTCATGAGGGCAACAGCAGCCATCTGAAGCTGGTGATTTTCGCTTTGGAATTTACCCCCTTTGAGGATTATCCTGAAGTGATCGCCAACCGGATAGAGCTTGACGGCTATATCTGCCAGGTGCCGGTTTACCGTAAGACTCCCAAGGGCCGGGAGATCACGGACCTGATGCTGGCTGTCAACCGGGCCTATTGCAAATCGGATTATATTCCCTGTATCTGCTGGGGGAGGACTGCCAGGTATGTAAGCCGGCTGCCCATGGGAAGCAGGCTGCAGGTGGCCGGGAGGATCCAGAGCAGGACCTACCGGAAGAAGCTTTCGGAGGACAAGGTTATTGAGCGGATGACCTTTGAGGTGTCCATCAATGAACTGGAGTATATCCATGAAAGAGAGACAGCAGGCAGGGTTGCGGATTATCACGGGGAAGGCCTGATCAGCTGAGCCTGGCAGGCAGTTTTGCCCTGCAGGACTGGTTTTGGGATTCCCTTCTTTTGACCCGGGTCTCTTTTCCGTCAGTCTCAGTTTTGTAAGTACATTTTTTTGCTTTGTAAGCAGATATGATTCAGGCTCGTGTCAGGTTAGTTTCAGGCTCGTGTCAGGTTAGTTTCAGGCTCGTGTCAGATCAGTTTCAGAAGTATCATCAGATTTGTTCCCGGTCAGATTTTTATCATTTTCAGACATGGTGTCAGATCTGTTTCAGGCCAGTTTCAATTCGTTCCAGATTTGTTTTATTTATTTGATTTTTTAGATAGAAAGGATTGCATAAGATGAAGATTAAACCGCTTAAAGGTATGAATGATTATCTCCCTGCCCAGGCAGAACTCCGGGATTATCTTCAGAGGAAGATCTGTGAAGTTTATGAGGACAGTGGCTTTCAGAGGATCTACACCCCCATCGTGGAGGATATAGAGAACCTGGACAAGAGTGAGGGCGGCGATAATCTCAATCTGATTTTTAAGATTATGAAGCGAGGAGAAAAGCTCAACAAGGCCATAAGCTCCGGTGACCCGGCGGCTCTTTGTGACATGGGCCTGCGCTACGACCTTACCCTGCCCTTAAGCCGCTACTATGCCAATAACCGGGCTGCCCTTCCCACACCCTTTAAGGTGATTCAGATGGACCGGGTTTACCGGGCAGAGCGGCCTCAGAAGGGAAGGATGAGAGAGTTTACCCAGTGTGATATCGATATTCTCGGATCTGCCTCACCCAGTTGTGAGATTGAACTGATCCACACCACGGCCAAAGCTCTTCTGGCTATCGGTATCGACCGCTTTAAGGTCAAGGTTAATGACAGGCGTATTCTCCGCTCTATATTAACTTCTGTCGGTTTCGGCCAGGAAGACCTGGACAGTGTATGCATTTCCTTTGACAAGCTGGACAAGATCGGGCCTGAGGGTGTGAAGAGTGAACTGGAAGGAAAGGGTTTTGATGACCAGGTAATCATCCGCTTTATCGATCTCCTTGGCCATGCTCCCTTTACCCTGGATTATGTGAAAAGTATCGTTCCTGACGCGGCACCGGTGGAGGCCTTATCCAAGATCGTGGAGATTTCCCGGAATCTGGCAGAGGACAGATACGAGGTGGAGTATGATATGACCCTGGTAAGAGGCCAGGGCTATTATACAGGAACGGTATTTGAGATTGAATCTCTTGACTTTAACAGTTCCATCGCCGGTGGCGGCCGTTATGACAACCTGATCGGTAAGTTCTTAAAGGAGAGTATTCCCGCTGTAGGCTTTTCCATTGGATTTGAAAGAATCTTCAGTATTCTTTCTGACCGGGGCCGGAGCCTGGCTGATATGAAGAAAAAGATAGTGGTTCTCTACGACGAGGAAGAGATTGAGCAGGCTGTTGCCCTGGCAGAGTCCCTGAGGGGGGACTACAAGGTCAGCCTCTTTACCAAGCCCAAGAAGCTGGGTAAGTTCTTAAATAAGCTGGAAGACCAGGGCTTTGATGGATTCATGGTTCTGGGCAGAGACCAGGAGATACGGTTTTTTGAAGCCGCCAAAGACTGATTATTCAAAAAGAATCGGGCAGGACTCACAGGGTTATAGATTTTTTCCTGCTTTTATGGTATAGTTAGGCATAAAAGATTACGGTGTTCTGGATTTGAATTTGACCTGCACATGTGAAATGCTTGAAAGAGAATACCAGCAGACATATCCATGGTTCCCAGACTGCCTGGGGGACTGGATTACAGGCCGGAATTTCACTACAGGGAATTCTGATGAAAGGATATAATATGTACGGAAGCATACAGGTATACTATGGGAACGGCCGCGGGAAGACAACTGCTTCATTGGGACTTGGCATACGGGCTGCCGGAATCGGCAAGAAGGTGATCATGGTCCAGTTCCTGAAGGAGAAACACTCTTACACCCTGGACTTTCTGAAAAGACTGGAACCGGAGCTGAAGGTTTTCCGCTTTGAGAAGGCGGCCAGTAATTATGAGATGCTCAGCCCCCAGGAACAGGAGGAGCAGAAAGTCAATATAATTAATGCCCTCAATTATACTAAAAAAGTGATGGACACAGGCCAGTGTGATCTATTGATCCTCGATAACATCCTGAGTCTGATCGATTATAAGATCATTGATATTGAGGAATTGATGAAGATACTTGAGATGAAGAGACCTTCCATGAACCTGATTATTACAGGCAGGACCCTGCCAGATCAGGTCGCCGGCAAGGCCGACTGCATTTATAAGATACAAACAGAGAAAGAGCAGCCCTTTGACAAGATTCTTGAGAGATAGGGTCAGCCACCGCGGATAAGCGGACAGGACAGAAAGGATGAAAGATATGGCAATTTTTACAGGTGCCGGCGTTGCCATCGCAACTCCATTTGATGAGAACTATAAGGTAGACTATGATAGCTTTGGTAAGTTTATTGATTTTCAGGTAGAGAACGGAACAGACGCTATTATCGTCTGCGGTACTACCGGTGAGGCTTCCACACTGAACCATCCGGAGCACATCAATGTAATCAAGTACTGCGTGGACCGGGTAAATAAGAGGATTCCGGTCATTGCCGGAACAGGCTCCAATGATACCCACACAGCTGTGTATCTTACCACGGCCGCTGAGGAAGCGGGAGCCGACGGTGCCCTGATTGTGACACCCTACTATAACAAGGCTACCCAGAAGGGTCTGATCGAGCATTTCAGCCACATTGCCGGCAAGACAGATCTTCCCATTATTCTGTATAATATTCCCGGACGTACCGGCTGTAAGCTGGAGTCCAAGACCATTGCCAGACTTTTCAAAGAAGTGGACAACATCGTCGCTGTAAAGGAAGCCACGGGAGATATCGCTTTCGCAACCCAGATAATGTATGACACCCAGGGAGATATTGATATTTATTCCGGCAATGATGACATGATTGTACCCATGCTGTCCATTGGAGGTAAGGGCGTTATTTCAGTCCTTTCCAACATAGCGCCTAAGGCTACCCATGATATCTGTGCTGAGTTCTTTGCAGGTAATGTTGAGAAGAGCCGTGAACTGCAGCTCTACTACTTTGAATTGATCAAGGCCCTCTTCTGTGAGGTGAATCCGATTCCTGTTAAGAAGGCCATTGAGCTTATGGGCTTCTTCGGACCCCATCTGAGACGTCCTCTGACAGAGATGGAGCCGGAGACTACTGAGAGACTTAAGAAGGCCATGATCGACACAGGCATTCTGAAATAAGCCTGAAGGCAGGAGGTTACCCGGATGATTAATGTTTTATTATATGGATGTAATGGTCATATGGGACATGTGATCTCAGACCTGATCGCGGATATGAAGGATGTCCAGGTGGCAGCCGGTGTGGATCCCTATGGGGACAGCCAGACAGCCTTTCCTGTATTCCGGTCCTTAGATGACTGCGATGTCGAGACGGATGTGATTATTGACTTCTCCTCAGCTGCCGCTGTGGACAGTGTCATTGATTATGCCGCCAGCCATAAGGTTCCCCTGGTAGAATGTACTACCGGTCTCAGTGAAGACCAGATTGCCCACTTAGAGAAGGCCAGCCAGTCTGTTGCCATTCTCCGGTCGGCAAATATGTCCCTGGGCATCAATACCCTGATGAAGCTGCTGCAGACGGCGGCAAGGATTCTGGGAGATGCCGGCTTTGACATCGATATTGTAGAGAAGCATCACCGCAGAAAGCTGGACGCTCCTTCCGGAACGGCCCTGGCTCTAGCTGATGCCATCAATGAGGCGACTGACCAGCGTTATAATTATGTTTACGACCGCAGCCAGAGAAGGGAACAGAGACCTTCCAACGAGATTGGAATATCCGCTGTCCGGGGCGGAACCATTGTGGGAGTCCACGATGTGATTTTTGCCGGTACGGACGAGGTGGTGGAGATCAGTCATACGGCTTACTCCCGCGCCGTTTTTGGCAAGGGTGCCATTGAGGCGGCCAGGTTCCTGGCCGGCAAACCGGCAGGACTCTACAATATGAGTCATGTCATCGATGGTAAATAAAAGATAAATAAGTATTTTTCATAGAAAATGAGAGATCTCCGGATCTCTCATTTTTATGGGCAGGACATTTCCCGGCAACTGACCGCTATAAGCAGATCTGGCCTTGGAAGGGTCCTGCAGGAATTGGGCCGCCGGCCTAAGCTTGCCGGCAAAGGCTGGTAGGGAGGAGATCAATGAAAGCAGTAATACAGAGGGTATCGAGAGCATCCGTTTCTGTGGACGGGCAGGTGACCGGCCAGATTGGCCGGGGACTTCTTCTTTTTCTGGGTGTGGCCCAGGGGGATGAGGATGGGGATCTTAAAAAGCTTTTGCGCAAGGTGATCGGTCTTCGCATTTTTGATGACGACCAGGGAAAGACCAACCTTTCCCTCCAGGATGTGGATGGGGAATTACTGGTGGTATCCCAGTTTACCCTTCTGGCTGACTGTAAAAAGGGCAGGAGACCCAGCTTTGTCAAAGCCGGGGACCCGGCCCGGGCCCAGGAGATGTACGAGGCCTTTATCCGGGAGAGCCGGCAGATGGTCAGACGGGTACAGCATGGAGTATTTGGTGCGGTCATGGAAGTGGAGCTTTGTAATGACGGCCCCTTTACCATCGTCCTTGACAGCAGGGACCTGTAGATGGGAGCTGGCCTGTTGAAAGAGCCTTTGGTAAAAATTGCCTGATAAAGCCTGCAAGCAGGTTTACAGGGGCAGTTATGAATAATCTGATGAAAAAACTTGCAATAAACAGGGGTCATACTATATAATAGTCCTTGGTGTATACAGACGATAACTCCCCCATGAAAGGAGCTCCTATTATGGAAAGAATAAAGATGACCACCCCCCTTGTCGAGATGGATGGAGATGAGATGACAAGAATCCTCTGGAAGATGATCAAGGACGAGCTGCTGCTCCCATTTATCGATCTCAAGACGGAGTATTATGATCTCGGTCTCAAGTACAGGGATGAGACGGGGGACCAGGTCACTATAGATTCCGCCCTTGCCGCTAAGAAATACGGTGTTGCGGTGAAATGTGCCACGATCACACCCAATGCTGCCCGGGTGGAGGAATATAATCTGAAAGAGATGTACAAGAGTCCTAACGGTACCATCCGTGCCATTCTGGACGGTACAGTTTTCCGGGCTCCCATTGTCGTAAAAGGGATTGACCCCACAGTCAGGACCTGGAAGAAGCCCATCACCATCGCAAGACATGCCTATGGTGATGTCTACAAGGCTTCCGAGATGAAGATTCCCAGCCCCGGTAAGGCAGAGATCGTCTTTACCGCGGAGGACGGCAGCGAGATGAGAGAACTGATTCATGACTTTGACGGTCCCGGTATCGTCCAGGGGATGCATAACCTCTTCTCCTCCATTGAAAGCTTTGCCCGGTCCTGCTTTAATTATGCTTTGGAGACAGGCCAGGACCTTTGGTTCTCCTCCAAGGACACGATTTCCAAGAAATATGACCACAGCTTCAAGGATATTTTCCAGGATATCTTTGACCGGGAATACAAGGACAAGTTTGACCAGGCCGGCATAGAGTATTTCTATACTCTGATCGACGACGCCGTAGCCCGGGTAATCCGGTCTGAAGGCGGCTATATCTGGGCCTGCAAGAACTACGACGGTGACGTCATGAGCGACATGGTAGCCACAGCCTTCGGGTCCCTGGCCATGATGACCTCTGTTCTGGTGGCTCCCGACGGAACCACAGAGTATGAGGCGGCCCACGGCACAGTCCAGAGACACTACTACAAGCACCTGAATGGGGAGGAGACCTCCACCAATTCCGTGGCAACTATCTTTGCCTGGACAGGAGCCCTCCGCAAGAGAGGACGGCTGGACGGCATAGACGCCCTGGCAGATTTTGCCGACAAGCTGGAGAAGGCCACCATCGACACCATTGAAGGCGGAACTATGACTAAGGACCTGGCCCTGATCACAACCCTTGAAAAGGTAAATGCGGTTAACAGCCAGGACTTTATCAAAGCCATCCGGACCAACCTGGAAGCAATATTATAAAATGATATATAAAACCATAGTATACTGTCACAGTATACTGTGGTTTTCCTATGTCCCAGGTCCGTCAGACAGGTATGAATTATATATTATTCCCAAAAAAAATATTTCAGTTGATATTCATCCATTATTTTGGTAAGTTACCATTAAGATAAATGAAAGAGGATGCTTTTTGTTACTCTATATTGAAAAGAGGTATATTTATGGAATTCCAACCGATCAGGGCCAGAGATAAAGAGGTATTCGAAAAATATCTGAGCCAGATCGATTCACGCAGCTGTGACATGTGCTTTGCCACGCTGTATCTTTGGAGACATTTTTACAATCTGGAATACGCGATTCTGGATGACATGCTGGTGATGAGAAGCCGTGATGTGCTTACTTCCTTCTGTTATCCCATTGGAAGCGGGAACCCGGTTCCGGTTATTGAGAAACTGCTGGCCTACGCAGAAAAGCATAAGAGAAAGCTGATTCTCAATAATGTTTACCGGGAGCACGAGGAGGTTCTCAATCAGCATTTTCCAGGGGTTTTCCAGGTCAATTACGACAGGGATATCGCCGATTATATCTATGACTGTGAGAAACTCCAAAAGATGAGCGGCAGAAAATACCATGGGAAAAAGAATCATATTAATAAGTTTAAGAAACTTTACCCGGACTGGGCCTACGAGCCTGTGACCCAGGAGAATCTGGCGGAGTGTCTCAAGATGCTCAAGGAGTGGAAAGAACTTTATGTGCCAAAAGATAATCTGGAAAAGAATACAGAGGTCCTTGTCTCGGAACATTACCTGAAGCAGAGAGATTTTCTGGGCCAGAAGGCAGGCCTGCTGAGGGCGGATGAAAGGGTGATTGCCTTTTCTGTTGGGGAGAAGATCAATTCTGACACCTTTGTGGTCCATGTGGAGAAGGCCTATGCAGACATTCCGGGAGCCTATCCCATGATCTGCCAGCAGTTTCTGCTCCATGAGGCAGGAGATTGTAAATATGTAAACCGGGAGGATGATGTAGGGGACGAGGGCCTTAGAAAGTCCAAGATGTCCTACCATCCCCTTTACCTGTTTGAAAAAGCATACGCAGTGCAGGGATAATTGCCTGCCGCGGAGAGGATGTGGGAATAATTCCTTCCACAGAGCCGGGTTTACGGCTGTCGGGGAAAAGGGAAACATTTCGCTGACCGGGCATAGTGCCGGACCGGCCGGGTGACCGGATGCTGTCAGGCCTTGACATATCGCATTAGAATGGATATACCAAATATGATTAAGAGGAGGATTCAATGAAACATTTAATTGATCCTATGGATCTGTCAGTTCAGGAGATCGATCATCTGCTTACCGTAGCGGATGATATTATTCTCAACAAAGAAAAGTACCAGGAAGTATGCAGACATAAAAAGCTGGCAACATTGTTTTTTGAACCTAGCACAAGAACCAGACTGAGTTTTGAGGCAGCCATGCTGGAACTGGGAGGAAGTATCTTAGGCTTTTCGTCGGCAGATTCTTCATCTGCCACCAAGGGCGAAAGCGTTTCAGATACGGTCCGGGTAGTGTCCGGCTACGCGGATATCATAGCCATGAGACATCCAAAGGAAGGCGCCCCCTTCGCGGCATCAAGAAAGCTGGATGTGCCCCTCATCAACGCCGGTGACGGCGGTCACAACCATCCGACCCAGACCCTGACGGACCTGATGACCATCCACCAGGAAAAGGGAAGGCTGAATGGTTTTACCATTGGTATGTGTGGCGACCTCAAGTTCGGCAGGACAGTCCATTCCCTCATTAAGGCCTTGAGCCGCTATGAGGATATCCATTTCATCATGATATCCCCAGAGGAGCTCCGCCTGCCGGAATACATTATAAAAGATGTATTTGAGAAAAAGAATATCTCCTACCGGGAGGTAAAGACCATGGAAGAGGTCATGCCCGAACTTGACATCCTCTATATGACCCGTGTCCAGAAGGAACGTTTCTTCAATGAGGCTGACTATATCAGACTGAAAGACAGCTTTATTCTCGACGAAAGAAAGCTGGCTTCCGCCAAGAAGGATCTTTGTATCATGCATCCACTGCCAAGAGTGAATGAGATATCCATCAAGGTGGATGATGACCCGAGGGCATGCTATTTCAAACAGGCCCTTTATGGAAAATATATTCGTATGGCCTTGATCATGTATTTACTGGGGGTGAGCGCAGATGAAAATTGACAGTATTAAAAACGGAATCGTCCTTGACCATATCAAGGCAGGGAAGAGCATGCAGATCTATCATTACCTGGGCCTCGATGACCTGGATTGCAGTGTTGCCATCATAAAAAATGTGACCAGCAACAAGATGGGTAAGAAGGATATCATAAAGATTGCGGACACCATGGATCTGAATCTGGATGTGTTGGGCTATATAGATCCCGATATTACAGTCTGTTACATCAAGGACAGCAAGATCGTAGAGAAGAAGCATCTTGCCCTCCCGGAAAAGATCGTCAATATCGTCCGCTGCAGGAACCCCAGATGCATCACCTCCGTGGAGGATACCCTGGACCACATTTTCAAGCTGACAGACCGGGAGAACAGGATCTACCGCTGTGCTTACTGTGAGTCCCAGAAAAGTAAATACTATTAATTTTTCCCAGACCGCCCAGGGCGGCAGATGATAGAAGTACTATGTTACTGAAAGATTAATAATTGAAATGGATACCAGGCGAAGGCTTGATATCCATTTCTTGCAAAGCGGCCTGTTTTGGTGTACAATATTTTTTATTTATATGATCTAAAATGGGTCATAATATCTATTCAGGATCATGACCGGAGTCCTTTTCTCCCTGAGAGAGCTGCAGGGAATCCGGCAGGATTAGAAGGATATCATAAAAGACCAGAAAAATTTAGGAAGACACAAGAAGAAGACCTTATATGACAGGGAAGAGCAGACAGAGAGATTATTCTGGAAAAGTGGTGATTGGCATGTATACTTCTCAACAGAATGTAATAAGAACCCAAAGAGAGATCAGTCATCCGGAGGATTTCACGGATCCCCAGATTCTGTATGATAAACTGATCCAGACCATTCATGATTACCATCCATCGACAGATACCAGTATGATTGAAAAGGCCTACAAGCTGGCAGCCAGTGCTCACAAGCAGCAGAAGAGGAAGTCAGGAGAGCCTTATATTATCCATCCGCTTTGCGTGGCCATCATACTGGCGGAGCTGGAGCTGGACAAGGAGACCATTGTGGCTGGCATCCTTCACGATGTGGTGGAAGACACCCGCTATACGGAGGAGGACATCACAAGGGAGTTTAACGAGGAGGTAGCCCAGCTCGTCGAAGGCGTGACAAAGCTGGGACAGCTTTCCTATGCCCATGACAAGATGGACGTCCAGGCGGAGAACCTGAGAAAGATGTTCCTGGCCATGGCCAAGGATATCCGGGTAATCCTCATCAAGCTGGCAGACCGCCTCCATAATATGAGAACCCTCCAGTACATGAAGCCTGAGAAACAGAAAGAGAAAGCCAGGGAAACGATGGATATCTATGCCCCGATTGCCAATCGTCTGGGTATATCCAAGATTAAGATTGAACTGGATGATCTGTCTCTCAAGTATCTGGAGCCGGAAGTCTATGAGGAACTCTCCCAGCAGCTGGAGGAGAACATGGCCAACCGCCATGAGTTCATCGTTTCAGTGATTGAGGAGGTCCGGGCCCATATCGAGCAGGCTGATATCAAGGCCGAGATCGATGGACGGATCAAGCATTTTTTCAGTATTTATAAGAAGATGCGCAACCAGAATAAGACTCTGGACCAGATCTATGATATCTTTGCGGTCAGGATCAAGGTGGAGACAGTCAAGGACTGCTATGCGGCCCTGGGTGTCATCCATGAGATGTACAAGCCTATTCCCGGCCGTTTCAAAGACTATATCGCCATGCCCAAGGAGAATATGTACCAGTCTCTTCACACGACCCTGATCGGTAATTCAGGGACTCCTTTTGAAATTCAGATCCGGACCTTTGAGATGCACCGGACCGCTGAATACGGTATCGCGGCCCACTGGAAGTACAAAGAGGGCGGCGGAGAGATAAATAAAGAAGAGGAAAAGCTGAGCTGGCTGAGACAGATTCTGGAATGGCAGCAGGATACTTCTGATAATAAGGAGTTCCTCAGCATCTTAAAGACAGAGCTGGATCTCTTTGCGGAGAAGGTCTACTGCTTCACCCCCCAGGGTGATGTCAAGACCCTTCCTTACGGTTCCACCCCCATTGACTTTGCCTACCTGATCCATACGGCCGTCGGAAATAAGATGGTTGGTGCCAGGGTCAACGGCAGACAGGTGCCCATCGATTATCAGCTGCAGACCGGAGACCGGGTGGCCATTATTACCTCCCAGAACTCCAAGGGTCCCAGCAGGGACTGGCTGACCATCGTCCGCAGCTCCCAGGCCAGACAGAAGATCAACCAGTGGTTCAAGACCCAGTACAAGGAGGAGAACATTTCCAAGGGAAAGGAACTTCTAGAGCGTTATGCCAAAGGAAAAGGCCTGAACCTTACCTTGTACATGAAGCCGGAATACCAGAAGAAATGCATGACCAAGTATGGTCTCAAGACCTGGGAATCGGTCCTGGCAGCCGTGGGACACGGCGGCCTCAAGGAGGGCCAGGTTGTCAACAAGCTCAAGGAAGAGTACGAGAAGGACCATGCTTCCAAGATGACCGACGAGGACATCCTCAAGGAAAATGTGGCCAAGAATACCGTCAAGAGGCCTGACCGGAACCGGTCTGCATCCGGCATTACTGTCCGGGGTATTCATGATGTATCGGTCCGTTTCTCCAAGTGCTGCAGTCCGGTGCCCGGCGATGAGATCATAGGCTTTATCACCAGAGGCCGTGGCATCTCCATCCACAGGACGGATTGTGTCAACATAGTTAACATGCCCGATACCGACAGGTACCGGCTGATTGACGCCGAGTGGGAACCGGAGGCAGCGGGAGACAGTGGCGAGATGTACATGACAGAGATCTGTATCTACTGCCACAACCGGACCGGCATCCTCCTGGATGTTTCCAAGGTTTTCATGGAATTAAGTACGGATATCAAGTCTCTGGCAACAAGAACAAGCAAACAAGGGCTTGCCACTATTGTTATCTCCTTCGAGATCAAGGGTAGGGATGACCTTAACCATATTATTATGAAACTGAAAAATATTGAAAGCGTGATCAGTGTGGAGAGAAGCGCCGGATAAATAACAGTAAAGCTGGATAAGTGATATTAAAGCTGGATAAGTGACAGTTAAGCTGGATAAGTAATATTAAAGCTGGATAAGTGATATTAAAGCTGGATAAGTGATATTAAAGCTGGATAAGTGACAGTTAAGCTGGATAAGTGACAGTTAAGCTGGATAAGTAATATTGTACCCGGATCAGTGACAACATACTGAGGAGGAATGTATTATGGGAACATTAAAGGTGGCTTGCGCCCAGTTAGGCCCGATTGATACTAATACCTACGTCCTGATGGACGACCAGATAAAAGAAGCAGTGATTATCGACCCGGCCGGCAGCGCCGATGAGCTGGCCAACTATCTGGAGGAAGGCGGATATACCTTAGACGGAGTCCTTCTGACCCACGGCCACCATGACCATATCGGAGGCCTGGAAGGCCTGAGAGAGCGCTACGACCGCTGGAGTCTCCGGGTGTACGCAGCCAAGCCTGAGCAGGAGGTCCTGATGGTGGCAGACTACAACTTAAGCCCCATGTTCGGCCGCGGTTATACAACCCATGCCAACATGATGCTTAAGGATAAGGAGATCTTCGAAGTGACTTCCGCCCACAAATGTCAGATTCTTTACACACCCGGTCATACCCTGGGCAGCTGCTGCTTCTACTTTGAAAAAGAAGGCTGGCTCTTCGCAGGAGACACTCTCTTTGCAGGAAGTATCGGCAGGACTGATTTCCCCACCGGTAACTACGAGCAGCTGATCCGGTCTCTCAATGATATCCTCATGAAGCTGCCCGATGAAACGATTGTATTCCCGGGCCATGGTCCCCAGACCACCATCGGCCAGGAGAGAAAGACCAATCCTTTTGTGGAGCGATAATACTCCATGTTATATCTTATACAGAATGACAGACAATACGATTACGATGTAAGAGCCATAGCCCTGGCCTTTTTTGAGCGGGAGAAGATCCAAGAGATCAAAGAAGAGGACCTGCCCCAGGACCTGGGCCAGGCCAGACTTTGCCGGCTGGACTTCCAGGACCGGCTGGTCAAGGGCTCAGTCACTGACGGCAGCGGCAAAAAGGTGACAGAAGAGGTCAGCTGCGATTATAACGACCACAAGAATTGCCGCAATGACGTCAGCCGTTTTCTCTACAGATTATTTTCCGCCTACACCGGACGGACCCTGCCATGGGGCATGCTGACCGGTATCCGGCCCACTAAGATTATCATGAGCTGGATGGAGGAGGAAAAGGATCCGGAGAGGCTGGAAAAACGGTTCATGGAAACCTATCTGACAGACCGGCAGAAGGCAAGACTCTGCAGGACAGTAGCCTTCCACGAAAAGGAACTGCTGGAGAGCCATCCCTTTGAGGAGGAGTACAGCCTCTATGTAGGCATCCCCTTCTGTCCCACCACCTGTCTCTATTGTTCCTTTACCTCCTTCCCCGTCAGCCGCTTCGGCGACCGGATGAGAAAATACATGGAGGCACTGGAAAAGGAGATCACTTATACGGCCCAGGCCTGTGCCGGCAGAAGGATGACCAGCCTCTATGTAGGAGGCGGTACTCCCACAGCCTTAGACGAGGCTTCCTTGTCGCGGCTGATGGAGATACTCCACCGGAACTTTGATCTGGGACAGCTGGCAGAATTCACCGTGGAGGCCGGCCGGCCAGACAGCGTAAATAAAGACAAGCTGCGGATCTTAAAGGATGCGGGAGTCGGAAGGATTTCCATCAATCCCCAGACCATGCATGACGAGACCCTGAAGCTGATCGGAAGAAACCACACCGTCGCCCAGACCATAGAAGCATTTTCCATGGCCAGGGAGGCAGGCTTTGACAATATTAATATGGACATGATCACAGGCCTTCCGGGAGAGGAGATCCGACATGTCCAGAGCACTCTTGAGCAGATCCGCCGGCTGGAGCCGGAGAGTCTGACCGTCCATTCCCTGGCCATAAAGAGGGCTGCCAACCTCAACATTGAGATGGAGCGCTACCGGTCCCTGGTCAAGGGCAGCACCAACGACATGCTGCGCCTGGTAGACTGGTGTTCAAGGGATATGGGCATGACCCCTTACTACATGTACCGACAGAAGAATATTCCAGGCAACCTGGAAAATATCGGCTACAGTATTCCGGGCAGGGAGTGCCTTTACAACATTCTGATTATGGAGGAGAAGCAGGACATTCTGGCCTGCGGGGCAGGAGCGACCAGCAAGTATGTATTTTCCGGGGAGAACCGGATTGAGCGTACGGAATCGGTCAAGAACCTGGACCACTACATATACAGAATCGATGAGATGATTGACCGGAAAAGAAAATATCTGGAGAAAGACTGTCCGGTTTAGACTAGAAGGAGACAATAAATATGGCTAATGACAATCGGGTCCATGACCTGGAAACGTCTCTGCAGGATTCTCTTGGAGAGCAGCTTCTGCATGGTATGATTGTGAGTAATCTGGCAGTCATGCTGGCAAGAGAGCTGGGACTGCCGGAGGAAGAATGTCATGAACTGTCGATTGCCGGTATGGTACATGATATCGGAAAGCTGCGCCTCAGATCTTATGTCTATGATGAGAAGGAGGCCAGGATGGATATAGATGAGCTTCGCTATGTCAGGATGCATTCCTCTCTGGGCTATGTGATCCTGAAGGACGAGGGCTTTTCTGACTATGTCCAGACAGCAGTCCTCTATCACCATGAAAATGTGGATGGCAGCGGCTACCCCAATAATCTGAAGGGGGATGAGATCCCGATGAATGCTAAGATCCTCAGGGTCTGCGATGCCTTCGGAGCACTCATCTCCAACCGCCCGGTTCGAAGCGCATTTGATATAGAGACAGCACTCACGATTATGATCGATGAAGTAAAGTATTTTGACATGAAGGTTTTCCTGGCTTTCCAGAAGCTGACCCAGTCCGAAGAGATGAAAAACATGCTCCACCGCCTGGGCATCTCATGACCGGGATGAAGGCGGCCTCAGGATGGGAATGAGACTTATCTGTGGAAATGCAGATGAAACATATCCAGTGATTCATACCTGGGGCAATGCAGATGATTCATTTCCGGGGAAATGAGAATGGATTATATTTGCAGGAAGGCAGATGGTTCATTTTCGGAAAAATGAGAATGGATTATATTTCAGGAAGATTAATAGTTCCTGTTTTTGGAAATTTTAAATAATCATTATTTGTAAAAATGTAAATGGTTTTTACGTGCAGAAATATGATACTATATGCTTCTGCACGTAAAATTATGTATAGAAATAGTATTACAGCTAAGAGATAGCATCTTATCAGCTACTAAAAAATGACACAGGAGGAAGAGAGACATGGCTGAGTCAATGAAAGGTCTGAAGAGGACTCATCGTTGTACGGAAGTATCCAGAGACCTGATCGGTGAGACAGTAACCGTGATGGGCTGGGTACAGAAAAGAAGAAATCTGGGAGGAATGCTTTTTGTGGATCTCCGTGACCGCAGCGGCATACTCCAGCTTTATTTTGATGAAGAGACCATAGGCAAGGAAGGCTTCGAAAAAGCCGCAACCCTGAGAGCCGAGTTCGTGGTTGCAGCCACCGGCCTTGTGGAGAAAAGAAGCTCCGAAATCAATGAAAGCCTGAAGACAGGCGATATCGAGATCCGGGTGAAAGACCTGAGAATCCTCTCAGAGTCTGAGACACCCCCCTTCCCCATCAGCCCTGACATCACCGTCAAGGATGACCTTCGTTTAAAATACAGGTTCCTCGACTTAAGAAGACCCAACATCCAGCGTAATCTGATCCTAAGAAGCCAGGTAGCCATGCTGACCAGGCAGTTCCTGGCAGAGGAAGGTTTCCTGGAGATCGAGACCCCCATGCTGACCAGGAGCACACCGGAGGGAGCCAGAGATTACCTGGTACCCAGCCGTGTCCATCCCGGCAACTTCTATGCCCTTCCCCAGTCACCCCAGCTCTTTAAGCAGCTGCTCATGTGCTCCGGCTATGACCGCTACTTTCAGCTGGCCAAATGCTTCCGTGACGAGGACCTGCGGGCAGACCGGCAGCCGGAGTTCACCCAGATCGACATGGAGCTGTCCTTCGTCGACGTGGACGACGTTATTGATGTCAATGAAAGGCTCCTTGCCTTCTTATTTAAAAAATGTCTGGACGTGGACGTCCAGCTCCCCATCCAGCGGATGACCTGGCAGGATGCCATGGACCACTATGGCTCCGACAAGCCGGACCTCCGCTTTGACATGCAGATCCAGGATATCAGCGACCTGGTAAAAGACTGCGGCTTCGGCGTCTTCACCGGCGCCCTGGAAAATGGCGGCCTGGTCCGCGGCCTCTGTGCCAAGGGCATGGGCGATCTGTCAGCCAAGAAAATGAAAAAGGTTGAAAAGCATGCCAAGGATTACGGTGCTAAGGGTCTTGCCTACATCCAGCTGAAGTCAGACGGCTCTGTAAAATGTCCTTTCTCCAAGTTCGTCTCTGAGGACAAACTTCAGGAAATCATCACAGCCATGGGCGGCGAAAAGGGCGACCTGATCGTCTTTGCCGCTGACCAGTTCAAGGTAGTTTGTGACGTACTGGGCGCCCTCCGTCTGCAGTTCGCAGAAGAGCTGGGCCTCTTAGACAAGTCAGAATTCCGTTTTGTATGGATTACGGAATTCCCCCTGCTGGAGTGGTCAGAGGAAGAAGGCCGTTACACAGCCATGCACCACCCCTTCACCATGCCTATGGAAGAAGACCTGGATCTTATCGATTCCGACCCTGGCAAGGTTCGCGCCAAGGCCTACGATATCGTCCTTAACGGAACCGAGCTGGGCGGCGGCAGTGTCCGTATCCACCAGAACGACGTCCAGGAGAAAATGTTTGCCGCCCTCGGCATCCCTGCCGATGAAGCCAGAGACAAGTTCGGCTTCCTCCTCACTGCCTTCCAGTACGGCGTACCGCCTCACGCAGGCCTGGCCTACGGCCTGGACCGCCTGATCATGCTCATGGCCCAGGAAGACAGCATCCGCGACGTGATCGCATTTCCTAAGATTAAGGACGCCTCCTGCCTGCTGACCGATGCCCCCAACCAGGTGGACCAGAAGCAGCTAGAAGAACTGAGCCTGAAGATTGAGATTGGTGAGAAAGAATAATCCTGCCAGTTTGTGGAGAGGAAAGAGAGATTCCTATATCATCTAAAGAGATATTCCTATCTCATCTATAGAAAAAACTGAGTAAGTCCCGACCTGCCAAGTCGACAGGCCGGGGCTTGTTTCTTAAATTATAAGAAAATACTGGTCCGGGAATATAAGTTAGGGGAGGGGGTGGGAGATTTAATTATAATGATTAATTGGAAATGTTCAGCCATGGGTGGTCATAAACGACAGGTCTGGATCTGTTTATAAATTTAAAGAAATTTAAAGAAAATGCTAGTTCGGGAAAAATAGTTATGGTAGGGGGATAACAGTCCAGAAATAATAGTTGCGGTAGGAGATATCAGACTTAAATACTAGTTAAGGAATATTAGTTATGATAGGGGATATCAGTTCAGAAATGTAATTTGGGGTTGGAGATATCAGATTTAAAGATTAGGCTAAATAAGTATATGATCAGTTAGGGTCAGCCAAAAGTGACAGGCCGAGACCTGCTTTTTGATTATAAGATAATGCTGGTTTGGGAATATAAATTATGGTAGAAATTATCAGGTTTAAATATCAGGATCAATAGTATATAATCAGCCAGGGTCAGCCATAGGCAGACAGTATAAAAGCCGGCAAAGACAATAGCGTTAAGCCCTGCGTATATAGGAAATATGCAGAGAATTGCTGAGTATTTTGACATTGAAAAAAAGATGATTTTTGTGCTTGACTTTGGTTTCCTTCTGTGATAAATTATAGAAGTTCGCAAGCGGACCAAGAAAAACCGCATGACGAGCGAACACATAAGCAGCTTGACAACTGAATAACAAAACAACCTCGAACGTTCAATTCAATGAGCAGAGACTCAGGTCTCTGAAAAAACATTCGGGCCTGC
>ODAJ012065936.1_pt1 | contig 55167 bp, 38 predicted proteins | sample 1539241 | NCBI WGS metagenome assembly ODAJ01 (sample SAMN02144231, study PRJEB22623) | gut metagenome | biome: sheep rumen | host: Ovis aries | place: New Zealand | reverse complement strand
TCCTTTTTTTGCTTTCTTAACGTAGTTAATTGCTTTTAGTGGCACTTTTGCGAGTTAGAGTTATCATTTTCGGTTTTTCTCCATCAAACGCTTCAGGTTGCGTTGCTTTATGGTCTTCTGCTTGTCGGCCTTCTGCTTGGTGATTTCCTGCGGCTTCTGTTTACTCTTCTCAATGCTTCTGATGGCCCATTCCTGCTCCAAGTCCCAATTGGCTTTCAGAATGAGTTTCTGTGGGAAGTAGAAGACTTCCTCGGGCTGGCGACCTTCTTTGTAGTTGCCCGTATCCCATTTGCCGTTGTTGTTGGTATCTATGAAACAGCGTACATAGTACTCGTCGGGCTTCAGATAGAAGAAGTCGGCACGTCCGTCCTTGTCGGCCTTTTGTGTGGCAACAGGTTTGTCCGACTTGTTTAGCAACTGTACGATGATGTTGCTGTCGGGTGCCAGAACGTGTATGAAGATTGAACCGAACTCCTCGTCTTCCTTGACGGTGAACTCGTATTTAAGAGGCTTGGTAGAATGTCCCATCACGCTGGTGAAGGCTGCTGAGTCTGCCGTGAACCGGTAATGCTCCTTGGACTCCCACTCGGCATAGAGGGTATAGACCTTCTTGTCTGTCTTGCTGGGAAGGAACAGGTGGGGATGTGGAATCCAGTCGGAGTCCTTCTTGATGTAGAAGTGTATCTTGTTGGTATCCACCTTGGCCAAAGGTTCTTTGGCAGTGAGGCGGGGATTCTGGTTGGGGTCTAATGCTCCGTAAGGTTTGCAGGACATTTCTAGGAAGGTCTTGGTGTAAGGATTCTCCGCGTAAGCCAACGGCCTTTTAGCTTTCCTTATCTTCTTCTCGCGTTCCTTGTTCCATTCCTCAATTTTCTTGCTCTGCTCTCTCCATTTCTTTGCCCATGTGGTTTTGGGAATAACCTCCTTCTCCTGGGTTGACAGACTCAGCACACCTGTGGTATCAGTCTCCATAAAAGTGAGCTCGAAGCGGAGCGTGTCTTGTTGTCTGTAGTACGTGGTATCCGTAACCCAGTAGGTGAGGGTGTCGAAGTGCTCGCTGGATTCGCAGAGTAGACATTTCTCGTCGAAGTTAAGACCCTTTATAATAGGAAGGGTATCGGCAGGAGCTGTAAAGAAAAGGCGGAAGAACTCGGGTTCCTGACGCTCCCATTTCAGCAGGTGTTGGTCTTGTCCTTCTTCCAGAAAGGCAAGTAGAACAAGGTCGTCTGGCAGGAAGTGGGTGTAAGGTACTACGCGGATAGAGTCGTACTCTACGGTGTCGCGCCAGATGGTATCCATTCTGACATCGCGCTTCCAGGAGGTCTGGAATTCGATAGAATCAAAGGATATTCTCTCGCTCTTCTGGCTGAAGAGGAAGTCTCCGTCCTTGTCGTCCAGAACATAAGCCTTGTATCGGCCGTCCTTTACACCTTTGATGGTAAAGCGTCCTGATCCGTTTGTGCGTGAGACGCGCTGGAAGGGAGTAGTTCTGAGAATGCTGTCCGTAAGATTGGAATCTACAGGATACAATCCCACCAGTACACCTTTTATGGGTTCCAAGTCTTGGGCATTCAGGACGGTGCCAGAAACCTCCATGGTGTCAATCTCGTCGCCTGTGCTGAAAGAGAAGGTGTAGTGTCCCATGGGATTCCCTTCGTTGTTGTCTTCTATAGCATCGCTGAAGTCAACGGTATAGGTGGTGTTGGGTTTCAGGGAATCCTTGAGTTCTATCTTGATATGTTTGCCCTCGGCTCTAATATTGGCAGGCTCCATCTGTGGAGGGGAGACAATAACTTTCTCGTTGGCATTCTCTAACTTGATGAATTCGTCGAAGTTGATTCGTGCTTTTCTGGTTCGAACACCTGTGGCGCGCTCTACAGGGAAGCTGGAAACCACCTTGGGCGGAATCTCGTCAAACTCTCCACCGTCGGGGGCTGCTATGCTGGCGCATGCAACCACCAGCAAGCTCAGTAAACTATATAGAAGCGGCCTCCACTCTTTCATGTGTTCAGTGCTAATATTTGCTCTATGAATTCGCGCTTGTTGCTGAGACGGGGAATCTTGTGCTGTCCGCCCAGCTTCCCCTTCTGCTTCAGCCAATCATTGAAGACACCGCTGCGGGCCTTGATAATTTCCAGAGGCTGCAGGGTAATGTCCTTATAACGTTTGGCTTCATAGTCAGAATTGATTTTCTGTAATGCTTGATCCAGAATCTGTGCAAAGGCATTGATGTCCTCGGGTTCTTTGCTGAACTCTATCAGCCATTGGTGACGGCATTTGCCGTGCTCGTCCATAAAGACGGGAGCGGCGGTATATTCCTGTACCTGAGCACCGGTTTGCGCACAAGCCTCAGCCAGGCCTTTCTCGGCATTGTCAACAATCAGTTCCTCGCCAAAGGCATTGATAAAGAACTTGGTCCGGCCGGTGATGATAAACTTGTAGGGGTTCTTTTGGGTGAACCTGATGGTGTCTCCAATCAGGTATCTCCACAAACCGCAGGAGGTACTGATAACCATGGCATAGTTCTTGCCAACCTCTATATCCCAGAGGGGAAGCACGGTAGGATGGTCGTTGTCGAGCTCTTCCATGGGAATGAACTCGAAGAAGATGCCATAGTCAATCATCAGGCTCATGGCAGGGTCGTTGGGATCGTCCTGCAAACCGAAGAATCCCTCGGACGCATTGTATGTTTCCATATAATGCATACCGGCAGAAGGGATAAGGTGATGATATTGTTCCTTGTACGGAGCAAAGGCAACGCCTCCGTGGAAGAATACCTCCAGATTGGGCCATACTTCGCACAGATTGTTGGCTCCGGAAAGTTCTATCACTCTGTTCAGTACCGACATCATCCAAGAGGGAACACCGCTCAGGTTGGTCACATTCTGCTTCATTGCCTCTTGTGCAATGCGGGTACGCTTTATCTCAAAGTCGCTGAGCAGGGCCGTCTCCTTCTTGGGAGTGCGAACTAGATTGACCAGCGGATTGATATTCTCAATAAGGATGGCACTGAGGTCTCCAACCAAACTGTTCTTCTGGTTGTAGTTGGGTGCATGACTGCCACCCAGAATCAGGGCCTTACCGTCGAAGACGCGGCTCTTGGGGTTGTTCCTGAGATACCACGTTACGGAGTCAAAACCTCCGGCATAATGTATATTATGAAGCCCATCCTTGCTGACGGGTATAAATTTGCTCTTGTCGTTTGTGGTACCGCTGGATTTAGCGTACCATCTAACCTTTCCTGGCCATAGAAGGTCGGCCTTTCCCTGGCGCATCTCATCTATGTACCCCTTCAGGTCTTCGTATGTGTTAACGGGTGTCTGCTGCACAAACTTCTCGTAGCTGAGCGTTTTGCTATAGCCATGTTGATGTCCCCATTGTGTGTCAGAAGCCTTGCTAAGCAGTTTCTTCAGGACATCAAGTTGTAACTGTTGTGCCTGTGTGGCATAACAATCTAGTTCCCGCAGGCGGGAAGAAAAAACGGGGCGTATGATACTTGTTAGACTCATTCAGGGTTAATGGCTTTGTTTTGTATCAGTGTATCGTACACTTTGTTTCCTTTCTTTAATCTGTGAAGGGCGTTCTTGCAGGCTTGCTGCTGGCTTTCCTTCTTGGAATACCCTTTGCCTCTTCCCAGTTCCATATCCTCAACCAGCACCTTGCTGTGGAAGACTGGGGAGCCGTCTTCACCTCGACTCTCATTCTGTTCGAAACTCATCGTCACCTTATTCTTCTGGCACCATTCCAGCAGCTTGCTCTTGAAGTTGCTTTCTTTGTAGGCAATCTTCTCGATGTCGATGATGTTTCCCAATATCTTGTTCTGCATGAAGCGCATGCAGTAGTCGTATCCGCGATCTAAATAAATAGCCCCAATGATAGCTTCAAAAGCATTTCCTGCCATGTAGCTGTTATGGGTGTGCGTGTAGTTGTTGGCGTGGATGAGTTTATCCAGCCCAATCTGTACTGCAACCTGCCCCAACGTTTCGCGTTGAACAATACGGCTTCTTGCTGTTGTCAGGAAGCCTTCTCGCTTACGCTGGAACTGATGAAATACTATCTCTCCCACAACGGCATCCAGAATGGCATCGCCCAGGAACTCCAGCCTTTCGTTGTTTATGGGCTTTCCACCATTGCTTTTGGCCGACATAGACCTGTGCATCAGGGCTTCCTGATAGTACTTTATGTCGTGGGGATAGAATCCCAGTATGTAATAAAAAGAGCGATAAAGCCCTTTTTCCTTGCGGAAAGGAAGCTTTATCGCATCTATAAGGTTTGCAGTATACACTGTCTTATTCAGCGTATTTCTTAAAGATTGCACAGGCATTGTGACCGCCAAAACCGAAGGTGTTGCTCAAAGCAGCACGGACAGTACGTTTCTCAGCTTTGTTGAACGTGAAGTTCAACTTGTAATCGATCTCGGGATCCTCATCGCCATCCTCGTGATTGATGGTGGGAGGTACGATATCGTTCTTTACTGCCAAAACACTGGCCATTGCTTCTATTGCACCTGCTGCACCCAGCAAGTGACCTGTCATAGACTTGGTACTGCTGATGTTCAGCTTGTAAGCATAGTCTCCGAAGACGTCCTTGATGGCCTTTGCCTCAGAAATATCACCTACGTGGGTTGATGTGCCGTGAACATTGATGTAATCGATGTCCTCGGGCTTCATGCCGGCATCTTCCAATGCGTTCTCCATCACCAGTTTGGCACCCAAGCCTTCTGGGTGGGATGCTGTGATGTGGTGAGCATCGGCGCTCATACCAGCACCTGCCATCTCGGCATAAATCTTGGCACCACGTGCTTTTGCATGTTCCAACTCTTCCAGAATCAGACATGCTGCACCTTCGCCCATGATGAAACCGTCACGGCTAGCGCTGAATGGACGGCTGGCGCGCTCGGGATCGTCATTGCGGGTGCTCAGTGCATGCATAGCATTGAAACCACCCACACCACTGGGGATGATGGCTGCTTCAGCTCCACCGCTAACCATCACGTCGGCCTTACCCAAGCGAATCAGGTTGAAGGCGTCAGCAATAGCGTTGGTAGAAGAGGCGCATGCGCTAGAGGTAACATAGTTGGGACCATGGAATCCGTACTTGATACTGATGTAACCGGCGCAGATGTCGGAAATCATCTTAGGTACAAAGAAAGGATTGAACTTGGGACCCAGTGTGTCACCGGTCTTGGCATAGTTTCCTGCTTCCTCCTCGAAAGTCTTCATACCACCGATTCCGACACCAAGGACAACACCTACACGGTTCTTGTTGACGGCCTCAAGGTCCAAACCGCTGTCGTTAACTGCCATGGTGGCAGCAGACAAGCCGTACTGGCAATAGGGGTCCATCTTCCTGGCCTCTTTACGGTCGATGAATTCAGAAGGGTCGAAGTTCTTAACTTCGCAGGCAAACTGTGTTTTGAATTTAGAACTATCGAAATGTGTGATAGGAGCGGCACCGCTTACACCAGCCACCATGTTCTGCCAAGTCTCCTCGGCAGTATTACCTAGGGGGCTGACAGCGCCGATTCCGGTCACTACAACTCTTTTCAATTCCATGTAAAAACCTATGATAATTACTTGTTAGCCTCGATGAATGCGATAGCGTCAGCTACGGTAGCAATCTTCTCAGCCTTGTCATCGGGAATAGTGATTTCGAAAGCCTTCTCGAACTCCATAATCAGTTCTACGGTGTCCAGAGAATCTGCACCCAGGTCATTGGTGAAAGATGCTTCGGGAGTTACATCAGCCTCGTCAACACCCAACTTGTCTACAATAATCTCTTTTACTTTAGCTTCAATTTCTGACATAATTTTTGAATTTTAATATAATTAAATACTGTTATATCTCGCTATTTGGGGTGCAAAGTAAATACATTTTACTCATATCTGCAACAAAAATAGTTGAAAACTTGCCCAATATTGCACATTTTCTCATATTTTGTGCATTAATTTGGCCTCGTGTTTCTTTCGCTCAGATGCCTTATATATATAATAAGGTGTGTCTTTGATTGGGTGTTTTTGTGCCCTTGTTGTCTTAAAATACCTCCTCTCGGCATAAAAAAAGAAATATTCTTTTGTCCTGCTTTTGTTTTTTCGTATTTTTGCAAGCTGAAATTTATTAATTGGTGAAGGTAAACGCATTACAGCACGATATTGTGTGGGGGGAGCCCGCAGAGAACAGACGGCGGCTGGAGGGATTTATTGCCGCCCGGCCGGGTGCCGACTTGTATGTGCTTCCCGAGATGTGGTCAACAGGTTTCGCTACAGAGCCTATGGGCTTGGCAGAGCGTGATGATGCCTCACTCCAATGGATGAAACAGATGGCTCAGCAGCAGGATGCTGCCATAGCCGGAAGCATTGCGGTGGAGGAGAACGGTAAGTTCTATAACCGCCTGTACTTTGTAAAGCCCGACGGTGCCGTTGTCTATTACAATAAGCGCCACCTTTTTGCTTATGGCGGCGAGGATAAATATTACGAGCGTGGCTTTGAGCGTGTGGTTGTGGAATGGAGGGGTGTAAGGTTTCTGCTGATGGTATGTTACGACCTTCGCTTCCCCATTTGGATGCGTTGCCGCAATGATTATGATGCCATTATCTGTGTGGCCAACTGGCCTACGGTTCGCATAGAAGCATGGAAGACGTTGCTGCGAGCCCGAGCTATTGAGAATCAATGCTACGTAATTGGCGCAAACCGTGTGGGGCACGACGAGTACTGCGAATATAGCGGCGAATCTGCCATTATTCATCCTTACGGGTACGCTATCAAGGAATGTGAAAGAGACAAGGAAGACTGCATAGCGGCATTTCTGGATATGGAGAAACTAAGGGATTTTCGCAAGAAGTTTCCCGTATTGGAGGATGCCGACTAATTGTGAACGCCGAAGTGAACGCGAAGTGGCAATTATGAATTGTGAATTATGAATTAAGAATTAGACAAAATATGGAAAAGAAACTTTTATTGGGTGATGAGGCTATTGCGCTGGGAGCGCTGCATGCCGGTCTTTCTGGTGTGTATGCTTATCCTGGTACCCCATCTACGGAAATTACGGAATTCATTCAGTTGAATTCGCTGGCTAAGGAACGCAATGTTCACAGCCGTTGGTGTACCAACGAGAAGACGGCTATGGAGGCTGCACTGGGTATGTCCTTCATGGGCAAACGTGCATTGGTTTGTATGAAGCATGTGGGCATGAACGTATGTGCCGACCCGTTTGTGAACAGCGGCATGACGGGCGTGAACGGTGGTGTTGTGGTGTTAGTGGCCGACGACCCCTCCATGCACTCCAGTCAGGACGAGCAGGACAGCCGTTTCTACGGTAAGTTCGCCATGATTCCTACGTTCGAGCCCTCCAATCAGCAGGAGGCCTACGATATGATGGAGGCTGCCTTCGATTATTCCGAGCAGCAGTGCCTGCCCGTTCTGATGCGTGTTACTACCCGTATGGCACACAGTCGTGCTGTGGTAAAGGTTAAGGATGAGGCTCGTAAGGAAAACGAGATGAACTATAATGCCGTAGCTGCCAATTGGGTACTGCTGCCAGCCAATGCTCGTAAGCGCAACGATAAGGTAACAGCTCAGCAAGCACAGTTGGAGGAGGGTGCAGCTAACTCTCCTTACAACAGCCTAACACTTGGAGGTAAGGCCTCTTTGGGTATCATTGCTAGTGGCATTGCTTACAACTATGTACAAGAGGCGCTGAATGCCTCCCCTCGGGGAGGGCAGGAGGGGGTTGCTCTCTTAAAGGTTTCTCAGTATCCTCTGCCCAAGAAGTTGGTTCGCCAATTGCTGGACAGTTGCGAGAAGGTGATGGTGGTAGAAGAAGGACAGCCATTCATCGAGGAGCAGGTTCGCGGCGTTTTCGAGAGCCAGAATATCTTAGGTCGTCTCACAGGCGAACTTCCTCGTACCGGCGAGCTTACCCCAGATTGCGTAGGACAGGCAATCAATGCGGCAGCAAATTCTTCACTCTTCACTCTTCACTCTTCATTCGAGCAAAGCGACATCGTCGCTGCTCGTCCGCCACAATTGTGTCAGGGCTGCGGTCACCGCGATGTTTACACTGCCCTTAACGAGGTGTTGAAGGAGTACGAGAATCCCCGTGTCTTTGGTGATATCGGTTGTTATACGCTGGGCTTCCTACCTCCCTATCGTGCGATTCATTCTTGTGTGGACATGGGAGCCAGCATCACTATGGCCAAGGGTGCCAGCGATGCCGGTCAGTGGCCTGCAGTAGCTATCATTGGTGACTCTACCTTCACTCACAGCGGTATGACCGGCCTCTTGGATGCCGTAAACGAGAAAGCTAACATCACCGTTATTATCTCCGACAACTTCACTACCGCTATGACAGGCGGTCAGGATAGTGCCGGTACCAATAAGTTTGAGGCTATCTGCCTCGGTCTTGGTGTAGAACCTGAGCACCTGCATGTGGTGGTTCCCCTGCCCAAGAATATGCCCGAGATTACCCGCATCATCCGCGAGGAGATCAACTACAAGGGCGTCTCTGTCATCATTCCCCAGCGCGAATGCATTCAAACGTTTAAGAGGCATCTTAAGGTTAAAAAATTAAAGGGTTAAAAGGTTAAAAAGTTGAGTAATGACTGAGAGCGTTATTGTCAGGCTTAGTATGGATTTTGCAATTCGTATTGTGAAGTTCTACAGAGTCCTAGTTGAGGAAAAGAAGATTTTTGTCATATCTAAGCAACTCCTTCGTTCTGGCACAAGCATTGGCGCAAATGTCAGCGAAGGTTCTTATGCTCAAAGTCGTGCCGATTTCATTAACAAGATGAATATAGCTTTGAAAGAAGCCGCTGAATCTGAATATTGGATTACCCTGTTATATAAGTCGGAACTTATTGATCAAAAAGCCTACGATTCTTTAATATCAGATGTCAAACAAATTATTGGTACTTTGGTGAAAATAATAAACAGCACCAAGAAGGGGATAGAATAACCCTTTAACATTTTAACTCTTTAACATTTTAACATAAATGAAGTGTGATATTATCCTATGTGGCGTTGGAGGACAAGGAATCCTTTCAATCGCCACTATCATTGGCGAAGCAGCCATGAACGAGAATCTATATATCAAGCAGGCCGAGGTACACGGCATGAGTCAGCGAGGCGGTGATGTGCAGTCAAATCTGCGTATCAGCTCCAATCCCATTGCCAGTGACTTGATAGCCAAAGGTGGAGCAGATGTTATCATCTCTATGGAGCCTATGGAGGCTCTGCGCTACCTGCCTTATCTGAACAAAGAGGGATGGATTATTACCTCCAGTGCCCCCTTTATCAATATCCCGAACTATCCTGATATTGAAGATATCAAGGCAGAACTGGCCAAGTTGCCCCACGTTATTGCCATCGACATAGAGCAGATCGCCAAGGACAACCAGGTACCCCGCTCTGCCAATGTAATCCTGTTGGGTGCTGCCCAGAAGGCTCTCGGCATAGATTACGCTACGTTGGAAAATGCTATCCGTAGCGTCTTTGGTCGTAAAGGCGATGCCGTAGTAGAAGCCAACATCAAGGCTTTGGCATTAGGACGTGAGGCGCAGAAGTAGTTGATGGTTTAGAGTTGAGAGTTTAGAGATATTTTAGAGATATGAAGGAAACTCCTATAAAGAAAGAAATTGTTGACGGATTGATTGCCCGAATGGGCATTCAGGACTTTGCCAAGGCTACTATCCGCGAGGTGAAGCAGGTAGCTGCTATGGCTGAGAAAGAATCTGGCGTTGAGTTTATAAAGATGGAGATGGGTATCCCAGGATTACCTGCTGCTCAGGTGGGTGTGGATGCACAGATCAAGGCATTGCAGGACGGTATTGCCCACTCTTACCCTGATATCCAGGGGTATCCCGAACTGAAGAAGCAGGCTTCGCGCTTTGTGAAGGCTTTCATCGGGGTGGACATCGCTGCCGAGGGTTGTGTGCCCGTTACTGGCTCTATGCAGGGAACATTCGCATCTTTCCTGACTTGCTCTCAAGCCAGCAAGCAGAAAGACACCGTACTGTTCATCGACCCTGGTTTTCCCGTCCAGAAGATGCAGCTGCAGGTGCAGGGTGTGAAGTACGAGACGTTTGATGTCTATGACTTCCGTGGTGAGAAACTGCGTGCCAAGCTGGAGAGCTATCTGGCAAAGGGCAACATCTGCGCCATTGTCTATTCCAATCCCAACAACCCTTCGTGGGTATGTCTGACGGAAAGCGAGCTGCAGACGATAGGCGAGTTGGCTACTCAGTACGATACCATCATCATGGAGGACTTGGCTTACTTTGCTATGGACTTCCGCCAGGATCTGAGCGTGCCTTTTGAGCCTCCCTATCAGCCTACCGTTGCCCGCTATACTGATAACTATATGCTGCTCATCAGCGGCTCTAAGGCATTCAGCTATGCTGGCGAGCGTATCGGTGTGGTATGCATCAGCGATAAACTGTTCCATCGTCATTACGACGACCTGGCTGCCCGTTACGAGGGTCTTCCCTTCGGATTGGTATTCAGCACCCGTATGCTCTATGCCCTGAGCAGCGGTACCAGTCACTCTGCACAGTATGCGCTGGCCGAGATGTTCCGTGCTGCCTGCGATGGCGAGTATCGTTTCCGCGACGATATCAAGGTTTATGGCGAGCGTGCCAAGAAACTGAAGGAAATCTTCTGCAAGCATGGTTTCTACGTAGTATATGACAAGGACGGAGACCAACCCGTGGCTGACGGATTCTACTTCACCATCGGTTACCCTGGCATGACCAGCGGACAACTGGCACGCGAGCTGATGTACTATGGTGTCAGCGCCATTTGCTTGATTACCACAGGTTCACATCAGGAAGGTTTGCGTGTATGCACCTCTTTTGTAGAGGACCATCAGTACGCCCAGTTGGAAGAACGCATGCAGATATTCGAAGAAAATAACTAGTAGTCCCTCTCCCCCCGGGGGGAGGGCTCTTTTTTTAATCATTAACTAACAACACAACAATGAAACAAAAAAAGTTTTTCGTGAAGGCTACGCTGGCTGTGGCTCTGGCCATCTTCAGCAGCACGGCGGCCATGGGACAAGAGACGGTGAAGGCTGATTCTGCCAAGACCTCTGTCCTGGAGAAGAAATGGGTGAAGGACCTTGCCAGCCGTATTCAACTGCATGGCTATGCCCAGGGTGGTTACAACTACACACATCAGGGCGGTGCCGACAAAAACACCTTTGAGCTGAAACGCGTTCTCTTCTGGGCGAATGCCCAAATCACCGACCGCTGGTCGTTTCTATTCATGCACGACTTCTCGAGTGTCGTACAGGAATTCTACACAGACTTTCGCATCACTAAGAACAAGGCCCTTACCGTCCGCATCGGCCAGTTCAAGAATGGTCTGTCACTCGAGAATCCCCTATCTCCCACTTCTATGGAGGCCGTTGATGTCTATTCCGAAGGCGTTACCTACCTGACCGGTTGCGGTAGCGACCCCCTGATGGGCGTTCAGTACGGTCGTGACCTGGGACTTTCTCTGTTCGGCGAAACCAACAACGGCAAACTGTACTATGAGTTGGAGGTGATGAACGGACAGGGTATCAACAAGAAGGACGGTAACAACTTCAAGGATATCATAGCGCGTCTGGAATACCGCCCTGTTGCGGGCCTGAACCTGGTGGCAACGGGTCAGATAGGTCGCGGACACAATATCCTGACCGACGGCAAGACGTCTGTCTATAATCCTGCTATCCTGAACGGGGAGGATTATAAGCGCAACCGTTGGACACTTGGTTTTGACTATAAATGCAAGGCGTTCAAGGCTCACGGCGAATACCTGGAGGGTATCGACGGCGATGCGGTAAGCAGGGGCGGCTATCTGACAAGTGCCATACCCCTGGGTACACCCAAGCTGGAGCTGGTGAGCAGTTACGATTACTTCAACTTTAATACATCCCTGGGAATGAACCAGCACAAGGCGATAGCTGGACTTCAGTATTGGTTCTACAAGAAGTGCCGTGTTCAGGTGCAGTATGTTTACAAGAGTGCCTACGTGGCAAATAATGCATTCGTCAAGGACGATAGCCATGCTGTAATGTGCCAGCTGCAGGTGAGATTTAATTAAAAGCCTCACCCCCGTCCCCTCTCCTGTGGGCGAGGGGTGAAATGTTCAATTTTCAATGTTTAATTTCCAATGATTATAAAAGTTCTTTTAACCATAATATTCTTGGTTGTAATGGTTGGTGTGGGAATCTATTCCCGCAAGCAGGCCAGTAGTGTTGACGGATTTGTGTTGGGCGGACGTGCCGTAGGTCCCTGGCTGACGGCTTTCGCCTTCGGAACCAGCTATTTCTCGGCTGTGGTATTCGTGGGGTATGCCGGTCAGTTCGGTTGGAAGTACGGACTCTCCAGTGCCTGGATAGGCATAGGCAATGCCGTTATAGGCTCGCTCCTGGCATGGATTATCCTGGGCAGGCGTACCAAACTAATGACCCAGCATATCGAGAGTCGCACGATGCCCGATTTCTTCGGTACCCGTTTCAACGACCAGGGCTTGCGTGTGGCCGCCTCCATCATTGCTTTCGTGTTCCTGATTCCTTATACAGCAGGTGTGTATAGCGGTATCTCACGACTCTTCGAGATGGGCTTTGATATCCCCTACGAATACTGTGTCATCATCATGTCCATCTTGACGGCTGTCTATGTTATCATCGGTGGCTACAAGGCAACGGCCATGAACGACTTCATTCAGGGTATCATCATGCTCTTCGGTATTGTGGCAGTTATCGTTGCTGTGCTGAATGCGCAAGGTGGATTGACTGCGGCTGTTGAGAAGCTGGCTGTCATTCCCTCTGATGCTAATCCTGCTGTGAATGGCGGTTTCGCATCGTGGTTCGGACCTGACCCCTGGGGATTGCTGGGCGTGGTTATCCTGACGTCCTTAGGTACGATGGGATTGCCCCAGATGGTGGGTAAGTTCTACAGTATCACGGATGAGAGCGCCATCAGGCGCGGCACCGTCATCAGCACCATATTCGCCTTCATCGTGGCTGGCGGCTGCTACTTCCTGGGCGGTTTCGGTCGTCTCTATGACCCTGTTATCAACGAAGCGACCGGCAAGATAGCCTTCGACTCTATCGTGCCCGCTATGCTTATCACCTTGCCCGATATCCTTATCGCCTTGGTGGTGTTGCTGGTGCTGAGCGCATCTATGTCAACATTGGCTTCTCTCGTGCTGACTTCCAGCTCTACCATGACCCTCGACCTTATCTATCGCGACAAGAAATCCCTGCCAGGTGAAGTAGAGGAAGGTAGCATCGATGATATCGTTGCCGAGAAGACTGAACGCCGTAAGGTTGTTGTGATGCGCGTGCTGATAGTATTCTTCATCGTTATCTCACTGATGATAGCGCTGAATCCACCCACCTTCATTGCTCAGTTGATGGGTATTTCTTGGGGTGCCTTGGCAGGTGCCTTCCTGGCTCCCTTCATGCTGGGTCTCTACTGGCGTGGTGTTACCCCCGTTTCCGTTTGGGCTTGCTTCATCTGGGGTGTGGGTCTTACCGTTGTTAATATGTTGCTGGGAAATCCCATTAACCCCATCAACTGCGGTGCCATTGCTATGTTGGGCGGATTCCCTGTAGTACTATTGGTGAGCCTCTTCACAAAAAAACTGCCTGCGGCTGATGTAAATCGCATGTTCCAATGCTATGGGAAAGTGAAGAGTGAAGAATGTAATTGAAATTGCTTGTCCAAACGCAGATTTTGTTGTACATTTGCATGGGACAACAACCTAAATAACAGAAAAAGAAATGATTTGGAATCCGAACAAAGAGTGCATGAGCCGCGACGAGATGAGCGCGCTGCAAGGCAAACGCCTACACAAGATTGTGGAATATGTTTACCACAACGTGCCCTTCTATCGCAACAAACTACAGGAACTGGATATCCGTCCTGATGATATTCAGACAATAGAGGACATAACGAAGTTACCTTTTACCACCAAGAAAGACCTTAGGGACAACTATCCCTTTGGATTGCAGGCAGCTCCGCAAAGCGAGATTATCCGTATACACGCCTCCAGTGGTACAACCGGTAACCCCACCATCGTGGGATATACACGTAAGGACATAGGTGTGTGGAGCGAGTGTATGGCCCGCTGTTTGACAGCTTATGGTGTTACGCGCGACGATATTTTCTCTGTAGCTTACGGATACGGATTGTTTACGGGTGGTTTGGGCGCTCACTATGGTGTAGAGCACATCGGTGCCTCTTGTATCCCAGCAGGAACCGGTAACACAGAGAAACATCTGAAGCTTATCCGCGACCTGGGTATTACAGGTCTGGCTTGTACACCTTCTTACGCCCTGTATCTGGCAGAGACAATGGAGAAGTTGGGCATCAGCAAGGATGACCTGAAGCTGCGTGTAGGTGCCTTCGGTGCTGAACCTTGGACAGAAAGCATGCGTCAGGAGATTGAGGCTCGTCTGGGTCTTAAGGGCTTTAATATTTATGGCCTTTCAGAAGTGATGGGCCCCAGCGTCAGCTACGAATGTCAGATGCAGAATGGTTCTCATATCAACGAAGACCATTTCTACCCTGAGATTATCAACCCTGTAACCCTCGAGCCGCTGCCAGCAGGACAGACAGGTGAGTTGGTGTTCACCACTCTGACTAAAGAAGGTATGCCCGTACTGCGTTATCGTACCCGCGACCTCTGTTCTATCTTGCCCGGCACCTGCGATTGCGGTCGTACCAACGTGCGTATGGGACGTATTCAAGGACGTTCTGATGATATGCTTATCATTCGTGGTATCAACGTATTCCCATCTCAGGTGGAGAGTGTTATCCTCTCATTGCCAGAATTCGCACCTCACTACCTGTTGGTTGTGGATCGTGTGAACAATCTGGATACCCTGCAGGTACAGGCAGAGCTGCGTCAGGAGGTATTTACCTCTACTTTCGATACACCTGCTGCCGTAGAGGCTCTGGAGAAGAAACTGGCTGCCAAGCTGAAGAGCGTACTCAGCATTGCCGCAAAGGTTCAACTGAAGGCTCCTGGTACTATAGAGCGTAGCCAGGGCAAGAGTGCTCATGTGATAGATAAGCGTAAACTATAAATTACAATCTATAATTCGTAATTCACTATGAGTGATATTCATACGGGGAATTATTTTAACCCAGAAATTGAAACCATGACGAGGGAGCAGATTGAAGCGCTCCAACTCGAAAGACTGCAGAAGACGGTTCGTCACTGCATGAACAATGAATTCTATCGCAAGAAGTTTGAGGAGGCAGGCATCACGCCCGATGATATCAAGACATTGGCGGATGTCCGCAAACTGCCTTTTACTACTAAGCAGGATTTGCGCGAGACCTATCCCTTTGGGATGTCTTGCGTACCTTTGAAGGATTGCGTACGTTTGCATTCCTCCAGCGGTACAACCGGTAACCCCACCGTTATCCTGCATACCAAGAAGGATCTCGACGAGTGGGCCAACCAGGTAGCACGTAACCTGTGGATGGTAGGCCTTCGTCCTGACGATGTCTTCCAGAACTCTAGCGGTTATGGTATGTTTACAGGCGGTTTGGGCTTCCAGTATGGTGCCGAGAAGTTAGGTATGCTAACGGTTCCTGCTGCTGCTGGTAACTCGCTGCGTCAGATTAAGTTTATTAAGGACTTTGGTACGACGGCCATTCATGCTGTTCCTAGCTATGTTACCCGTCTTTACGAGGTGATGAAGGAGGAGGGCATAGATCCCCGTCGTGATACCAAACTGAAGGTGCTGGCCATTGGTGCCGAGCCTCACAGCGAGGAGCAGCGTAAGCGCATCGAGGATATGATGGGCGTGAAAGCCTACAACTCCTTTGGTATGAGCGAGATGTGCGGTCCTGGTGTAGGATTCGAGTGCCCAGAGCAGAACGGTATGCACTTCTGGGAGGATTACTACATCGTAGAGATTGTCAACCCCGAGACCTTGGAGCCCGTTCCCGATGGCGAGATTGGCGAGTTAGTGCTGACAAGCCTCTGTCGTGAGGCTATGCCCTTGCTGCGTTACCGTACACGTGACCTTACCCGTGTATTGGGAAGAACCTGTCCTTGTGGTCGTAACCACGTCCGCATCGACCGCATGAAGGGTCGTAGCGATGATATGATGGTATTGCGCGGTGTGAACATCTTCCCCATCCAGATTGAGAAGATTCTAATGCAGTTCAGCGAGCTGGCCAGCAACTACCTCATCACCCTCACTACCGACGAGGAGAACGATAATATGACCGTTGAGGTGGAGCTTGCTCAGCCAACTGACGATTTCACGAAGCTGCAGGCGCTCGAGAAGGAGATTCGCCGCCGTCTGAAGGATGAGATTCTGCTCACTCCCATTGTCAAGCTCGTTGCCAAGGGCTCTCTGCCCGTCAGCGAAGGTAAAGCCGTCCGCGTTGTGGATAAACGTAAGGTGTACCAGTAGACCCTTCTCCCCGCTCCCCCGTTGGGAGAGGGCATCTATCATCTATAATCTATCATGTATCATCTATAAACTCTTAACTTTAAAAGTTATGACAATTCCCCAACTTTCCATTTTCATTGAGAACCGTTCCGGTACTCTTATCAAGGTGTTGGATGCCTTGAAGGAAGCAAAGATCCAGATTATTGCCTCCACCATTGCTGATACAGCAGAGTATGGTATCTATCGTCTCATCTGCAGCGAGCCTATGCGTGCTTGCGAGGAGTTGAAGAAGGCCAATGTGGCTGTTGCCCTTAGTGATGTGTTCGCCATAGAGATTGACGACCAGCCTGGTCGTGCTGCCGAAGCCGTCAAGGTATTCAGTGAGTCTGGCATCAGCATCACCTATATGTACTCTTTCCTGTTGAGAGGCAAGGGAGTCCTCATCTTCCGTACAGACGACAGAGAGAAGGCTATGGCCGTTATCAGAGACAACAACCTCAAGAGCATCGACGAGGCTGCTCTGGCTAAGTGGGCATAACCGGTTTGTTGCGTGCAGAGAAAGAAGAAGAAACGCAGACTTAAGAAGAGTGTCAAGCGCGGTTGCTTGGGAATAATCATATTCCTGCTACTGCTGGCTGTTTTCCTGTTCTTCAGATGTTCCCCAGCTAAGGATTTTTTCTTTTCCAAGGGAGAACCTATAGAAGAGGTTGTTGTGCTGGAGCCAGACAGTATGGATATGGCAATTGCCGATGATGTGCAGCGCCTTATTCGCCGTTCTACGTTAATAGACACCACCATGCTGGCGGTGGACATTTACGACCTCGAACGTAACTGCTACGTCTATGAGTACCGCAGTCATCGCAAGTTGATTCCCGCTTCGTGCATGAAGCTCCTTACGGGCGTTCGTGTATTGAAGCAATTAGGTGCCAACCATCAGTATTGCAGCAGGGAGTATATCCTGGGCAAGGTGAAAGATGGTACATTGTATGGCGACCTGCTCTTGCAGATGGACGATGACCCTCTGTTGCTTTCTTTCTCTGATTTCACAAATGCTATAAGGGCGCGAGGTATCAGTCACATTAAGGGTAGGGTTATCTATGACCTCCTGCGGACGGATACCTTGCGTCCTCATTATACAGCCCAACCTTATGATATTACCTATAGGCAGGTACCCTTGCTGATGAAGGGTGCGCCCAGGGTGATGAGTGAGTTCAGGGCTTCCTTCCGTGCTGCAGGTGTTAGCTACGATAGTGATACGCTGCTTTTCAACGTACCGCTAACGGATAATGCCGAGTTGGTTTATCAGTATCAGACACCCCTTCGTGAGGTGCTGAAGCCTATGCTGATAAACAGCAGCAATGTAAAGGCTGAGTGTGTCTTCTATCACAACCGGCATGCGCAGGATCGTTTGGCGGAACCAGACACCAGTCTTTATATGAAGCCGCTCGATTTTGTGCAGACAGAAGGGATTTACGATAGAATAACGGATTTTGTGGTGAACGACGGTAGCGGTCTTTCGCCAGAGAACCGCCTGACGGCTGATTTCTTGGTTCAACTGATGGTGTATGCCTATAAGGACTCTGTGATAAGGAATGTCTTTATTGATGAGGCTCTGGCTACGCCTGCCCATCCTACGCGTCATGGTTCGTTGTTGGGGCGCATGTCGGCTCCTTGCTATCGCAATCGTATCTTTTGCAAGACAGGCACCTTGGTTTCTTATGCATCTTCTTCCTTAACGGGCTATGCGCAGCACAAGAGCGGAAGGTGGTTTGCCTTCAGCATTATCAACAATAATTCGCCCGTTTATGATGCCAGGGAGTTTCAGGATGCACTCTGCCGTTTCTTGGTAGAATGACAATCCTCACACTTGCAGCTGCATCCTTCACATTCCGAACAATGCGGTTTCTTCAGATACTGACGTAGCGCAAAGCCTGCTACTATCACTATCAAGACCAGAAGAAGAATGCTTTGGTAATTCATAATTCACAATTCATAATTCACAATTTCCATCTATATGTTCCCTCCTCCTCGGGGAAGGTTAGGAGGGGGGGCTATACTATCAGGTGTACCAAGAATGCAACCATCCATGCTATCACGCATTGTCCTGTCATGATAAGTAGTGCCCACTTGCCGCCTAATTCTCTGCGTATGGTAGCAATGGCTGCTACGCAAGGGGTATATAGCAGACAGAATACCAGCAGCGTAAAGGCTGTTCCTGCCGGGAATACTTCCGTGATGCTGACACCGGCAAACAACGTACTCAGCGTGCTCACCACCACTTCCTTGGCCAGGAATCCGCTCACCAGTGAGGTTACGATGCGCCAGTCGCCACAACCCAATGGCGCGAAAACAGGCGCTACCACACTGGCCATCTGTGCCAGCATACTCTCCGATTCCATGCCCGGCTGTACCATCTGCAGGTGGAAGTCGAAGGTTTGCAGGAACCAGATAACGATGCTTGCCAGGAAGATAACTGTGAAGGCTCTCTGCAGAAAGTCCTTGGCTTTCTCCCATAGCAGCCGGGCCACATTCATAGGTACGGGCATACGGTAATTGGGGAGCTCCATTACAAAAGGAACGGCTTCGCCTCTGAAGAGTGTCCGCTTCAGTATCAGCGCCACCACAATGCCCGTCAATATACCTATTATATATAAGCCTGCCATTACCCATCCTGCATGGTGCGGGAAGAAGGCTGCGGCAAAGAAGGCGTAGATGGGAATCTTGGCCGTGCAACTCATAAAGGGTGTCAGCATGATGGTAAGGCGGCGGTCACGTTCGCTGGGAAGGGTACGGCTGGCCATTACGCTGGGAACGGAACAGCCAAAGCCTATCAGTAGGGGCACGATACTTCGGCCTGAAAGTCCCAACTTACGCAGCAGTTTGTCCATCACAAAGGCGATACGGGCCATGTAGCCGCTGTCCTCCAACATACTCAGGAAGAAGAACAATATTACTATCAGGGGCAGGAACACCAATACGGTGCCTACACCGCTGTAGATGCCATCTATGATGAGAGAATGTATAGGCGGAGCTATGTTCCAGTCGGTGAGCGTCTGGTCGGAAAGCTCGGTAAATTTCTCGATTCCTTCTTCGCACAACTCTTGCAGCCAAGCACCAACGCTGCTGAAAGTTAGGTAGAACACCAACGCCATAATGCCCAAGAAGGCTGGAATGGCGGTGAAACGTCCTGTCAGAATCTTATCTATCCTGCGACTGCGTATGTGCTCCTTGCTTTCCTTGGGGCGTAGCACGGTCTGACTGCATACTTGGTCGATGAAGCTGAAACGCATATCTGCCATAGCAGCACAACGGTCCAGACCGCGCTCTTCCTCCATTTGCTGCAGGATGTGCTCTATGGTCTCCTGTTCATTCTTCGTAAGACCCAGTGCCTTGATAATCAGCGGGTCGTTCTCTATGAGCTTGCCGGCAGCAAAGCGGACGGGTATCTTGGCCTCCTGTGCATGGTCTTCTATGAAGTGCATGATGGCATGCAGACAGCGGTGAACGGCGCCTCCGTGATCCTCGGGGCTACAGAAATCTTGTCGTCCGGGTCCCTCTTGGTAACGGGCAACGTGTATGGCGTGTGTCACCACCTCGTCCACACCCTCGTTCTTCATGGCGCTGATGGGGATGACGGGGATGCCCAGCAGACGCTCCATCTTGTTGATTCGGACGGTTCCACCGTTGTTTTTCATCTCGTCCATCATGTTCAACGCCAGTACCATGGGGATGTTCAGCTCCATCAGCTGCATCGTCAGGTAGAGGCTGCGTTCAATACATGTGGTGTCTATGATGTTGATGATGCCCGAGGGACAGTTCTCTAAGATGAACTGACGGCTCACCACCTCCTCGTTCGTATAGGGACTAAGGCTGTAGATGCCAGGCAAGTCGGTCACCAGGGTGTTGGGATAGCCTTTTATCACGCCATCCTTGCGATCGACCGTCACCCCAGGGAAGTTGCCCACATGCTGGTTGCTGCCCGTCAGTTGGTTGAAAAGCGTGGTTTTACCGCAATTCTGATTTCCCACAAGGGCAAAGGTCAGCTTCTCTGTTTGGGCAGGACCATGAGGTTGCGATGGGTCGTGATATCTGGGGCCATCCTCTCCCAAACCGGGGTGTTCAATGGGACTCTCTCTATCTTCTTTCTGAACAACGGAACTTCCCTCTGTGAGCGGAGAGTGGGTGTCTACCTCTATTTTCTCTGCATCCGCCAATCGAAGCGTCAATTCGTATCCATGAATACGCAATTCCATAGGGTCGCCCATAGGTGCAAACTTCTGCAGCACTACCTCGGCACCAGGGATTACTCCCATGTCCAGGAAATGCTGTCGTAGGGCACCCGTTCCACCCACTCGGGTAACAACGGCCCGTTGTCCTTTCTTCAAATCACGAAGCGTCTTGGCCATCTGCATTTTTCTTTCCGACTGCAAAGTTACACTTTTTTCTGAAAAGGGAAGGGCTGCAAAGCCTATGAATTTAATGGAGAGGGGATAAAGATACTCACTATTGGGTATTGGGCAGCGATAATGATAAGAACATTTTTTTTCATAAAATTATTTGCTGTTTCAGATTCTCTTCGTACTTTTGCAAAAGTATAAGGTAAATGTTGTTGTATGAACAGACAGCAAATAATAAAGAAGATAGCCGAGTATTTCAAGACGCAGCCCGTTTTGAAAGCATGGCTCTTTGGTTCCTTTTCACGTGGTGAAGAGCGCCCAGATAGCGATATAGACATTCTTGTTGCCTTAGATTACAGCCAACCTGTTGGATTGCGATTCTTCGGAATGTATGAAGATTTAAAGGCTTTGTTGGGACGTAATGTAGATTTGGTGTCCGAGCGAACTCTTGCTCCATTTGCTCGCAATAGTGTCGATAAAGATAAAAAACTCATCTATGAGAGAACCGCTTAGAGACCGTGAGCGATTAGAGCACATTATAGCTGCCATAGATCGTATTGTTCGTTATACATCAGGGAAATCTTATAATGATTTGGTTTCTGATGATATGATGTACTATGCTGTTGTTAAGAATATTGAGATTATTGGTGAAGCTGCTAACATGCTGACACAAGAGTTTCAACAATCTCACCCTGATACTCCGTGGAAGATGGTGAAGGGAATGCGTAATTATATAGTTCATGAGTATTTCCAGATAGATGACATTGTTGTTTGGGATGTTATTGAAAATAATCTTCCTGAGCTTCGTGAACAAGTAACGCGATACCTCTCAGAAACCGATTGGAGTAAATGGAAGAACCCTAAAGAATGATATAAAGAGAGCCTTTCCTGAAAATTTGGGAAAGGCTCTCTTTATATGGTGCCAGTACTCCTACTAGAGTACTCTAGTACTTTAACGGGAGTACTGCAGTCCTTTAACCAGAGTACTGGGTTCAAGACTCGTAGATGGTTCGAGGATGAGATGTTGAAGTTTTATTTCAGGTGTACTTTCCTGTGTTCGTCAAGATACAATGCTGCCTTGATGCTGAATTTAGGATGGGCATGTGGGTCGTTGCAAGAGTCAAGATCGCAGAAATCAGCGATATTCCTGTCAATCTCAGCATAAGAGACAACCATATTGTCCTTCACAAATAACAACTGACAATAGCCGTCATTTGAAGTTGTATTCTCGATACTTTTTTTAGCTTTGCTTATTATTTCCAGGTGGCTGTTCTGCTCGAAGAACTCAGCATTGTAAGGTTCTACGACATATACGCTGTCAGCGGGGCAACAAACTACTGACAGGTCGAATTCCTCTCCAGTGGGAACGCTCTTCAAATGGCTCACAAGGTTTTCTGTGTTGTTCTTCAGAAATACACGACCGTCCAGAAAGAAACAATAATAGACAACGCCTACAATACATAGTAGGACGATTGTAAACACACTCAGTACTTTTTTCATATTTGTATTGTTTGTTGTTTGTTTTTCGCTGGCAAATATACAACATTCTAATTTTTCGTAACAAGTGTTGCAACAAACATTAACGGTTCAGAAGTGTGTTTTTAACGTTCGTTTCTAGTTGGAGAATGAAATCTTGGCTAAAAAAGGGAGTTTTTTTCTTACTTATAGATTAAAGTATGCAGATTTTGGGGTGCAAAGACCTCTTGAGCGGTCTCCCAGAGCTGATTGGGTGTCAGCTCGTCTAATCTGTTGAAGAGTTGCCGCATGGTTTGAGTGCTGCCGTAGTGCAGATAGCGCTTGGCCATCGAGATGGCAAGACTCTCGAAGTTGTCGTGCGAAACGGCTATCTGCCCCTTCAGCTGCTGGCGTGCGGCATTCAGTTTTTGTTGCGAGAGGGGCTTGTCCGTCAGTTTCCGGAGCTCGCGTTCCACCAGTCGGCAGCATTTGCGGACATCCTCCGGGTCGCAACCGAAGTACGTTGTCCACACGCCCGAATCCGTATAGCAGGTAGCGTTGCTCTCTACGGTATATACCAATCCGTTCCGTTCGCGCAGAGACAGGTTCAGCAGGCTGCTCATGCAGGGACCGCCCAGCAGATTGTTCATCAGGTACAGATGCAGATGCCTGGGATTGTTGCCGCCATAGCTGCGGCCTCCAATCACCACATGAGCCTGATGGGTATCCTTCTTGCGGCTGGCCGTCTTCTCCTCAGAGCGGAAAGGGGCCGGAGTCTTTCTGGGCAGCGGCATCAGGGAGTAGGAGGGGTGTGCAAGGTCTGTGCCAGCAAGGGCTTTCTCTGTGAGCCGTATCACCTGCTCAGGTGCCACATCTCCATAAACAAAGAGTACCATCCGCTCCGGGCGGTACATACGCTGATGAAAGGCATGCATGTGCTGGCTGGTAAGTTCGCGCAGCTTGTCCGCCTCCCCCAGTATGTTACGTCCCAGAGGATGATCGGGGAAGCAGATTTCCTCGAATTCATCGTAAATAAGCTCGCTCGGCTGGTCGTTGTAGCTCTCTATCTCGTCTATCACCACTTCCACCTCCTTGTTCATCTCCTCTTGCAGGAAAGTACTGTTTAGGGTGATGTCAATCAGCAGGTCGATGGCCTTGGGCAGATGCTGTCTGAGTACAGAACTGTAGAAGACCGTCTCCTCCTTGCCCGTATAAGCATTCAGGTCGCCGCCCACAGATTCCAGCCGGTTGATAATCTGGCGCGCCGTACGTCTGTGCGTGCCCTTGAAGCTCATGTGCTCCACAAAGTGAGCCATACCGCTCTCAAGTGTCTGCTCATCACGTGTTCCGGCATCTACGGCTATGCCGCAGTAAACCACTTGTGTAGGGCAGGGGGCACAGATAATGCGCAATCCACACGGCAATGTATGTGTGGTGAAGGGATTCTCTATGAATGGAGGCATGATGTTATCTTCTGAATTTCGTGCAAAAGTACTGCATTTCCGCTAAATGGACAATGTTTTAGGGGAATCTTTACCCTTATTCCGGTTAAAAGTAGTATCTTTGTGCGAAAAAGAAGAAAACGATACTATGGCAAAAGATGGGTTGACCCCGATGATGAAGCAGTTCAACGACCTGAAGGCAAAGCACCCCGATGCTCTGCTCCTGTTCAGGTGCGGTGACTTTTACGAGACTTATGCCGACGATGCTGTGATAGCGTCTGAGATACTGGGTATTACACTAACCCGCCGTAATAACGGTAAGGAGAATATGCCCAGTACCGAGATGGCGGGTTTTCCCCATCATGCCCTGGATACCTATCTGCCCAAGCTGGTCAGAGCGGGTAAGCGCGTAGCTATCTGCGACCAGTTGGAAGACCCCAAGTTGACCAAGACCCTTGTAAAGCGCGGCATCACCGAACTGGTAACACCCGGTGTGGCCATGAATGATACCGTTCTGAATTACAAGGAGAACAACTTCCTGGCCGCCGTTCATTTCGGCAAGACATCCTGCGGCCTCTCCTTCCTGGATATCAGTACAGGTGAGTTCCTTGTCGCCGAAGGAACCGTTGACTACGTGGACAAGCTGCTGGGCAACTTCTCCCCCAAGGAAGTGCTGTACGAACGCGGCAAGCAAGGGATGTTCGAGGGCTCGTTTGGTACCAAGTTCACCACCTTTCCCCTTGACGACTGGTGCTTTACGGAGAGCACGGCCAAGGAGAAGCTGCATAAGCACTTCGAGGTCAAGAACCTGAAAGGCTTCGGTATAGATCACCTGCACAACGGTATCGTGGCAGCAGGTGTTATCCTGCAATACCTTATCATGACCCAGCATCTGCAGTTAGGGCACATAACGTCATTGCGCAGGATAGAAGAGGATCGCTATGTCCGTCTGGATAAGTTCACAGTCAGGAATCTGGAGTTGCTGGCCCCTATGAACGAGGACGGTATCTCCCTGCTGGATGTCATAGACAAGACCATCACTCCCATGGGAGCCCGTATGCTGCGCCGCTGGATGCTCTTCCCCCTGAAGGATGTAAAGCAAATCAACGAGCGCCAGGATGTGGTGGATTACTTGTTCCGCGAACCGGATGTGCGTGAGGTAATCTCTGAGCACCTGCATAGGATCGGCGATCTGGAACGTATCATCTCCAAGGTGAGCGTAGGGCGTGTATCACCCCGTGACGTAGTGCAGCTGAAGGTGGCCCTGCAAAGCATAGAGCCTATCAAGATGCTGTGCGAGGGGTCGGATGATGCCGTGTTGAAGCGTATTGGCGAGCAACTGAACCTCTGTGCAGGTATTCGTGACCGCATAGCCCGTGAGGTGCAGCCCGATCCTCCTCTGATGGTGAACAAGGGTAACGTGATAGCTGAAGGTGTTAATGAGGAGCTGGACGAGCTGCGCCGAATCGCCTATCAGGGCAAGGACTACCTGCTGCAAATTCAGCAGCGCGAGATAGAGGCCACGGGCATTCAGAGCCTGAAGATAGGCTATAACAATGTTTTTGGTTATTATCTTGAGGTCCGCAATACCTACAAGGATCAGGTGCCTGCCGAGTGGATACGCAAGCAGACGCTGACGCAGGCAGAACGCTATATCACGCAGGAGCTGAAGGAGTACGAGGAGAAGATTATGGGTGCCGAGGATAAGATTCTTGCGTTGGAAACGCGACTTTTCAACGAGTTGGTCGTCGCCCTTGCCGAATATACCCCTTCTATTCAGGTGGATGCCAGCCTGATAGGACAGCTCGACTGCCTGCTCTCTTTTGCTATCAGCGCCCAGGAGAACCATTATATCCGTCCTGTTGTTGACGAATCAGATGTGATAGACATCCGTCAGGGCCGCCATCCCGTCATCGAGAAACAGCTGCCTATTGGAGAAAAATATGTTGCCAACGATGTCTATATGGACACCGAGAAGCAGCAGATTATCATCATTACCGGTCCTAATATGGCAGGTAAGAGTGCCCTTCTCAGGCAGACGGCCCTCATTACGCTGATGGCACAGATAGGCAGTTTCGTACCGGCGGAGAGTGCCCGTATCGGTTATGTGGATAAGATTTTCACCCGTGTGGGAGCCAGCGACAATATCTCCGTAGGCGAGAGTACCTTCATGGTAGAGATGAGCGAGGCCTCTAATATCCTGAACAATATCTCAGAGCGAAGTCTGATTCTCTTCGATGAATTGGGGCGCGGCACCAGCACCTACGACGGTATCTCCATTGCCTGGGCCATTGTGGAGTATATCCACGAGAACAGGAAAGGCAAGGCCCGTACCCTCTTTGCCACCCATTATCACGAGTTGAACGAGATGGAGAAAAGCTTCCCCCGTATCAAGAACTATAACGTAAGTGTGCGCGAGGTGGACGGCAAGGTCATCTTCCTGCGTAAACTGGAACGCGGCGGCTCGGAACACAGCTTCGGTATCCATGTGGCCAAGATTGCCGGTATGCCCTCCACCATTGTAAAGCGTGCCAATGTAATCCTGAAGCAGCTGGAGGACAATATGGATCATGAGAACTTAGGGAAGGGTATTGCCGCCGGCCCTCAGTCGGATACGGGCGTGCAGATGAACTTCTTCCAGTTGGACGACCCCGTTCTTACGCAGATCCGTGACGAGTTCATCAATCTGGACATCAATAACCTAACCCCCATCGAGGCGCTGAACAAACTCAACGAAATCAAACGTCTGGTAAAGGGCGGAGGTAAGAAGTGAGCTCCCCCATCTTTCAGGTTTCAGGTTTGAAGCTGCGCTTCGAGCCTGCTCACGCTTAATCGCAGCCTTCAGGTTTCAAGTTTCAGGTTTCAAGTTTCAGGTAACTTAGATTCTTCACTTTTCACTCTTCACTCTCACAGCGGTAGCAAATTCTTCACTCTTCATTCTTCATTCTTCATTTCCATAGTAAGCCTCCCATTCCTTCTGAACTTCCTGCCAGTCAACGGCGTTACCGCTGGCTATTGCCTCTGCCTGACGTGCTGCCTCATCACGGGCCTTGTCACGGGCACGTTTGGCCTTCATGGCCTCGATGGTAGCATCGTCCAGGATAAGGATTCGCTGTCTGCGGATACATTCCTGCAGCTCGTCATAGCCGAAGGCTTTTCCCTGCACGTTGAAGTCGGAGATATTGAACTCATAATCTACGCGCAGGGTGTGCCTGATCATCTTCTGCTGGTAACGGGTGCCAGCATTTTTCAACTTTAGGAGTTTACCTATCTTGTCTATTTCCTTCTGTGAGAATTTGTTACGTCCCATATTATCGTGTTCTATTTCTGTGCAACGGATACCACGCTCTTGGCAGGCAGGGTAATTTGTGTGACGAGTGCCTGGCTGCTGCTTCTTATACCTATTATATAATCATTACTGCTGTTGTTGCTCAGCAGCAGGGCATACGTCCCGTCCGGGTTCCGGAAGGTGGAGTATAACAGTCCGTCCTGTGCCTGGGATATGCTGTTGCCTATCCTGTACGCTCCGGCCTTTACCGCCTGGGCAGCATGGCAGATGAGGTAGTAATGACTGTTGTAGTGAAGGGTGCTGTAATCATGCTGGTCGATGTCGATAGCGCCCATGCAGGTGGTACAGGAACCGGCTTCGCGTGTATAGGGACCGTAGTTCAGGTCGAGCATAAAGTTCCATACAATGGTGGCCCTGCAACCCCGGTTAATCAAATGGATAAGCAGGCGGTTGAAGTCATCCACAAGGCGTTTACTGAGGTTCCGGCCATCGTTCCATTTGCCGATGGAGGTTTCCGTGAAGATCTGCTCCATACGGGGAGCCTTCTCCTGTATGTCGTCCATCTCGGTATATCTGCCTCCGTAGTCGTGCCAGGCACAGCCCTTCACCAGGTCATAGCCGGGCATGCTAGGACTCAGCGCCTTGTAGATCTGTACGGGGTAATCCGTTTCTTCCTGCTTGTCGTCATAATTGAAGTTGTGGTCGAAGACGTAAATCTTTGTTGTCAATCCGGCTTCATGGAAGGCAGGTGCCAGATGGCTGATGAAATCGGCCTCCTGCCTAGCGCTTATATAGGTTGAGGCGCAGTTGCCGGCATTCAGCGGCTCGTTCTGCGGTGTTACGGCATAGATGTTGATGCCGTAGGTCTTCATCACCTGGATGAACTTGACAAAGTATTGTGCGTAGGCCTGGTAATAGTCGGGGTTCAGCACGCCTCCTGCATAATGGTCCCAGGGGGAAGCGTCGGTAACACTCTTTTGCTTCATCCATCTGGGAGCCGTCCAGGGGGCAGCCATAATCCTGATGTCGGGATTGATGGCCAGCACTTCCTGCATAACGGGGATGACGTAGGAGAGTTCGTCATCATGAAGGGCAAAGTTAGCCAGCAGGTTGTCATCCGGTCCTTTCTGTTCGCAATAAGTGTAGCATTCGCTCGAGAAGTCGGAGCAGGCAATGCTCATGCGGATGTAATTTACCCCGAATCCATCGGTTTTTGAGAAGGTCCTGGCCAACAGGTTGTGCCTGCCCCTGGGCGTCATTCTCATCAGATTATAGCAGGCGGAGTAGGTGAGGGCAAAGCCGAATCCGTCCATTGTCTGGTAGTTCTGTTCGGCATCCAGCGTAATGATGCTGTTGGCCGCTCCACGGGCCGTGCCCGGTTTAACGGTTTGCTTTCTCAGCAGTACCTTGCCGTCGGCACTTGTTGTTGTTACCTCAAACGTGTTCTTCGGAAAGGCAATTCCGCAAACTGACAGCGTCAGTAAAAGAGAAATCAATCTAATTTTCATCAGGTATTATGTTTGTGGATGATTATCCGGCGTAACTGTGCATACCGCCCAGCAGGAAGTTTACACCAAAGTATGTCATCAGCAGGCAGGCGAAGGCAAGTACGGAGTAGATGCGGTAGTTGCGTATGCTGTTGAGCCAGGGCAGGCTTTTGCTGTGCAAGGGTACGCTATATACCAGTAATGTAATAAGGGCCCAGCTTTCCTTGGGGTCCCAGCTCCAGTAGGTTCCCCATGATACGTTGGCCCACAGGGCACCCAGGAAGATGCCTGTGGCCAGCAGGAATACGGCCGGCCTGAGCACGCTCCGTTTGATGATGCTTACTACCAGCAGGATATAGCTCAGCATAATGGTTCCAACGTGAACTACCAGGAAGGGGGAACGCAATATGGGAACCAGCGGACTCCTGCATATGGCTATGACCATATAGGAGGCCATGACTGTTCCGCAGAAAGCCAGTAAGATAGTTGAGAGTTTAGAGTTTAGAGTTGAGAGTTTAGAGCTCTCGGATAATTTTTCTTTTTTCTCTTTGATTCCTAAATTTTGAATTTTGCATTTTGAATTTTGCATTCGCCCAAGCGATACCCATATCATGCTAATGGCCAGCATCAGGTAGCCGGCGTATGTGATGGCTGTGCCCCAGGGGTCGTAGCTGATGGTAAACACGCTTCCCGCCTCGTCATCGTCAAAGGAGGTCTGGTAGATTCGGTAACCCTTGGCTCTGCCGATGTTGTTCATGGAAATGGTTGTCTCCTCCTTTCCCTCACGGGTGGAAATAAGCACATGGCTCACATAGTCGGCGGGAGTGACTCCGTCGGCATCGTATTGTACCTCAAAGTCCCGCAGCGCCAGATAGAAGGGAAGCTCTTCGGTCAGGACATAGGCTCCCTGTTCGTTCTTGGTCCAGTAAGTGCATACTGCCTCCCCCTCGCGCAGATGAACCATTCCGCGCCGGCTGGTAAGGTGTGTTGTCAGAGCCCCCGCCAGGATTACCAGGAAACTGATGTGCAGCAGGAATACGGCCGGCTGCTTCCACATCTTCCTTCTGTACATCAGGTAGCAGCCGCTAACGGCCAGTAATCCCCACAGGGCAATAAACCACCAGGCACCGTACACATGCTGGTGGGCATAGTCGGTGCCGAAGTGATTCTCGATGACAGTTGCGGCGGCTATGCCGACCACAATCATGAATAACAGTACAAAGGGCAGTTTAGAAGTTGCGGAACCTTTCATTCACTTTTTCTTTAACGGCTATGCACTCCATCTCCACCAGCCAGGTGGGACGGCATACAGGAGCCAGCGTTATTACAGTAGGTATATGGGGGAAACGTTCGGCAAACAGCTGCCTTACCACCTCATAGTCAGCCGTATCACGTAGATATACCACTATCTGCATCACGTCCTCCCAGCCGGTCTCTCCTTCCTTCAGCAGCGCCTCCACATTCTCCCACATCCGTTGGGTCTGCAGGACGATATCGCCTACGTGAACCACCTCGCCCTTGTTGTTGATGCTGGCCGTTCCGGAGATGAAGACATGTTCCCTGTCGCCGTATTCCACAACGGTTCCGCGTTCGAAGGTGACCCCGTATTCATAAGTGGGGTTCAGGTGCGTGGGGGCATACAGATAATGCTGCTGCTCGGGCTCCAGTCCTGTTATGGCGTAGGTCCCCAATTGTACCAGTGCCTTTGTGTCGGCCGGTGAGCCTCCGATTCCCGTGCTGCTGATGTAATGGGTCTTTTCTGTCAGTCCCTGCTGGATAAAGTTCTCCCTTCTGGCAACCACCAGGCCGTGATAATTGGTGTCAACATCACGGACAAAGAACCAGGTGCGGATGCAGTTTTCCGCCAGTGTGGCATTGAACTTGCTTAGCATGGCCTCGTATTCAGTCAGCAGTTCCTCTGTCTGACGGGCGCTGTCGCCTTGGTTATTTACCATTCCCATCTTCCACAGATGCCGGTATCCGTTGTGTGACACTACTACGGCCCCATTCTGTTCCTTCACCTCTACGCCGCTTTGCAGATACAGCCATGCGGCAATCTTGGTGCCGTCCAGCGGCTGTTGCTGTATCAGGCTGACAGATATGTTCTTCTGCTGGCGCATCAGCGGCTGCTGATTGGTGCTGTCAGACAGGAAGTAGCGTTTCATTATATATTGGGCGCCCCAGAATTCAGGCATTCCTGGCAGACGGTCTTCTGCCTCGTAGAGTCTGCCAAGTTGTTCCCCGAAGGGCAGCTGATTGTTGTTGACGTGCAATATTACATGCCACTCCGTTACTCCCTCTTTGGGTTCGTAAGCGGCTACTTCTGCGGTTACTTCAAGTTCCTCAAATTGTAGTTTTCTATAATTCATGGGTACAAAAGTACAAAAAAATCGACTAAATTAAGGATGAATGAATAATTTATTCATTATTCTCCCCTAAATTGTTTATCCACTCGTCAATGAGCGTTCTGACCTCGTTCTGGTTTTCCTTGAACTGATTGCTCAGGATCTCAGTGTGATTGACGTGTAACAGGTTTTCTCCCCCCTCTGCCATCATCTGGTGAATGAGAGATTCCTGGGCATTGCCACTTACCACACGCATCATACCTTCCTTACGTGTACTGGGAGTGTTTACGAGGTTAGCGTATGATTTTCCTTCTGTCAGGCTCAGACCGGCGGCTCCCGCCCCTCCGTTTCCTCCGTGACATTGTATGCAGGCCTTGTCAAACAGTCCCGTCTGCAAGGCGCTGAAACGTCTGACGTCTATGTTGCCTACATCCAGGCGTATGGTGTCCTTTTCATCGGTGAAATCGTCCATATTGACACAGGCCAGGGTTATGATACGTTCACGCAGGCGGTTGGTGATGACCAGCTCTACGGTGTTGATATCCTCTCCGATATTTGACTGAATCAGCTCCACCCTTGTGCCGTCCGGCGTGGTGTTGGGGATGGTACGTACCACCTGGGCATAGTTGTTTCCTGTGCTGAAACCGGCCAGTGACACGGCATATTTGCTTTCCCATGAGCTGATACCTGTGAAGGTACCCGTAAGTTTCACTATGTGTCCGCGGTCGGATGTGGCATATGACTGCTCGGCAATATCCCCTGAGTCGCAGGAAACCAGATGAAGAGATAAAAAAGAAAAGATAAAAGATAAAAGTGAGATATATTTAATCTTCTTCTGCATTTTGAACTACGAATTTCCAATTATGAATTATGAAGGCTGCGATTGAGCGAGAGAAAAGCGATGCTTGCATCAGCTTTCCCAAGCGTGAGCAGGCTCGATGCACAGCTTCAATTATGAATTATGAATTGTGAATTATGAATTGTCAAAAGCTGAACTGAAGTTGAACAGAACCGTAGTGTGTGGATATGCCTAGGTCATCATTGTCGCGATCCAGTTGGGTATTATGACCATACCTTCCAGTATATTGGTACATGGCCGAGAGCTTCAGGTGAACCTTTGGAATGTAGTAGTTGCATACCACAGCAGGCATATTCAGGAATCCGTCCTTGGTAGAGCCGTTACGATCCATGAAGTCGTACCTTGCACCCAGTTGAACTACGGGTGTCACAAAGTAACCCACCTGTGCATAGGCACCCCAGTAATTGAATGTGTCTTCTATCTTCTGACGTTTGGTAAAACCAACGTGCAACCAGTAGGCTTCTGCGCCAAAGTACCAGCGGTTCAGCAGCATCGAGAATTCTGCCCCTAATCGTGCGTCGTTGGTACTCTCGCTCTCGCTCTCCACATTCAGACCGCCACTGACACCGAACAGCATGTGCCTGCCATTCAGCATTTTGGCATTACCCTGTGTGGCAGGCATCAGTCCCCAGGGCATGAAGGTAATCCTGCCGGCATACAACAGGGCCGGGATGTGCCAGTCGTCCGAGAATGTCTTGGTGGCGCCGTTTACCGACGAACCGCTGCCGTTCCACAGTCCTGCCTCATACCCTATCATCCAACTGTCCTGCCTCTTGTTCAGCTTGGCTACGCCATGGAATTCCACGCCTATGTCGAAGCCCGTTCCTATATTGGGTGTAACGGCATTCAATACATGAGGCATGATGGTGGAGGTGGTGAGCGAAGAGGGCAGTACAGGGAATAGTGTCTCGCCCAGGGTAGTCAGGTAGGCGTGTGTGAAAGGTGTCTTGAATTTACCCACACGGAAGCGGGCCTCAGGCTTAATCTGATAGTCCACCCATGCCTGCTGCAGGATGTCGGCACCCTTTGCTGCCGCATTGATGGACAGGTTGTAGTCGAGCCGGCCGAAGGTCTTGCCGGTGAAACCCAGGATGGCGTAGGGAATGGCAAAGCCCGAGTTGGCCACATTGTCCTGGTTATAGGCCTTGTCCAGCCCCTCGTCGTCATAGTAGTTCACCTGTCCGCGTGTCTGCAGGAACAGGTAGGGTTTGAATACAAACTTGCCGTTCTTGGACTGCAATGTGAATCCACGGTCGTCGGCAATGCCCAGCACGCCATTCTCCATGTCTATGTTTGGCGCATCCTGTGCACGAAGCAAGTGAAGAGTGAGGAGTGAAGAGTGAAGAATCAGTAATAATATTATTCGTTTCATCATGAGTTTACTGTTTATCGTTTTAACTATGAACTATGAATTATGAACTTAAGATTAAAGGCTTTCCAGGAACTTGATCAATGCTGTCCGGTCATCCTTGTGCATCTTCTTGAAAAGGTTCTTGGATGCCTCGCCCTCACCGCCATGCCACAGGATGGCTTCCTGCAGGTTACGGGCCCTGCCGTCATGCAGGAAGTAGGTATGGGCATTCACCTTCTCCTGCAGGCCGATGCCCCACAGGGGAGTTGTACGCCATTCGTTGCCACGGGCCAGACCGCTTACATAATTGTCGTTCAGTCCTACGCCCATAATCTCCGACCCCATGTCATGCAACAGGAAGTCGCTGTAGGGATGTATGGTCTGATTACCCAGCCAGGGTAGCTCTGTGCCGTTCAGCAGGGTGGCGCCACGGGGCTTTGTATGCAATGTCGTTACATGGCACAGGTGGCATTTGGCCTCGAAGAACTTCTGCTCGCCTGTCTCTATCAGCTTGCGCTCCGATATACGCTTTCCCTTGTAGTTAACCTGCGTGGTAGCACTTCCCAGTCTTCGGGCCGGAACGCCTAATCCGTGCAGGTAGTAATCCACATCCTCCATATCCTCGGTGGATATCTCCAGCTTGTCATACAGCAATCCCATCATGGAGCCCTGCCGCATCTGGCTCTGACCCTCGCAAATCTCCTCGGGATAGCGACTGTTGGTAACTCCCATATCGCTGGAAAATCCCAATTCAACGGTCAAGTCGGCATGTTGCGCCTTGTTGCCGGAGAGGCCCAAACGCAGTTGTCCACGTTCTGTGATGTAGTTACATCTTCCCGAGATGCCGTATTCTGGATAGTTGGATTTCCTGGCCAATGCCTCTATCTCGTTGGGGTCAAGGGCCATCATCTGTCCCATTCCCACATGGCGCAGGGGTATTCTTACCGTACAGAACAGATCCTCCGGTCGGATTGGCTCGTCTGTGTCCCTATAGGTGGGCTTGTACCAATCCGTAATGGTGTATTCGGGATATACCAGTTCATAAGGTTCTCCGTCAGGGAACTCATACTGCTGACTGTGCCAGCGGCATTCCAGCTTGCCCTCGGCTGTTACTCCCATGATGCTCTGGTCATGGATTACACGGCCGTAGTCCTGGAAGAAAGCTCCGTTCTTACGGGTAACATAAACCAGCATGGCTGAGAAACCATACTGGCCTGATCCGTAAACGGGTGTCCCGTCAGGGTCCGTTCCGTTCTGTGTCCATACGCCCGGCTTGGTCCTGCCTGCATTACGGTGGCACGAGCCGCAGGAGTAACCCGCATATACCGGGCCCAGTCCACTGCCCGAGTTCAGGGGATTGTCATACAGGCGGTCACCGTGCGTGAATCGTTTAGAGTTGGCAGGGATGTCAGCTACCCAGTCGGCATCCGTGTCGTAGGCGTAGCTGGAATTCTTGAATATAGTAGAGGTTCCGGCTGAAAGGACAAATCCCTCCGGCACCTCCATGTCTCTGACATCATTCACCTCTAAACCGTCATTCTCACAACCCCAGAGAGCTGTGAGAATGACTAACCAAAACAATCTATAATTCATCTAATCAATATGTACGTGCTTTACCGTTCTTGAACAGCAGGAATTCCAGCGTATGGAAGCCGCGGACATTCTGTACCGCCTCAATGTTCTCGTTGTCCTCGTCATACTCGCCTTCCCATTTTATCAGCTCCTCTATATTACCGCTTTCCATCACATCCTTGATGGCATCTACGTCCAGGGGCCATGAGTCCATGTTGGGGTCAAGACCCAGGTCGGCAACGGGACCGAAGAGGAAGGCCTCGCTGGTCTCCCAGGGCTCGCGGGCCTCAATCCACAGGTTGGCGGCATTCTTGAAGGCGTTTGATGAGGGGTTGTTGCTCAGGGCTACGATAGCCTGACGCAATGCGGTTGTCGTGCTGACAAGGTTGGTGTATGTGGGCAGCACAACCTGGTCAACATAGGTTGTTACGATGTTCGACAGTTCCTCGTCATCGGCGTTCTGACTTACAAAGCTTGTCAGGTCTTTCTCCAGCACATCCACCAGTTCAGCGCAGGCATTCTGTGCTCTTGTCACGGTGGGACTGCCAATGTGGCTGCGGAAGGGGGCGTTCATGCTCTTGATGGCATTGTAGGCAGCCTCAATCTTACCCTTTACATTGTTATAAAGTGTCTCGTCCTTAGCCTTGGTGAAGGCGGCCAGTGAGTGTGCGGCCTCGCTGTTGTTCAGGGTGCCGTTGAAAGCGTTACGGATACTGATGATATTGTTGCTGTAGTCATCGATAGAATGCCAGCTGTACCAGGACTCTACCGCATATACAGCCTCGGTATATTTGCCGGCCTCCCACAGGTCGCGAGGCTCGCCAATCTTTGCTGTTCCAACCTCACCGGCAATGTCGATGCAACCGTCCACAATCTGCTGTACGCAGGCAACGGCGCTCTGATACTCGCCGCCAAAGGTCTTGAAGGTCTGGGCATAGGGCTCACCGTCGTTGTAGCTCACGCTCCATGCCTTGTTCAGGTCGTTGGCATCCTTAACCAGCAGGTTGGCAACGGCTGTTGCATACTGTGTCCAAGTGGTGATGTTCTCCGGGGTTACATCCACATTGTTCTCCTCGATCGTCACATCGGCAGTACCTTCAGGGATACTTGTTCCGGGATTCTCGTTCTCCTTGTTGCAGGCGGTAAAACCTGCGCTCATAGCCAGCAGGCTAATCAAAATCAAATGTTTTCTCATATTATTGTATGTTTTTTGTATAATTCAATATCAAAATTGTGCGGTTAGCGGTTAGCGAATTCTTCACTCTTGACCTTCGGTCGAGCCTGCTCACGCTCTGGATAGTTGATGCGAGCATCACTCTCCTCTCGCTTAATCGCAGCCTTCACTCTTCACTTTCTCAGGAACCATCCTACGTAGGCCACGCCTATGCCGAACTCGTTCTCTGATTTGTACTGGCCATTGCCGATGCGGCGCCAGGTATAGTCTGCCTTTACCACGATGTTGGGGATTGGACGGTAGTTCAGACCGGCTACCCACATCTGTGTCTTCAGTCTGTTGTCAGCCTCCTTCAGGTTGTTGGCATCCACAATCACCTTCTCCTGAGGATTGTAATATTCGTAGCGGCAGAAGGGAGTGAAGTCCAGGTATTTGGCATTCTTCAGGAAGGCCTTCAGGTTCAGGCCTGCCTCCACACCATAGCTCACGCCCCTTTCGGCTATAGGAGCCAGACGGCTGTAAGGTGATTTGCTGCTCAGGCGGTTGTTCTTGGCTGTCAGCAGACTGCTGTTACCCACGTGTCCTCCCAGGAGGTTGCCACGGACGGTAAAGTATTTGTGTCTGTATTGTGCATCTACCGACCATATCGTAACAGGGACCTTGAAGTTGTAGGTCTGAGGTTTGTCGCTGTTGGCTGCGGCATTGTTCAGGTAATAGACAGAGGCACCTAAGCGTAGTCCGGGAACACCTCTGTAATTTATGCGTGCCACGTATGCAGGCGAGGTGAAGTTGTCCGTCTCGAAGAAGCCCTGCTTACCACCGGCTACCCATGTGTTACGGTCGAATCCGTTGGCGTTGAGTCCTGCAACAATCATTGCCTGATAGTCGAGAGATGCCCATTTTCTTCCCAATTCACCGATAAAGCTGATACCTGTCTCGTGCCAAGTGCTGGGCAATAGGGTGCTCTCACCTTCTGGACGTGTTGTGCCAAAGAAGTTAATGGGCTCGTGGTGTGTGTTGGTTAATCCTACGGGTACTATCTGATGTCCTACGCGTACCATAAAGGCATTGTTCAGGCGGTAGGTCAGGTGAAACTGTTCCAGTGCCACCTCGCCGCCTTTTTCCACCTCAGTCTCGTATTCGCCGTTCTCAGTATTCTCTATCTCGTAGGCGTTGCCTGTTCCTCCAGCCTCAAATTCCACTTCTACGCCCAGGTTCCAGTGCTTGTTGAATTTGTAATCGCCGGCTACCACAAATCGGGGGATAGAGATAGTATTGCGCTTGAAGTCGCTGTTGCCCTGTGCCGTCCCGTTAAAGCGGTTAATACCGTAGTTCTTGAACTGTCCCAGAATCTCTCCGTAACCGCCAACGCGATACCGGTTATAGGAATCCATCTCTGTAGAATCGTTGTTCCACTGAGCGTAGGCTACTCCGATTGAACATTGAACATTGAACATTGAACATTGGCATACGCCAATTATTAATAATAATGTAAGTAATAATCTTTTCATCATTTGCATGTGTTTTGGTTTCCGGGTGCAAAGTTACGTCGTGTTTTGAAGTCCCGCAATACACAAATTCTATGAAATCTATCTCAGGAAACGTCCTTTCTTTTTACCCATTTTTGATGAATAGCGGGTCGGTCTGATAAGCAGGCGTAGCCTCTCCGGCTTCTTCATTACGGAAATGGTACCTACCCACTTTTGATGATTTTGCGGATGCGTGAAGCATTCAGATAATGAATAATAGTGGTTTTTGTGAACTTTTGTTGTAACTTTGCACCAGAAAAACAATTGATACGATGACAGAGAAATATCACGAGCTGGACCCTATGAGCGATGTCATCAGCGATGACTATCGCATGTTGCAGATGCTTGGACGTTTTGGCATTACACTGGGATTTGGTAATAAGACAGTGGGAGAGACTTGTAAGGAAGCCGGAGTAGATGTAACTACCTTCCTCACGGTGGTAAACTACGTGAAGGATGCGGCTCATGCACACATCAACGAGATGGTGGAGCAGATCGACTTGCCCTGCCTGATGCGTTACCTCAAGAACTCGCACTCTTACTTCGTGGACTTCCGCCTACCTAATATCCGTCGCAAACTCTTGGAGGCTATCGACTGCTCTTCCTCCAACCAGATTGCCATGCTGATACTCAAATTCTATGATGAGTATGCTGCCGAGGTGGGGCGTCACATGCGCTACGAGGATTCTCATGTGCATCCCTTCGTCGAGAATCTGCTCAGTGGCAAGGTAGGTGCGGATACCTTCGATGTGGTAGTCCGTCAGCACGAGGATAATCACGCCTCACTAGAAAAGAGTATTGCTGAACTGAAGAACATCATCATCAAGTATTATCCCAACGATAATGCGGCTCAGCTGATGGGCGAAGTGTTGATGGATATCTTTATGACCGAGGAGGATTTGCTTACACACTGCCACATGGAAGATACACTTTTTGCCGAGTGCGTACGCAGGTTGGAATTCAAAGTTCGTCAGGCAGGTGGCACAGAGGTCGAGAGCGAAGAGGAGGATGATGACAAGAATGCTCCATCTTCAAACGACCTAAGCGAACGCGAAAAGGATATTGTGGTGCAGGTGGCCAAGGGACTTTCCAATAAGGAGATTGCCGATGCCTTGTTCATCTCTGTCAATACGGTTATGACGCACAGACGCAATATCAGTCGTAAGCTGCAGATTCATAGCCCCGCCGCCCTCACCATCTATGCCTTGGTAAACGGGTTGGTTAATCTGGACGAGATTTCTGTTTAAGTGTATTTGGCTGTTTAGTAGATTGGCTGTTTGGCTGAAGAATTGAGAAATATCTGCCGCGGTAGCAAATTCTTCATTCTTCACTCTTCATTCTTCATTCTTCATTCAAAGAAGGCTTAAAGCCTTCGCAAACATAGTTCTCCTTACTCTGGCAAGCATTACCGGCAAACTGGCAGGCGATATTGATAAGGTTTTTCCATTGCTCCTCCGTTAGGTTAGGGAGCATTTCTTTTGTTATCCCCATCCAGATAAGGGCACAGGAGAAGCCCGCATTAAAGCTGTCACCTGCCCCAACTGTACTTATTACATTATCTATATGTGGTGCCTCGAAGGTATAACCCTTCCCCGGTGTGCGCACCTCTATCTTCCCTGCTCCAGCTGTGCAGATAAAGATGGGGCAGTGTGGCTGTATATGCTGTTGGTAGATGAGGCTGGCATCTCGAGTCCCGTACATGGTCTCGAAGTCATCGGCACTACCCCTCACGATGTTGCTCATCCCGAAGTTGCCATGGATGTTGGGCATCAGCGCCTCTAATTCGTGAACGTGGCTCGGACGGAAGTTCACATCGTAATATACGATAGCCTCTGCCTTGTTCGCTTCCTCCAATAGTTGGGTTATCATGGGGCGTGTTCCTTTGCAGATAGCATAGTACGAACTGAGCAGCAGAATATCGTTAGCTTGGAGGCTTGGTGCTTTCCAGTCGGGCTTGGCCAAAGGTGGCTGTTTGTAGAAGACATAGTTGGCATCTCCCTTTTCGTTCAGGAAAGCCAGACTGACGGCACTTTTCTCTTCCTCTCTGACTTCAAAATATTCGGTGGATACGCCATTCTTGTGCATAAAATCTACCGTCTGCTGCCCCACAACATCTGCTCCGGTATAGCCTACGAAGGCACAGGGAACGCCTGCCCTTCCCACACTGATAATACTATTAAAGCTGCTGCCACCAGGCACAGCTGCCACCGGCTGATTATTCTTAAACAGGATATCAAGAATAGTCTCACCGACTCCAAGTACTTTGTTTAATTCATAATTCATAATCCACAATTCATAATTGGACGCCATTCGAAATAACGTAAAAATCGAAAACTGGGATGACTTAAAACGCTATTACCAGCTATACGGGGCTCTCCCCTTTTGGGGGAGCGGGGAGAGGGGCCTTGAAAAACTTTTTTATTTTTTCTAAGTTTTCTTCAGCACATTTTCTACCTAACATGTAGACTTTTTTCATTTTTTCTTCGTTCTGTTCTGTGCGCCCGATGGGGAGAGTGTCTTCCGGATAGATGAGCAGGGTATTGCCTTTGCGCTCCTCCTCTGCTAAGTAGCGAAGCTGCTCATTGTACATCAGGTGTCTGCGTCCCATTGCCTTTATGATAGCAGGGTATTTGCGCATGGTCAGGTGGAAGAGGGGCATCAGCTTGGTACGCTTTTTAAAGAAACCCTTGGGCTGGGTCAGCACCACGATATTGCGCTCGTAACCCAGTTCCTGAAAATGTTTCAGAGGGATAGAATTAACGATTCCACCGTCCAAAAGCTTTCTTCCTCCCAGACAAACAGGCCTAGAGACAATGGGCATAGAGGCCGAGGCACGAATCCAGTCGAGCCCCTCGCTGGTCATATCATCCAACTGCTTATACACGGGCTCTCCCGTTTCCGCATCCGTGCAGACTATATGGAACTCCATGGGATTACGACGGAAGGTTTCGTAATCAAAGATGTCCAACTCATTGGGCAGAACATGATAGCTAAACTCGGCACCTACCAGATCACCTGTTTTCAGGAACGAGCGCCAGCTCATATACCTGGGGTCGTCCTTATAGGCAATGTTATAACGTAGGGCACGACCAATCTGCTCCGACTTATAGTTACACCCAAAGGTTGCACCGGCAGAGACACCAATCAGTCCGTCGAACTTTATCTGGTTCTCCATCATCACATCGGTTACACCTGCAGTGAACAACGCCCGCAGGCCACCTCCTTCTAAAACCAATCCTTTCTTCATGCCCGCAAAATTATAAAATAACTTTTAATTTTCAACTTTCAATTCTCAATTTTCAACTTAATATCGTAACTTTGCCGCCGAATATGAGTACATTTAAAGAATTGGGGCTCTGCTCAGAGCTCCTGCAAGCTATTGAGGAACAGGGATATGAGCATCCTATGCCTGTTCAGGAGGCCGTTCTCCCCTTTTTGTTGAACAAAGAGGAAAGTGCAGATTTGGTTGCCCTTGCCCAAACGGGAACGGGTAAGACTGCCGCATACGGTTTACCGTTGTTACATCTCCTTTCTGATGAAGGCCTCCCCATAGAGGGGAAGGGGTCCCCTTCTGCCGTTATCCTTTCTCCTACACGTGAGCTTTGCATACAAATCTCCGATGATATGGAGGGTTTTGGCAAATATTTGCCTAACCTGACCATCCTGCCTGTGTATGGCGGAGCCAACATTGAACCGCAGATTCGTGCCTTGAAGGCTGGGGTAGATGTCATTGTTGCCACCCCTGGTAGATTGGTCGATCTGATGAAACGTGGAGCTGCCGACCTCTCGCAGATTCAGTACGTGGTGCTGGATGAGGCAGACGAGATGCTCTCCATGGGTTTCCAGGAGGAACTGGATGCTATCCTCGAAGGTGTTCCTGAGGGACACCGCACCCTGCTCTTCAGTGCTACCATGAGCAAGGAGATAGAGCGCATAGCGCAGAACTATCTAAAGGAGAAACGCGAGATTCAGGTGGGCAGCCGCAACGAGGGTGCCGAACACGTGAATCACATCTATTATATGGTGCATGCCAAGGATAAGTACTTGGCCCTGAAACGCTTGGTGGACTTCTATCCTCGTATCTATGCCATCATCTTCTGTCGCACCCGAATGGAGACACAGGAGGTGGCAGATAACCTGATTCGCGACGGCTATAATGCGGATGCCTTGCATGGCGACCTTTCCCAGCAGCAACGCGACCTAACCATGCAGAAGTTCCGCAAGCATCGCACCCAGTTGCTCGTCGCTACGGATGTGGCTGCCAGAGGTTTGGATGTGGACGACCTGACGCATGTCATCAACTACGGTATGCCCGATGATGTGGAGAACTACACCCATCGTAGTGGTCGTACGGGTCGTGCCGGCAAGAAGGGCACCAGCCTCTGTATCATCAACCTCAGGGAGAGAGGACGTATCCGTCAGGTGGAGAAGGTGATACAGAAGCAGTTCGAGAAAGGCACCTTGCCCGAACCTCGCGAGATTTGCAGCAAGCAACTTTATCATGTGATAGACGATATAGAACGTGTAGAAGTGGATGAGGAGGAGATTGCTCCCTTCATGGACGAGGTACAGAGGCGTTGGGCTTGGCTGGATAAGGATGACCTTATCAAGCGTGTGCTGAGTCGTGAGTTCGGCCGTTTCCTTCAATATTACGCCAATGCACCGGAGATAGAGGCCGTTTCTGGCTCCGAAAAAGGCGAAAAGGGTTCTCGTAAGAAAAGCGACCACACCCCCGAGGAGGGCTATACGCGTCTATTCCTGAACGTGGGAAAGATTGACAAAATGTATGCACGCGAGATTATGGGCCTGATTAACACCAATGTCAAGGGTGACAAGGTGGAGATTGGTCGTATCGACCTGATGAAGAGCTTTGCCTTTGTGGAGGTGAAAAATGAAGATGCCGATCGTGTCATCAAGGCCATGAAACATGGTGTCACCATCAAAGGCCGCAGTGTAGTAGTAGACAGAAGCGAACCTGCTGGCAAGGGAAAAGCCTCCCCCGCCCCCTCCAAGAGAGGGGAGAAGAACTCCAAAATTCAAAATTCAAAATTCAAAAAAGACAAAAGAGTAAAGGAGGAGAAGAGCACCTCAAAAAGAGATGAGAAGAACACCAAGAAGTTCGACAAATCCGACTGGATGCAGTTCCTGCACCCCGAAGAGGGATGGGCGAGAAGAAGACCCAAGAAGAAATAAAGCCCCCTCCAGCTCCCCCAAAGGAGGAGGGGAATGAAGATTAAAAATATAAATTATGAATAAAATTACTCTTTTTATTACTGTTCTGGGTTTTGTTTTTTGCGTTGACAACGCAAAAGCAGACGAAGGCATGTGGATGCTGAACAGAATAGATGCCAAGACGGCTCAGGCTATGAAGGGACTGGGACTGCAGCTTACACCGCACGAACTCTATAACCCCGATGGCGTGAGCCTGAAGGATGCGGTGGTGGACTTTGGCGACTTCTGCTCTGGCGTTGTGGTAAGTCCCAATGGACTGGTATTCACCAATCATCATTGCGGCTATGGTGCTATCCAGAAGCTCTCTACCCCCGAGGATGATATCCTTGCCAATGGCTTTGTGGCGCACTCCTATGCCGAGGAACGTCCTGCCGAGGGCCTCTTCGTCCGCTTCCTGCAACGAACAGAGGAGTGTAGCACCCGTGTTATGATGGCACTCGACAGTATCTATCGTGCCAACCCAGACGTCGAGCCTCGTAAGCTGGACAGAAACCATATCGACAGCATCTGCAATGCCATAGAGAGGGACTACGAGAAGGCTAACCCGGGCATGGACTGTCAGGTAAAGAGCTTCTACGGAGGCAATGCCTACTATGTAAGTATATATAAGGTATATCGCGACATCCGACTGGTCTTCACCGCCACCAACACCTTGGGTAAGTTCGGAGGCGATACGGACAACTGGATGTGGCCCCGCCAGACTTGCGACTTCAGTGTCTTCCGTATCTATGCCGACGAGAATGGCGAACCTGCCGATTACAGTCCCAACAATCAGCCTCTCCACCCCAAGCGCTACGCCCGGATATGTATGGATGGTTATCAGCCTGGTGATTACTGCATGACGGTGGGATACCCTGGTAGCACCAGCAGATACCTCAGCTCGTGGGGTATCGACGAACGTGTGAATGCACGTAACGTCAGTACCATTCAGGTGCGTGGCAAGAAGCAGGAGGTCTGGAAGAAGTTCATGGATGCTGACCGTGCCGTGGCCATCAAATATGCGAGCAAATGGGCGGGTAGCAGCAACTACTGGAAGAACTCCATTGGTATGAACAAGGCCATTGCCGACCTTGGCGTCATTGCCCAGAAGCAGCAGCTGGAGGAGCAGATCCGCCAGTGGTACAGCGGCAGGGAGGACCTGAAGGCACGCTTCGATTCTGTATTCGTGAAACTGCAGCAGGCGTATGCCGACCGCAGGAAGGATGTCTATGCCCAGGGCTTCTATAACGAGACGTTCAATAGGGGTATCGAGATAGGCACTGTTGGCAGTAAGCTTAGTCACATGCCTCAGGATGCTGATTCTGCCCAGGTCGCCCTTGTTCGCGAGGGTCTTCAGGCTTTCTTCAAGGACTATGATGCAGCCCTTGACGAGGCTACCACAGCCGCTCTTTTACAGAACTATCGCGAGCAGGTGACAGACCAGAAGTACTGGCCTTCCTGCTACAAGGATATTGACAGCCTCTATAATGGCGATTGCAAGGCTTTTGCCCACGACATCTTCAGCAAGACCATCTGCAAGGATATCTCCTGCATCGATAAGCTGCTGGCGGACAGCACGCTTCGCGAGACAGACCCTGTCCTGCGCTATGCCGAGGAGGTTCCCGAAATCACCCAGATGCTTTATCGAAGACAGCGCGATAACAACAATATCATCCAGTATAACGAGCGTATGCTCACGCAGGCCTTGCTCGAGATGGATCAGGAGACACCTCATTATAGCGATGCCAACTTCACCATGCGCCTTTCCTACGGATTCATCCAGGATTATACCGCTCAGGGCCAGCACTTCCAGTATTATACCGATGCCCAGAGCTTGTTGGAAAAGGCAGCCAAGCAGTCCGAGATTGAGGATTACAAACTGGAGGATGATATCGTTAAGCTGATGCAGAAGGGCAAGTGGGGCAGGTATGCCGATAAGAATACGGGCGATATGCACCTGTGCTTTATCTCCAACAACGATATCACGGGTGGCAACTCGGGCAGTCCTATGTTCAATGGCAAGGGCGAACTGATAGGCCTTGCCTTCGATGGCAACTGGGAGGCTATGTCGGGCGATATCAGTTTCAACAGCTCTCTGCAGCGTTGCATAGGTGTCGATATCCGCTTTGTCCTTTTCATTATCGATAAATGGGGTAAGGCAGACAATTTGGTCAAGGAATTGGGAGAGTAAGGACTAACGCCTACCTCTTAGAAGTAAAACGGCGTTTTGCTGTCAGTAACTCGATATGTTACTATCAGCGAAACGCCATTTCTTTTATATTTTTTGTTAAAAAATGTTTATAAACACAAAAGTTTGTTGCTTTTATAGGGAGGGGTATTGCTATAAAGATTATCTTTGCAAGATAGAACTATGTATATTTTTGAACTATAATCTTTAACTAATAACCAACGAGACAGCTATAACTATATTGCTTAACCAACAAGAAAACCAACTAGAGAAACATAAATTAATTATAAACCTTAAAGCTTTTTTTTGACAATGAGAAAACGTTACTTATTCTTATTGATGTTGTTGTTCCCGTTAGCAACAATGTTTACGTCGAGTCGTGTGCATGCACAGACCGATGCTCAGTACAGTGCTGCTCTTGCCGCTATAGAAGACCTCGGTTCTTACTATATTACGACGGAATATGCAGGCACCAAGTATTATTTGACCGCAGGAGGTACTTTGACACAATCAAAAGATGATGCTCCTCTTTTCACGTTCTCAAAGACAAGTGGCGGAGAGTTCAAGACCTATGGATTCTATCTCGACGGTGGAGCTAATACTTATTTTAGCAACCCTGCGTCCAGTGCCAACATTAATGACACCAAGCTTAACACCCATTCAATTGAGGGTTGCCGTACTACTTGGGATGCTCAGGTGTTTTTCTTCGATAATGAAGGAAAATTTGCGGTTCGTACTACCAATGCAGCAACTGGCACCAGTGGTTGGAATTTGGTAGGTAGTGCTTTCTGGGTTGTAAAAGCAAGTGGCAATGTGCCTTATGCTGGATATTCTTATGATGCTGCTTTCATTTGGGTGTTGGAAGACGAGAGTGGAAAATCGATTGATCAGGCCCCAGAAGTTGCACAGGTATATATTGGTCTAAGTGTTGTTCTAGATAAATATGCCGATCAACTCTGGGATGACGAAAGTGGTGAGGGTACGAATATAGGTCCAAACTATGGACAGTATTCCGATGTCGATACATGGAGCAAATTCTGGACTCTGCTTCAGCAAATTAATGATATCTGCGAACATATCGATCCTGATGCAGGCTACACATGGATAGGCAACCCCGGTGAATGTCCCACTCCAAATGAGGCTGAGGTCATGAGTGTTGACGCTGATTCGATGTGGCAGAAAATCGTTGACAGCGAGGTTGCCTATGTTCCCGAGAACGGCTATTACCGTATCTATACTGCCGAGCGCTACAAGTCTAAGTTCGACGAGACTGGCTACGTAGATAAGGCTTGGGCTGCTTCGTTCGAGAAGGCTCATGCCAACAAGGGCGTTTATGGAACTGTCAAGAAGAACCAGGCCAACTTCGTCTGGAAGATTACTAAGAGCGAGACTGGCGACAGCCTGACGCTTTATAATGTTGGTATGGGCACTTACGTCAGCAAGTCATCGTACGACAATGATGGTATTGATATGACAGAGGATCCCAACGATGCCATCTACTTTGTATTTGACTTCGCAGGTTTCCTGCCAGTGGAATTTGGTGTAGAAGGTGGTGAAACTAACTCTACAATCGAAGAGAGAAATGTCTTTGCCATCCGTCCTGCCTTCCAGCCCCGCGGTGGCTACTACGTTCATCAGATGGCGCACGGTACAGGAAATAAGGATGACAATTCGCCCTTCGGCTATTATCAGACCGATAGTGGCGAAGATAAGGAATTCTCTTACTGGGCAAGAACCTATAACACAGACAGAACGGAGGACAAGTGGACCAGTGAGTGGTATCTGGAGCCTGTTCCTGAAAGTGAAGTAGAGGAACTCGTTGAGAACTTCGAGATGATCAAGAATCATGACCTTCTTGTCGCTCAGAACAATGATCTGCGTGCCAAGGTCAAGGTTGACCTGGAGGTGGCAAAGGATGTAATCAAGACTAAGCTGATTACTTCCGGCAGCCAGATGACTTCACCTTACAGCCAGAACGATTTTGGCGGAAAAGACGGCGGTAACCTCTCAGACGGTGTCCTGATTGATGGTGATAAGACCACCTACTGGCACAGTGCTTATTCTAATACCCCGCAGGAGCCTCATTATATTCAGATCTCCGATATGGAGGATATGGTTGGCGAGTGCGAGCTGTATCTGTGCGAGAGAGCAGGTGCTTCTAACGACCGTCCTACCGAATTCAGAATCGTAGGTGCTGATAATACAAAGGCCGATGACAGCGAGTGGGCTCTGATTGCCGAGTTGAAAGTCCCCGACTATTCAGCAGGTGCCGAGAATTATATTCCGTTTACAGTTGAGACGGCTTACCCCTACATCCGTGTAATCTGTACGAATACCGACTGCGCCAGTGACGGCATCAGCTACCGTTACTTCTGGCATGCATCCGAACTGCAGATTTCTACGGTCAGACCGAACCCCAACTCTCAGTTTGCTGCCCTTGGCGAGATTGCCGAGAACCTGGAGAAAATCTACAAGGAGAATATTGCTGTTGCAGATGCCGACATTACCCCCGAGATGTATAGGGCTTTGGAGGATGCATACAAGCTCTTCCTGGGCGGCATGGTCGATCCTACCGAGTTGCGTAATGCATTGGAGACATATGCAGATCTCACTAAGGGTGTTGTAGAAGGTACTAATCCTGGTCAGTGGACAAGCACCGACATCGCTACAGCCTATGATGAACTCTATAAGGAGGTGAAGGACTATGACGAGGCTGGTAGATACAATGTTGCACAGAACCATAAGTATGCTGTAATGCTCAAGTCTATGTCTAAGAGCGTTATGGAGCTGGCTAACGGTGTTAAGACCGACGCATGGTATCACATTATGTTCCCCACCAAGGAGATGTACACCGACTATGGATTCGATCCCAATTTACCAGGCGGAAACTCCAAGATTGTTGGCGACTCTCTCCAGTTCGGCTACTATGTAGTACCTGGTGTAAGAACCGACGAGAAGGATATTGATGACAAGGCTACTGGTAATTACTTCTTGAACTTTGCTTCTAAGGAAGATGCCCGTGCTGGTATGTATATGTACTTCGCTAATCCCAAGGATCTCGAGGATCAGGATGTCAGCATGTTCCGTTTCGTAGAGCACGAGAATCTGTGGGCTAAGCCCGAGGCTTTGCTCCAGGAGACCAAGGAGAATATGTCTATGGCTCTCGATTTGTCTACTACCTATACCAAGGGTGAGCCTCTGATCACAGATGCTTCTCAGCTCTCAAGTAACGCCAGCGATAGTAGCGAGGGTAAGAACATCGGTAGCCTTATCGATGGTGAGAAATCTACCTACTGGCACAGCGATTACCACAAGAACGTGCTGGAGCCCGCTTATCTGCAGGTTCAGCTCAACGAGCCCGTTTCCGGACTTATCGAGATTGATGTAACACGTCGTCAGGGTGCTACTAACGGTCATGTTATCCATATGTATATTATGGGTAGTAATGATGGCGAGAACTGGACCCGAGTTGGTTACATCGAGACTCCTTTTACATCTCAGAACGAGTCTGTTACCAGTCAGCCTGTTGACTTGGGCGGTACTTACAGCTACCTGCGCTTCATCCTGACCAAGAGATATGGTACAGACAGTGGTGGTAACATGGAATTCGATCCCTTCGCTGAGATAACAAGTGCCGACGAGTATAACAAGCTGTGGACCTACTTCCATGCTGCCGAGTTCCAGATCTATTCTGTAACTCCCGATACTGAGCTGAGCGAGAGTGCTGAGGCTCTCCAGAATGCCTTCACAACAATCAACAAGGTTCTCTTCAAGGATGCTTCTGCCGAGGATGTAGCTAACGCTGCTCAGGCTTATGCAACTTATCGTTCCGAGTTCAATGTCGAGGCTGGCAAGCCCGTCCTGCCTAAGGGTGCAGACAAGGTTGCTCCTGTCTATGCTATCCAGAACAAGGCTACAGGTCTCTTCGTTAACTGTAAGGGCTCTAACAATGCCAACAACTCTCTCGAGCTTATTCCTACATTCTTCAACTACAAGGCTATCGGCTTCCAGCGTAGTTTGATGAATGGTGTAAGAATCGATAGCGTAGATTGCAGCTACCTGCATTCTCAGAACTTCGACCACCGCTTCGTAACATGGAATGCTACATCTCCTGACTCTAACTCTGGTCTTGTTCTCGTCGAGGCTGCCGAGCCTTATGAGGCTCCCGAGTCCTTCTCGTTCTATAGGAACGTTAAGCCCGGTCGCATTGCTGACTGGTGTAACAGTGTTAGCATCACTGTCGAGGATGCTCCAGACGGTGCTTATGCTTACAAGGCTATCGGACAGTACACCGAGGGTGAGGGCGAAGATGCAGCTATATATCTGGCTCTGAAGACTGTCGAGACTATCCCCGCTGGTGATCCCGCACTCTTCATCTATGGTGATTCTACATATTACGAGCCCGATGTAGACGATATGGAACCTGTTCTGTTCACCATGCCTGGCGAGCCCGAGATGGTATTGAAGGGCGCTACAGTGAACGGTCTGAAGGGATGTATCTCACAGTACTCAGTCAAGGAGAACGACATCTACTTCGATGGCAAGGATGTTCTGTATGCTAAGACCGACGGTGCTACTACCCTTACTCAGTGCAGTGCAATCCTGAAGTTGGAAGACTGTCCCGTGATTGATCCTACAGCAGAAACCATCGACTACAGCATTTGGCTGGGTGGAGCTGGTGTTGATGTTACAGATGCAGTGAAGAATATTCCTGCTGCTATCCAGAACATTGCCAAGGGTGGTGATGTCTATAGCATGGATGGTAAGCTGCTCCGCACCAATGCTACCCTCAACAGCCTGAAGGCTCTGGGCAAGGGTATGTACATCCTCAACGGAGTAAAGATACAGGTAAGGTAAACTGAATATTGAGCAAAAATAGAGGGAGTTCTGGGGTATCCCGGATACTCCCTCTTTTTTGCTATAATCACCGATTTTATCGGAAAAAATGTCGGTTTACCGTCATTTTAATAAAGTTGATAGTTTATAGTGTATAGTTTATAGTCAGTTCGATAGTGTATAGTGGAAAGTTATTCCCGCTAACCGCTAATCTATCATCTATTATCTATCATCTATCATCTCTAAGCGCAAACTGATTTTCCGCCTCCGGCGACTATCTTCTCTCTTTTTTAAGAGGATAAAATAAATATTTTCTAGCGAAGCGATGTTTTGCTTTCATTGATTTCAAAGCATGGAATGCTGCGTATGTTGTTGATGATGAATGATGGAAACTTGTTTACAATCAGGCATCAGCGGCAGCAAACGCAAATCTTGTCAAAGATTGAAATCAAGGAAAGTGTTTTCGCGGTTTTTGTTAAAAATTTCTGCTATTTCTACTATTTCTGCGGGACATAAAAAAATCGTGTTTTTCGTGTTTTTCGATGTTAAACTTTAAAACTATAAACTTTAAAAGTGAATGAGAACAACTGGTTTGCTACTGATAGCATGTGTGGCTTGTTCCATGAACGGTCACGCTCAAATCGAGGATTATACCCTGCCTGACGGCAAGGTCGTAAAGATTGACCGTAGTGTCTTTCCCAATTTGAAGTACGATATCACCCCCAAGGCACAGCCCGCCGACTATGTCGCTCGCCGTAAGGCACGTAGGGTAAAGCCCCAACTGCCCCCGTATGTCTATAACGGACAGGACAAGTACTTCCCTCCCATCTTCAATCAGGATGGTGGCTCCTGCGGCTCTGCAGCTGCTATCGCCTACCAGTTCACGCACGAGATGGACAGCTATCGCGACCTGGACGCTTCTCTGCCCGAGAACCAGTATCCCTCTCATTTCACTTGGCTGTTGGCTTACCAGACCAGCGACACGGAGGGTATGGCACGTTCCATAGGCATTCCCAATGTTCCCACCTATGGGGGACGAACCTACAGCAGACTCTTTGGCTCACAGACGCACGACGATCCCGACTACGGTTGGATGCAGGGCTACGACAAGTGGTACAGTGCTATGTGGAACAAGATTAGTCGTGACTTCTCCTTTGCTCCAACCAACACGCCCGAGGGACGGCAGGAACTCAAGGAGTGGCTCTATAACCACAGCGGTGATGCCACCATGCACGGTGGCGGTGTAGCTGGTATTGGCGTGGCTGCCTATGGTACCTGGAAGGCCATCCCTTCTTCCGCTGCCAATAAGGAGGCGGGTGTCGTGGGCATGAAGTATGTCGATAGTTGGGGCGATACCTTCAACCATGCCCTTACTGTCTGCGGATATGACGACCGCATCGAGTTCGACCTGGATGGCGATGGTATCGTTGGCGAGGTGGACGAGGATGAAGTGGGTGCCTGGATTATCGCCAATTCATGGGGCGATGGCTGGGAGAACAAGGGTTTCATCTACTGTCCCTATAAGTACAGCTATTCGGTTGGTAAGGACACCTGGTCCTGGAGTCCCGGCGCCCATATCATCCGTCAGGATTACCGTCCTTTGCGTACTATCAAGCTGCTGATGGACTATACCCATCGTAGCGAGCTGTTGCTCTCTGCCGGTGTTGCCGAGAACGTGAACGCTACCAAACCAGAGAAGACTATCCCCTTCGAGCATTTCCGCTATGCAGGTAACACCTTGGGCGCTGACCCTGCCCCCGAGGTGCCTATGCTGGGCCGTTGGGTGGATGGCATACATGCCGAGCCTATGGAGTTTGGTTACGACCTCACGGACCTCACGGCTACCGTGGACCGCACCAAGCCCCTGAAGTATTTCTTTATTGTCAAGACCAAGACCAATGCTATTGGCACAGGACATATCTATAATGCTTCTATCATTAATTACGAGGTCGAGAACGAGGGTATCGAGATTCCTTTCGACCAGAAGGATGTCGAGATTCGCAACAAGGGTCGCGAGACCATTATCAGTGTCATCGTGCCAGGCGAGCAGCTTTATCCGCCTTATAATCTCCTTGTCGAGGATGGTGTATTGGCATGGTCGGCTCCTCAGACTTCCAGCCTTACCCTCACGGGCTATCATGTCTATCAGGGTAGCAAGCTGGTGGCTCAGCTCTCTGCCACTCAGACTTATTATACCCCCGCGTCTGCTACAGACGACCCCTTCACTGTCAAGGCTGTCTATCAGACAGGGCAGTATGGAATGGAGTCTGCCGCCTCTAATGCCGTGCAGCTCGAACTTCCTCAGCAGGGTAATAATTGCATAGCATCTTTCTCCGAAGGTGGTCTTACCATCCCCAATGCTATCTCTCAGATTCTGAACAAGGCTACCATCGAGTTCTGGATGCGTAGCACCAAGAATGTCAGCTATACCCATCAGGTGGGTCCCGGATGGGGCAAGTTCCTTTTTCATAACGACAACAGCGGAACGGTTTCCGTGGGGTGGGAGAGTAACAGCACCGACCGCCTGAATGTCTCCAATATCTTCAACTCCATACCTCGCTGGATTCATATAGCCATCGTCATCAATGGCAATGTGCTCTCGCTCTATGTCAATGGTGTCCGCAAGGGAAGCATTACCTCCAAGACCTACTCCGGACTGACCGCCTTTGGCGACCTCCAGTTCGGCCATTCCAGCGATAATCAGTGGTGGAATGGGGATATCGACGAGATTCGTGTCTGGAAGACTGTCCGCACGCAGGCCGAGATAAAGAACAATATGTATGTCCCCATTGCTGCCCCCGCCTTGCAGCCCGACCTCCTCGTTTATCTGCCCATGGATACCATCCAGGTGGATGGCAAGACCCTCCTGCACGAATGGGTAAGTGGCAAGAACGCCTCCTTCCTCACCACCGGCACCCACCAGGTAGAGGAAACCCCCGGTCCCTTCACCAGCACTCCCGCCACTCCAACCCTCACCATCACGGAATCTGAAACCACCCACTACGCCGGCATCCCCTTCACCCTTATGGCCAATACTATGCTCAGCGCTATAGCATGGCAATGGAAAATTAATGATCAAAGTTCAACGTTCAATGGTCAATGTTCAATGTTCAATTTCCCAGCCCCCGGAAAGTACAATGTTACCTGCACGGTTACTTATGCTGATGGCAGCGAGCTGACAGAAAGCAAAGAAGTAACAGTGCAGCAGGGCGAAAGTCCGGTTGCGGACTTTACAGCCCTGTCCGACACTCTCCCCGCGGGTGATCGCTTCAGCTTTGTTAACCAAAGCTCGGGCTCCGCCTGTACCTATCAGTGGAGTATGCCAGGTGCTGAGGTGGAGCAGCTGAGCGGCACCAACGCCACGGCACTCTATCCCGCTGTCGGCACCTTCGATGTTACCCTTACTGCCACCAATCCCTATGGCTCTGATAGCATCACCAAGCAGGTTACGGTACGCGAGTCCGCTCCCAATGCCCGCTTCGACCTCTCCGAGACGGCTATCATGCTGGGAGAAGGGGTACAGCTCATCGATGGCAGTCGCTATAGTCCCCTTGCTTGGCAGTGGGAGATGAACAACGGCAGCCGTGCCCTCAGGGTCGAGGAGCAGTCACCTTATGTCGTTCCTACGGCACCGGGTGTCTATGATATCAGTCTGCATGTCACCAACGCCTTGGGCGATAACACCCTTACCCGCAAGCGTTACCTTGTTGTCAGCAACGATGATCCTGTCTCCTGCCTCAACTTCACGGGTACCGAGACCCTCCAGCTCCCTTGTCCCTTTACCGAGGAGCAGAAGACACTCACCTGGGACTGGTGGATGCGTCCACAGCAGTATCAGGGCAGTGTGAGCCTTACCTCTTCACAGGGTAACCTCTCAACGTCTGTCGATAGCAAGGGTATGCTCAGCATCGTCCTGGGTACCAAGACGGCACAGTCTGCCGAGGGCTTCATCATCACGGGCGAATGGCACCATTATGCCGTTACCTACAACCTGGGTAATGTCAAGTTCTTCCGCGATGGCATGCTCTTCAACACCTCCTCTACCAAGTTGGCTACACGTATGCCTGCTTTGGGTACGATCACCATAGGTCAGGATGGCTTCAAGGGCCAGATCGATGAGGCTCGTCTCTGGGGCACAGCCCTCTCCGAGGATAAGATAAAGGCTTATTGCAACCAGCATATCAGCGATATTCCTGCTGCTCAGACGGCGGACGACCTGTTGCTGTATTACGATTTCAACCAGAATGGTGGCGATGTCATCGACCGCACCCCATCGGGCTGCAACGCCCAGCGTATAGGCTTTGGTCCGGATGGTGATGCTTGGAACTCCGCCCTGGGTGTCTTCACCCTCGACACGGAGGCCCTGATGCATGGCGATATATCCTCCAAGTACCTTACCAACTACAAGAACCCCTTCATCACCGCCTCGGGTACGGTCAACCCCAACAATAGCAGCCGCTTCCTCAAACTGGCCATGAAGACCACTCGCTCCAAGTGGCAGGATGCCAATGCCGTAGTCTCTGGCAGCATCACCACAGGGGCGCATATCGACACCTCCCATCACAACGATATCCAGTTCGAGACTCAGTGGAGCGGCTTTGCCACCCCGTTGCTCGACTACCGCCTCTGGCAGGCTGTCACCCTTCCCGCAGGCAAATATACTTTCAGTATCACCCCCGGTGATGTGGACGATATGCAGACCAGCCGCTTGGTTGTTTGCAAGGGCAAGACCATGGTCAGCGATGCCGAATGCGAGGAGAAAGCCCTCGCCTGGTGCAAGCTTATGGACGGCACTGTCAACTTCACCCTCGAAGAAGAAACCCAGGTATCCCTCGGCATTATCGTCAACCTCACAGGCCAATCCAGCTTCGGCATCAACGCCTTCAAACTCGAAGGCATCACCATCGAACCCATCACCCCAGAAGACCCGGATGGAATAAATTCCCCAATTCAAAATTCAAAATTAAAAATTCAAAATAACGAGCATTCAATATACGATTTGAGCGGGCGCAAGGTCAACGTTCAATGTTCAATGTTCAATGTTCAATCCAAAAACGGCATCTACATAATCAACGGCCAAAAAACCGTAAACGGTAAACCGTAAACCGTAAACTAAAATAAACATCGAAAAACACTAAAGACACGAAAAGCTCTTCCGTTCAGGCTGAGACTTCGTCTTTGATGGAGTGTCTGTGTTCTTTTCCTTGTATGCAAGCATCCAGATAAAAGCTCACAGACACACCATCAATCTCTGCGAGATTTCATCCAGAACAGAAGAAAAACATAAATTGGGGGCAAGCCCACAATTTAAATTCAAATTTCAAAATTTATAAATTCAAAATTGAACACTAACCGCTAACCAATAACCGATCATCTCTCATCTATCATCTATCATCTCTAAGCGCAAACTGATTTTCCGCCTCCGGCGACTCTCTTTTCTCTTTTAATTTGAAACCTGAAACTTGAAACTTGAACCCAAATTGTTTTTTAGCCCGAAGGGCGTTGTTTTTCTTTTGAGCAGGTTTAAATTCTGTAGGAATGGATGGGGTGAATATAGACTTTACCTGGAAGCTTGCTTACGAGGGAAAGCCTATGTTTACGGCATCAAAGGCGCAGCCTAAACCTGATCAA
>ODAJ012171149.1_pt1 | contig 55173 bp, 55 predicted proteins | sample 1539241 | NCBI WGS metagenome assembly ODAJ01 (sample SAMN02144231, study PRJEB22623) | gut metagenome | biome: sheep rumen | host: Ovis aries | place: New Zealand | reverse complement strand
GGGCGTCAGCCCGCCTGCGTCAAATTTATGCACTCTGACGAAAATCTCAGCTCAACTTTATTGAGCTTGCGCGCGATCTGACGCACAGGGGTTGTGCGGTATTGCCTTTATCTTCTTTGTGTTATCTCTGTTATGTATGTTTTTTGTGTTCATATCCTGATTTACCGCATCAGCCTTACACACTTACAGCCGCCCCGACCGGAGCGGCTGTTGCTATCTCATCCCATATCCATACCCTCATCCTCGGCAGGAGCTTCTTTCTGCTCAATGACCGAAAAGCTGTCAACCAACAAATTCAGGCAGATAAGTTTGTGAATGTTTTTTGCTGTTTTGTTGATCCTTGATTCCTTTTTCTGTTATTTAGCTTGATAATTGCCTGAGATGCTCCCCCTGAATATTCGTTTATCCATGGTTCGAATCCATAGGGCCCCTATTTTGGGGCAAATGTCATCTCTGGAAATTTGTACTGATTTTTCACCTTCAGAGACGCAAAAAACCGCGCAAATGCGCGGTTTCAGGCGTTGTCATCTTTTTTGCTGGGCAGTCATGTGACTCCAGTGCAAAAAAGATGACATACAAAAACGCCCGATTTTACGCTGTTTGCAAGCCGATAAACGTTGTTACGGCTTCCAACACGCCAAAGCTATGTTTATTCCCTCAATTATCTTGTTTTGGATAATCTCCTTTTGTTTTTCATAGTTCGCTTCGTCTTTGATCAGATCGTATAGTGGCATATGAAGAATAAAAACACGAAACCTGTTTTTTGTAGCTGATCCTTTCCTATATTCTGTTTTAAAGTTTTCCATCTGATGCGAATCAAAAAGTTTTGAATAGTTCTCATAATCTTCTATTTTATTGCATTCAACAAAAACCACTAATTGAGGTTCAAAATCTTTCTCTGAAAACCCATCTAATTTGTGGTCCGAGTTATCATATAAAACTCCCGCAAACAGATTGAGTGGATCCCATTGTTTTGCAAAGTTGATCCCAACACGTTTCCAGTCTTCGCTGGCTTTCACTTCAAAGTTAGAGCCGTTATTGTTTTTATATGTTATTATATCCGTAATTCCTGGACAATTTTGTTTCCATTTTTCGTCATTCATATCGCACTTAATGTCATTAAAAAGGCTCAACAAATGTTCCGGAAACTTTAGTGCAGCAATGTAATTCTTAATAAGAACTGGGTTAAATGGCGCTGAATTACCCATACCTACCTCCGTCAAATATAATAAAAACTGCTCTACCAATATCCTATCACTATCATCATATGTTTTAACTGCAGTATCAAATTCTTTAAAAATGTCCTTCCAGATTATTTTAACAGTTGCTTCCTGTTTATGTTGATCTGAGCTCTTTGTCAAAAGCACAGTATGTAAATCTATATCTAAGCCAATTGTTTCTCGAATAAATACTTTACTCTGTTCATTACTGTATTTTTCGATCTGATCCTTACTCAGCTCACTGTTGACCTTATGTTCACAAATGAACCCAACCTTATCGGAATAGATTATCATATCTATAAATCCGCTTGGAACATGAAGTTGTGTTATCGATTTGATTTCAGAATCAAGAGAAACTGTTACATTGGCTTTCTCCAACAGAAATGTAAAATAATCAGTAGCAAAAGGCTCCACATTATTAATGAGCCATGAAACCAACTCGGTCAGATAGTTTTCTTCCGGGCTGTTTTTTTCGCGTCCTCTGTAACGGAATAGTTTTGTAAAAACAGATTCAGACATATGAACTCTACCTTTTCTTCACATATTATTTTGGGACTTCTTTTCATTCTTGTTTACGGTAAGGTCTTTCGCCCATGTAATTACAACATATTTTCCGGCTTGGTTTTCTTTCCGTTCCATCCAAGCCTACTTGCTTTTTTGCGAAGTCTTTCTTTTTCAGATTCATCTCTGGAATTAAGAGATTTTAGAAAATCATAAAATCCAGCGATTCCTCCCACATCGTCTAAAACATTTAAACCATCAGCTGCAATGCACTTTGGCTTTTCTTCATCGTCATTGGCAATTATATCTTCACACGTTATTTTGATGCACCAACCATCAGAATAATCATAATGATAGAACAATTCCGTCAAGTTTGGCTCAATCTTGGGGCTAAAATTAATTATCTCGGCACATTCTTGATAAAGATATTCAAGTGTCTTTTTGTGTTCTTCAACGGCTTCTTCTGGAGATTGATTAAAAAAGCGCCTTATTTCTGAACGATTTTCATTCAACAATCTTTTTAAAGTGAACTGACTCAATGTCCACAGCTTATATAGTTCAAGATTAAAGCCTAATTTATGATCACGTTGTGCATCATTATCAAATATTTCCTGCCTTTTGAACTCTGCATCTTTTGCATTCTTTATCAGTATCGAAAGCCATTGCTTGGGTGGCAATGGTTTTGAAGAGCTATTTATCATTAACTCCTTTATGGTGAGTCTTTCAAGAAGATAATTTGGTTCCTCGTCAATAAATAATTCTGATAGCTTAGACGTAGATTTGTAATGCTTTGTTTTTTGTAGAAGCTTTATTTTATCTCTGTTTTCAGAATAGGTTTCACATATCGCTTGAAAATGATTATTTGTGTACTTCTCTTTCAACCAGGTTGAGATGCTTTTCTCAGGATAATAATCATCATCACACAATAAGTCATTACTATCCTCTATATCGTAATAAAACAAAGTGCCCACAAGATCACACCATATGTCTCTATCGTCGGAAACGAGTTCACCAAACAATTTGCGAGACAAACTGAAATTATGAAAATGAGCATTTTGCCAACCGAACAGACGTTGTATCATGTAATGCATTGAATGGAGAGTCATATTCCCCGATATAATGACCGTTCTTGATATGCCTTTTTCAGCTTTGGCAAGCTTAAGAAAGGTCTTATTGTTTATTGAAGACTCGTTTTCCTTAACAAGCTCCAGTTTCAGCTTGTATGCTGTATTGTCTGATTTCGGCTCATTTGGGATGGGATTGGATGTAGTATTATTTGTATCTACACTGGGCAGATCGATATGGTTGACTTTACCTTTAATCATTCTCTCAGAAGCGGTTTTCATTCTTCTGCGATATTCGGCGCTCCAATTGGCGCTATTGGTTGAATGGTCTCCGTAGGAACCGCGAGTATAAGGAAGATAAGCCTGAACATTTTTGATCGAAACATGAAGCTTTTCTGCTATTTCAGCAGTAGATAGCCCTTGAGCATAGAGTTCACCTATTTCAAGGCTGCTCTTGCTACACCATAGGCCCTCTGTGATAAGGATTCGCTGCACTTTGATCTTTGAGATACCAAGTCGTTCAACGGTCTGGTTGATCGAACCTGTCAGTTCATATGTTGCTATTACAAGCGCGTATTGTTCCGATTTGCCCATAGCGTTCTTTCCTCCGCAACATCCCTCATTTCGTATTAGTTATATTATATCACTCCGTTCTTCACTTGTCAACCTAAACTTTTCCTTTGTATCAGCAAAGATGCCGCAGATGCGTCAAGTGACTTATCTGCGGTGTTTGAGCCTGATTTTAATATGGGTTATGGTTCGTAACCATAATCAAACTGACAAAAAAGAAGAATATCATTCCAAATGTTGTCTGCGCTTTTTGTTCAATATAGTTCGAATCCATCCAACCCTTGTTTTGGGGTGAATGTCATCCCCGGATATTTCTCCCGAAAAGATAACATCGGCAGAGCCCGATTTTTCGCAGTTTACAAGGCTTTTGACTATTCTACATATTTACTTTCGAATTCTTCAAGAGAATTATCAAAAACATTGCCCACAACATAATGCGGAACGTACCTTATTGCTTTCATAGTTTCGAGGTGCAGATGAAGATCCTTATAGAGCTTTCCGTTCTCAAAGGGAACAGGGAGAAACGAGTTGTACTTATCTACCCATTTTATAAGGTAATAGCACTCAGCAGCATCGCCGGGTTCAAGCTCCCTGCCGTAGCCGATTTCTTCAAGAATAATATCCCCTTCATATATCGAATTCCCATCAGTACCGGATTCTCCGATATATCTTCCTATAGTCTTGGGGTCAATCTCCGCAGCATATTCACCGAGGCGATCCAACACGGTTGTTGCCCTTTTGTTATTCGGAGGTGAAAGTATGAATGCCTTGGTTCCAATGAAGAAAACATTACCGTACATCCATTCACCGGTAGCAATTGATTTGCCTCTGCAGTTATAGATTTCCCTTTTCTTTGTACTCATTTGATATACTCCTTTTCTGTATTTATAAATAACGGGAACAACCTAAGCTGTTCCCGCCAATATTATTACAAATCAATTTTGTCAGAGACATCGGAGTTAACAACAAAATATGCTGCGCCGTCCTCGGGCTTAACGTAGATCTCAACGGTCTTGACATTGCCATTCACGCTTTTCTTACATGCCTTTGCAACCTTTTGGGTAATCTCATCGATGTCATATTCTGCATCGCCAAACTGAACCTTGACTTTGATCTTCGGATCAGCCTTTTTTGCAGAAGCCTTCTTCGCTGCTGTCTTTGCAGGAGCAGTCTTTTTGACAGGTGCAGCTTTCTTTGCTTTTGCTGCAGGCTTCTTTGTAGACTTCTTAGCAGCTGCAGGAGCCTCAGCAACTGTTTTCTTAACAGCTTCAGTTACAACCTCTACCTTGGTCTCAGCAACGGGTGTGGTTTCAGTTTTCTTCTTTCTTGGCATTGTTATTACCTCCGAGATTAAAGTTGATATCTATATTATACACATTGTATGTTTATTTGTCAACATAAATGGCGATATTCAAGTTCGATTTATAGTATAATTGCTTATGTAAAGTGCCCGGCAACATACTGCTGCCGGTCTATATAAAGAAAGGAGACAACCACGCCGAAGAGAGCAAAAAAACTTCGGCGTGAAAGGAGGTAAGCTATATATAAATCATCGACAATGCATTGTTTTCAACCCATTATGCTATTCATACATAAAATCATGGACATACGCAGCATGCAGGAAGTCGTAAGATGGACTTATGTCATTTTCTTCAACCCATTCAAGGTAGTCATCGATATATTCATAGAAGAAATTATCGATCAACTGCATTGCCATGTTTTCTCCACCATCTATGCTGCTACACTCAAAGCTATGAAATTCGTAAGCTTTAAGTTCGCTTTCAAAAATCCTAACGGAATAAAAACTGCAGCTTGCTTTTTTGGTTCGCTTGGAACAATCTCCGAATCTGATGCATTCAGTACAGTCCGAACTGATGTCAATAAAGAAACCCCTATAATACATTATTTCACCTCCAATCAAAAAACGGCCTGCCTTGAGCAAGCCGTTATATTTTTCACTTATTCTTCGACACTCGCATCCATCTCATATCCACCTTTGAAGATAACTATGATCTCATGTTTGCTTATTACTTTCACGCATTCGATCAGCTTCCTCATAAGGATATCATCAAAGTCTGTGAGCTTTAAGGGAGCCTGTGATATTTCCTCTTTCGCAATTGCGAGATCTATCTGCTGCTGTTCAGTCTGTATAGCTGTCTGTCTGAGCGATGTCAGTCTGCCATTCAAGGTTTGTTCCTCATCAAACAGCGCCGCGAATTCGGCATCGAAGCTGTCCGGGGTCATTTCGCCACCGGAGATCAGCTCAACAAGTTTGCTCCTTGCCTTATCGATTTCCTTGAGCCGCTGTTCTATCTGCCTTATCTCATGGTGACTCGCTCCGGCTATCACTTCATCAACTGCTCCGTTGAGTATCTCTCTGATATCGACTGCCGATTCATAATACTCGTTCACAGCCCGAATTATTGCGCTGTGGAGCTTGTCCTCGTGCATGGTGGGCGAGTGCTTGCAGTATTTGCTGCCGTGATCCAGACGGCTGATACAGCGCCATACAATTGATTTCTTGCCGTGTACGTTCCATGTGCATCGCTTATATGCCGATCCGCATTCTCCGCAGATCATCAATTCGGTCAAAGCGTATTTGCTTGAATACTTGCCCTGCTCGGTAATGCACTTATCACTTTTCTTACGCTTGGCAGCTCTCCGGGCAAGCTCGTTCTGCACCATGTTAAATGTATCTCTGTCTATAATAGCTTCATGGGCATCCTTTATCAGATACTTGTTTCTCTCTCCGTTATTCTTTATCTGCTTGTGAGATATGCAGTCTTTGGTAAAGGTCTTTTGACACATTATATCTCCGACATATTTCTCGTTACGAAGGATCGACAGTATTCTACCGGATTTCCATTTTCCGTATTCGGATTTCCATGTCAGTCTTGTTCTAACCGCCTCATCCTCTGATACTATATTGGCAATATCCCTTGTGCTGTATCCATCAAGAAACATCCTATATATTTTCCTTACGACTTCAGCCTCATCTTGGACTATTTCCGGTTTTCCCTCATCGTTCCGCTTGTATCCGAACAGATATTTGAAGTTGTATTTCGGCTTACCGTCCCGGAAGCCTTTTTCTATACCCCAGGACACATTCTGACTTATGGATTCGGATTCGGCCTGAGCAAATGATGCATACAGGGCTATCATAAACTCGCTCTGTGCCGTCAGCGTATTGATGTTTTCCTTCTCGAAGATTATCCCGATCCCGAGGTCTTTCAGTTCTCTGACATATTTAATGAACTGGAGATTGTTTCTTGAAAAACGGCTGAAGGATTTGCAGAGGATAAGGTCTATCTTCTTGTTACGACAGTCCTTGATCATCTTCTTGAATCCGTCTCTCTTTTCAACATCGGTACCGGAGAGGCCTTCATCTGCATATATGCCTGCGAGTTTCCATTCCTTGTTCTTACTGATATAGTCGGTATAGTAGCTCACCTGCATCTGAAAGCTGTTCTGCTGTTCCTCCAGCTCGGTGCTGACGCGGCAGTAGGCTGCTACCCGCTGCTGATGATACTTATCCTGCTTGGCTACAAGTTCTCTCTGCGCAGGGATCGTTATCACTTCAGGCATCGTTGTTTCTCCTTTCCGTTATATTCTGTACGGTTATACCGTTTATGAATTCTGCCTCTATAGTGCAGAAATGGCTTACCAAGATCCGCCTTATGCAGATCTTCAGCAAGCCATTATCAAGTGTATTCAGTTGTTCTCTGCCGCAGAGCAGCTTCTGAAGCTGTTCGGTCTTGCAGTAATCATTATCGTGACAGCAGCAGTCATACTTGAGTTGAGCAAGTTCATACAGCCCTGCTTTTATCCTCTCAATGTCAATGTTAGGCGAATCAAGCATCATCCCGATCTCATTCTGCTTACGCATTACATCTATGCTCGGCTTGTACTCCGATACGCTCCCGCCGCTTTCAAGAAGCGAGGGATTGGCAATGCATGAATTCAGAATGTTGATCAAGGCCGAAACTATCATCTGATCCGTCAGCATATAGTCAAGCTCTCTGCATTCGGGATTCCGGCAAGTCCATCTGTCTTTTGTCCTTGTGAGTCTTCCGCCGCATTCCTTGCAGTATGTCATCTTATACACCGTTTTTATGTCATCCGGCATAGTGTTAAGCACTACAGCCTTGGTTTTGCTGTTCTTCTTGGATTCTGCTCTGCTGAACAGGTCATCGCTGATGAGTCTTGGATACGGCTTCTGACCGAGATACCTGGTGTCATCGATTATCCGTTTGACCATTCCCTTATTCCATTGGGGCCTTTCTTCGCAGAACCGTATGCCATCGTCGTTTAGCAGCTTCGTGATTTCGAGCATTGATCTCCCTTTGGCGTACTGCTCAAAGATACGGCTGACTGTTTCGGCTTCCTTGCTGTCTATGTATATTTTGCCATCGGATATCCCATATCCGAATGGTGTCTGTCTCTTTTTGCCCATGATTTCACCTCCTTATCTACCAACTATACCACAGCTGCAGGAGGATTTCCATTCACCAATACCAACAAAAAACAGCTCTGATCTTTGACCAAAGCTTCATCAGGAATGAGTCGGTTTCTTTTTGTAACCGACTCATCTTCAAGGGGGCTATATAAGTTTCTCATTAAAGCTGAGATTTCCGTTAAGATTGAATTTTATCGTGCTGCCGTCTGTTACTGTAATATCCGATACGATCTCTGAGAACAGCTCATCGCTGAAATCCGTGATCGGCACCGCGATATCATTTATGGTTTCAATCAGCTCATCAAGTGTATTGAGCGACTTGTCATCATCATACGCCTTGTCATACTTTCGGAGCTTGTCCTTCAGCCTTTTGATCTTTGAGGTCAGATCCGAGGTCTGCTGCTGATACTTATCTTCCGACAGATATCCTTTGGTCCTCAGTTCTGCTATGACGGCCTGCTGTTCTTTCATCTTCGCTACATCCTTATGGATGTCAAGCACTTTCTCGTCAGCTCCCAATCCTCTAAACTTCAATTCTCTCAATGACTTGCGAAGCGGGATCAGTATTTCAAGGCTATGCTTTTTCAGTTTCCGTACCATTGTGACAAAGGCTGCTCTGAGCTTTTCTTCGGGTATTCTCGGACTGGTACAGGCTTCGGCATCAAGATCGTGAGTTGCGCAGACCCAATACACCTTTCCTCTGACCGTTTTCCTTATATATGTCTTGCCGCATCCGGCACATTTAATCATCTTATGGAATACCGACAAGGTGCCGTTCTCCCTGTAGTAGAGCTTTCCTCGCTCTTTCATCAGAGTCTGCACCTTATCATAATCCTCCTGTGATATTATAGCTTCATGCGTATCCTTCACAAAATACTTTTCCTTTTCACCTTTGTTCTTCTTGCTTCTGAATGGAAGAGTATCTGTTTTATATGTTTTTTGCAGAAGCGAATTGCCTGTGTATCTCTCATTTGTGAGAATATATGTAACCGGGTGATTGTGCCATCTGCTACCGTTGTTTCCGGTCGGGACACCCCGATTGTTCAGCCTTGCAGCGATAGACCTTATACCGACACCGCTTAGATACCATCCGAAGATGTCCTTTACGATCTCAGCCTCATCGTCATCAATAACAAGCTGACCGTTTTCTTTTCGGTATCCGTAGGGAGGAGTACTTTGCTCATAGATGCCTTTCTGCATTCTTTTCTTGACACTCCATCTTAGGTTTTGAGATATGGATACCGATTCCTGCTGTGCAAGGTTGCTTAATACTACGATCAGCATCTCATCGGTGGTCTTTATGGTATCTATGTTCTGTTCTTCAAAATATACGGAAACCCCAAGCTCCCGCAGTTCCCGGAGGGCTTCAAGGCTGTCCTTGTAGTTTCGGGCGAATCGGCTTATTGATTTCGTATATATCCTGTCGATCTTTCCCCTCCGGCAGTCAGCCATCATCCGCTGAAACTCGGCTCGCTTTAATGCGCTTGTGCCTGAAATTCCTTCGTCGGCATACACCTCTACAAGTTCTTCTGTTTCCGAGTCTGCGAACAATCCGCTGAAGTATCTGATCTGAGCCTGATAGGAATTGAGCTGATCTTCGGAAGAGGAAGACACTCTACAGTAAGCGGCGCATTTCACCTTTTCTGTTCTTTCATGTTTGGTCGCTTCTATTACTGTTAATGTCGGCATCTTCCTCACCTCCTGCTCTGTTTTACCAACAAGGATACCACAGATCCTGCGGATTTGGTATCACCAAACCCAACAAAAAAAGCCGCAGTATCTTGTGAATAGTATCTCTATCGGATTCCGTTTCTTTTATCTGCATTTCCGGCAGCTATGCATAAGCACATTGATATAACGCCCACGGCTGCACCGAGGATCGTTCCCACTGCAAACTTAATCATCCGAACACCTTCTTTCTTCGGCGGTCTCCGAGCATACTTCTTCTAAACGATCTTTGACTCTGGATTCGATTCTTTCCTTTTCGTTTTGGGAAAGAAAGGTAAAGCGGTCAAATATAAATGAATGTATGACCGCTTCCATATATTTATCCTGCCCCGGTTTATTCATTATCATAAACCCCCAAACTGATCTTTATACACCTGTTGACCTCTTTCATTACCTCGCTGTTTACAGAACCGAGACGAACCATTAATCTGCATTTGTCTAACGTTCTGATCTGTTCTGTCAGAACTACGCAATCGGGCAGCAGGCCGCTATCTTCTCCAACCTTAACGTGAGTGGGATAGCTGCGCTTCCTGGCGGTTGTTATCGGTGCGACTATAACCGTATTGCTATACTTGTTTCCCACATCATTTTGAATAATCAGTACGGGCCTAATACCACCCTGTTCTGATCCTTGAATCGGGTTAAGGTTCGCATAGTAAATTTCTCCGCGTTTTATTCCCTTTATTTCTTTCATTTGTGTGAAAAGCACCTCATTTTCTTGCAGTTCCTTGAACAAAGGATTTTACCTGAAGTTACGTCTGCCCATATGCATTTGCGACAAGGCGAAGGCTTAGTCGTCGATGCAGTAATCCTTTTTCTAATTTGTTCCCATTCACGGATTGCTTTCATCCGTTCCTGATCACTCATATTCTGTTTTTCGTACATTATGTTTCCTCCTGAATTATAGATATGTAAAATAAACGGCGGTCTGTCATTATGGCAAACCGCCGTAATAATCGTTTTGCCTTTTCGCAATATTTGCCCTCGGCACCCGTTGCGACCGGAACAACAAAGGCGAACGGCAGCGTACCGTTCTCATGGGCATCTCACCCCTCTGCGGGTCTCGCAGAGCCGTCCCCATTGCTTGTGTCTGTGGCTGGGCGGAAGTATCATTATCCTCCTGCGTTTCATGGCCTCCCGGGAAGCTGTCCCGGGATTGAAGCAGATATTGTTCGCTCGCCCGTTCGAGGTCATGGCGTATCGCTTCGGTGGCTGCCGAGATTTTGACCGGCCGCAGGAATGACGTACCTATGTTGCTGCTATTCTATTGTCAAGATACAGAAGGCTCTATTTTGCCTTCATAAACTAGGCCACGGGAAAGCCCTTTTTGGCCATTTATTTTAGTAATTCAGCGATTTCACCAATCCAGCGACAAACTGAGCGCCGGTTTTTCATAAGCTTTGACGAAATCTGCAAGGCTGTATAGCCATAAAAATTATGAAGCGTGTAGGCTATCAATTTCTCCTTCGGGGCCGCCCTCAGCTTCGTATAGATAACGATATCATTAATTTCTTCTATCCAGTCAAGCAGATCCTCTGACGAATATGTATCAGTTACGGAAAGCGACATTGCTTCACTTAGCGGCAGGCTGTGGCGATAATAGGCCCGGTTTCTGTTGAATTCATTCCAGTCGTACTCATAGATTGCCTTTATCTGTTCTTCTGTCATTCCTGCAGCTATGTATTCTTCTCTCAGTTTCTCCCACTGCTTATCAAATTTAGCTTTTTCAAGGTTATAGTTAAAAGTCATATATGTACCTCCGTTTTGTTTTTTCGTAAGTGAAAGACAAAACGAAGGTCAGGGATATCTTGCTGTCATAGACAGCCATTTTGATTGTGTAAACAAAGAAAGCCTCACTTTCCCGAACAACCGGGATAGTGAGGCATCGTGCGAAATCATTCGAGCAATAAAAAGCACCGATAGAAACCTGCAGATAATATGGCTGTACTATGAAGACATAGCTAGTCTTTATCTGTCGGATTTCGCACGGTGCTTGGTAGCCTGAAGCCTTTTACAGCTCCTTCTCCGCTTGCTCGAATAGAAATCTAATCGTTATTCAATTATTCGTATAAGTGTCACAAATGTGCTTCGTGACATCGTTCTGAACATTTGCAGATTTACTGCATAGCAGCGCTTGCATTTCGGACATCTTACTCTCATATGACCGGAAACATCCTGATAGACCTTGTATATGAGAAACCTGCAATGCGGGCAGCATATATCACGTTCTTTCAGATTGAATGTTTCCTGCTCCGATATATCAAGCTTTATCTGATCTACTGCGCTTATGCTTGAGGGTACCTGATACAATTTATTCCCCTCCCATAATAAGCTCAAGGTATTCGGCTGATCTGTGATATTTCAAAAGCTTCAGTTCCTTGAGCCGTATAAGCAACGATGTGAAGGACACTCCGAGGTATTCGGCCATATCAAAGATTTTTGCCTTGTCATCGGGAAGCAGCATATTGTTTCCGAATATGGGGATACCTTCATCACCAAATCGTGCTCTTGCGGTAGTATATATGAGACCTTTCGGCATCAGCAATGCTGCTGCACCTCTGTCCGCTGCCCACTCATCTATCGACAGCGACTCAACAAACTCTGTTTTCGTGTACTCCCTATCTGTTTTAAGTTTTGAGCAGTATCCATAGGCTTGGTTTCCGTTTATCACATTGTCGATATAGTGGTAAACCTCATGTGCGAGAGTAAATCTTCTGCGTGAGCGTTCCTTTTCTCCTTTCATAGTTATATCAAGCAGGATCGTGTCTTTAGGAAATATATAATCACTGACCTTCCCGTTATATATGAGTTTAATCATAGTCGAACCGTCGCTTATGCATCCGAGTCTTTCCTTGCTCCTGTCGGCAAACCTAACATAGATTACTTTCAGCTTGAAGTAGTTCAAAGCCAGCCCTCCGATATCAACAGGATCGGTCAGGTATTTATCTCCGGCATACTGTCTGACTATGGTTTCACACAGCTCGTCTATCTCTTTCCTCGTTCTGATCATCTTCATAGCGTTCCCCTCTCTCTGTGTCATCTCTATTGTCTGTCTTTCCCTCATTAGTATCATCTTCGGGCGGGAGCATGATCCCTCTGTTTACTCCCGGCACGAGGATGATCATCCCTCTCTCAGCCATCAGCTTTAGGTATCTGTGCGCAGTACTGGTCGAAGCGTATCCCATTACGCTGCAGATCTCACGGACAGACGGAGGAAATCTGTTCTCCTTGTATCTGCCTTTGATCATATCAAGTATAACGTTCATCTGAGTATCGACCTTTGCGCTCGTCGGTTTTCTTATCTGTACCATCTTGCCATCCTCCTGTTTCATAATTCTATGTATCCGGCTCCGGCCTCAACGGGGATGAGGCTTTCGTCAAGAATGATGATAACACACCATTTTCACATTGTCAAGTGAAACGATGTATTTTTGTAGGTTCACACAAAAGTGTGAAACAGATTTTGTATAACCATATATTTTTCGCAAAATATGTGAAAACTGTATTGACAATCGAACGGATGTGTGCTATGATATATGCACAGGGAATTTCACTATTGTTGTGAAACACATTTAACCAATGGAGGACTTAGTTATGACATTCGGTGAAAAAATCAAAAACATACGAATCGGTCAAAAAGAGAGCCAGGAGGATATCGCCAAGTTACTTGGTGTTTCCCGCAGAACGATCGTAAACTATGAGCAAGGAAAGAGCGTTCCTTCTCTTGAAAGTGATGCGTATGCTAAACTTGCAGATCATTTCGGAGTTTCGGTCGATTTCCTCAAGGAAGAGCATGAGAATGATTTTGAAATCTGCGCAGAAGCAGCTCACGGTCTGTCTGGGAAAGCTGAAGCTGACAGACTGGCGAACAAAATCATCGGTCTTTATGCCGGCGGCGAGATCTCTGATGCTGATGCTGAAAAAGTAATGATGGCATTTCAGAGAGCCTACTGGGATATACGGGAAGAAAAAATGTCAAAGCAAGAAGAATGATTTTCGGAGGAAAAGGAATTGGATTATATCTATGATACAGTTCATAATCTCATACTCAAATTTAAGACCCGTGACCCGTTTGAACTTTGCGAGTATCTCGGGATCAGGTATTTCAAAGCTGATCTTGGAAGCCAGCAGGGTGTTTTCGGAATCATTGACAACACGCCTGTGATCTTTGTTTCAAGTGCAATCGATAAAAGAACGCAGATGCTTGTCTGTGCTCATGAGCTTGGTCACGCTCTGCTGCATTATGATATTGCAAAGGAAAAATGCTTACGGGAATTTGAAATGTTCAATATGAACACCAAAGTTGAGTATCAAGCCAATACTTTTGCTGCTCATCTGCTCTTAGACGAGGATGAGATCGATGAGCTTTTTTGTGAAGGTAGGGATATTTATTCTGTTTCACAGCTGCTCGAAATCAATGTCAACCTTCTTAATCTTAAACTGGCGTTGATGAAGGAAGCAGGATACAAGAACTATGCTCCTGCCTGGGATCCCAAAATCGAGTTTTAGCAGCAGAAAAACATATTTCCTTGTCTGGACAGAGGTGGCTTTATGAAACGTTTGATTAATAGAGCGTTATCGGTTATTATAACCGTGGTATTGTCATTTTCGCTGTCTGCCTGTGATCTATCTGATGTCAATCCTTTCGGAGGTAATGACAGCCGACCTGCACAGACAAGCGTGGCAGAAGACACTGTCACTACACAATCAGACGTAACCGGATCTTCTGAAATCGCTGTCAGCACGACTGAATCAGTTGCTGAGAGTGAAACTACATCTGTTTCTGTTACCGAGGCCCCGGCTGAAACCACGACTATTGCGGAGACTACAGCTGCAACCACCACTGTTACATCGGTCGCAGAAACAAAGCCATTCGATCTGTCGCTGATTCCCAAATACATCGGTTTGGCTTACGTTGCAATTAACAACAACAAGCCGTATTTCTCCGCATCTGATATGACTACCACATCTTATGAGTATTACTCTCCGCTTGACGATTTCGGACGATGCGGAGTGACCATGAGCTGCATTGGTCGTGATCTGATGCCCACAGAAGATCGTGGCGAGATTGGTATGATCAAGCCATCGGGCTGGCACACTATCCGCTATCAGGGCATTGATGGGAACTATCTGTTCAACAGGTGCCATCTCATCGGGTATCAGCTCACTGGCGAAAACGCCAATGTTAGCAATCTGATTACCGGAACCAGGTATTTGAATATAGAGGGAATGCTGCCTATTGAGAATATGGTAGCCAACTATATTCGCTCTACGGGAAACCACGTCTTGTATCGCTCAACTCCCATTTTTGAGGGGGATGATCTCCTTTGCCGAGGGATTCTTATGGAGGGTTACTCTGTAGAGGATAATGGTGCCGGCATCTGCTATTGTTATTTTGCATACAACGTACAGCCGGGGATAACGATCCGCTATTCCGATGGCGAGTCATCAGGTCCCGAATACGTTGGTACAACCATAGATCATTCAAAGAAAGCCAAAACTGAAACTTCAGTAGTAAAGGATGAGCCTTCCGAGGACGTTGGCTCTGGGGCAAAATATATCCTTAACACTAATACACACAAGTTCCATATTCCCGACTGTTCGAGCGTCAAGGATATGGCAGAACACAATAAACAGGAATTCAACGGTACAAGGGACGAAGCCATCTCTATGGGTTACGCTCCCTGCAAGCGGTGCAATCCGTAGATCATTATTAGGAAGGTAAGGTCAGATGGCTGATAAGATATATATGTGCATTGACCTCAAAAGTTATTATGCATCTGCTGAGTGCTCGATGCTTGGCCTTGATCCGTTCACGACCAATTTGGTCGTTGCCGATCCGAGCCGTGGCCCGGGGGCTATCTGTCTTGCGATAACGCCTGCAATGAAGGCTTTGGGCATAAAAAACCGTTGCCGGCTCAATGAGATACCCGGCAACGTTGAATACATAACGGCTATACCGCGAATGAATATGTATATGCGGATTTCGGCGCATATCTACGGAATCTATCTGAAATACATAGCCTCCGAGGACATCCATGTTTACTCGATTGATGAGGTGTTTATTTACGCCACCCCTTATCTGAAGCTGTACAATATGAGCGCGAAAGAGTTTGCGATCATGCTGATGGATAAGGTCTTTGAGGAAACCAAGATCACTGCTACGGCGGGGATCGGGACTAATATGTTTCTTGCCAAAGTCGCTCTTGATATTACCGCCAAGCATGTACCCGATCACATTGGTTTTTTGGATGAAGAGGAGTTTAGGAAAACTATTCAGCACCATGAGCCGATCACTGATATTTGGGGCATAGGTCCGGGCATTGCCAACCGCCTTGCAAGATACGGAGCCCGCAATCTATATGATGTCACTCAGATGCCCTATGAGCTGATACGCAAGAATTTTGGAATCAACGGAGATTATCTGCTCGATCATGCCAATGGTATTGAACCTTGCACCATAGCGGATATACAGAGTTATGAAAGCAAGAGCAAATCCCTATCTACGAGCCAGGTGCTGTTTCGGGACTACACACGCCCAGAGGCGCTGACTGTACTCAAAGAGATGGTGGATAATCTCGTCACGGAAATGATTGCACAAGGGCTGTACACAGACCACGTTTCCATCTATGTTGGCTATTCGGGATGGACACTTCCGGGTACTGGCGGAGGTCGTAAGATTGAGGGCGGTCACACCGATTCCTACAAGCGGATCGTTGATGTGGTCGAGTCGCTTTATCAGAAGACCACAAGATACTACGAGCCTATCCGCAGGCTCGGGGTCTGCTTCGGGAACCTGACATATGAATGCTGCAGGACTCTTTCTCTTTTCGATGATTTCGAGAAGGAGGAGCGGGAACACAATATTCTTGTGGCAGTGTCACAGATAAAAGAAAGATTCGGCAAAAACGCCGTGCTTCGTGGGTACAGTTACCAAGACGAAGCAACGGCGCGGGTAAGGAACACATTAGTTGGAGGACACAATGGGTAAAGTATCATCACGGGCAGATCGGGCGAAGATGTTCGCTCCGTTTGCTGCTCTCAAGGGATATTATGAGCTTATACTCGCACAGGAAGCGGCCAAGCAGGACAAGCGCGAGCTGTGCGAGGACGATGCGTATGCGTTATCGGAAAAGCTGAAGAAGCTCGACAAGGGCGTACACGTTCATCTTAGGTACTATGACAAGGTTTGTTATGTATCGCTGACGGGAGTTATCTCCCGGATTGACTTTGATCTGCGGCTTCTTGTGGTGGATACGAAGAAGATACTCTTTGATGATATAATATGGGTTGAAGAGTATGAGCCGGAGGGAAAAGAGACCTGGCTGTTATGACTAATTGTATGAAAGGGTTACGCATTATGGATGTAGAGAACAACATTACAATTACTCATCCTGAAATTGCAAAGGAATGGGATTATGAAAAGAATAATGGCTTGCTTCCCACAGAAGTTACAAAAGGTTCTACCAAAAAGGTCTTTTGGAAATGTCAAAAGGGACATAGCTTTGATGCCCGTGTCGATCATAGGTGTCTTATGAATACGGGCTGTCGATTCTGCTCGCATAAAGATGTAATGCCAGGTGAGACCGATCTTGCAACGGTTTATCCTGAAATAGCTGCGGAATGGGATTACGATAATAACGAAAAAAAGCCGGAGGACTATCTTCCTTTTTCAAATAAAAACGTCAGTTGGATATGCCCCATATGCCATAAAAGCTATAAAAGGAAAATAATTGACAGAACATTGAACAGGATGGGCTGCAAAAACTGCACTAAGCCCGGAGAGCGTTCTACCTCGCAGCAGGAGCAGTCATTTGTATTCTATTATTCCAAAGTTACAGAAGCTCAAAGCCGAGCTTCTGTATCGGGCAAGGAAATAGATATCTATCTTCCTCTTATGAATGCTGGTATAGAATATCACGGTGAATACTATCACAGTAAAAGAGAAGATAAGGACAATGAAAAAAAGGCACTATTAACAGCCGAGGGGATAAATCTTATCACTGTTAAATGCGGAAGAGAGAGAGCCGTCACTAACGATACTATTGTTATGGAGACTAAGGAAAAGGCGAATCCTTCTTTATCCGAATTAGAATGGGCAATCAAAGCATCTTTTCCTTTGTTATCTCTACCACTGCCTGATATAGATCTTAAAAGAGATTTGAGCGAGATATATGCTCTATACATTCGCTCAATCAAAGAGAATAACATCGCTACCAAGTTTCCGGAGATTGCTGCAGAGTGGAACTATGAGCTTAACAAGGGATTAACGCCGGAGATGTTTGCATATGCAGCCAATAAAACTGTATATTGGACCTGTAAAGTCTGCGGCATTGATTATGATATGGAAATAAGCTACAGAACTGTAAGCAAGATGGGATGTCCTTATTGCGCGGGAAAGCGGATCAAAATCGGATTTAATGATCTTGCAACAACTCATCCGCTCCTTGCAGAGGAATGGGACTACGACAAAAATGATAAAAGTCCGCAGCAGTACAGCAAGGGATCGGATCATAAAGTATGGTGGAAATGTAAAAAATGCAGCTATGAATGGCCTGCCGTAATTTCGAGTCGTTCTGCCGGGAGCGGATGCCCTGCTTGTGCGGGACGAGTTGTGGTTAAGGGATTTAATGATCTTGAAACAATAAGACCGGATATACTTTCAATATGGAATTATGAGAAAAACCTTGAGAAGCCCGATGAATATACAGTTGCTTCAAATCAGAAAGTATGGTGGAAATGCAATAAATGCGGACATGAATGGAAATGTGCAATAAGCGATATTACTTCGGGAAGAGGGTGTTCCGAATGCGCCAAGAAAGCCAGGCCGATTTCAAGAAGAAAAACTCTTGTAAAAAAGAAAGGCTCATTGGCAGAAAACTATCCTGAATTACTAAAAGAATGGGATTATTCCAAAAACAATATCTCTCCCAATGATTATCTTTCAGGTTCAGATGAAGATGTATGGTGGATATGCTCAGATTGCGGCAATTCATATGCGATGTCAGCTTATCGGCGTACCGGGATGAAACAAAGTTGTCCTAAATGCGGCAAAAAGAAATGCGTCGAATCAGCACAAATTAATCGAGTTGAAAAGCGTGGATCCTTGGTTGATAATTGTCCTGAGATACTTAATGAGTGGGATTACGAAAAAAACGAACGAGGTCCTGAAACATATACTAAAGGATCAAAAGATGAGGTTTGGTGGAAATGCTCGAAAGGACATAGTTGGCCTGCTTCAATAAGGACACGCACTGTATTACATAGCGGTTGTCCCAAATGCGCAGGTAGATTGCGTTGTATGAATATCGATACCGGAGAAATTTTTGACAACTATTCAGAGGCGGCAAGATCTGTAGGTGTAACAAGAAAAGCCATAACATTTGCTATAAAGCACGGAACTAAGTGCAAAGGCTATCGGTGGAAAGCTGTAGATATAGAATAAAGGTTTATTAAAATCAGTGAAACCTGGCTGATAAATTATTGGAAATGTAGTACCAATCTCAAATACGGAGAAAAATTAGAAGAGTAATAAAACAAATAACAAAAGCGGCAGATCCTGCCACTTTTGTTATTTGTTTTAACAGTTAGCTGTACTTAAGTGTTTTTTTGTGTATTTTTATGTATTTAAGTGTAAGTGACACAATATAGCGAATGTGTTATACTAAAACTAACAAATCAAGGGAAAACAAAAACCTAAGCCTACGATCTCCTTCCTTTGCATATATCTTGTTACGCCGTTGATCAGCTTAACAGAGATGTATTTGTTCAGCTTCACAGAGGGATGAGAATTGGGATTTACCAGGAACATCCCTTTGGCTCTCCTTGCTTCATTCTCTGTCATGTTATCAATGTATTCCATAAACATCATAGCATCTTCCGTCATTGTCAACACCTCGTTTCATCTTGTTTATCGGGTACCAAATTACTATTTACTCTTTTTAGCACAATCGAATATTGCAAAAATCAGTACCAAAGGCAGAAAAAGTATCTTCAACATATTGTACCTCCTTCGCACTATCACCGTTCCATGCGCAGAGCTTCATAATAGCTCCGCTTCTCCAACCATTCCTCATAGCTTACGTTGATCTCCCTCGGGGTCGTAGTTGAATACTCTCCGATTATCCCGAGTGCCTCGATCCTGTCCAGTATCCGCTGCGCTTTGGGGAGTCCGATCCTGAATCTTCGCTGTATGCCTCCGACAGCCGTTGTCTGCGACTGGAGGATGTATGCTATCACCTGATCCTCGAGGCTGTCTTTGGGGTTGATCACTATTTCTTCCTCCCTTAAGGGGATAGGTCTGTCGGGAGGCAGATCTTTGCGCTTGCCCTGCATATACTCGATAGCCGCCTGTGCATCATCGCTGTACTGATGCATCCTTCCGAAGATCTCTTGAATTTCCTCGGTGAGCAGTTCACTCTCCTGCTGTTTCTTTCGCTGTTTCCTTGTATTGATCTTGTGGACAAGCAGGAGCAGCCCGGCTACGATAGGAGTGAAGATAAGGATAACCGCAAAGAGGACACCGCCGCTGTAGAGATACATCGCCGCCCTGATAATGAGAGCGATCAGGACGATTATCATTGTAATGTCAAAACCTGTCATAGCAATCGCCTCCTTTGCGAAGCCTTATTCAGTTGTTTTGCTTATCAGATCATATACTGGGGCTTATACAGATTGGTATCAAGACCGAACACTCTCTTTTCAGTCATTTCCCCGCCGTTCATGTGTTCATAGTTGTTTTCGCACATATACATCTTAGCATCGATATCATCTATATTGTGGAGCATGATCGCCTCGGGAATCGCCGGGAGCGTAACTGCGCCCCATTCCCTCTGACCGTGGTGCGAAAGTATAAGGTGGATAAGCATCTGCACCTTTTCGGGGTTGTAGTTGTGCTTGACGGTAAACTGCTTTATAAGGGAGGCTCCCATATACAGATGCCCGAACAGCACTCCGTTTGAGGTGTATTCTGCGTTTCCGGCTTCTGAGGTGTTATACTCCCACAGCTTTCCGATATCGTGGATCGCAGCACCGCAAATCAGCAGTTCCTTGTCAAGTGAGGTGTAAACCGTGCAGAGTGCTTCAGCCGCCTGCACCATTCTGTATGAGTGGTAAAGCAGACCACCACGAAGGTTGTGGTGCATAGTGACCGCCGCTGAGGATTTCTTATATCCCTGCTCGTTCTTCTTCAGAATGCTGATCGTCAGATCTGCAAGTGACTCATATTTTCCCTCAAAGGTCTGAGCTGTTCCTTTTATCTTTTCAATGATTTCGTTGTACATCAGATCTATATCAACGGGTGGGAGCTTGATAAAGTCCTTTATATCTGCATCGGGGTCAGCAGTTGGCTTCATTGATACGATTTTGAAACTCTTGTTTCCCCTATAGTTTTCCACCATAAGGTTTATATCCGCGAGGATGTCTGCCTTGATCCCCTGTGCAGCGAGAGCTTCAATTGTGGTGTCAAACAGGACAATGCTCTGCATAGTCTCACCATCGGTAACGGCAATTTTGAGGAAAGGATTCCCGTTTGATGCGATCTCTGTCTTGATCGAGTCAATCATCAGAGGTCTTGTAAAGTTATCTCCTATCTGTGCTTCTGAGAGTTTCTTGTATTCAGCCATTTTAATTTTCTCCTTAAATCAATATCTGTTATCGTAGTAATAGTCCTCGGCATCTTCGTAATCGAAGAAATCATCATAGTTATCATAATAGAAATCTTCGGGATCGTCATAATCGTAAACGTCATAAGGATCGTCTTTCTTGTAGGTCGTGACTTTTTTCTTTGTAGTAGTTTTCTTTTTGGTTGTCTGCTTTGGAGCTGTAGTCACCTTTGGAGCGGTTGTAGTCTTTGTTGTGGTGCTGCTCCTGGAAGTGCTGTACGAGTATTTATACTTATGAAATGAACAGTAACGGCTGTCTGCAGCGGGCTCGTTATTGCAGCCGGGCTCTTCACACTTGGGAGAAGAGAAAATGCCGATGAGGGTTACTATACCGTATACCACAAGAACAGCGGCTATGATCTTCAGCCACAGCGGGCAGCTGCCGGAGCTGCTGTTTCTTCCTCTGCCGTAAGGATTTGTTTCCCCGTTGACAAGGTTATAGCTCATATAGCTGTCAAATAATTCTTTTTCATTCTTCATACAGACACCCCCTTTAAAGCCTGTATTTTCCGTCCTTTCATCTTCTTGCTTGTATTATATCATATTCCTCATAATTATCAATGCTTTTCTTTGGACAGTTAAGCAAAACAGCCCAAAACAAGTACAACTGTTTGGACTGTTGGCAATTCATTTGTATAGATTTTTAATCAATAGCCCTTTTTTCTCTGCCATTCTAACCGTCTGTCCTGTCCCGCTTCGGAAATTATTCTCATTCCAATAGCAGATACAGAGAGTGTCGGCAAGATCAACGAGTCTTTGGTTTCGCTCCTTCATGCAGCCGCCATAGTATCTGTCAGATATTACCGTGACGCTTTCGACAAAGTAAAATAACTCATCCAGCATTGCCTTATCTTCCTGACTCCATTTGACAGTCATTATATGAGTAGGACAGGGCAGGACGAGATGAAGCCTAATATCGTCATATTTGTCCATCGTATGGATCACGCTTACCGCTGCAAGCATATCGAAACCTATAGCCCCTCCCGCGTAGAAATCCGTAGCATTGAATTTTAGTATAGATTTTTCTATTGCCGTTTCGATCCTCATACCCAGATCATTTGCAGGCTCATTAATGCCCCTATGCCCTGTAAAGCATACACTTGCCATATCTGTCACCCCCTGATACCTTCTATTATACGACTGAACGACCTTAAAATCAAGACATAATGTACGTTATTATTTCAGGTCAGATGGTATATAATAGGGGTTAAAGGTGGTGTTTGATTTGGATATAGCCAAAAGGATAAAAGATCTCCGCGAATTGAAGGAGTTAAGCATTTACGATATGACCATCAGGACAGGCTTGTCCCATAGCTGCATATTGAAGATCGAGAACGGTCAGCGGCAGCCGAATCTGAACACCCTGACCAAACTCTGCGATGGTATGGGCGTGACGCTCGGGGAGTTCTTTGCAGATGAGAGCAGCGCCGTGCTTAATGATCAGGAGCGGACTGTTGTTAAGGCAATGAAAAAGCTGTCAAAGAGACAGAAAGAAGCTATCGTTAAGCTGTTGAATTCAATGACGGAAGAATGAGGACTTGCGTTCACAAAAAGTCAATATCTTTAACAGATCGTTAATGCCGGAAGTATTATTTTGAGGGCGGTCCAGGGTGAACCGCCCTCTTTTTGATCGCTTTTAGACATGAAACGAAAAACGTCGGATTTTGAGTACGTTTATTTGGACTGTCCTTGAAAATGCTATTGACAACCGTTCCTTACTGTGATACAATAAAGATGTCCAAAAGGACAAACCTATACAGAGTGCGCGAGAGACAAGCTCGTTGACCGCACAGCAGCCTACCGTGATCCGGCAAGGTGCTAATGCTTGTACGATAGGGTAATATGCCGGCTGTTCACCCTATCGTTGTCGATAGGGTTTAATTATATCCCGATGCGCTCTGTAAATACAATTATGGAGGTATCGCTATGAGCAACCGAACACTTGAAAGACTGAGAGACGCTTACGAGGGACACATCTTTCTGACCTTCCACAGCCAGCAGGATTATGACGCATTCCTGAAAGCTGCCGAGGAGGAGGGCTATCGCTTCGGTAAGCATCTGCCGACCGAGCATCTCGGAGAGGGCTATGACATCATCTCGCTGCAGACCGGAAAGCAGCTTGCGTTCTGCGGGTTTGTCAGCCACATAGCTTACAGAAGCGGAGATTCCGGCGTTCATAAGGTGGATTATGCCAAGTATGCGGCGGGGGATGATTTCTTTATCATCTGAGCCTGAACACTTTCGGAGGTGATAATATTGGAAAAATACAACTTAAAGAAAGCACATCGCTTTTCCTGCAACCACAAGCCTGAGCTTGAAAAGGACAGCATCTGCGGCTGCTTCTATTGCCTCGAGATATTCAAGCCCTCCGAGATTGAGGATTGGCTGCTTGATGACAATGACTGCGACCGTCGAGGGACGGCAATCTGCCCGTATTGCTGCATCGACTCTGTTATCGGGGAAAGCTCGGGGTTTCCTATAACCAAGGAATTTTTGAAACTGATGAGGGATTATTGGTTCTGAACTAAAGCGAGAGGCTCCTGGTTTTGAAACAGGAGCCTCTTTTAATAAATTATGTGAGTTATAGATTTCTTAGGCAGCTACTTTTCTTTAGAAAACTGAGTCCAAAGGTTTCCAATTATCACCAGACATATCTTCAGTGTACTCAGTGTTACAGAAGAATAGTTCTTCGTCAATATCTCTTACAAATCCCCAATTAACTTTATAGCGTTCAGCATAGGCTTTGAAAGTCTTGAACTTGTTTTCAACCTGAATATCAATGTTTTTAGTATGACCACTTTGCATACCACCTTTGGTTTCAATAATCCAAGTCTCTCCATTTGTCAGCTTTGCTATGTAGTCGGGATAGAAAAGCCATTGCTTGCCTGATAAACCGTCCTTATATACTATTGAGAAATACTGCTGCCCAGCATCGCCATTTTTATATACCCATAGAACCGAGTCATCCTTCTCGCAGTATTGTTCAAATAGACGTTCAGAGGTGCTCTTTCTTGCGTCTGAGGTCACAAATTCATTGGTATAACCGGCATAAACGTTCTTTTCCATCAGCTTAATTTTCTTTACAGCACCAAACTTATATAACTCGGATTCAGGAATTCTAAACGTGGATGTCTTTGCTTGACCAACGAATGCCAACTGTGTACCACCTTGTGATGCCATGATCTCACGAAATTCCTGTTTGAGCAGACTGGAATTGTTTATAACAAATGCATAGAAATCGCTTGTGTCGAGGGAAGTGAGTTTATACTTAGTTCTCTTTCCTTTTCGGAACAAACGCTGAAGTATGTTCTTGACTTTTTGAGCCTGAATTGACGTGATAGTTTTGATCTCATCAATAGCGTGCATCAGATAAATACCATGAGAGTGAGTATTAATCTTGGTTTTGATGTCAACCTTTTTTGAGGAAGACGCATTAGAAAGATCTTCAGTAGTGCGAAATGCACCCCTGATTATACTGCTATCAATATCATGAGAAAAGTTGTATCCGGCAGATTCCAAGGCGATCCTGTTATCTGCTATTTTGGGACCCAAAGAATATTTGGCAACTAAATGATCATAAACTCTTCTCAACATCTCGCGCTCACCGATGCCACTGTCAATATCCAGGTTACGCATCTCTTTTGTTAGAGCAAAATCTTTTACATCAGGTTTTACAAATAGCTTTCTCACCTGATAAGCTTTATCCAATGCAGTAAGGAGGTCATTCTTATACTCAGAATCAAGGGTATATATGTAACAATAGTCGAGAACAGCAGGGAAGAGATAGTGCTTTCTTTCAGGCATACGGCGAATTCTTCCTATGGTCTGTATCTGAAAACGTTCACTGCCGCCTTCACGCAGTTTCACAAGTATCTTGGCACGAGGACAATCCCACCCGGTAGCAACCGCCTGTTTCATGAGCAAAAATGCAGGAGCTCCGTTAGGTTCTGTAAGATCATCACTGATAACCTTCTGATCACTCATCCAAATGTTAACTAAGCCGTTATCATAGGTGTATCCCATAGATGCAAGTTTGTCTTCGACAGCCTTTATGGTCTCAGGCTGACCAACAGGAAACTGAATAAGGACAAGTGGTCTGATATCAACGTTCAGCATATCATAACCAACCTGTATTTCCTGTCTTTTCAGATCAGCAAGCTTAATCAGAACATCATAGTCGTCTTCGATGCGGTCAGAGTCTTCGACTCCCTCATTTACATAGATCGCTCTTGTAATGAGGCCCGCATCAATAACATCTTCTTCGGGAATTTCGTAATACTCCTGGTGAGAAACCTTGACAGGCGTAGCAGAAACTCGAATGATGTGCTCCGGCTTAAATGCTTCTATTATATCATTGGCCTTGGCGGTATTGTTTTCGTGTTCTTCGTCAATTATAACGATAAACTTGATCCCGTCATTATGGGCTTCATCTATCTTTTCAAACAGATTCTTCTTTTCTCCGTCCTTGAGAGCATTGTTCTTTTTCTTGGTAACAAGCTCCCAATTGATGAAAGTAACGCTCCTGCCGTCAAAGCCACAGAGCATCGAATACGGCAGCGTTCTTGTATCTATGTGCGGAGCAAGCTCATCCATACGGTCCTTGCTCTGTTCCTCAAGATCACCCTTGCCGGGGCAAAGCCATACGAAGGCAGTCTTGCCGTCGGTATTCTTTAAATAGGTATCAACATACTTGACAAGGATGACGGTTTTTCCGGCACCGGTAGGAGCCTTGACGGTGATCACCTGTTTAGTGCCGGATGCAGTTGTCTTGTCATAGAGAAAATCGACACAGTCTTCTTGAAATTCGTAGTTTTCGATGCCGTTTACCATGTTTCGCCCGCCTCCCTTAATTCAAAGTCAAAGTAATAATCCGGAATCGTGTATGATTCAATGTTCTCAAGCATCTTGTTCTGTGAAGCTGTGAGGAGAACATCCTGATTGATGAATACCGCCTTTAGGTCTGGGTAATTGGAGATATTTTTCTCAAATTGATCCATCTCATCGTCGTCCATAATGATGACATATTTCTTGTCATCGATTTTGATTCCGTGTTCAAGCTGGATCATTTCACGGATGTGAGCAAGAAGGTCATCCGAGAGTTCTTCGGATTCTTTTGGGATGAAATCAGTTTTGTAGAAAAGAAGGTTTGAAGGATGGCTTGCAATTTCTCCATGGCCTTCAATAACACGCTTAATACGTTCATATGTTACCTCTTCACAAATATTATTTTCATTATTTGTGCAGAGAATGAAACTACGATACCCCTCGTCTTTTGCATTTAACTCCAGAACTGCTTGACCAGTTGAACCAGAACCTGCAAAAAAATCAAGAATTATGCTATCCTTTCTACTAGCGAGTTTTAATACTCTTTCAATCAATCTAATTGGTTTTGGACTCTTAAACACACCTTTGCCATCAAAAAGTGTTTTTAAATCTCTTGTACCTTCTTGCGTATCTCCAACTTCATCTCTGTTCCAGATAGTTTTACAAACAACACCTTGTTGAACTTCCGATAGGTATGTTTTTATTCTGGGAACATTGGAGCCTTTTGCACCAAACCAAATTCTATTTTCGCTAACCAACTTTTGAAATGTTTCTTGATTTGTAATCCAACTACGCGTATCTGCGGGATATACAATTTTCCCACTAGGAGTAGTTATTGGATAATATCCACTTTCACTGAATGTTCTAGCTGAAAAATCGCTTGAAGTCCACGGCCCACGAGGATCATTATCGGGGTTGCTATATCTTGCGTTCATTTCTTCCGTTCTATCAAGTAGATTAGGCTTCCATTCTTCTTTATTTGATGCATATACCAAAACAAAATCATGATTATCTGATAACCATCTAGCATCATTTTGTGGACTAAATTTCTTTTCCCAGATAACAGATGCAACAAAATTCTGTTCACCGAATATTTCATCACAAAGTATTTTGAGTGCTGCTTGCTCATCATCATCAATAGAAATGAAAATAGCTCCTTTAGAAGACAATAAATTCCGCGCTATCCTCAATCTTTCAGCCATAAATGAAAGCCATTTAGAATGTCGGAAAGTATCTTCTTTATCAACAAAAGCATCATTATAACGGAAATCATCTTTCTTACCGGTGTTATACGGGGGATCTATATATATTACATCAATCCTACCCCGATGTGTTTTTTCTAATAGATATAAGCTATGTAGATTATCACCTTCAAGAAGAAAATTAAATCTGTTAGTATTTGTATCTCCATTAACTTCAAATTTGGCTTCCTCTGTAAACACTGGAATATGAGTCTTCATCATTACATCGACATTTTCCTCATGTTCTTCCCACACAAGGCCGTATTTCTTTGCCTTCAGTTCTTTTTCAATCTCGCCCAGCGCAATGATGGAATCATCATCTGTGTGCTGCGACTTGAGCGTTTCCAAAAAAGCAAGCATTCTTTCTCTCTTTTGCTGTGATAAGTTTGCCATAAGTACCTCCGTTATTTATAAGATTTTTGCTCACTCCTGCTCAGGCAGAGGTGTCGCAAATGGCATTTCGAGCAGTTTTCCTTACTGCATCTTTTCGGAAGATCGTTTTTTCTGATTCTGTCAGCTGCAGCCCGGACATCAGATTCAACGTTCTCCAGTAGTCCTTCTGTGACCGGTTCTCTTGCAGAGTTCTGAGAATCAAGATGATATATTTCCAGATAATCGGCAAGTTCGCCAGTCAGATGCTTGTATCCAAGCGCATAGATCTTCAGCTGTTCTGTCCTGATAGCCTCAAGCACTCTCTTGTTAGCAGTCTTAAAGTCTACAATGACTTTCTTTTTGTGGCCGTTTTCGGAGACCTCCTTAACCAAATCTATTCGACCATTGACAGTAACGCCATCTCCGAGATCTATCTCTATTTGAGATTCCGCATTGCAAATGCTGTCTCTTGATTTAGCAACCGCCTTAACGTAGTTGTCAATAGCCTTTCTGGCACTTTCACGCATAGCTTCTTGCTGCTTAGGTGTTGCATAAGGAAGATAAAACACCTCATCAAATGTCTTTTGGATGAAGTGATCTGTGACAGGTTTGCCATCAATAATAGCTAAGTTTATATTTCGGATTATCTCATGAAGCGTGTTACCGTAGCCAAGTCTCTCGGATAGAGGTTCAACGAAGCCGTAAAATGCTGATAGTTTAAACCTGTAAGGGCATTCAAAATAATCGTCAAGGATAGAAAAGTTGAGTGTCAGCGGCATCTGATCTCGTCTGAGATCAGGCAGATGTATTGCATCATATGTGTTACTAGGATCATATTGAAGCATACACGATGAATCTCTTGCCTCAATAAAGAAAGTTGAAATAGATCTATCACGGGTCTCGGTGGCCCTTGATATGAATAAATACTTCTTTGCTCTTGTTACTGCTACATAGAACAGTTTACGTTCATCCTCAAGGTCTCCGTCAAATCTGCTTGAACCAGTTATCCAATTTCTTTGAATAACGTGCCAAATACTTTTTCCACCAACCTTTTGAGCAGGAAAGTAATTCTTATTCAGTCCTGGAATGAATACCGCTGCGTATTCAAGCCCCTTGGACTGATGCACTGTCATAATTGATACAGCATCCGGTTTGATGTATGAATTTGAAAGATGCCCCTCTGGATAGTAATCTCCTGCAGCATATTGAAGGAACGAACAAAAACCTCTTATCTTATATCTTGGGTTAACAGTAAAATTGATAACCTCATAATCTCCGATAACCTGACTGAATTTACCAAGGTTATACAGAATAATTTCGGTCTGAGGACGTCCATCCTCAATTAATGAGATGCCTTTTAGAAAGTCGTGGTATATTTTCTGAAGGTTTAGTTCTCCGTAATATTTTAACTTTGAGATGTCTAATGTCATCAGAGACTGCAGACTATCAGCCACCTCTTTTTTGTTGAAGGGATAGTCCACATCAAGCCATAATTTGAAAAGATCTGTTGACTCTATCTCATTATTCAGATAATCAAATATGCCTTTGGCAGCTCTGCACTCCGGTGTAAGCATTAACTCATTAACGCCTTCAATTATAAAAGGAATGTTATGGTTGGTTAATGTTTCAGCTATATCAGCCCCAATTTTTCTCTTTCTGAGCAGTATTGCTATTTCGGAATACGGGACACCTATATCATGGAGTTTTTTTATGTTCTCGGCAATGAATTCATACTCGTCATCAGATGTTCTGACCTCATTAAAAACGATATCTCCCTCGTCATATGGAGTTTTACACCCTGACTGTATAGTCTTTGGAAGCCTTCTTGAGTTGTTGGTAATAACATTTTTGGCTACATCTACTATTCCCGTAGTGCTTCGGTAATCAGTATCAAGAACGATATATTTCTGAATATTATACCGCTGCATAAAAGTCAAAATGTTGTTTGAATCGCTTCCTCTGAACTGGTAAATGGTCTGATCATCATCGCCTACGACACAAAGGTTGGCACCGAGTTCTTTTATTATGCTTATAAGACGTTCCTGAACAGGATTTGTATCCTGATACTCATCAACGGTCAGGTATTTGACTCTTTCAGCAATTATACACCGGAAAGGCAGATTGCTTTCAAGCTGCTGGACCATTTCTCTGAGAATAAGCGAATAATCAAAGAACTTTTCTGAATAGAGTTTGTCCTGGTATTTTTTATATGCAGTCTTGACCTCTGGGCTCCATTTATCATAGTCATACCAATTTTCATTAAGCAGACTCATTACGCGAATAAACAGATCAGTTTCAATGTATTTTTGAAGGTCAAGATCTGTCATGCCGATTTCTTCATAGTATCGTTCAACAAAGAGTTTTGTATGAATCTCATCCAATACATTAAATGATTGGAACTCAGGAAGAAACTCCTGAAGCATTTGTAAGCAAAAACCGTGAATAGTTCCAATGTACATGTTGGCAAATCCTTGAGTGTGTCCCAGGACACTTTTACCCATAGAATATATTCGGCTCTTTAATTCTTCGGCTGCCTTCCTTGTAAATGTAAATGACACAACGTTCTCTGGCAAGACATCTTGCTTATTTTTTAGAATGTTGATAACTCTGCGTGTGACAACACCAGTCTTTCCGGCTCCAGCACATGCAATTATTTCTACATCGTCATCAATTGCATTGACTGCTTCGATTTGTTTAGGTGATAAATTCTTAGTAAGCATCAAACCCCTCCAATATCAGAGAAAAGATTTAGAAGCCATCATTATTGTTCTTCGCATAGTATTATATCACAATTTGTACAAAAAGTAAAGCTGAAGCTGTACGACTTTTAGGACAGATTACTGAGTGTAACCAAATTCGTCCTTTTGCCCAAGTTCCTCTTTCTTCCTTTGTATATTTTGACGGAGTTTCCTGTCGGTCTGTGACTGCACATTTTGCTGTGACTTCGAATAATCATTCTCAATTACACGAGATAGACTAACAAATAACCCAAAAATCGAATTTGTCAGCATTGCGTTTTCATAATCCTCCGAGTGTTGTATCAGCGCCTCGGCATATTCGTTTCCTGCCTCGGTAGATTTGGTCAGCCACATAATTGCTTCTTCTTTGTTGCGCTCTGTATCATTGTTTCCAAACAGATACAGCCTGCCGAGTAAAAATGAACACCAACTATTCTCATCTGCTGTTTCTTCAAGAAGTTTAATAGCTTTCTCTGTATTGTGAAACTCATTATCATCAAGCAGTATCTTCGCATAGGTATATGCAGCATACGGCTTGAGCTGTACGTTATCGCAAATCTTTTCAAGTAGGTCAACTGCTTTGTCAAGACTTTTCTTTCCATCTGACACATAAAGCTTGGAAAGAGCGTACATGGCAAATTCGTTATTATCATCGGATGCTTGCCGAAGTAAACTCTCAGCCTTGTCTAAGTCCTTGAATACTACCTCTCCTGTCATATAGATCTTTCCGAGCTTGTATGCTGACAGCGTATCTCCGCAATCTGAAAGCTCGGTCAGCATTTCAATACCCTTGTCAACGTCATGCTCAATATGTTCACCGCAGATGTATTCGAGAGCAAGGAACCGCTTTGCATTTGTGCTTCCAAGTGCGACCGCTTTCTGAATCATATCCAAGCCCATAGGGATATCTTGATCTGTGTTCTCCCCGAGCAGGAGCGCTTTCCCGTATTCATACAGGGCATTTTTGTTGTTCAGCTCCGCAGAGCGTTTAAAGTAATCGAGGGCTTTTACGGTATCCTTATCAGTTCCAAGGCCGTGCATATACATCCGTCCGAGCTTGTAAAACAAGTTATCATCAGCCTGTCCGTCTGTATCGAGTTTCAGAAATCCGGCAAGAGCTTGTGCATAATAGTTTTGTGCTTCGGTATTATCTTTGACAACTGATTCGCCGTTGGCATACATCTGTGCTACAGCATACTGGGCATAAGGTTGCCCTTGTGATGCAGAAGCCTTGTACCAACTGAATGCTTTTTCATAGCTTTGCTCAACTCCGCTGCCGTAGTAATACATATTTGCAAGGCTGAACTGAGCATACTTGTTCCCGGCTATCGCAGCTCTTTCAAACCATTTAAGCGCTTCGGTTTCGTTCTTTTCTGTTCCGAGACCATAACAATGCATCTTGCCGATGCGGTACCAGACGTAGGCTCTCATATCTTTTGGCTTTACTCTCTGCCAAGGATGCTTCGGCTCGAATGGATAAAGGCAGCAGGAATACGGCTCTATTTCCATCAAGCCTTTGAGTGCCTCTGCATAGTATCGATCTGATTTAGCATCATCTTTCCCTACAATTTTATCGGTAGTATAGAGCTTTCCAAGATCATAAAGTGCGAGGACATTTCCATTTTCTGCTTCGGATAATAACAATTTTTCTGCCTTAATAAACTCATCTTGACCGTCATCCTTGCCATAGATAAGCTCACAGGCGGCTTTATAACCCTTGCTCCATTTCAAAAAGTAATTGAGGTTTGTCGTTTCTATCACCTCACCTGAATTCATAAAGTCATCGGGAAAAGGTGCAGGCTCCAGCATTATCTCATATGAAAAATCATCGCCCGAGTCATCATTTGACGGCTCAGGCGACTGTTGTTCATTGGAATTATTTAGAACTAAATTCATCTCGGATATTTTCCGTATTATCATATTACGGACAGAATTATATACCTTGTTTTGATGCATCGGTGGAAATTCTACTTTTGCAGAAGAATAAATATCGTGCTTCTGTTGCTCCATCTCGCACCAGAGTGCATACATCTTTTGGATAGATTCGTTCTCGGTAAGCTGTAGAAAGATGCTGTCAACATTGGCTTTCATCTCCGGCGGAAGGAACTTGTAATACGTTCTTCCTTTATATTTACTTAGCTGTTCTAACAAAGACAATATCGTTGTTTTAAGTCCTTCTGTAGAATTATCTCCGACTTTCAGCTTATGAGCAAGCTGATGCATTAGCTCGGCAGACTCCTTTTTCAGATCATCACGGAGAGCAGTCTGCCTGCCGTATAGGTTATATAACTCATCGTGATAGATATCATTTGCAAATGCCGAGCGTATCTTTTCTATTCCTTTGTTAGTGAGAAAGCCCTCGCGTGGATCAGTCGAGTAAACAATAATATGCACGTGAGGATTGGTTTCTTTATCGTGAAAGGCAGCATACCATTTCAGATTTTTCATATCAATTTTTGATGCTTCTGCGATCTTCGGAATGTTTCTTTTGACCAGCTCCCGCCACGAATTAAGATCTGTGTATCCGGTCTTTTCAGCATTGTCTCTCCGCAGAGCGACTACATGGGTCCAGACATTTCCCTTGTGAGCTGATATTTCTTTTGCGATTGCTTTCAGATCTATCGGCTTGTCCTCCTGAGAAAACAATCCATGATCTCCGAGTTTTACAACTCCCGGGCGCTTGCCGAGATAGCCGACATAGTTTTTTCTGTTCGCTATCCTGTCAGAGTTTCTTTCAATGATCTCACCGATCAGCTTTGATGCAGTGATCTCTGACGGCTTGGATATATAATCATCGTACTCGAACATCTCTTTTCCCTCCGGGAAATCCTTCAGCAGTTTTTCAATAAACTGTTTCTGATTATCGGTGACAGGTTTGATCTCTCTGTTGGAACTGTTGCTGACGGAGCCGGGTCTTGTCGCAATATATTTCACATAATTACTCAGATTTCCTTTGCTCCCGCTTTTTAAATATCTGCTTGTTACAATTATTTTTGCCATTGTTTTTCTCCCCCTTCTGAATATTTTTTATGTATATCCGAGCGGATATATTTCAACCCGCCCGGACCTTTTTTCAGCTCTGCTGATAAGCTGCCGCATCTTCGCTGTTTATTATTCCGTTTATCTTTCTGACCTCGTTGATACACATAGCGTGCAGTTCACGGATATCTTCCTCGTCAACACCATTCACTGCAGCGGTGATATGAGCCAGCTTTCCAAGTTCAACTGCGACCTTAAAAAGCAGACGGGAGATGCGCTGCTCCGTACCTTTTATCTCAGCTTTTACTGTCTCTGTTATCATCGGAGAGATATAGTTTACACTTTTTTCTTCGTCAAGATAACCGAGATAGAACTTTATAGCCTTCTCGATAAACTCACTTTTTGATCTGCAATTATCATGCTTGTAATGCGTTTCCACACCTGTCAGCGTTTCAGGATAAAACCAGAATGCTCTTTTCTGTTTGTTTTCAAAACTCAATCAAATCACCTCCACGGACCCTGAACAAAGCCCGCAAATTCGCCAAATCCCGCCATATGACCCCTATTTTCAGTTTTTACCGGTTTTACGGAACCCTTTTGCAGAACTCCGCAAACCGCGCAAACTCGCGGCGGGCTTTGCCCGTCGCTGTGACCGATTCGGGGCTACGGCCCCGAATCTTTAACTTGCAAACCAAACACCCCCTCTCCGGGCCGCACTTTCACCCGCAGAATTGCTCTCAAAAAAGACTGCGAGAAACGCCCACAAACCGCCCGGGCAGTCTGTGGGGTATCGTTTCCCGACTGTGCCGCCGAAAGCGGCACACGAGGCGCTGTGGTTCTTCACACGGGGGAGCTTTTGTCCGGTGCATCTGACCTTCTGCGGCCGGGTTTGCTATTCACCTCATCAGGATCGACCTGCGTTCCTTCCACATAGGACCTTACCTCCTTCGGCACGAATTTATCATAGAGCAGATCCACGGCTTTCACCATCTCGGTCTCAAGGGTGCTGCCCTTGAGGGTAATGAAATAATCGAGAGCTTTGACCTTGCTCTCCGGCACCCTAATCTTTATCAGTTTATCCATTGCCTCACCCCATTTCCATATCGTCATCTTCCGAGGGCTGTTCATCGCAGTCCTCATCGCTTTCTTCCAGATCTTCATCAGTCTGCTCAGGTTCTTTGGTGATCATCCCATAGAGACTGCCGTCCATAGAAGAGATCAGACCGTAGTCAGTAAGTGAGCAGCCCTTGCGGGTCATGATCGCTTCACCGATCTCTGCGAAGCTGCTGTCGGCTATTGCATTCATATCAAAGCGGTCATTGATGAATCTGTCGAGATAGAAGAATCCATATCCGTCCGGACCGGATATGCTCGTATCGAAATCATATCTGTGGAGGTTATCCACAAGCTCGCTGATCTCACCCGCAGTCATCGGCGGCCGCAGGGACATCGCCGCTTTTAAACGGACAACTCCTTTGTCGCTCAGACGTGAACTGATCTTTTTGGCAACAGCCTGATAGACTATCGCATTGTTTATGTCGGAACTCTCCGGCGGCTGAACATTCGGGAGCGCAGACTTGAAATCAACGATCTCCAGATCATCAAGCGCTACACCAATACCGTGTGCGAACTCCGCTATCCTGCCTGCGTCCTGTGGGAGATAGTATTTCTCTCCTGTCTTTTCTGCATCTCTGCCTTTCGGCGCGATCGTCAGACAGAAGAACGATCTCTCCGGCTTACCGATCGTTATCTCGATATCTGCGGGTTCGTAGTTGCCGGGGATAACATAATAGTCATCTATAAAGAAGCCGCCCTCACGGTCAGCCATTTCACGGCCTATCGTATAGGTGTCGAGATACGGGACAGCCTCGTCAGGGACATTCTTGATCTCATCGAACCAGTCATTGTCGATAACTATCTCGCCGTAATCATAATACGATTTGCACGGAAATACAGGCACGTCCGGTGTGTAGGTCACAGCTATCAGCTCATCGAGGGTGCGGTGACAGCTTTCCTTGAGCAGAGCGCTCATCATTACATTGTGTATTTTTGTATTGCCGTCGCTGCCGCTGATGCGTTCTGCAAGGAGATTTATCCGGTACAGATCGTCCTCAAAATCCATACCCTTCAGCATAGGCACAGCTCCGCAGGTCAGGATCCTGCAGCTCACCTCGCTGCTGTCATAAAGCCGCAGCTTATCAAGAGCATCCTGTATTTCATATCTGTCAGCCGGAAGCAGAAGCTCGGTTAAATATTTCATTGATCTTAATTCGACTCTCATTTACATTCCTCCGATCTCAATATCTTCTGTTTCATTCTGCTCGGACATCGCCTGTTCAAGCAATTCCTTGTCATAGCAATAGCAGTAGCAGTCATAGTTTCCCTGAGCCGTATTGCAGCGAAGATAAAAAACATAGCCGCTGCACTCTGCCTTGAAGCCCTGCCAATCATCGATCTGCTCGGTGGGGAGTTTCTTCAGATACTCCTTCATACTGTCCCTGTCCTTGAAGATGCTTTTTCGCATTGTTCTGAAAAGGTGGTCAAGCGTATCCGAAAACTCATCGTCGTTCATTTCTTCATGCTCACCCCACCAAGAATGCCAGAACTCATCTCCTGAGCCAAAGTCGATACGGAGATGTCCTATCAACGCTTTCTTGTGTTCGCCGCCTGAAGAGTAAAACAGCTTATGTTCGTTCTTCTCAGGCTTTGTTATCATAATTCTTTTACTGTGCATTGCTTTCAACCTCACTTTCGTCATTATTCTCATTACTGCTGTCATCTGGCGAATTCCTTATTGCCTCTATCGCATCATCAACCTCCTGCGGATAGCTGATGCCTTCATAGGTACACCACAATGACCATGTTCCTTGGGCAACGGTTTCTTTGGTAACATAGCCGGGGATAGCAGAGGAGAAAACAACTTCACCGCCGCCAATGTAAACTCCATGCTTACTGCCGTCATAGAGACCTATGCCGGGGATATCGGGCATCGTTGATATATCTCCCTGAACTGTATAGGTCAGTGTAGTGTAATTCTCTCCGAATTCTTTTGCAGTCGGATCGTAGTTGAGATACCCAAGCATCAGTCCTGCATTGTCGGCATAGCGTATATGATCTTCCTCGCATTGGTTCCCGGTGTAGCCTGCCTTGTATCCCCAGCCGGAGATGTAGGCATTGTCAGCCCAATGAGCAAGGTCGGCGCAGTTCTTTGTGGATCCGTCATCAAACATATACGGATTGATAGTCAGATTCATCAGCCCGGTGTAGGTGCGGAGATACTGATCGTAGTCGATCTCCACACCGTAGGTCGAGGCAATCGCCGTTATCAGCGCCTGATCATCCGGCGCGACAGCGAAAAGATGAGCATAGCTTTCGGCATTGAATCCGCTGTACTCCGACAGGGAGCAGACATATATGATCTGTGCTTTGCGGGTCTGTATCCGTACTCCGGCGTTTGTCATAGCCGCCTCTATCTCACGGCTTATCTGCTCGAAATTACCAAGCTGCGCTTGCTGATCCGGTGTGAGCCGGGCATACACATCATTCGGACTGATGTGAAAGTCAGCCTGACTCATAGCTTCGTCACCGATCTCGCCCATTGAGTGAAGCACCGCAACAGGCAGAAACATCAATGCAAGAAATCCCGCGATGATGCTCAGGACAGGTATCCACACCTTTTTCCTTTTATTGCTATCTCCCGCTATCATCAGCGCAAGTTTAGCAAGCACCGTTTTCATTCAGTCTGTACCTCCTTACCCTGAACTCCGTATTCCTGTCGAGCGTTATCATCTCGAGGTGGTGCTTGTATTCAAGCGCTCCCATTTCTGTATCAAACAAAACAGGTGCGCTGTGTAAGCGCACCCAATCCTCGAAAGTGTTTTTAATGTTCTGTGTGTATCGTGTTTTCCAGATCCCGTATTTCTGCATCGGCATCACCCCCTTTATCAAGTATTTCCATCATCAGCTTTGCTCCATCCTTGAAGCCGGATTCATAACAATCGGTGCTGAACATATCATTAAGCTCACCGTACATAGAAAGCAGTTTTTTAAGCAGAACATTCTGATCATCATTCAGCTTCCCAGAAAGCTTTTCATAAACACCAAGCCATTCGAGATGAAGTTCCCTGTAGCCTTTGATACTATCTGTGCTTTTTTCGATCGGTACATTGTTACCCATATAGATATCCTTTATCATTCCCATTGGAACACCTCCTTGACAAGACAGGATACCACAAGTTGCTTTGAATAGCTATTCATCAATGTGGACAGAATATTCCGCTGCCCTTTGGCTACATTTCCATATCGACTTCAGCTGTTTCCACAGTCTGCTCAAGGTCATAATATTCAAGCGCATCACCCTTGTCCATCAGTTCATAGAGCAGTCCGCTGAGACTGTCGCCGTAACAGCCGAACTGATCGTCAAGGCTTTCCGAAATCATATCTGTCAGGACATTCAGCGGATCCTTAAACTGCAGAAGGTACTCGGCTTCGTCCTCACTGATCACATCGGGAATACACCTTGCTGCGTAATCGGCAGATGCGATATTCGATGCCAGCAGAACAATATCCTCCGGCTTCATGTGCAGCCATGATTCACGGTGTTCGGCATAGCAGCTGTTGAGTTTATTGATAAGCTGTTCTTTCTTCGTCATCAGTGTTCACCTCCTTATCGTCCTCCGGCAGTCCCGAACAGTGCAGCCTTGTGCGGCGGTGCAATGACCTGAAGCAGATATCGCTCGTTGCCGCAGCGGTACAGACATATCGTTTTCTCGGGATAGTGTATCAGCGCATATTCCGACTTTTCCATTGATTGAGCCTCAATGTATTCGGTTTCATTTACGCTGCCGGGATAAAAATCAAAATGATGAGACGGTATCGAGAACAGCGGCTTGGTGAACTCTTTGATCTCGGGCAGTAAGAAGTCATTGATGTTCTGCGAGGCAAGGATGAATGAACTCTCTTTTTTGCGGACTCGCTTCATGCCATTTCTGATGTACTCTATCGCCGTTATATTTGACAGAAACAAGTATAGCTCGTCAATTGCGGCTACGGTATTTCCGCGCCCCAGGAGCTGATTGCTCATGTAGGACAGGATGTTGAAGAGCAGAGTATCCTTGAGCTTTTTATTCGTATCCATTAAGCCTTTGACACCGAATGCAACAAAGTCTCCGTCAATGATATTGGTATGCCCGTTGAAATACTGCGACTCGGCACCCTTGCACATCGAGTGGATACCCAAGCAGATATTTTGAAGAGATTCTTCTGTGTAAAGATATTTCTTATCGTGATCGAAGATCATAAACTCCTTCTCGACCAAGTCATACAGATCACTCATAGTCGGGTAGTCCTCGCTTGTCAGTGCGCTGAAATCAGTGCTGTCGGTAATGCCGAAACGTGCATAGAGCTTTTCAAGCATTATTTCAAGCGTGTCTATCTCCGCATCTGTGAAATCCTTGTAGGCTCTGAAAAAGTCCTTAAGGTAGCTGATGTGCTGTGAAAGCCTTGTGATCTGCCGGAAGGTCTCGGTGGTTTCAGATTTGTCGGCCTCGCCCCAGGCTTTCGGCTCAAGGGGGTTGATCATAAACTGTCCGGACATCATATCGATGTAGGTGCCGCCCAGGTTCTCAGTCAGTTCCCGGTACTCGGCTTCGGGGTCAAGTATCAGTATCGACTTGCCCGCCTCACGCTGATTGCAGAGGATAAGCTTCATCAGATAGGATTTGCCCTGACCGCTGTTTCCGAGAATAATTACATTGCTGTTTGTCCTGTCCTCGGTTCGCTTATCAAAGTCCACGATGATGTTCGTTCCGAACTTGTCCCGGCCAAGATAGAAACCGTTCTCATCAGTCTTTCCCGAATAGCTGAGAGGATAAAGATTGGCCACACTCGATGCAGGCAGCACTCGCTCCGTCCTGTATCCAAAGTTATTGCTTCCGGTCGGCAGCACCGAGAGGAAGCCTTCCTTCTGCCGCAGGAGCAGACGGTCAACAGATATTTTTGAGCGTGTCAGCTCCATCTGTATCTCGGATTCAAGTTCTTTCAGCTTTTCTTCTGAGGTGGCCTTGAACTCAAGAAAAACCGCACAGTGCAGCAGCGGCTCTTTGTTTCTTCGCATATCAGACAGCAGCTCCACTACATCCTGAATATCACCCTGCGCCTTTATACTCTGCGTGACATCGTTGGTGTTGGACATCAGATGCATCTTTCTTGTTGCGTGCTGAATGATCTTGTTCTGCTCGGCAGCATCCACAAGCCTGTTGTAGATGCGGACAGTCACTCCGGTATGATCAGCAATGTGATCAAGTATAGCCATTTCCTCGGTGGAGGGCGGGTATTCCGTTATTGCCCAGGTGCTTTTGTAGTAATTGCCGCAGATATAGTGATCGGGGTAAAATTTTATCATTCCCGGCGCGATCCGGTCAAAATATGTCTTTACGGCATATTCCTCACTCACCGCCGAGTTTTTCTGTCTCGCCTTCATAGGCATTCACTCCCTTCATTATTTCATTTTCTCCTTCGACATCTTCGATCATATCTCCGGTAATACTTGTGCCGAAATACAGCGCCAGCATCCGCTTGATTTCGCTCTTGTCCAGCCTATGAGCGATGAATCCATTATCCTTAATGACTTTGCCGATCTCGTTAAGGCGGTTGAAGATGAAGCTCTCTTTTTCCTTTCGGAACCGCACCGCGAACAGAAACTGCCGCGCCGTTGACATCTCGACCTGAATACTGTCGAGATACTCCATATCGGCTTCGAGCAGTTTCCTGACAGCCTCGTTCTGCTCCTTGGCAAGGCGTTCCTTGATATATGCCTTGTTGCTGTCGAAGTATTCGCAGGAGTCCGTTGCTATTATCTCCAGCTCCGGCACTGAGGTCAGCAGAGACATCATGCGGTGGATCTTGGTATCAACGCTCACCGCTGAAAGCACAGATATATTTGTCGGCTCCACAGAGAAGAATGCGATCTCCGCTTTGTCAGTCCTGATGCCGTAATTAGTAAAGCCTTCAAAGCCTATGAGACTCTGAACGCTGTTTTTCTTCTTTGCCATTGTTATTCTCCTTTCGCCCGGCACTCAAATTTTTGATCTGCGAGAACAAAGAATCTGAATGCGTTGATAAGATAGTCTATGATCGCCATATCGTCCGTCCGTATCGTCAGGAAAGCAAAACACCCTGTCCACGCAAAGGGCAGGATGTTCCACAGATTCACAAGCACGATGACCGACAGCACTATTCCGGCGCATATGATGATGAAATCCCGAATTGACCAGAACCACAGCTTTACGCTTGCCCGGAGGTTTTCGGGGTAGTAGTAGGTTTTCATTTCATTCCTCCTAACAAAAAACAGCCGACATTTCTGCCGGCTGCGTTTTCGGTATTTAGTTGGCTATTATTACACTTACGTTTCCATCGTGATCAAATTTTAGCCTTAGTGTTTTAATATACTTCTCGTAAAAAATTGCGATCTCTTTTTCGGTAGCATCTATCCTTGCTTCAAGGTGGATCTGATTTGCAAGCTCTTTTCCGTTCCATTGGAGCAGATCAGGCAGATGCTGTTCAAGGTTATCGAACAGTACCGCTTTCTTGAGTTCCTCTGTATTGCCGCTGCAGAAATCATCAATTGAGCAGTAGTAGATACCATGCTCTGCCAGTGCGCTTTTGAGTGCTTGTCCGCAATGCTCGTATTCGTACATTACTATGAATCTTGCTTTCGGCAGAGAGCTTATGAGGCCCCAGAAGTCGGAGTCACTCGATACGATGATAAATGAGTCAATGCTGTTTTCATAATAGTTCTGACAGACACCCGCCGTCATCTTTATGTCCACAAGCGATTTTCTGTCGGTTACACGCTCAACCTCAATATGCTCTACGGGTATGTGTGTGAACTTACCGAGGAAGTCCCAGCCGGGAGAGGTATGCTCGTCATCATACAGTACGATCTTCTCAATCTTTGCAAGCTCGTCCTGATTCAGATTTTTCAGTACTCCGTACAGCTTGTACACATCGGAGTTCTCACAGTCAACCGCTATTGCCGTTCTGCCGCTGTTGTTCACGAAATCATATATCGTGTTCTTGGTCTCATCGGTGGCATCACGGTATTTTGTCTTGTCCTCGAAATAGTCTCCGTGCCATTGATACAGCAGCGACAGAAATTTTCCGTCATTGTGCAGGATGTTACCGAGACTTTGGGGATTCCAGTAAATATACATGTGGAATGGATAAAATGCATTCTTTTCAAGGAATTTGAGGAACTCCTGTTTTAAGATCCCTTTCTGGCGGTACTTTGGTATGCAGAACAGATCCCGTATATATGCCCAATTGACCCAGTCATAAAAAAGAGTTGAACAGTTATCAATGTTGGCTGCTATAAGCTCGCACATATCATCCATATATTTCTCTGAACGATAATTGGGTTTGATTATATCAATGCCCCACTCACGCAGTTTCTTGATGTTCTCTTTATCAAACCACTCGAGTCTATCAAGGTTTTTTAGATTGAAACGCATTTCTTGATCGGTGTCTTTAAACTTATAAAAAAGTGTGGTTCTTATCTTGCAAAGATACCTGATGATGCAGGCTTCTTTGCTTTGTCGTAGTTTTTCAATAAGATCGTGATAATCCGGTTCAAAGACTTTAGCCATAGTTTCGTCTTTGACACCGATCAGATATGCTATCGTGGTTACTAATTCTTTTGTATCAACTGTCATGTTTCTGCGCTCCTTTCGTGCATTTTGATATTTCCATTATATCACACTTCAGGGCGTTTTGCAAGGCACAACACAGTCTATTAAGATTTCGCCTTTATGAACTTTGCTACCTTTGATCCCATGCTCACCGTGCTGCTGATTGCCACGGGATTGAGTTTGACGGAAGTCTCCAAGCCGAACATCTGCGCTATCCTCGGTACTTCCGTTGCAGACAGGCAGATGCCCACCGCAAGCAGAGCGTGCTGGGTGTAGGTAAGCAATCCCAGGTAGAGGATTATCGTCTGTAGAAACGCCGTGACGCAGGTCGCAATGACTTGTTTGCACCAATTCGTGAAGCCATCCACATATCCTCTCGGAACGCTGAACATATACAGGCTGCCGACTGCGATCTGACACAGCAGTATGCCGCCGCGTTTTATGTTTGCAAATATGACCTTGATCGTGCAGTAGCCGAACAGGATGATAAAGAACAGGCTGAACAGCGATATATCAGATGCGAGGGCTACGATGACCCCCAGTCCGGTATCCGCCACCGAAGACGATGTTCCGGTAATGAATACGCCGAGCAAGTCATTTGAAAACGATCCCTGCAATCCTACGCATAATTCATACAGCCTTGGCGGTATCACCGCAAAAAGCGATGCTGCCATAAAGCCTTTCAGAACATTCAGACAGGTGTTTTTAATATTTGCAGACCCGTTTTCGTATGCAACCGCAGTATCAAATACAGCTACAAGCATTCCCACCACAAACAGCATAAATCCAAGCGACTGGAACAATGTCACGAAAGCCTGCACCCAGCCGAGCCGGAAGATGTCTGATGTCGTTTCGTTGATAAACTCAAAAAGATCCGCGACTGCGCCGTAGATCGTGTTGAACACCCACTCAAACATTTGATCCCATATTGCATCGCCAACAGCTCCTGCGACTGCGCCGACGGTATGATCCCACACCCAGCTGATGCCGTCACCTATCGCACCTATAACATCTCCGATGAATTCAAACATCAGCCGTCACCTCCTTTGGTGATCTCTCCGGTTATCTTGTATAGTGATGACCTTTTTGCACCGCTTGGGTGGAACCGGTGTGTGCGTGTGATAAGACCGTGTCTTTCAAGATCGTTTAGGGCTTTGAACACTGTGGATCTGCACAGTGAAATATCCTTTGCGATCGTTCTGACCGCCGGGTAGCATACCCCCTTTTTATTTGCGCATCGGCACAGATAGCAGAACACCGTTACTGCACGGTGAGGAAGCCCCATATCATATATTCTTCTTGGCTGTATCAATTCACCCACCCCCGGTCTTTACTATTGTTTTTTTCTTTGTCATTCTATCATCTCCTTCATAAGTTTCATCGGTATCAACCGTGAATTCATATCCGTCATCATCAGGCATCCGCTCGACCTTCTCGCCCTGGGGCTGCGCTTTGGCAGAGGGATATTTCTCCGCAACAGCCTTGAACAGCTCTTTGCGCTCCATGTAATGAACAGGTCTTGCACCACGATCTTCATGGATATACGGTTCTCCGAACTCGATGCCCCACTTGAAGTAGAGCTTGAGTTTACTTATCATCGGGTGCGTGCCTGTTTTCATAACGATGAACTGACCTTTTGGCATACTTTTCAGTTCGTCTACAGTCATCAGGGAGCGCCCGATCATCTGAACAGTTTTTGATTTGTCCTTTCCGAGACTGACATATCCCGACTGAACTGTCTGCTCACCGAGTGCCTTTGAAAGCACTTCAGCGCTTTGACTGTTAGGCGCAAAGCCGCCGAAGACGGTCAGCTGTGTGTTGTCCGTGATTATCTCCATACCCTGCTTGCCGTAGGTCTGTTCAAGCTGTGCGAATGATTGTATGATTGCCACTATCGATATTTTTCTTGAACGCCCTGCCGAGAACATCGCCTCGGCTCCTTCAATCTTCGGGAAGGTACCGAATTCGTCCAGATAGAACATCACCCGGTTCGGCAGGCTACCGCCGTACTCATCTGCTATGACAAGTATCTCACGGTATATCTGCTGAATCAGCAGGCTGACCATGAAATATTTGCTCTGATCTTCCTCCGGCAGAACTATGAAGATAGCCGACTTTTCGTGGACAAATCTCTCGGCATCTATTGCTGTTCCAAAGCAAAGTATCTGCTCCATCTCCGAATCGAGAAATGAATTCAAGCGGGAGAGAGCCGTTGACAGAACAGAGCGCATCGCCTGATCCGATGAATTAAGTGCCGCGCCCGCAAGCCATTTTGCCTTGTGATCGTTTGGCAGACGCTTCATCAGGCTATGAAAGTACAGACTGCCGTCCTTGCTGTTTGCGGGCTTTGCGATCAGATCCTGTATCAGCTTGAAAACAGAAACGATGTGCCTTTCCTCCGGCTTGCCGAACTCCGCAAGAAGCAGTATCGTTGAGGACAGCAGACCTTCGGCGGCATCGTAGAAGAAAGCATTCTGACCGTAGTTGGCATTTCCGCCCTCCGAGCCGATGTTGATTATCGTCTTGGCTGTTATCTTTGCGTATTTCTCGGCTTTGGCTTTTGATGCAAGATCATCACGGTTTTCAAGATACTTGTCCATATACATATTCACAAGATACAAGATGTTATCCTCATCGCTGCGGGTAGGATTCCGCAGGTCGAGTATCGAAACATTGTAGCCGTATTTTTCTTTTGCAATGCTCCCATAGTTTCGGGCAATATCGCCCTTGGTATCCGTTGATATGAAGCTCATTCCCGAAGCGCAGGCAAGCTCAATGTTCGGGTACAGGAAATATGCAGTCTTGCCGACACCCGCAGCACCGATCATAAGCGTATGCACATCTCCGGTATCAACTAAAGCTGTTGTAAAATTATCCCGGCCTTCACAGGCAACTATCGTTCCCTGGACAGTCGGGAGGTTTTTGCCTTCTCTCCAGAGATGAGGTGCGAATGGCAGAGAGGAAAAAGAGCGGTGTATCTCGCTCTTAGTCGCCCACCTCGCCGTTCCGTACTGACCGTCTCCGATCTTTTTTGCCTTAATACTGTTGATGCCCTTGCTGTCAAGGATATTGACCACAATAACGAATGCAATAAAAACTATGGTCATTACTCCTATAATCATCATCTTCTTTTCATCCAAGCTATCACCCCTATCATATTCTTCTTTCTGCTATATATTTATTTCTTCATCTTAATCCTTCAAGATGTGTATTAAATACACTACCCATATCCACTTGACAGATCATAGGAGCCCTCATCCTGACATTCTTCCGATTCCGAGACCTCCGGCTCCGATAATGATATATCTGCCGCGAGCCTGACTGCACTTTCTGCAAGTCTGAACAGTTTTTCTGCCGTATTTATCTCCTGTTCTCTTGTCCTTGCTCTCTGACAGTAGTTTCGGGACACATCGTTGAAACAGCGGTCAAGGTCTGCCATTCGGTTGTGACGAAAGCCTTTATCTGTGTAGGGCTTGTATCCGGTTTTCAGCTTGCTCCGAAGCTTTTCAAACATTGTCCTTTCTGCTTCTTCGCCGCGATGATCGGACGCAAAAAAAGCCGAGCCTGCAAGCGCATACTCGGCAAGATATTCATACTGCTCATTCTTTGCTGTTGCGTGCAGCCGCGACAGCAGCCGTTCGGGAACACAGCGGTAAAATTTCAGCTCATCAGCGGTCTGCATCACGGCAGTCATTCTTTTATACGGCTCTGCTCTGATAAACTCTGCGCCGTGCTTGGCTTTCAGGTCCTCGTTGAAATCCTTATGCTCTGGAGTTACCCTGTAGATGTCCTTGTATCCGCTCTCGTTCAGAATGTCCTTCAGCCTGTACGCCGCATCTATCCCGCCCTCATCGTTGTCGGTGCAGAGGTAGATGCGGTCAAGGTCCTTATGAGTTTCAAGTGCTTTCAGCACTGCGGACTCGTAAACACCGTTCATGGCGATGTAGCTGTGTTTCTGCCAGTTCTGCTTGTGGAGCGTGATAAACGACAGCATATCTATCGGCGCTTCAAATACAAACAACTTATTGCTTTCACCGAAGTGAGCAAAGCTGTATTCGGTATCCGAGCCCTCTATTGTTATTCTGAATGTCTTGCCGTAGGTGCTTGTGGAGCGCTTTGATGCCTGTTTCGGCACACCGTTCTCATCAAGTCCCACGAACACAGCGTTATGATGCTCCTTATCCTCGTACAGCGTTTTTGCCTTTGCAAAATGTGCGATAACATCGGGGTCAATGAACCTTTGCTTGATGAGATAGGCAAACACCCTGTGCATATCCTTATTTGGCTTGGGAAGCTCAAAGGCTTTCTTTTCTCTTTTCGGAGATGAGACATCTATGCTTCTCTGCGGACACTTGGATATGCTCGTTCCGAGCAGCTCCTGCACAGCGGTGACAAATTCCATACCGTAATAGTGCTGCATAAACTTTATCGCACCGCCGCCTACTTGATTTTTATGGTCGTACCAGGTTGAGCCGTGTATCATGATACTGTCATGCTTTCCGGCTCCGTCCTGATAAATGAGCTTGTACTCCCGCCCGGCTCTTTCAAGGCGTTCTCCACGCATCTGCAAAAACTGAACAAGGTCGGTGGTATTGGCGGCTATTTTTTCTTCTTCCGTAAATGGAATAAATCTCAAATGACCGCCCCCTATTCAAGTAATGTCGGGGTGAATTCGTGCTTGACACGTTCAGCGACCTCAGCACGTTTGGCATCGTTGAACCTGTCTACTGTTCCAACAAGATAGCCTGTTATGCGCCTGATACGCTCAAACGGCGGCTCATCGTAATATGTGGTAATATCCACATACTCGCCGTCAACCACGATCACCATTCGATTCATTTTCCTGTCGGGATATTTCTCCCGTATATATTTTTCATAGGCTCTGATTTCTTCCATAGGAAGCTCTGCGCCCTTAACTGTGATCTTCATGCGCTCACCCCTTAGTATTCGACATTTCCGGAGAGCTTTCTGATGAAAGACGAAAAGCCCTGCCTGTCCATCATATCAGCGGAGATAAAACTGCCGGAGATCAGCGTGAGCTTGTTTTCCTTTATGATGACTACGGTCTCGGCATATCCGTAATGACTGCCGCTGCTGTCTGTCTTTTGGATAGAGCAGCTCCGGCTGTATCTGCCTTTGGAGACGACTACGCTCATATCGCTGTTCTCGGAGATTATATTCTCGGCAGTAACACCGTCGAGTGCATCAAGTGTATAGCTGTGATAGTTATCCCCGAAGGTCGTCAGGATGTAGCTGAGGCTGTACCCAAGCTGTGCCTTAGTCATATCAATGCTCATAACATCGACAGTCCCGGTGCCGCTTTTGCTCTTGACCGAGACCTTCTGCTGATTGGCAGTCTTTTCAGATGCCACCTCAAAGCTGGTGCCTTTTTCGATGTCCTTGATAAGTTCGGCAGTATCCTTAAAGCTGATGTTCTGCCCCCAGAATTCCGCAATAAAGGTGTCCTTGCGGAGCTTTTCCCTTGCCTGAGTTTCCTCGGGAGTCGCATATTCCTTTGCCTCGGATTCGGCAGAGGTCGTGATTGCTGTGGTTGTGACAGCAGCCTGCGGCGGCATAATGTTCCCACAGCTTGAAAGCAAAATTGCCGACAATGCGGCTGCGATCATTATTGTTTTCTTCATCTCATTCACCTCTTATTTCACATTTCGATATCATCATCGATGGTCGGCTCATAAAAGCATTCAAGATAGCTGTCGATCTGATCTGCGAGTGTCTCATATTCAAATTTTGTCGGTGAAAGATTTCTCCAGGACGAGTTTTCGCCGCTTGAATAGATGTGCGGATCACGCATACCGAATCTGTCCTGGCTCACGCCGAACACGTCAATGAGTCTGATCGTCTGCTTGTCGATAACGCCCTCGCTTTTGTTGAACAGGTGCAGGCGCAGGACATTGTAATGATCAGCATATCCGTTGGTATCAAAATACAGCTTTCCCGAAACCTTGTCCGACAGACTGAACACACAGGTGCGCCCGACATATTTCGGCTTATCTATCATGCTGCTGTATTTTACTATCTTGCTGAGTTCAGTTGTAAAAAAGTTCATAGTATCCTTCCTTTCAAAAATATATGGAGAGCCCGTATCTGCGGACTCTCCTGAGTTGTCAGACGATATTCCAAAGGTACAGCGGACAAGTGAGCGTAAATATCAGACCGCCGAATATGATAGCGATCGGAGTCCACTCCATCTGTCCGTGCTTCCGGTAGTCGAGATACGCACCGCCTATCTTTACAAACAGCAGGATCGCCAGCAGCACATCAAGGCACGGAAACACCACGTTATTGACAATGTTGACGATCTGCTGCCTGGCTGTGGTCCAGGTGCTGGTGACTGCTCCTGCAACATCTCCTGCGGCAAAGGCTGTAACAGACATTGCAAGCATAGCCGCAACAGCAAGTCCCGCCGCAGAAATATACCTTATTATTCTTTTCTTCATTCACATCAATCCTTTCCTAAATCATCATTAAGCTCCAATCCACTTTGTGGAGCATTCCTGTTTTGTCGAGCCAGATCAAAAGCCCAAAAAGAAAAGCCGCAGCGAGAACTGCGGCTGTGATGAATATTTTTCTACGCATATTACTTTTCCTTTTTGCGGATCGCAACAAGCAGAATTGCTCCTATCGCAAGAGCTGCGAGAGCGCAGGCCATACCGCTGTCGCTTCTCTCGGCTCCGGTCTTGGGAGGAGTAGAGGGAGGTGTAGTCGGAGTATGCTCGTCGTACATTACTACCTCGGTAACATTACCCTTTTCATCAACGGTGAACTTGACATCGTTCGCGATCTCATAACCGTCCGGTGCTGTGATCTCACGGAGCGTATAGGTCTTGCCTGCGATGAGCTTTCCTTCGATGAAATACGGCTCATTGGTGCTTACCCATTCTTCAACGATATTTCCGTTTTCGTCAATGATCTGGAGCGTAGCTCCGGGAAGCTCGTTCTGTGTGGTGATATCCTTCTTGGATACACGTACCTTTGTGGTGTCATCCTTCATGGTGATCACATCGACCTCTCCTGTCTCAGATACTGTAAATTCAATATCCGCTGCAACTACATAACCGTCGGGAGCAGATTCCTCGTGCAGGATATATTTCTTTCCTGCTATCAGTTCGCCTATGATCTCGTGCGCTTCCTCGGTGGATACCCACTCATCGATAAGATTGCCGTCCTCATCGAACAATTTCATCTCGGCTCCGGGTATCTCCTTGTCACCCGTGATGTCTGTCTTGGTGATCGATACCTTGGTTGTATCATCCACCATGTTGACCAGATCGACGCTGCCGTCATTAGAAACTGTAAACTGGATATCCTCAGCAATCACATATCCGTCCGGTGCGCTGACTTCGTGAAGCGTATAGGTTTCTCCTGCAGTCAGAATGCCGTCAAGATAACGTCTTTCAGTTGTAGTTGTCCACTCGTCAATAATGTTGCCGTCCTTGTCGATTATCTGTAAAACAGCTCCGACAAGTTCCTCGGGAACAGTATCTTTTGGCTTGGAGGCATCCTCTACATACCCTAAATATTCCTTGTACGCCAAGGAGAGAGCGTGAACTCTGCCGTCATTCTTCATTTCCAGCAGTGTGGCGATATCCTCGAGAGCGATGGGCATACCAACGATAGCATTTTCAAGGTATTCCTGATTAACCTTTCCTGCAAGCTTGTCAAGATAGATCTGATGGATCTTTTCGGGAGTAAAGCCAATCTTTATGAGAAGATCATATACTTCCTTTGCATCGCTATTTGTATTGTATTCGGAGAATGTTTTGATCTCCGGCTTCTTCTCCACAATGACAGCTGTCTTGGATATTTCGACCTTTGTGGTATCATCCTTCATCGTGATCGCATCGATCTCGCCAGTTTCAGATACCGTGAACTCGATATCAGCCGCTACAACATAGCCATCGGGTGCGGATTCCTCATGCAGAGTGTACTTGTCGCCTGATTTCAGCTTGCCTGTGATCTCATGTGCCGTGTCGGTAGAAGTCCATTCTTCAACAATGTTACCATCCTTGTCGAACAGCTTCATCTCGGCACCTTCGATCTCCTTATCTCCGCTGATGTCTGTCTTAGTGATAGATGCCTTTGTGGTATCGTCCACCATTACGATAGTCGGATTGCCGTTGTCATCTGTTGCAACTGCTTCAACGCCGTTTACGGTAACAACGCCGTATTCGTCCACGCTGAATGCTATTTCCGTTGCGATAACATATCCTGTGGGAGCAGCAGTCTCTTTCAGCACATAGTCTCCCGCCTTGAGGTTGGTGACGGTATGCTTTTTCTTCGCAGATACCCACTCATCAACAACGTTTCCGTCCTTGTCGGTGAGCTGCATTTTGGCACCGGGAAGTTCCTTGCCGTAAACGTCCTGCTTGGACACATCTACATCAATAGACTCATTTTCAGCCTTGATCTCGATGATCTGTTTGTCCTTGCTGATCTTGACATCGTGCTTCTTGTCGGACAGCTTGTAGCCGTCGGGTGCCTTGATCTCCCTGACAACATAGCTGCCATATACAATGCCATCAAAAGCAAAATTGCCCTTATAATCGGAGATCGCTGTCATCAGCGCATTCGCTTCCGTGAACTCCGTTTCGTCAGCCTTGAACAGACCGAACAGAGCGTTTTCAAGAGACTCGTCGGAAGGATCGACCTTCTTACCCTTCACGCTTCCACGCTTGAGCTCATTTTCAAACACGCCGCAGTCGATCTCAACGGTCTTGATCTCCTGTCCTGCGTAGGTGTAGGTGACAGGATATTTCTCACCGTTGATGACATAATGCTCATCGGTCGAAAGCTCCTGAACATAGTATTTTCCAAAGGGTATCATCTTGTCAAATGCGGCTGTCATATCGGCTTCAAGTGCGATCTGACTTACCAGATAATCCTTTGGAATCACCTTGCCGTCAGCTGTTTTGATCTCCTCATCTGTGAACAGACCGAAGGTGACATACTTGAATTCGTCATTGCCGCCAACGCCGAACAGCTCGTCACGCTCCATAAACTTTTTAAGGTGTATCTTTACCCTCTGATGATGATTGAAGAATTCTGCTGTCACACCGTCATTCACCTTTATTTCCTGTCCTGAATATGTCAGCTCCACAAGCTGAGGCTTGTTATTCAGAATGTGACCGTAAGGAGCCTCGACCTCTGTAACAACATACTTTCCAAGATACAGCGGCTCTGTGGTAGCAGTTCCGTCCTCGCCGGTCACAATAACTGCAACGACATCGCCCTTACTTGAACGCTTTGTACCGTCCGGGGTGATAATATCCTCTGCGACAGTGATCTCAAATTTCGCACCGGACAGTCTGCCGGTCTCGAAGCCGTCTGTCGGAGCATTTTCCTGTGGTGCTGCTGTAAATCCTGTGAATATCTCGCCGGACTTTTCAACTGTGATAGTGCCTTTCTGCGGAGCATCTTTTTTGGTGAGCAGAACCACATTCGCAGCGTTCTCGACAGTTGAATTTGCTCTTGTGACCTCAAATGCCACAGGCTTGCTGTCAAGCACATAGCCTTCGGGAGCCTGCACCTCGACAAGCGAGTATTTGCCGTAGCCGAGTGTCGCCGGTGTCATTACAATGCCGTTGTTATCGGTGTAGAAAGTGCTGTACTCCTTGCCCTCAACAGTCATAACGACCTGCGATTTGTCGGCTCTGTAGATCTCAAATCCTGCGCCGGAAAGTGCAATGGCCTTTCCTGTCTCTGCATCGACCTTTGTTACTTTGACAAACGCCTGCAAAGGAGCGTTGTTGATAACATACTCATAGGTCTTTTCATTCTCCGTCACCTGAACCTCAAAGTCAGCGGCATACTCCGCATCCTTTACGGTTTTGGTCTGATGCACAATATATGTGCCGTAGGGCAGTTCGATAGTCTTATCATAGCCGTTCTTGTCAGTGATCAGATAGTCACGCTCGTCCTCGGGAGTTTCATCATAGCTGTTGTAGGCTTTAGAATATACCTGGAATTCTGCGCCTTCCTCCATGTTTTCCACAACATTTTCATCGGAGTCTGAGTGCTTGATAATAGCGATATATCCCTTTTTGATGTTGTTGTCAAATGTTTTTTTCACAGTCTCATCTGCTGTCAGAGTTGCGGTCTGCGCTGCGGGAACAACATACTTGAGAGGTACGTTTTTCTCGCTGATAGTGTACTCGATAGGCTTGTCGTTTACATCGTAAACAGGCAGCTCCTTGAACTCTGCGATACCCTTTTTATTGGTAACTGCGGTGTAGGTCTTGCCGTTGCCGGAAACCTCAAAAGTGCGGTCACCGATCTCTCCGTCCTCGGCCTGCTTGTTGATGAGAATAGTGCCTTTCTTGCTTTCGTTTTTGAAAGTCTTTTCTGTGGTAGCATCTGCAATCAGAGTTGTTTTCTGATCTGCGGGAACAACATATCTGATCGGAACTTCCTTCTCAGAAATGGTGTACTCAATAGCCTTATCATCGCTGTCATACACGGGCAGCTCTGAAAACTCAGCAATTCCGTTCTTATCGGTCTTGGCAGAATAGCTCTGACCGTTTCCGGTAACTGTGAATGTTCTGCCGCCGGTCACGCCGTCATCAGCCTGCTTGTTGATCTTGATGCCGCCCTTTTTCAGCTCGTTTTTGAATGTCTTTTCCACAGTCGCATCAACGGTCAGAGTGGTTTTCTGCGATGCCGGTGTCACATAGCGGAGAGGAACATTTTTCTCTGAAATGGTGTACACGATCGGCTTATCGTTCACATCGTAAACGGGCAGTTCCTTGAACTCTGCAATGCCGTCCTTATTGGTCTTGGCAGAATATGTCTTGCCGTTGCCGGTAACGCTGAAAGTCCTGCCGCCCTTTTCGCCGTCCTCGGCCTGCTTGTTGATCCTGATGCTGCCTGTCTTGGGCTGGTTATCGAACTTGACAACGCTTGACCTGTTGACAGTAACAGTCGTGGTCTGCTCTGCGGGAACGATATATCGAAGCGGAACATCGGTCTCTGATACAGTGTAAGTGATAGCCTTGCCGTCACTGTCATACGCCTTGATGTCATTCAACTCCGCATAACCGTTTGCATCGGTCACAACGTTATACGTCTTGCCGCCGCCTGTGATCTTAAACTTCACACCCTCGATCACATCGTCCTCGGCCTCCTTGAAGATCTGGATAGAGGTGCTTGCCAGCTTGTTTACGAATGTTTTTGTAACTGTCGCATCGACCGTTAGCGTTGTTTTCTGATCTGCGGGCGCTGCATACTTGATAGGCACATCCTTCTCGCTGATTTTATACGTTATCTTGTTATTGTTGCTGTCATAAACAGGCAGGTTCTTGAACTCCGCAACACCTGTATTTGAGGTGAGCTGTGTCCATGTTTTGCCGTTGCCGGTAACAGTAAACTTGCGGTCAGCGATCTCGCCGTCCTCAGCCTGCTTATTCACCTTGATATGACCTACCTTGAGCTTGTTTTCAAAGGTCTTGGTAACTGTCAGATCGGCTGTCAGCGTTGCAGTCTGATCTGCCGGTGCCGCATAACGGACAGGAACGTCCTTTTCGCTGATAGTGTAGGTTATCTTATTGTCATTGCTGTCATACACCGGGATATCCTTGACCTCGGCAATGCCGTTTTCATTGGTCTGAACGGTATATGTCTTTCCGTTTCCTGTGATGACAAAGGTCCTTGCTCCGACCTTTCCGTCCTCTGCTTGCTTGTTTATAAGGATATTGCCGACCTTCAGTTTGTTCTTGAAGGTCTTGCTGACGGTCGCATCAACTGTCAGAGTAGCGGTCTGATTTGCAGGAACAACATACCTTACAGGCACCGCATTTTCCATAATCGTATAAACGATCTTTTTGTTATTCTTGTCATAGACCGGCAGATCTTTGAACTCCGCAATTCCGTTGTTATCGGTGGTCTTGTTATACACCTTTCCGTTGCCGGCAACAGTAAATATCCTGCCGCCGTTCTTGCCGTCATCCGACTGCTTGTTGACCTTGATATTTCCGGTCTTGCTGTTGTTCTCAAACTTGGTCGATACCGTAAAGTCCTTGTCGCCGGAGGTCAGATAGACATTCTGTGCCTTCGGAGTCTCGTATCTCGTATCAACGTTTATCTCGGAGACTGTGTACTTTATGGCTTTGCCGGTGGAGCTGTCATATACATTAAGGTCTGTGAACTCAGCTATTCCTTTAGAATCTGTTTTAATGGTATCGCTCTTACTCTTACCCTTTTCAGTATACGATATTTTAAACTCATGATCCTTCAGCACACCGTCATCGGCTTGCTTGTTGATCTTGATTGAGCCAGTCAGCTCGGTCTCAATGGAAGTTGTGTTGCCGCCAGTTGTGGTGTAAACTTTCGTATCCAGTTCATACCCCTTCGGAGCTTTAGTCTCCTTGATATAGTAGGTCCCTTCGTCAAGAGTGGCTGAACCCTTACCGTTAGAGCCAATGGTTATCGTGGCTACTTTCTTGGTGCAGGCTTTATCGGTATATACACCGTACTGTGCCGATGAACCGTCTACCTTCGAGGTCCCAACGAGATTTCCTGCCTTGTCCTTTTTCGTGATGGTAAATGTCACTTCACGGTTGGTTACCCTGAAAGCATACATCTTGAGAGCCGTAGCTTTTTTGCCGTCAGTCTTGTTGTTGATGACGACACCTTCGCTGCCATTTGACTCGATTCTCCAGTGCTTACCGCCGTCACCCTTTCCGTCACCTACAGTTGCTGTGGTGATCTTGGAAGAAGGTACACCGATGCTCTTGAGGTAGCTTACCACCTCTGAACGTGAATTGAACTCGCCCATATATATCCAGGCATGATCTTCGCCGTAAGGATTCTGAGCAACTACCACAGATCCCGGAGTGATCGTTGATCTGTCTGCTTTCTCCCAATACTCGTAGGTCTTGGAAGCGGTGGTATCTGCTGGAGTGGGGAGGTTCGATTTCTCAATCTCGATATTCTCCGTAATGCCGCCGTAGGTTATCTTCTTTGTTCCTGTCGAGCCCAGCCAGCCGAAAGTATCGGCGGGGACGGGATTATTCTGCCCGAAGCCAGATGTCTTGTATCCAAGATTGGTCAGCGTCCACCAGACAAGGCCGGAGCAGTCGATACCCTGAGCTCTTGTCTGAGCTTCCGTTTTTAAC
>ODAJ012176631.1_pt1 | contig 55234 bp, 50 predicted proteins | sample 1539241 | NCBI WGS metagenome assembly ODAJ01 (sample SAMN02144231, study PRJEB22623) | gut metagenome | biome: sheep rumen | host: Ovis aries | place: New Zealand | reverse complement strand
TCTAATCATCATAACTGCAAATCAAGGCATTATCGATTCTTCGCTGCGCTCAGCTTCCGTATTCGCAGACATAGCCGATGGTGCCGCTGTACATACCCGGATAGTCGGATACCGGATCGTCGCGGCTGTCGTTATAGCTCCAGACGCCGTCGCGGTACCATGCCATGATATAGTCCTCGGAGACGCTGTCATACACGTCGAAATACGAGGGCTCGCCCTGCGCCCAGAGGAAATACGGCGTCTCGCTCTCGCGCTCCCAGACAAGCTGGTTGTTGATGCGGCGGCAGCCGAGCCACAGGCGGGTGATGCCGGCCTGCGCAGCGAGATCGGTCACGGTGCGGAATTCCTCCTCACTGTCGATCACCGCGAGATGGCCTCCGCGTGCCAGGCACTGCCTCTGTGCTTCGGTCCAGCTCACGTCGGTGAGGAAAGCCTCGTAATACGGCTCGATCGGCACGTTGCCGGAGACCGCGACATCCGGGGTCTCCGCGGGCAATTCCGCGGGCGCCTCCGTCTGCTCAGGCGTAACGACGACCTGCGAGGGCGCCGGGGCCGGTCTGGGCGAACGGTGGTTGAGCAGATAGTTGGCGAGCCCCGCCCCTACGATCAGGATCAGGCTCAGGCCGAGCACCACGACGAGCGGCAGCAGCCTGCGCTCGGCATTCTCCTCGGCGATCTGTTTCTCGCGCTGCACCTCGTGCTCCTGGCGGACGGTGCGCGGACGCGGCTTGACCACAATGGGCGCGAGCTCCGGGTTTTTCTCCTCCGTGAGGATGGGGATGGATTGCCCGTTCGGATCGCGCTTTTCGCGCGGCTTATAGACGCGCACATCCTCGTCCGATGCCAGCGGCAGTTTGGCGAGCGTCCCCTCTTCCCCGTCGTCCACCGGGTATTCCGGCTCTTTGGCCAGAGGGGTATTGAATTCCTCGAGCAGAAGCTGCATCTCGGCGTCCGGCTCGATCGGCTTGCGCTTCGGGCGCGGCTCGGGAGCGGGCTCCTGCATGAGCTTCTCCAGGTCGAGCACGGTGCCCGCTTCCTCGGGCTCCGGCTCGGTACGGGAGGCGCCGGTGCCGCCGAGGATGGAGAGCATCATCTTCTCCATCTCGCTCAGCTCGCTGGCCTCCTTCTGGAAGAGGCTCTTGGAGCCGGGCGCACCGGTGAGATACTTATTATCCAGGCTCGCCTCAAGCATGATGCGCAGATCGTCCACATTCTCATAGCGGTTGGCGGCCTTGAAAGCCGTCGCCCGCTCGATCACCGCGCCGAGGAAGGGGCCTGCGGCCTCTGGCGCGGAGAAATGCTTGCCGCTCATGCGGCTGAGCTGTCCGCTGTCAAGCGCGGTGGCGAAGGGCAGCTTGCCTCCGTTTGTGGCGTAGAAGAGCAGCAGGCCGAGAGAATACACGTCGGAGGCGGGGCAGCTCTCGCCGTGCCAATACAGCTCCGGCGCGATGAACTCCAGCTCCTGGCGCTTCCACTTCTCCATTTTTGCCGGGCCGATGGCGACGGAGCCGTCCTCGGCGATGCTGATATTCTCCGGAAAGATGCCGCCGCGGTATTTGAGCGGGCCGGCTTCGGCGGTGATGCGCAGGCAGATGCGGACCGCCAGAGCGCACAGCTCCTGCCGGTCCATATCCAATATCCTGTCACCCAGCGCACGGGCGGGATCAAATTCCGTTTTGCTCATTCTCTACGCACTCCTGAGAGGGATCGACCGAAAAAGGCCGAAAATTATGGTATCACAGGCGCGGCTTTTCGTCAATGTTCTTATTTTTCCATCTTCTCCGCCAGCTTTGTGACCTGGTCGGCAAAGGAAGCCAGCTCCTTGTTGGCGTGACCCTCGAGCTTCTTCGCGGCGCGCAGCAGCCGCTCGCAGGCGGTTATGAGCCGCGAGAAGACGGCGTTTGCCTTGCTCGCGCCGGACTTCTTCTCGATTGGCCGAGGCTCCGGCACGCGTGTGAAGGATCCGCTGAGCAGGTCGAAGGTCGTTCCGCTGTAGGGCGCCATGGCTCTGTAGCCCATGCCCTCGAGCGTGGCGGCAAAGGCGTCGGCGCTGTCGGGATCACCGTGGTTGACGAAGACGAGCTTCGGCTTTTCTTTGAAGCCGCCAAGCCAGCGCAGCAGACCGCTGCGGTCGGCATGACCGCTCACGCCGGGCAGCACGCTGATCTCCGCTCTGACCTGGATCTTCTCGTCGAAGAGCTTGACAGAGCTTGCCCCGTCGATCAGGATGCGGCCGAGTGTACCCTCCGACTGATAGCCCACAAAGAGGATCAGCGACTCGGGGCGCCAGAGGTTGTGCTTGAGGTGGTGGCGCACACGGCCGGCGTCGCACATGCCGGAGGCGGAGATGATGACCTTGGGCGTGTCGTCCGTATTGATGGCCTTGGACTCCTCGCTGCTCACAGCGAGCTTGAGGCCGGGGAAAACGATGGGATTGACGCCGGAGCGGATCAGCTCCTGCATATCCCGGTCGAGATAATCGGTGTCGCATTGGAGGAAGACGCTCGTAGCTTCGATGGCGAGCGGGCTGTCCATGTATACCGGGAAATCCCCATGCCCCTTGACGAGGCCGCGCTCTTGGATCTCCCGCAGGAAATAGAGCATCTCCTGGCTGCGGCCGACGGCGAAGCTCGGGATCACGACATTGCCGCCCCGGTCGAGGGTGCGCTGGATGCGGGAAGCGAGCTCCGCGACGTAATCCACGCGCTCGCCGCTGTGCTCGCGGTCACCGTAGGTGGATTCGATGACAAGGTATTCCGTGTCCTTGACAAACTGTGGATCTCGCAGGATGGGCTGGTTGAGGTTGCCGACGTCGCCCGAGAAGGTAATCTTTCGCGTCTCGCCGTTTTCCGTCATCCAGATCTCGATAGCTGCGGAGCCGAGCAGATGGCCCACGTCCGTCAGGCGGACGGTGAAGGCCTCGTTGAGCTGGACGATCTGGCCGTAGTCCACCGGGCGCAGCAGCGAGAGCGCGCCTTCGGCGTCGTCAAGGTCGTAGAGCGGCTCGATCTCCACATCGCCGCTGCGCTTTCCCTTGCGGTTCTGCCACTCCGCCTCGGTGACTTGGATATTGGCAGAGTCGCGCAGCATGATGGACACGAGCGAGGCGGTCGCCGCGCTGGTATAGACAGGGCCGCGAAAGCCCTGCTTGTAAAGCAGCGGCAGCAGCCCGGAATGGTCGATATGAGCGTGCGTCAGCAGCACGAAGTCGAGCTCGGCCGCGGCGACGGGCAGACCCTCGTTTTCAAAGAGATCCCTCCCCTGCTGCATGCCGTAGTCGACGAGGCCCTGCTTGTCCCCGGCGCGCAGGTAGCTGCAGCTGCCGGTGACCTCATGGGTAGCGCCGAGAAATGTTACGATCATAGTTTCTCCTTCTTGCCGGGCGGGCGACCTGCCCTCCCCGGTTCCGGCGGAACCCCTCGCGGGGCTCCGCCGGATGACCTTTTCTCAGAATTTGCCGCCGTGGCCGGTGCCTCCGCTGAAGCCGACGCCGCCGCCCGAACTGCCGGAACCGCGTCCGCTGTCCTGCGGGATGTGCACGCGCGTCTCGGTGCGGTTGATAAAGCGGTCGTCGCGCACGCGGAGCCTCGCCCCGCCGGGGACGACGTATTCCTCCGCGGTACTGCGCTCCTTGGCAGTCTTCATGCTGCCCTTTACGCCGAAGGCCGCGCCGAGGCCCGCGAGCACGGGGCCGATGACGGTTGCGAGCGCGGCGACGATGGGACTGACGTATTTCTTGCCGCCGGAATCCACATAGTACTGCGCCTCCGGGTCTGCATAGGAGCCCTTGGACGCGTCGAGCAGCAGCCGCTCACACTCGTCGAGATAATCGGCGAAGCCGCCGTACCAGTCGTTGCTGCGGAAGTTGTCAAGGAAGGCTTCGTCCAGCAGGTAGCCAGCCTTGCCGTAAAAGACGGTGTTGGCGTAGCTGCCATAGGAGTAGACGTAGTAATCCCGATCGTCCATGCTCAACAGGAGCAGCACACCGTCGCGCCCGGCGCCGTAACCCAGGTCGTAGTAGCTGTAAATGCCGGAGGCGCAGCCTGCCACCGTGTTGCTGTAGGTCTGGAAATCCTGCACGGTCACGACATAGATGCTGCAGGGATATTGCGAGGCGATCTGCGCGGCGCGCGTTTCAAGCGCCTCGCGCTCGGAGCTGCTGAGAATGCCGGCATGATCGGTGATATACGCAAGCTGCGCCGTCTCCTGCGCCGCCTCGGCGCAGGCGAATACGGAACAGCTCAGCAGCAGCGCCGCAAGCAGAAAAAGCGCGAAAAACTGTTTTTTCATCGTCTTTCCCTCCTCACAGCAGATACAACAGCGCTGCGGCAAGCGCCGCGAGCGGCGCGGCCACCGCGGCAAAGAGTCCCCAGAAGCGCCCCTTTGAGACCGGCAGATCGCCCACCAGGCGGCCCGTCTGTCCGTTCATCGTGAAGAGGAAGTTCTGGTCGTTCCACTGCGTGGAGAGCATCCAGACCGGAAGCATCGCATAGTGGATCTGCCCGCGGCGGATGCGGATGCTCTTCCCCGTCGGCACGGCGCTGGCGTAGCCGGTCACCGTTCCGGCGATGATGCTTTCAGCGGTGTTGGCGGCGCGTACGTCAGCGCGCTTGACGCAGTCCTTCGGCTCCAGATCGTAACGGTCGGCATAGAAGCCGGGCATGTAGGCAGTCGAAAAGGGCTTGAGCTCGCCGTAGTCAAAAGGCTCGAGCGAGTCCATATGCGCGTCGGGCGCCTTGCGCGAGGCGTCCACGGGGATCTTCTCATACTCCACCGTTCCGGCGCGATGCACCGCGAAGTGATCCGTGACAGTGACTTGATATTCTCCCTGGCGGAAAACGTTTGTGCGGGTGGCGTTGAAGCGCATGTCGACCTCAGCCGTCCCGTCAATGAGCCAGAAGGGCACGTAGACGCCCTTGATCTCCTGGATATGGTTCTCTCGGGTAAAGGCCTTCGGCAGCAGGATTTTGCCGCGGTAGTACTTTTTCAGCTCCGCGACGGCTGCCTCCTTGTCAAGTTTGAAGGGCAGGATATAATCCGGGCGGAGCATATCGTGCACCTGCGAGGGCACGATGCTGGGGTTGCCGCAGTAGGGGCAGCTGGTGGCGACGGTGTGCTCGTCGCAGATGAGCTGCGCACCGCAGGAGGGGCAGTTATAGGCGCGCAGACCGTCGCCCGCCGCGTCCCAGGCCTCGCCGAAGCTCCAATCGCCCTCGGCGGTCTGGACAGTCTCGATCTCCTGCTGTGCGGCGGCTCCCGCCTGGGCCGCCTGTTCTTCCTTGTCCTTGTATAAGGCCTCGATCTCCTGCACGGAAAAGCTGCTGCCGCAGTAGTCACAAAGCAGCTTGCCGCTCGCGCCGTCATAGTGCAGCGGACCGGTACAGGAGGGGCATTGATAGTTGGTGATCTGCGAGGGCATGGCATTCTCCTTTCGTGGGATGGAAAAGAGTCCGTTCGCTGCTCAGTCCATTGAGTCCGGCAGCGTCTCCCCCGCCTCGATCAGCGGGAGATACCAGTCGTCATAGTGATAGGGCTTCGCCTCGGCGTCGTCCCAGCGCGCGCCGAAGGGGCGCAGCGTAATCTCGTAGTGAAAACGCTCTCCGCCGGCGTCATGCTCGCCGCTCAGCACGAGCGCAGGCGCGGCCGGGTCAAGGCTCCAGAGCCCCTCCGGGATCTCCATGAGCCAGAAATAGCCGCGCTCGGAGGAAAAGAGGCCGTCTGCGCGGCGGAAAAGCACGCGGCCGATGGGCTCGACGCGGCTGGAATCTTCGTCCCAGAGTGTAAGCACGAGGCCGCCGTCCTCGCCCGGTTCAAGCACGGCGCAGCAGTCATACCAGGTGTTCGGCAGCTTTCCCTCGCTGCCGGAGATCGCCCAGCGGCCATAGTATCCGACGCTGAGGACTTCCTCGGCCGGCGCGGGCGCAGCCGCCTCGCTGGAGAAGCAGAGCACGCCGCCGCTTTCGCCCGGCAGCACGAGGCGGATCTCGCCGCCGCGCAGCGTTCCGTCCCAGACCGTGCCGCCGATCTCGATCCGCAGCGCGTCCCCGGACAGGAGCCAGCTCATCGGAGCGCTCTCCTCCCCTTCGTTCACAAGGCCCTTGCCATCGGCATAGAGCTCGAGGCTCAGGCCCTCAGGCGCGGGAACGGAGGCGGGCCAGGTGTGACCCGCCGCCTCCATTCCGGTACAGGTATAGAGTCCCGCCGCCGGAGACGCATAGCCGCAGCCTGCAAGCAGGAGCAGCAGCGCTGCCAGGACGGAAATCAGTTTTGCTTTCACTTTACGATATCGCCGTCGTCAAAGGGATCGCCGCACTCGGGGCAGAACTTGGGCGGCTTGGTCGGATCGGCGGGCTCCCAGCCGCACTTGTCGCAGCGGTACTGCGGAATGCCGGCCGGCTTCTTCGCGCCGCACTCGACGCAGAACTTGCCCTTGTTGGCGGTGCCGCAGCTGGGGCAGATCCAGGAATTGACCGGGGCGGGCCGCTTCGTGCCGCAGTCAGGGCAGAAGTTGCCGCTGGCCTGCGCACCGCAGCTCGGACAAACCCAGGTGTTGGCCGCGGGAGCGGCGGCGGGGGCAGACTGCTGCGGCTGGCTGAACTGCTGCTGTGCGTTCGTGCCCATCATGTTGGCCATACCCATGCCCATGAAGGCCATCGCGGGGCCGGCGGCGGTATTGGACGCGGCGGATTCCATCGCGGCGGCGGTGGAGGCGGCAACATAGGCTTCGCGCATGTTCGGGTCGCGCAGCGCGGCCTTGCGCTGCAGATCCTTGATCATGGCCTCGTCTTCTTCGCTGGCCTTGACGCTGGAGACGCCGATGGAGACGATCTCTATGCCGCGCAGGTCGCGCCATTTGGCGGAGAGCTCCTCGTTGAGCGCCTTGGCAAACTCGGTGGTGTGGCCGGGCAGGGCGGAATAGCGGATGCCAAGCTCGGAGATGCGGGCGAAGGCGGGCTGCAGCGCGGTGAGCAGTTCGGTCTTCATCTGCCCCTCGAGCTGCTCGCGGGTGTAAGCCTCGGAGACGTTGCCGCAGACATTGGTGTAGAACAGCAGCGGGTTGGAGATCCGGTAGCTGTACTCGCCGAAGCAGCGAACGGAAATGTCGATATCGAGGCCGATGTTGCGGTCGATCACGCGGAAGGGCACCGGGGAGGGCGTGCCGTACTTGTTGCCGGTCAGCTCCTTGGTGTTGAAGTAATACACGCGCTGGTCGGTGGGCGCAACGCCGCCGAAGCCGAAGCGTTTGCCGATATTCTTGAAGACCTCCATAACGTTGTCGGCAAGGTTGCCGACGAAGAGGGAGGGCTCGGTCTTGGAGTCGTAGGTGTACTCGCCCGGCTCGGAGCAGACGTCGACGATCTTGCCCTGCTCGACGATCATCATGCACTGTCCGTCCGCGACGGCGATCACAGAGCCGTCGGAAATGATATTGTCGCTCCCCTTGAAGTTGGAGGAACGCAGGGACGTTTTCTTCTTTCCCTTGACCGCGAGGATGTTACTGCTCAGCGCTTCGCAGTAGAAATACTCCTTCCACTGATCGGCCAGAACGCCGGAGGCGGCGCCGAGCGCAGCATGAATCAGACCCATAGTTTATTCTCCTTTCAGACGTTTTTAAGAAGCTTGGGGGTATACTCTCCTACCGCATACTATACTGTAAGCAGGGACAAAAATCAATGAAATTCTTGTAAAATACGCCGCGGCGCAGCGGTGGGTCGGCGCGTCGAAACGAGGAGGAAAAAAGATACCGCCGGGGGATTGAAATTTCACATCCGGCGTGCTATACTGACAACACTTCCAACAGCCGCGGATGTAGTTCATCGGTAGAACGCCGGCTTCCCAAGCCGATAAGGTGGGTTCGATTCCCATCATCCGCTCCACAAACTGCAGCCCGGAACGCATCGTTCCGGGCTGCAGTCTTTTTTTATCATACTTTCGCCGCGATCCGGCGCAGTATCAGGTCTGCGTCACCGTGAGCGGGGCGGCGTCCAAAAGCTCCGGGAAGCTCAGGGTGACCTTGAAGAGGTCGCCGTCGACGGCGAGGGTCATTTCGCCGTTCTGGAGCTTGGTGAGGCTCATGGCGATGGACAGGCCGAGGCCGCTGCCCTCCGTGCTGCGGGAGGAATCCCCGCGCACAAAGCGCTCTGTCAGCTCCTCGACGCTGATGTTCAGCGCCTCGCGGGAGATGTTGCGGAAGGTGACGCTCGCTTTGCCGTCCCCGTGCGCGAGGCTGATGTACACGCGCGTGCCGGGAAGGGCGTATTTGACGACGTTGTTCATGAGATTGTCGAACACCCGCCAGAGCTGGCGGCCGTCCGCAAGGACATAGACCGGCTCGACAGGCTTCGTTACCACGGGCGTGAGCTCCGCGCTGTTGAGCTTCTCGGCGTACTCCCCTGCCGTCTGGTCGAGCAGGACGCCGAGCTCCAGCTTTTCGCGCGAGACGGGCAGCGCGCCGGTGGAGGCCTTGGAGGCCTCGATGAGATCCTCGGTCAGCTTCTTGAGCTTGGCCGCCTGACGGGCGAGCACCTCGAGATACTCCCGCTGCGTCTCGCTCTCGGGCTGCTCCTTCTGCAGGAGATCCACATAGTTGATGATGGAGGTCAAGGGCGTCTTGATGTCGTGGGAGACGTTGGTGATGAGCTCGGTGCGGAAGCGCTCGGACTTGAGGCGCTCCTCCACGGCGGCGTTCAGCCCGTCGCGGATGTGGTTGAGGTCGTTTGCGTGATCCTTGAAATCCAGAATCAGGTTTTTCTCCTCCACCTTGCCGCTCAGCTTGCCCGCGGCGATCTCCTTTGCCCCGAGGCGCAGGCGGCGGAAGGCCAGTACCGCATAGAGGGTGGCCGCCCCGGCGAGCAGCCAGAAAAGGAACCAGAAGAAGGTCGTGCGATTATGGGAGAAGACCGCGGCGTTGCGGAAGAACAGATCGACAAGCGCTGCCGCGCCGATCCCCAGGACCCATTTCCAGAGGAGGGGGAGGCGGCGGATCAGCGCAGTAAATCCGCGCCAGAGCCAGCGGACAATGCGAACCAGGAGGCAGCCGCTCCAGAGCGTGCCCAGCTTCACCCGAACGGCGAAGCTCATGCACCACAGCAAAAAGCTCAGTCCGATCAGCAGGAAGCAGGGAATCGCGGCCAGAAGCACCTCGGGCCATTCAAAATCAGCCATGACCGGAGTAAGAAACACGCCGATGGCTGCGATGACAAGGACTGTGAACACGTCAAAGGGGATCTTATCCACAAAGCTCGGCACGATCTTCTCGCTGCCCTTCCGGTGCCCGGCGGCGCGAAGGAGGAAGATGAAGATCAGCAGGCCCGCGAGGAAGCTCAGCCCGGCGACCCAGAGGATCGCATAACGCCAGCCGTACAGGAGGTCGGACAGCTCCCGGATCTGCCAGAGTCTGCCCTCATGGGTCATCTCGCGCGGCACATAGCCCTTGACGATCAGCGAGTGCTTTGCCACCCAGTCCTCGAGGGCTTCCGAACTGCTGAAGCTGTAGCGCTCCCCGGTGCTGTAATCGCGGACATGCCAGACAGGGCCGCTCTCCGCCGCAGGCTCGCCGCTCTGCTGCGGCTTGGGCTGCTGTGTGGGCTGCGGCGTGGGCGTGACGAAGGCCTCTTCTTCGGCATAGGGTACATCATAGCCGCCGTCCACCGTGTAATAGCTGGCTGTGTTGTCCTCCTCGTACTCCACGGAGTAATCCGGCTCGAGACGCAGGGCGCTCTGCCAGAGCGTATCCTCGCCCTCGTAATCGCTCCAGAGGACGTCTCCATCGGCGTTCTCCACGCTGATGCGCAGATTCGCTTCGCTGTTCGTGGAAGTGCCGCCGGAATCGCGATAGCTGAAGCCGAAGGAGCGAGTCAGGGACTCCGCCCGGCTCCCCACCATAAGCGTGCGGAAGCTGTCAAGGGAGTTTGAGTAGGCATTCCAGTTAAGGAGCATGACGCCCGCCGCGACACAGCCGACGAAGCTCAGCGCCAGCACGCACAGCAGGATCACGGCAATCAATTTGGCAGCAAAGCTGCCGTACAGGTTTTTCATTTCGTATTCCCCTTCCCGGAGGGATCCTCCGCCTTGTACCCCTGTCCCCAGACCGCCTTGATGCAGCGGGGCTCGGCGGGGTTATACTCCAGTTTTTCCCGAAGGTGACGGATATGTACCGCCACGGTGCTCTCGGCGCCGTAGGGCTCCTCGTTCCAGACGCGGCGATAGATGCTTCGCGGCGGGAAGACCTCGCCGGGGCTCTGCATGAGGAGCTTGAGGATCTCATACTCCCGCGGCGTGAGCGCGACGGGATCGCCGTCGAGCCGCACCTCCTTGGTGCGGTCGTCGAGGGTGATGCCGCCGAGCGTGAGGACGTCCTCGCGCACTTTGCCGCCGCCAAGCTGCATATAGCGCCTGAGCTGGCTGCGCACCCGCGCCAGCAGTTCCACAGGATTGAAGGGTTTGGTCACATAGTCGTCCGCGCCGACGTTGAGCCCCAGCACCTTGTCCGTGTCCTCGTCCTTGGCGGTCAGGAGGATCACGGGGACATTGGAGCACTCGCGGAGCTTCGCCATCGCGCTGATGCCGTCCATGACGGGCATCATGATGTCGAGCAGTACAAGATGGATATCCTCGCGTGCAAAGACCTCCAGTGCTTCAGCGCCGTTACAGGCCGGGAAGGTCCGGTAGCCCTCAGCCTCCAGATAGATTCTGAGTGCCGAGACGATGTCCTTCTGGTCGTCGCAGATGAGTATGTTGTACATTTCCGTCACCTCATGGCCGTATTGTAGCGCAGCGGGCTTTAAGATAAAAGCAGGGAAAGCTTTAAGCTTTGTTTAAGGTAAACGGGACCGTGCCGAAAGCATCGCTTTGACACAGTCCCGCTTTGCCTGCCGGGCAGTCCGAAAGGGCTGCCCGGCAGGCTTCAGCCTCTTTCGGCTTTATTCGTCCAGCTTCAGCACGGCGAGGAAGGCCTCGGTGGGGATGGAGACCGTACCCAGCTGGCGCATTTTCTTCTTGCCCTCTTTCTGCTTCTCGAGCAGCTTCTTCTTGCGCGTGATGTCGCCGCCGTAGCACTTGGCGAGAACGTCCTTGCGCATGGCCTTGACGGTCTCGCGCGCAATGATCTTGCCGCCGATCGCAGCCTGGACGGGCACCTCGAAGAGCTGGCGGGGAATGTTCTCCTTGAGCTTTTCGCAGAGCTTGCGGGCGCGGCCGTAGGCCTTCTCGCGGTGGGCAATGAAGCTGAGCGCGTCCACCTGGTCGCCGTTGAGGAGCATGTCCACCTTCACGAGATCGCTGAGCTTGTACTCGGAGAACTCGTAATCCAGCGAGGCATAGCCCTTGGTGCGCGCCTTGAGGGTGTCGAAGAAGTCGTAGATGATCTCGTTGAGCGGCATCTCGTACTTGAGTTCCACGAGGCGGGAATCCAGATACTGCATACCCTTGTACTCGCCGCGGCGATCCTGGCAGAGGGGCATGATGTTGCCCACATAGTCCTGCGGCGTGATGATGGAGACCTTCACGAAGGGCTCGTAGGCCTCCGCGATGGCGGCTACATCGGGATAATTGTGCGGATTGTCCACCATGACGGTGCTGCCGTCGGTCTTGATGATCTTATAGATGACGGAGGGCAGCGTGGTCACGAGCTCGAGATCGAACTCCCGCTCGAGGCGCTCCTGGATGATCTCCATATGCAGCATGCCCAGGAAGCCGCAGCGGAAGCCGAAGCCGAGGGCGATGGAGCTCTCCGGCTCAAAGCTCAGGGAAGCGTCGTTGAGCTTGAGCTTTTCCAGCGCGTCGCGCAGATCCGGGTACTTGGAGCCGTCCTCGGTGTAGATCCCGCAGAAGACCATCGGACGCGCGGGGCGGTAGCCGGGCAGGGGCTCGGCGGCCGGGCGCAGCGCAGCGGTGACGGTGTCGCCCACCTGCGTGTCGGAGACGTTCTTGATGCTCGCCGTGAAATAGCCGACGTCGCCCGCGGCAAGCTCGCCGCAGGGGTCGAGGCCGATGGGGCGCAGATGCCCCAGCTCCACGACCTTGTATTTCGCGCCGGTGGACATGAGCAGGACCTCGTCCTCGCGTCTCAGTCTCCCGTCGATCACGCGCATGAAGACGATTACGCCGCGGTAATTGTCATACTGGCTGTCGAAAATAAGGGCCTTGAAGGGCGCCTCGGGATCGCCGGCGGGTGCGGGGATCTTTGCCACGATGTCCTCAAGCACGGCGTCAATGTTAATGCCGGCCTTGGCGGAGATCTCCGGCGCGTCCTCGGCCGGAATACCGATGATCTCCTCGATCTCCTCCTTGACGCGCTGCGGGTCTGCCGCGGGCAGGTCGATCTTGTTGACAACGGGCAGGATCTCCAGATTGTTGTCAAGGGCGAGATAGGTGTTCGAGAGGGTCTGCGCTTCGACTCCCTGGCTCGCGTCCACAACGAGGATCGCGCCTTCGCAGGCGGCGAGAGAGCGGCTGACCTCATAGTTGAAGTCCACATGGCCCGGGGTATCAATGAGGTTGAGGGTATAGTCCTCCCCCGAGGGCGCGTGATAGGTCAGGCCGACGGCGCGCGCCTTGATGGTGATGCCGCGCTCCCGTTCGAGATCCATGTTGTCGAGGATCTGATCCTCCATGATGCGCTCCTCTACCGCGCCGCATTTCTCGATGAGGCGGTCGGAGAGCGTGGATTTGCCGTGGTCGATATGGGCAATGATGCAGAAATTGCGGATATTCTGCTGATCGATCATTCAGCCTTCACCTCCAGACTGTCCAGCGCGGCCTCCGCCCGATCCAGCGCGCCGCGCACTTCCCGCAGGAAGGCGCGCGACTGGCTGAGGCTCAGGTCGCCGGGATGATTGGAGCGGCAGAGCATATAGTCCGCCGTCACGTTGTAATAATCACAGGCGCGGCACACAAAGTCCAGCCCCGGCTCGCGCGAGCCGGTCTCATAGTGGCTCAAAAGTGCCTGACTGATACCGAGATCCGCAGCCGCCTGCCGCTGGCTGAGCCGACGCAGCTTGCGCAGGGCCGAGAGGGTCTCGTGAAAGCTTCTTTCCATACTTGTTCACTCATTTCCTTGAGATCGTATAACGCTCTGTATTATAACTGGGAGTATTCACGATGTCAAGGAGATCCCCTTTCTGCGTCTCCAAAGCGCAGGAGAAAAGAAAGTGTTGAATTATCGGGTAGCATTTGGTATGATATATTAATAAAAAAAGAGAATTACAGGGTAAGATCATATGGTTAAGGAATGGAAGATCCCCTTTGCGAAAACGGAGATCCCTGCCGCTCTCGCCGGAGCGGGATACGGGCCGCTGCTCAGCTCGATCCTTGCGCTGCGCGGGGTGAAGACTGCCGAGGAGGCGCACGCACTGTTTACAGAGGACCCCGCAGCGCTGCACGATCCCCTTGAGATGCAGGGCATGGCGAAGGCTGTCGCGCGTATCCGCGAGGCGATCCGCAGGAGGGAGAAGCTCGCGATCTACGGCGACTACGATGTGGACGGCATCACCTCCACCTGCCTGCTGACGGACTATCTGCGCTGGCGCGGCCTGTGCTGCATCCCCTATATCCCCGACCGCAGCGAGGAGGGCTACGGCCTCAACTGCGGCGCGATGGAGACGCTCAAGGCACAGGGCGTGCAGCTTGTCATTACCGTGGACTGCGGGATCACCGCCGTCTCCGAGGCGAGCTACGCGCGCGAGCTCGGGATGGAGGTCATCATCACCGATCACCACGAGTGCAAGGAAGGCGCACTGCCCGAGGCCGTCGCGGTGATCGACTGCAAGCAGCCAGGCAACCGCTACCCGAACGATGAGCTTGCGGGGGTCGGCGTGGCGCTCAAGCTCGCCTGCGCCGTGGAGGGCGACGCCGCCGTTATCCTCGAGCGCTATGCGGATCTCGCCGCCGTCGGCACGGTGGCGGACGTGATGCCGCTGACGGACGAAAACCGCCTGCTCGTGCGCCGCGGCCTCAAAAAGCTCAATACGAACCCGCGCCCGGGCTTCGCCGCGATGCTGCAGCGCATCGGCGTGGAGCCGGGCAAGGTCAACGTCGGGACGATCGGCTTCGGCATCGCGCCGCGGCTCAACGCCTCCGGGCGTCTCAGTCAGGCCACTCAGGCGGCGGAGCTGCTCATGTGCCGCTCGGTCGCCGAGGCGGCTCCGCTGGCGGACGCGCTCTACGAGCTCAATGCCGAGCGGCAGAAGATCGAAAACGAGATCATGGCCGACGCGCAGCTGCGTCTGGGCGAGCAGCCCCCGGAGGAGCCGATCGTCCTTGCGGACGAGAACTGGCACCAGGGCGTAATCGGCATTGCCGCCTCGCGTCTGAGTGAGAAATACTGCCTGCCCACGGTCATGATCTACCTCAACGGCGACAAGGGCAAGGGCTCCTGCCGCAGCTACGACGGCTTCAACCTCTTTGAAGCCCTCTCCGCCTGCTCGGAGCATCTGCTTGGCTTCGGCGGGCACGCGCTCGCCGCCGGCCTCACCATCCGCCGCGACAAGATAGAAGATTTTCGCCGCGCGCTTGCGGCGTATTTCCGAAAGAACCGGCCAGAGCCGCAGCCGGAAGTGAGCTGCGAGCTGCTGATCCGCGACCCGGAGCTGCTAAGTGTGGAGAACGTACGGGAGCTGGAGCTGCTCGAACCATACGGCTCCGGCAATCCGCGGCCCATTCTCTGCCTGAGCGACGTGGAGCTCGAGCAGGCGGTGGACGTCGGCAACGGCAAACATCTCAAGCTGCGCGTGCGCTGCGGCGGCAAGCTCATCGACGGCATATTTTTCGGCCACACGGTAAACGAGCTCGGCCTCGCCGGGGCGCGCAGGGTCGATGTGGCCTTCACGCCGCAGATCAACGAATTCCGCGGCCGCGTTTCGGTGCAGATGATGGTCTGCGCCGTGCGGGTGCACAGCGGGCGGGAGCTCGCCTCGCAGCTGCTCACGGCAGACCGCGCTGCACTGGGCGTAGCCGGAGCCTACCGGCCTCAGCGGGCGGATTTCGCACGTCTATGGCGCAGCGAGGGCAGTCTCTGCCTCGGCAGCGATTCTTCCGCGATCCTCGACGCCTGCCCGCCCGGCATGTCTGAGGAGTGTTACGCGATCTGCCTGGCCGCGATGCTCGAGAGCGGGCTGCTCGAGAGCAGCGACGGTTCTCTGTGCGGCGCGCACCGCGCGCAGGTGGAGGGCAAGGTGGATCTGCCCGGCACGACCGTCATGCGCGCGCTGGAGCCGAAGCCGTAAACAGCTCTGCCTGCGAGCTTTTCCGGGGCTCCGTCCCCTATCATATATGCCGATCCCGCCGTCCGGCGGGAGCCAGGAGAAGACAATGAACGAAGAAAGCCCGAAAACCGAACACAAACTGCTCGACCCCGACGAGATGTTTGCGGCGCTGGTTGCCAAGATCACCGGCAGCGGGCACCAGATGGATCTGGAGCGCATTCGCGCAGCCTACGAGATGGCCAAGTCCGCTCACGAGGGGCAGAAGCGGCGCGACGGCTCCCCCTATGTGACCCACTGTGTCGCCGCGGCCGATATTTCGGTGGACATGGGTCTGGACGAGGACTCCATCGTGGCGGCGCTGCTGCACGACGTGATCGAGGACACTGCCCTCACGCATGACGATATCGCCAGGAAATTCGGCTCCGCCGTCGCGGACATCGTGGAGGGCGTCACCAAGCTGACGCGCGTGCAGTACACCAGCAAGGAAGACGAGCAGATGGAGAACCTGCGCAAGATGCTCATGGCCATGGCCAAGGACATCCGCGTCATCCTCATCAAGATCGCCGACCGCACGCACAACATGCGCACGATGGACTATCAGTCGCCCGAGAAGCAGCGCACCAAGTCGCTCGAGACGATGGAGATCTACGCGCCCATCGCGCACCGCCTCGGCATGCAGCGCGCCAAATGGGAGCTCGAGGATCTCTCGCTGCAGTACCTCGATCCGCAGGGCTACCGGGAGATCACCCAGTATCTCAACGACCGCATGCCCACCCTTGAGGCCTTCATGAGCTCCGTTGAGGAGAAGATCCAGACCCGCCTCGCAGCGGAGAAGATCGACGCCTCCATCTTCTGCCGCATCAAGCACGTCTACAGCATATACCGCAAAATGTACGCCCAGAAGCTCGACATGGAGGGCATCTTCGATCTCTGCGCCTTCCGCGTGATCGTCGACACCATTCCCGACTGTTACAATGTCCTGGGCGTAATACACGACATGTTCAAGCCCGTCCCCGGGCGCTTCAAGGATTATATCTCCACGCCCAAGCCCAACATGTACCAGAGCCTGCACACCACCGTCATCGGCACGGAGGGCATCCCCTTCGAGGTGCAGATCCGCACCTGGGACATGCACCACACCGCCGAATACGGCATCGCGGCGCACTGGAAATACAAGATGGGCGGCGGCAGCGGCGTCGTGCGCGAGGGCGACGAGGAGAAATTTGCCTGGGTTCGCCGCCTGCTGGAGAGCCAGCAGGAGTCCGACGCGCAGGACTTTTTCCACGACCTGAAGATCGACATGTTTGCCGACGAGGTCTTCGTCTTCTCCCCCAAGGGCGACGTCATCAACCTCCCCGTGGGCGCGACGCCCATTGACTTTGCCTACAGCATCCACTCCGACGTCGGCAATCATATGGTCGGCGCGAAGGTCAACGGCCGCATCGTCACCTTTGACTATGTGCTGCAGAACGGCGACATTGTGGAGATCCGCACCTCCAAATCCGCGCCCGGCCCCAGCCGCGACTGGCTGACCATCGTCAAGAGCGGCTCCGCCCGTACCAAGATCAAGCAGTGGTACAAGAAGGAGCGGCGGGAAGAGAATATCGTGCGCGGGCGCGAGATGGTCGAGGAGGAGCTGCGCCACAACGGACTCTCCCTTGAGGAGGTGTCCGAGGAGGTCGTGATGGGCGATACGCTCAAGCGCCTGTCCTACGCCACGGAGGACGACATGTTCGCCGCCGTGGGCTACGGCGGCGTCACCGCGGTTCGCGTGGCCAACCGTCTGCGCGACCAGCTCAAGAGCGTCAATGCCGAGAAGAAATCCGTGCTCGACAAGGTCAACGCCGCTGCCGAGCGGCGTGACGAGCGCGCGAAAAAAGAGGTCAAGGCCATCCACGGCATCCTGGTCCAGGGACTGGACAACTGCCTCGTCAAGTTTTCCCGCTGCTGCACGCCTGTGCCGGGAGACAACATCATCGGTTTCATCACGCGCGGCCAGGGCGTCTCCATCCACCGCAAGGACTGCCGGAACTACGCTCAGCGCAGCCACGAGCCTGAGAACGAGGGGCGCTGGATCCACGTCGCCTGGGCGCGGGAGATCCTGGATACCTATGTCACCACCATCTCCATCTACTCGAAGGACCGCTCCGGCCTCGTCATGGACATTGCCGGGGTGCTCAATTCCCTCAACGCCAAGGTGCGCACCCTCTCGGCGCGCGAGATCGGCGGCATGGCCATGACCGTCGTGGGGCTCGAGGTCAAGAATCTTGAGGAGCTGCGCGGCATCATGAACCGCCTCTCCGCGATCCGCGGGGTAGCGGAGGTCAAGCGAAACGGAGGGTCGAAGGAATGAGAGCGGTCGTCACACGTGTCAAATCCGCCTCGGTCGAGATTGAGGGCAGGATCAATGGCCGGATCGGCAGCGGCTTTCTCGTGCTGCTCGGCGTCCATGAGGACGACGGTGAGGCCGAGGCCAGGAAGATTGCCGACAAGATCTGCGGCCTGCGCATCTTCGAGGACGAGGCGGGCAAAATGAACGTCAACCCGAAGGACGCCGGCGCGGAGCTTCTGATCGTGAGCCAGTTCACTCTTTTTGCCGACTGTCACTCCCGCCGCCCCGGCTTCTCTCATGCGGCGCGGCCCGAGAAGGCCGTCCCGCTCTATGAGCTGGTGCTGGCGGAATGCCGCGCGCGCGGCTTTCATGTGGAGACCGGCATATTCGCTGCGGAAATGCTCGTCAGTTCCGTGAACGACGGGCCTGTCACCATCATCCTGGATACGAAGGAGCTGTAACATGCTGATCAAAACCCTTCCGGTCGGGCAGCTGGAGACCAACTGCTACATTGTGACCGACGAGAACACGCTCTCCTGCGTTGTGATCGACCCGGGCGACGAGTCGAACACCATTCTGGACTATATCGAAGACAACCGCCTGCACTGCAAGGCCATCCTGCTCACGCACGGGCATTACGACCACGTGGGCGCGGTGGACGCCGTGGCGGAGGAGACCGGCGCGCCGGTCTATATGAGCAGGCTCGACGACTACCGCACGCGCTGCGAACCCCATTTTCCCTACACGCTGCCTGAGAACGGACGCGAGCTGCTCGACGGTGGGAGCATCGACGCAGACGGTCTGCACTTTGACGTGATCGCCACGCCCGGCCACACGCCCGGCGGGATGAGCTTCCGCTGCGAGGACGCGCTCTTCACCGGCGACACGCTCTTCAAGGGCAGCTGCGGCCGCGTCGATCTGCCCGGCGGCGATATGGAGGAGATGCTCCGCTCGCTGCGCAGGCTCTGCTCCCTCGAGGGCGACTATGAAGTTTATCCCGGCCACATGGACCCCTCCACACTCGAGCGTGAGCGGATGTTCAATTACTATTGCCGCGAGGCTATGAAGCGCTGAACCCTCTCCCCTTCGCGGGGAATGCAAATCAGAATACTCAAATTCTATATAAAGGTCGTATGTCATCATGAACCAACCTGCTCTCGTGATTCTGGCCGCCGGCATGGGCAGCCGTTTTGGCGGACTCAAGCAGATCACCGCCGTGGACGATTTCGGCCACGCTATCATTGACTTCTCTCTCTTTGACGCCTACCGCGCGGGCTTCCGCAAGGTCGTCTTCGTCATCAAGCATGAGATCGAAGCGGATTTCAAGGCCTTCATCGGCCGCCGCATGGAGAAATACTTCGACGTGCGCTATGTCTTCCAGCAGACCGACATGCTCCCGGAGGGCTATTCTCTGCCGGAATGCCGCGTCAAGCCCTGGGGCACTGCCCACGCCGTGCTCTGCGCGAAGCATGAGATCAACGAACCCTTCGTCGTCATCAACGCCGATGATTTTTACGGCCGCGGCGCTTATGAGACCATCTACAGTTACCTTGCCGCAGAGCACGCTCCCGGCGAGCACGCCATGGTGGCCTACGAGCTGCGCAACACCGTCACCGAGCACGGCACCGTCGCCCGCGGCGTATGCGAAGTAACCGACGGCTTCCTCTCCGGCGTGACCGAGCGCGTAAAAATTGCAAAGCGCGGCAGCGACGCCGCCTACAGCGAGGACGGCGGCGAGAGCTGGATCCCGCTTGACGGCAGCAGCCCGGTGTCCATGAACTTCTGGGGCTTCCAGGCGGACATGATGGACGAGCTGGAAAAGCGCTTCCCCGCCTGGCTCGACGAAAACCTGCCGAAGAACCCCGAGAAGGCAGAGTATTTCCTGCCCTTCGTGGCAAACGCCCTCATCCACGAGGGCGAGGGCAGCGTGCGGGTGCTTCCCTGCCGCGAGACCTGGTACGGCATCACCTACCACGACGATCTGCAGAGCGTGCGTGAGGCCATCGCAAAGCTGCGCGAAAGCGGCGCTTACCCCAAAACCATGCTAGACTAAACAAAACAGGAGGATACAAGCAATGAATGTTCTCGTCACCGGCGGTGCCGGCTACATCGGAAGCCACACCTGTGTGGAGCTTCTCAACCAGGGCATGGACGTCGTCATCATCGACAACCTTGTCAATTCCAGCGCGAAGGCCGTGGAGCGCGTCGAGCAGATCACCGGCAAGCGCGTCGCCTTCTACCAGGAGGACGTGCGCAACCGCGCCGCTCTCGACAGGATCTTTGAAAAGCATAACATCGACTGCGCCATCCACTTCGCGGGGCTCAAGGCCGTGGGCGAGTCCGTGGCCATGCCGCTCGAATACTACGACAATAACCTCAACTCCACCATCCAGCTCTGCCGTGCCATGAAGGATCACGGCGTGCACGACATCGTGTTTTCCTCCTCCGCGACGGTCTATTCCGGGGACAACGAGGTGCCGCTGCGCGAGAGCTCGAAGACCGGCAACTGCACCAATCCCTACGGCTGGACGAAGTACATGTCCGAGCAGATCCTGCGCGACACCGCAAAGGCTGTGGACGATTTCTCCGTCTCCCTCCTGCGCTACTTCAACCCCATCGGTGCCCACTCCTCCGGCCTCATCGGCGAGGATCCGCGGGGCATCCCCAACAACCTCATGCCCTTTATCGCCCAGGTTGCGGTCGGCCGCCGCGACCATCTGAACGTCTTCGGCGACGACTATGACACCCCCGACGGCACGGGCGTGCGCGATTACATCCACGTCGTAGACCTCGCACGCGGACATGTGGCCGCCATCAAGTACATGAAGGAGCACCGCGGCGAGAACGTCTTCAATCTCGGAACCGGCACGGGCTACTCCGTGCTCGACATGGTGAAGGCCTTTGAGCGCGTGACCGGCGTAAAGATCCCTTACGAGATCGTCGCGCGCCGCCCCGGCGACCTCGCCACCGTGTACTCCAGCCCCGACAAATCCGCCGAGCTGCTCGGCTGGAAGGCGCAGTACACGCTCGACGATATGTGCCGCGACACCTGGGCCTGGCAGAGCAAGAACCCCATGGGCTACGGCGAAGAATAATACGGCAGTTCACAGACGCAAAAGCAAGGCGGAACCGGAGGGTTCCGCCTTGCTTTTGCTGTATGAATTGCTGTTGCCGAGTTCTGTTCGTCTATCTCTCCTTCGGCGCGGTCCATTTCCAGGCCGCTACCTCGGGCAGATCCGCGCCGTACTCGGCAATATACTGCTTGTGCTCAACGAGCTTATCCTGCATCTGCTGGACGAGGTATGCGCCGCGGTTGCCGAGCTGCGGCAGGTTATAGACCGCCGCCATGACGAGGTTGAAGCGGTCGATCCTGTTCATGACACGCATATCAAAGGGCGTCGTGATCGTGCCCTCCTCCACATAGCCGCGCACGTGCAGATTCTTGTTGGCGCGTTTGTAGGTCAGCTCATGGATGAGGCTCGGGTAGCCGTGATAGGCAAAGAGGATGGGCTTATCCTTCGTGAAGAGCATGTCGTACTCCTGCTGGCTCATGCCGTGGGGATGCTGCGTGTCGGACTGCAGGCGCATCAGGTCGACCACGTTCACGACGCGGATCTTCAGCTCGGGGAAGGCGTCGCGCAGGATGGTGACGGCGGCGAGGGTCTCCAGCGTAGGCGTGTCGCCGCAGCAGGCCATGACGATGTCCGGCTCCGCGCCCTCATCCGTGCTCGCCCACTGCCAGATGCCGATGCCCTGCGTGCAGTGCTTGACGGCCTGCTCCATGGTGAGCCACTGGGGACGCGGGTGCTTGGAGGCGACGATGGCGTTGACATAGTTGCGGCTGCGGATGCAGTGGTCGAAGCAGCTGAGCAGGCAGTTGGCGTCGGGCGGCAGATAGATGCGCACGACGTCGGCCTTCTTGTTCACCATGTGATCGAGGAAGCCGGGGTCCTGGTGCGTGAAGCCGTTGTGGTCCTGCTGCCAGACGTTGGAGGCCAGCACATAGTTGAGCGAGGCGATCTTGGCACGCCAGGGCAGCTGGTTGCAGACCTTGAGCCATTTGGCGTGCTGGGAGAACATGGAATCGACGATGCGGATGAAGGCCTCGTAACTGTTGAAGAAGCCGTGGCGGCCGGTGAGCAGGTAGCCCTCGAGCATGCCCTGGCAGACGTGCTCGGACAGCATGGAGTCCATGACGCGGCCGCTCTTGCCGAGGTGGTCGTCTTCCGGGAGGAGGCTGCCGTTCCAGGCGCGGTCGGTTACCTCAAACACTGCGCCGAGGCGGTTGGAATTGGTCTCGTCCGGGCCGAAGGAGCGGAAGTTGCGCGCGTCCTCATTGAGCTTATAGATATCGCGCACAAACTTGCCGAGCTCGCTCATGTCCTGCGCCTCGACGCTGCCCGGGAAGGGCACGTCTACGCCGTAGTCCCGGAAGTCCGGCATTCTGAGATCGCGCAGGAGCTGGCCGCCGTTGGCGTGGGGATTGGCGCCCATGCGGCGTCTGCCCTTCGGGGGCAGCTCGCGCAGCTCCTCGACGGGCTCGCCGTTCCGGTCGAAGAGTTCCTCCGGCCTGTAGCTCTTCAGCCAGCTCTCGATCTGGCGGATATGCTCCTCGGAGTCCGGCTGGATGGGCACCTGATGCGCCCGCCAGTAATCCTCTACCTTCGCGCCGTCAACATAGTCCGGCCCCGTCCAGCCCTTGGGCGTGCGCAGGACGATCATCGGCCAGCGCGGGCGGGCGGTCACGCCGTCCTCGCGCGCGGCGCGCTGGAAAAGCAGGATGCTCTCAATGCAGGCGTCGAGCGTGTCGGCCATCTTGCGGTGCATTTCCTCGGGGTCGCTGCCCTCGACGAAGTATGGCTGCCAGCCGCAGCCGAGGAAGAAGTTCTCCAGCTCGTCATGCGGAATGCGGGCGAAGACGGTGGGGTTGGCGATCTTGTAGCCGTTGAGGTGCAGGATCGGCAGTACGGCGCCGTCGGTAGCGGGAGAGATGAATTTGTTGAGCTGCCAGGAGGTGGCGAGCGGGCCGGTCTCGGCCTCGCCGTCGCCCACGACGGTGGCGGCGATCAGGTCGGGGTTATCGGTGACGGCGCCGAAGGCATGTGCCAGGGAATAGCCGAGCTCGCCGCCCTCGTTGATGGAACCCGGCGTCTCCGGCGCGACATGGGACGGAATGCCGCCCGGGAAGGAAAAGCGCTTGAAGAGGCGCTGCATGCCCTCGCGGTCCTGGGAGATATCGGGATAGACCTCCTGATAGCTGCCGTCCAGCCAGTCCTGCGCCACCATGGCGTTGCCTCCGTGGCCGGGGCCGGAGATGTAGATCATGTCGAGGTCAAATTCCTTGATGACGCGGTTGAGATGGGTATAGATGAAGTTCTGTCCGGGGCAGGTGCCCCAGTGGCCGACAATTTTCTTCTTGATATGCTCTGCGGAGAGAGGCTTTTCGAGCAGGGGGTTGTCCAACAGATAGAGTTGGCAGGCCGTGAGATAGTTGGATGCGCGCCAGTATTTATCCATGACGCGCAGCTCCGACGCGGTTGCGGGCGTGCGGGTGAGCTTTGACATGGCAGGACCTCCTTTTTTGATTGGTATGACAGCTATAGTATAGCACACATTGCGCCGGCGGGAAACCTCTTTTCCCCGCTTTTTTTCATCTTCGTCCGAACGAGCAAAGACCTTGCATTCGCAATAAAACCGTGTATACTCTCTTTTATAATATATATTCAGCAGCTTGACTGGAGGCGTTTTCATGGGCAGCATAAAGGATATCAAGAACAACATACTCGGCGGCGAAAACGAGCCTGCGCTGGATGGTTCCACCCGGCGTGACAAGGTCATCGTCCGCACCAGCGTCATCGGCATCCTGGCCAACGTTTTTCTGGCAGCCTTCAAGGCGGGCGTCGGCCTGCTCAGCCATTCGATCGCCATCGTGCTCGACGCAGTCAACAACCTCTCCGACGCAGCCTCGTCCCTCATCACCATTGTGGGCACGAAGCTCGCCGGGCGCGAGCCGGACAAAAAGCACCCCTTCGGCTATGGGCGCATCGAGTATCTCACGGCAATGATCATTTCCCTGATCGTGCTCTATGCGGGCATTACCTCCTTCGTCGAGTCCGTCAAGAAAATCATCACACCGGATACGCCCGATTACAGCGCCGCCGCGCTCATCATCGTGGCTGTCGGCGTGCTGGTAAAGGTCTTCCTCGGGCGCTATGTCAAGAGTGTGGGAGAAAAAGTCAAATCCGATTCGCTTGTCAACTCCGGTGAGGATGCGCGGCTCGACGCGATCATCTCCGCCTCCACGCTCGTCGCCGCGGTCGTCTATCTGCTGTCCGGACTCTCTCTCGAGGCCTGGCTCGGCGCGATCATCTCCCTCGTCATCATCAAATCCGGCGTGGAAATGCTGCGCGATACGCTCTCGAGCATCCTCGGTGAACGCGCCGATGCGGAGCTCAGCCGCGGCATTCTGGAGACAGTCCGCTCCTTTCCGGAGGTCAGCGGCGCTTACGACCTCGTGCTCAACAACTACGGGCCCGACGCCTACAACGGCTCGGTGCACATCGAGGTGCCGGACACCATGTCCGCCTCCGAGCTTGACGAGCTGATCCGCTCCATCACGATCGCGGTGATCAAGGAGCACAACGTGATCCTCACAGCCGTCGGCGTCTACTCGGTGAATACCCGCCACGACCACGCTGCTGAAATGCGCGACGCGATTCGAAAGCTCGTGCTCTCGAAGGAGCACGTCCTGCAGATGCACGGCTTCTATGTCAACGAGGAGAAGAAGACCCTCCGCTTCGACTGCGTGGTAAGCTTCGATGCGCCGGATCGGCGCGAGATCTATGCGCAGATCTGCCGGGAGGTGCAGGAGCTCTATCCGGACTATGCGATTCAGATTGCCCTGGACACGGATTTCAGCGAGAGCGAGTGAGTCCACCCTGTTTTCCTCCAAAAACACGCGTCACAAATCGTGACGCGTGTTTTTTCTGTGCCCGCGTTGTATTGTCGGGCAAATTATGTTAAAATAAAAAAAGAAAAGATGGGACAGCTGCGCTTTTTCGCAGCCGTCCCGACCTGCAGAGGGGAGATCATTATGGACGAGATCGAAATCCGCGAACGGATGCGCAGGCTCATCGACGAGCTCAATGCCGCCTCCGAGGCCTATTACGGCGGACGCGACGAGATCATGACCAACTACGAATGGGATCAGAAGTTCGACGAGCTTTCCCGCCTCGAGGCAGAGAGCGGCGTCGTCCTCGAAGACAGCCCGACCCAGAACGTGAGCACTGCCGAGGCGGAGAACGCGGACGGCGTAAAGGAGCCGCACGAATATGCCGCGCTCTCTCTGGCGAAGACCAAGGCCGTTGCCGATCTGCAGAGCTGGGCGGGCGACAGGCAGATCTGGCTGAGCTGGAAGCTCGACGGGCTGACCCTCGTGCTCACTTACGACGGCGGCAGCCTCACGAAGATCCTCACCCGCGGCGATGGCAGCGTCGGCACCAACATCACCTACATGAAGGAAGCGCTGAACGGCTTCCCCCTCACGATCCCCTACCCCGGGCACCTGGTGGTGCGCGGTGAGGCGACGATCTCCTATCCGGAGTTTGAAAAGCTCAACGCCGCCATCGAGGACGAAGAAGAGCGCTTCGCCAATCCCCGCAACCTCGCCTCCGGCACCCTGGCGCTCGACGCCAAGCATCTCGCAGATGTGAAGGCGCGCCACGTCTGCTTCAACGCCTTCACCCTCGTCCATCTTGACGAAGAGCTGGTCTCCTGGGGCGCGCGCATGGACTGGCTGCAGGAAATGGGCTTCACGGTTGTCGAGCGCGAGGCCACCGACGCAGCGCATCTGCCCGAGGTCGTGCAGCGCTGGACGGAGAAGGTCGAGCGCGGCGAGATGCTCATCCCGGTGGACGGACTCGTCATCGCCTATGACGACACGGTCTATGCCGAGGGCGGCAGCGTCACCGGGCACCACGCGACCCGTGCCGGCTATGCCTTCAAATGGCAGGATACTGCCGCCACTACCACGCTCGATCACATCGAGTGGAGCTGCGGCAGCACGGTCATCACCCCCGTGGCGGTGTTCGACCCGGTGCAGCTTGAGGGCACGACGGTCTCGCGCGCGTCTCTGGCGAACATCGACGAGCTCGACCGTCTCGGCATCGGCGCCGATCGAAAGACGGTGATCGACGTCATCAAGGCCAACAAAATCATTCCCAAGGTCGTCCTGGTGCGGCAGAAGGAGGGCTCGTATACGATCCCGGAAGCCTGCCCGGTGTGCGAGAGCCCCACAGAGATCGCTGTGAGCAAAAACGGCGTGCGTATGCTCAAGTGCACGAATCCCGACTGTCCCGCGCGCAACCTCAAGAAGTTTGAACGCTTTGTGAGCAAGCACGGCATGGATATCGACGGTCTGTCCATCGAGAGCTTACGCGACTTTGTGGACGCCGGTTTCATCAAGACCTTTGCGGATATCTACCGCCTGCCGGAGCACGGCGCAGAGATCGCCAAAATGCCGGGCTTCGGAGAAAAGAGCCGCGACAACCTGACGGCTGCCGTCGAGAAATCGCGCGCGGCGGCAGACCCTGTGCGGCTTGTCAACGCCCTGTGCATCCCGCAGATCGGCGTGGATGCGGCAAAGCGCCTCGTTGCGGCCTGCGGCTGGCCGGGGCTGCTCGAGCGGCTGGAGGCAGGCAGCTCCTTTGCGGACATTGACGGCATCGGTGAGGAGCGTTCCGGGGCGCTGCTCGGCTGGTTTGCTCAGGAGGCGCACCGCGCCATGCTCGAAGATCTGCTGACTCTGATCCGCGTCTCTCCTGCCGAGCCGAGGACGAGCGCAGGAGGGCGCTGCGAGGGGCTCACCTTCGTCATCACCGGCGAGGTGCACAGTTTCCGCAACCGTGACGCCTTCAAGGCCTATGTGGAGAGCGAGGGCGGCAAGGTCGCAGGCTCGGTGTCGAAGAAAACGAACTTCCTTGTGAACAACGACGCCGCCTCCTCTTCCTCCAAGAACCGCAAAGCGCAGGAGCTCGGCGTGCCGATCCTCACCGAGGACGAATTCCTCGCGCGCTTCGGCGGCGTGGAGGCATCAGAAACCTGAACGCACAGCGAAATGCAGATAAAACCCTGCCTGGAAGCTAAAGCTTTCCGGGCAGGGTTTATTCTTGTTCGCAAACAATGAACGATTATTGGGGGAGGGTGCGGGTCACAGCTCTTGCAGCTCTCCGGCGAGCAGATCGCGGACGGCTGCGCTGCAGCCTCCGTCATAAGTATAGAGCGAGATGCGTTTCTTTTTCAGCGCAGCCATGCTCTTCGGTCCGAAGTTCCGGCAGATCATCACGTCGATCACGGAGTTTTCAATGGCCGCGATGCGTTCCTCGTTGTTCTTCGGGAAGAAGCTCAGCAGTTCCTTTTTCCAAACCTTCCCATCCTTGAGATAGAACATCCAGAAGTGGTCGCTCTGCTCAAAGTTCGTCGTAGTCGAACCCTCGCCGTAGGAGACGGCAGCAAAGGTGTATCCGTCGTTGACGCGTTTTTTCATCTTATCTCTTTCCGAAGAGCGTAAAGCCCTTCTTCTCATAGGGCTCGGAGCGCAGTTCCCCGAGGGTGTAGCCCGTCGGGTCGATAGCGGCGTGCAGCTGCGCAGCGTCGATTTCCTGATCGCTCAGGATCACCGCCTCGCCCTTCGTATGACTGGCCGTGACCTTCTTGACGGGGATTCCCTTCCGGATGGCCTCCTGAATGTGCGCCTCGCACATGGAGCACATCATGCCGTCTATCTTAGCAGTGGTTTTGTACATGGAGAACCTCCTTTGTCGATAACTCCGCAGAGACAGCTGCCTCGCCTGTCCGCCGAGCGGAAAAGCGAGGCAGCCGTTTTCAATTCTGTTTGCGGCTGCCGCCGCTTCCAAGGAGTGAAACAGATTAGCGTGGGAGGGCGGGATGTGATAAGACCCGCCTCTCCCGGATACCCTACACGGTGCCGCAGCTTCCGCCGCAGCCCGGGCAGCCTGAGCAGTTGCCGCCGCAGGAGCTCTTGCCCGCTTTCCTGTCGCGGATCATGCCGCGGATCACAAAATAGCAGACAAGCAGGATGATAGCGATGATGACGATATTGACGAGATTTGCCTGAAGCCAGGTCAGCATAAAGATTGCTCCTTTCCTTGCGGCTGTTTCCGGCTGCAATTGTAATTGATCAGGTGTGAGATTTTACTTGCTCGTGAGCTTGGTGGCCTCCTTGTAGGGGCGGAAGACCATGTAGAGCATGAAGGCGAGGACCGCAAGCGCGAAGATCAGGCCAACGATCTGCGGCGCGCCGGCGAAGAGACGGCCGAGCTGCCAAACGATCAGGGCGATGGCATAGGCGAACACGCACATGTAGCCGATGGCAAACCAGGTCCACTTGGCGTTGTTCATTTCACGCTTGATGGCGCCCATGGCGGCAAAGCAAGGCGCGCAGAGGAGGTTGAAGAGCATGAAGGAGAAGGCGGCGAGCTTGCCGTAGCCGCCGGAGATCTTGTTGAAGTCGTCCGCGACATTGGTCCAGATCTGGGAGCCTTCCTCGTCGAGCTCATCGTCCTCGGTCTCGGCCTCATAGTTGTACAGCACGCCGAAGGTACCGACGACATTCTCCTTGGCGATCAGGCCGGTCACGGTGGCGACGGTCGGGCGCCAGGAGCCGAAGCCCAGGGGCTTGAAGATGGTGGAGACAGGCGTGGCGATGTCAGCCAGGACAGAGTCGTCCATCGGGGAAAGCTCTTCGACGGGAACGCCCATCTGCTCGGCCTTTGCCTCCTTGTACTCCTCGGTGGCAACGGTCTCGTCCTCGTACAGCTCTTCCACGTTGCCGAACTTGCCGTTAACGGAGCCGTATCCCTGCAGGAACCACAGCACGATGGAGGAAATCAGAATGACGGTACCGGCGCGCTTGATAAAGGACCAGCCGCGCTCCCAGGTGCCGCGCAGAACGTTGCCGACAGAGGGCACGTGGTAGGCGGGCAGCTCCATGACGAAGGGGGCGGGATCGCCGGCGAACATCTTGGTCTTCTTGAGCATGATGCCGGAGATGACAATGGCGGCCACGCCGATGAAGTAGGCGGAGGTGGCGACCCAGGTGGCGCCGCCGAACAGAGCGCCGGCGATCAGGCCGATGATGGGCAGCTTCGCGCCGCAGGGGATGAAGCAGGTGGTCATGATCGTCATACGGCGGTCACGCTCGTTTTCGATGGTTCGGGAGGCCATGACGCCCGGGACACCGCAGCCGGTGCCGACGAGCATCGGGATGAAGCTCTTGCCGGAGAGTCCGAAGCGGCGGAAGATGCGGTCCATGATGAAGGCGATACGGGCCATGTAGCCGCAGTCCTCAAGGATGCAGAGCAGCAGGAACAGGACGAGCATCTGGGGGACGAAGCCGAGCACCGCGCCGACGCCGGCGAAGATACCGTCGGAGACGAGGCCGGTCAGCCATTCGGCGGCGCCGAGGCTCTCCATGACGCTGCGGGAGCCGTCAGTCAGCCAGCCGCCGAAAACGTCGTTCGTCCAGTCGGTGAGGAAGGTGCCGAGGGAGATGCCGCCGTCGCCGATCGGGGCGCCCATGGCGAGGGCATAGACCAGGTACATGACCAGGGCGAAGATCGGCAGAGCCAGCCAGCGGTTGGTCACAACGCGGTCGATCTTGTCGGAGGCGGTCATCTGACCCTTGTTCTTTTTCTTGTAGCAACCCTTCATCAGGCCGCCGATGTACACGTAGCGCTCGTTGGTGATGATGCTCTCGGCGTCGTCGTCAAGCTCCTTCTCCGCGGCCTGAATGTCCTTCTCGATGTGATCGCGGACGGTCTGGGAGAGATTCAGCTTCTCGAGCACCTTTTCGTCACGCTCAAAGAGCTTGATGGCGTACCAGCGCTGGCGTTCCTCGGGCAGATCGTGCACGGCGACCTCCTCGATATGGGCCAGGGCGTGATCCACCGCGCCGGAGAAGCTGTGCTGCGGCATCATCTTGCCGCCGGCCACGCTGACGCAGGCCTTGACCGCCTCATCGACGCCGTCGCCCTTGAGCGCGGAAATTTCCACGATGGGGCAGCCGAGCTGACGGCTCAGCTCCTTGGTGTTGATCTGATCGCCGTTCTTCCTGACGAGGTCCATCATGTTGAGCGCGATGACCATGGGGATGCCGAGCTCGGCCAGCTGGGTGGTCAGATAGAGGTTGCGCTCGAGGTTGGTGGCGTCGACGATGTTGAGGATCACATCGGGGCGCTCGTCGATCAGATAATTCCGGGCGACAACCTCTTCAAGGGTATAGGGAGAGAGGGAGTAAATGCCTGGCAGGTCAGTGACGTTGACGTCCTTCTGACCGCGAACCTTGCCTTCCTTCTTCTCAACGGTGACGCCGGGCCAGTTGCCGACGAACTGCTGCGTGCCCGTAAGAGCGTTGAACAATGTGGTCTTGCCGCTATTCGGGTTACCGGCAAGCGCAATGCGGATTCCTGCCATCTTACTGTACCTCCACCATTTCTGCGTCCGCCTTGCGGATCGACAGCTCGTAGCCGCGCACGTTGACCTCGACCGGATCGCCCAGCGGGGCGACCTTGCGGATGAAGACCTCCGTGCCCTTGGTCAGGCCCATGTCCATGATGCGGCGTTTCACGGCGCCTTCGCCGTGAAGCTTGACGACCTTGACGGTATCGCCGATCTTCGCATCTCGTAACGTTTTCATCTTTTATCCTCCTCTTTCTCTCCCGCCGCTGAACAACGTCAGCCGCGGGAGCTGTTTATGCGGTTCCGAGCAACACCCGGGCCGCAGAGTTTACACCATGATTTTCTGCGCCATCTCGCGGCTGATGGCCACGCGGGATTCCTTGACCTTGACGATCAGGTTTCCTCCGATCTCGCTCAGTACCGTGACGGAGCCGCCGACTACGAAGCCCATATCCGCAAGATGCTGTTTCGTCTCGGCGCTTCCGCCGAGCCTTCGGATGATGTTCTCCTCTCCGGCGCTGCATAACACCAACGGCATCATTGTGCTCCCTTCTTTCTATTAGAAGACGCTTTCTTGAATTAGGTTTGTCTAATTAGTGGAGTTAAAAAAGAATTAGGCATTCCTAACGACTATGGAGTTTAACACTTTTAACCCCGACTGTCAATAGATATGAGAAAGTTTTTGCCGAAAGAACACATCCCGGCACAAAGCAGCGAAAATGTGGAAAAACGCGGTCGCTGTGCGGCGTTCGACACATTTGCTCTCTTGCAATTTTGGTTATAATATGTTAACGTTAGTTCATTAAAAGGAAAGCCGGTGAAGCCATGCGCGATACGCAGAAAACAACGGAAGATTATCTGGAAGCCATGCTGATGATGAAGGAGAAGCGCGGCTTTATCCGCTCTGTCGACGTTGCCAATCACCTGGGCGTCACCAAACCCAGCGTAAGCTATGCGACGAGGAGGCTGCGCGAGGCCGGATATATTGAAATGGACAAGGACAGCTTTATCACCCTCACGCCCTCCGGAATGGAGATCGCGGAGCGCACCTACACCCGGCACAAGGTTCTCACGGAGTTCTTTACCGGTCTGGGCGTCGACCCGGCGATTGCGCGGGAGGACGCCTGTAAGGTCGAGCACGACCTGAGTCCTGAGACCTTCGCCGCCCTCTGCCTCTTCGCGCAGAACAACAAACCCTGATGCCCCCTGCAGCGGACGCCGCAGGGAAGCCGCTTCGAAGCGGTCAATGACCGCGATACAAAAGAAACCAGGGACGACCGCTTGTTTGCCGGTCGTCCCTGGTTTCTTATCCGGACGCAGCTGCCTGTATCAGTCCTTCCGTTTTCCCGGGAAAAGGATCTGCAGGCTCTCGCGCAGGCGCTGGTGGCGTACCTTCGTCGCGTCAAAGCGCACGGAGCGGAAGGCAAGCTCCATGATAGGGCCGCAGAGGAAGGCGCAGATCAGCGTCCCGACCCCCACGGGGCCGCCCAGCAGCCAGCCGGTGAAGGTAGCCGCCGAGAGCAGCGCGATACTCACCGCGCCGATCGGAAAGGGCAGGCGGCGCTTGAGGCCGACGAGCAGCGTGTCGCGCGGGCCGCAGCCGAGGGAGGCCGCCATGTAGAGATACTGCGTGTAGCCCATGATGACGAGACCGCAGAGCATCATCGAGATGCTGCCGGGCAGCGTCTTCGGCGAGGGCACAAGGTTCAGGTAGTTGAAGAAATCCACCGCCTTGCCGACGGTGAAGGCGTCGATCACCATGGCGATGCCGATGGGCTCGCGCAGCAGCACGTCGATCCCCAGGATCAGCAGCGAGATGATGATGGAGGCCGTGCCGTAGAGGATGCCGAAGGTCTTCGACACGCCGATGCCGAGCACGTCCCAGGGCCCCGCGCCGATGTCGGCGTGGATGGTGAGATAGACGCCGAGGCCGTTGATAACGAGGCTGACGAAGGCCAGCAGCATGTTGCAGAGGATCGCTCCCGGCGTGCGGTTTTGATGCAGAAGATTCATGTGCTTCGCGTTCTTTCTGTTATTCAGGTCTTGAAAACAAAATCGCAGAGCTCCGGCACGGGGAGGTCAGCGAAATAGAGATTTTCCAGCGGGATCCAGCGCGTTCGGAATTCCTCCGCCTTCTCCGGGCCGTTTCGCTTCGTGATGCGCCGCAGCTGCTCGTCGGGGTCCACGGTCAGGAAAACCCGCAAATCGTAGAGCTCACGCAGTTCGCGGTGCAGCGAATAACTGCCCTCGATGAGATAAATCTCCGCAGGCGGGATCTCCACCGGCGGCTGCAGCGTAAAGCTGCGGCAGTCAAAGCGGCGGAGATGCGCCGGTTCTCCCCTTCTCAAGGGCAGGAGGACCTCCGCGAGGAAACGCTCGTGGTCAACGTTCTCTCCGGGGGTGCGGTAGCGCGCGGGGCTGCGCTGCTCGGGACGCAGATAGAAGTCGTCCATGTGGAGCACCTCCGCCGTCAGCCGCTCCGCGAGCGCAGCGGCCAGCGTCGTTTTGCCGGAGCCGCAGCATCCGTCGATGGCCACGAGCACGGGGACGCGCTCTGCAAGCAGCAGCTCGGCGCGCCGCGCGATCGTTTCCAGCATGTCCGTCATAGTTTTTCTTCCGCCAGCGACTGCAGCTTTTCCAGGAAGTCCGGCAGCGCGCGTTTGAGTGAGAGCGGTCTCCCCTCCCGGTTGAGATAGCAATGGGAGCTCTCCCCCACGGCGACGAGCTCGCCGGTCTTTGCGTTTGTCATTACATAGCCGATCACGGTTTTGACCGGGCGCGCCTCCCTGACCGTGACACGGATGGAGACGAGGTCGTCAAAGGTCGTGCTCTTTTTGTATTCACAGTTGACGGCGATCACCGGCGAGAGGACGCCGAGCTCCTCCATTTTGCCGTAGGGCCAGCCGATCCGCTCGAGGAAATCGACCCGGGCCTCCTCCATCCAGCGGATGTAGTTGGAATGATGCGCGACGCCCATGCGATCCGTCTCGTAGTAGGCGATGCGATGTGTATAGAGATCCATACCTGTCTTTCCTTTTCTTCCCGCGGGCTCAGTTTTTCTGCTCTTCCTCCGCCAGATGCATGAGGCGCTGCGGAACATGGCAGTAACCTCCGGGGTTCTTTTCCAGATACTTCTGGTGGTATTCCTCTGCGGGATAGAAGTTCTCGATGGGCTTGAGCTCCACGAGCAGGGGCTGGCGGTATTTGGCCTGTTCCTGCGCATAGCGCGCCTCGATCTCCGGCAGCTGCGCGGGGTCGGTATAATAAATGCCCGTGCGGTACTGGATCCCCTTGTCGCCGCCCTGGCGGTGATAAGCCGTCGGATCGACGGTGAGGAAATACCAGTCGAGCAGCCGGGTCAGAGACACAGCCTCCGCATCGTAGTCGATGCGGACGGTCTCCGCGTGGCCGCTGCTGGCGCAGACATCCTGATAGCTCGGCGCCTCGGTCGGGCCGTTGGCGTAGCCCACCTCGGTCTCCAGCACGCCGGGGAACTGATCGAAAAACTTCTGGGTGCCCCAGAAGCAGCCGCCGGCGAGATAGATACGTTCTCTTTTCATGGAAGATCACCCCTTTTGATGCTGAGTGTATCACAGCTTGCCCGCCTTCGCAAGAGGCTTGCCTTTGCCGGACGGATGCGCTAAAATAAAGGATATGAATGCTCATCGGAGGTCTCCCATGTTCTCTTCTCCCTATTACGATACCCTGTTGGACTGCCTGCCGGACGCCGGACAGGTGAAGAAGATCGTGCGCGGCGTCTCCTGGACCGCGGCGCTGCTCGAAAACGGGCAGGCCGGCGTCGCCATGCACACGGAGGGCGAGAGCCGCCCGCGGATGCTGGATACCCTGGAGGGACTGCCTGTCCGCCGTGCCGCCGAGGCCGCGCTCTCCTGGAATCTGGAGGAGGCGAGCGAGGGCATGGCCGTTATCAACGCCTGCTTCAACACCGAGGCGCGCGCGGATGCACTCGCCTGCTTCTATACTGCGAGCGCGCTGGAGGAAATAGACGTCGCAGGGAAAACCGTAGGCTTCGTGGGGCACCTCATCTCCCACAGCGGAATCACGGAGCAGCTGCTCGCACCCGCGAAGGAGTTTTTTATCATGGAGCGCGAGCCGAAGCCGGGCGATTATCCGGACAGCGCCTGCGAATACCTCCTCCCCCGCTGTGACCTCGTCGTTATCACCGGCAGCGCATCCGTGAACAAGACGATGCCCCGCCTGCTCGAGCTATCCCATAACGCCAAGATCGTCCTCACGGGGCCGACCGTGACGCTCTGCCCGGAGCTCTTTTCCCACGGCGTCTCCCGGCTCAACTGCCAGGTCATCACGGACGCCCCCGGTATGCTCGATCTGATCGTGCAGAAGCGCACATCCGTGAACGCTTTTTCGCGGCACTGCACGCTGGACATATAACATGGACACACTGAATCTCGTCTTTCTTTTCCTGCTTCTCTGCCTGCTCGCCGTCGCCGTGGGGATCGCCGCGCGCAGGAAAGCCGCGTTCGCCGCGATCGCAGCGGGAGAGGACAGCCGCCCGCTGTCGCCGCTCACAAGATGGCTCCTCTGCGGGGCAGTTCTTCTGCTCTCGCTTTTGCGCCTCTGGCGCTTTGGCTCCGTGCCTGGCGGCTTCAACCAGGACGGGGCAATGGCCGCAGTGGACGCCCTCGCCCTCGCGCAGCACGGGACGGATCGCTTCGGCACCTGGCTTCCGGCGCATTTCACCGCCTGGGGCTACGGCCAGATGAGCGTGCTGCTGAGCTACCTCACGGTTCCGCTGATCCGGCTCTTCGGCCTCAGCGCCGTGACCGCGCGGCTGCCGCAGCTGCTGGCGAGCTTTCTCGGCATGGGCGCGGCCTGGCTCTTTCTGCGTCAGCTCCTCTCCCGGCGTGCCGCACTGATCGGTCTGCTCTGCCTCGCTCTCTGCCCCTGGCACTTCATGCAGAGCCGCTGGGCGCTCGACTGTAATCTGCTCCCGCACATGTTTCTCTGCGGCCTCGCGCTGCTGTATCGCGGTATGCGGAAGCCGGCCGCGCTCTACGCCTCGATGGTCTTCTTTGCGCTGTGCATGTACAGCTACGGTCTTGCCTTTGTGAGCGTGCCGCTCTTTCTGCTCTGCGCCGTGATCCTGCTGCTGCGGAAGAAGGCCGTGACGCCCCTGCAGGCGCTGCTTTGCGCGGGTATCTATTTTCTGCTCTCCTTCCCCATTTACGGCACGATGCTGATCAACGCCATGGGCTGGAAGACGGTGGCGCTGCCCTTCGTCACCATGCCCTATTTCCCACACAGCGTCCGCTCCGGCGATCTGCTTTTCTTCTCCGCCGAGCCGCTGCGGCAGCTCGGGGATAATATCCGCGCGCTCTGGAACGTGGTCTTTCTGCAGAAAAAGGACCTGCTCTGGAATGACATTGCGGGCTTCGGGACCGTATATCGCTGCTCGATGCCGCTGGTGCTTGCCGGTCTCGCGCTTACGGTCGTCCGCTGCTTTCGCGCGGAGGGGGAGAAAAAACTCGGCTGGCGGCTCCTGCTGCTGTTCTGGCTCTGCAGTCTGGCAACCGGCCTCTGCGTCAACGCCGTCAACGTCAACCGCATCAACATCATTTTCTATGCGCACGCGCTCTTCATCGCCATCGCCATTCACGCGCTCGTAACGGTCGACTGGCGCGCTGTGCTGCCGCTCGCCGCCATCTACGGCGTGCTGGCCGTGCTCTTCGTCTCCGCGTACTTCGGCCCCTGGGCGGAGCAGATCTCCAGCGCCTTTTTTGAGGACTTTCTCGAGGCTGTTGAATACGCCGGCTCGCTTGATTGCGACACGCTCTATATCACGCCCGACGTGCAGTATCCCGGCAGCAAAAACGTCAGCGAGATCCTCACGATGTATAAGCTGCAGATCGACGCCGGGTACTTTCAGGGAAAAACAGAGACGGAACGCCCGTACGCGGCCCGCTTCCGCTATGAAAACGCCGATCCCGCCCGCTTGTCCGGCTCTGTGGCCTGCGTGCAGAAGCTCTCCGCGCTGCCCGCGGAGCTGCCGCCCGGGTGGACGGTCAAAAGCTTTGGCTCTTACGCCGTGATCTTTCCCGACAAGGAGGAAACAGGATGAACACCTTTCAAGAAACCTTTACCGTACCGGAGAGGGGTCTGAGCGCCGCCGGCTTGTTCCACTTTCTGCAGGAGGCCTCCGGCCACCACAGCGCCTCTCTCAACCAGGGGCAGGCCGCGCTGGTTCAAAAGGGACTCATGTGGGTCGTGATCCGCAACATAGCGCGCATGGCGCGCTGGCCCGAGCCGGGCGAGGCGCTGCAGCTGCTGACCTGGCCCGCCGCCGTGCGGCATGGGATGTGCCCGCGCTACTATCACATGACGGACGCAGAGGGCAATACGATTCTTGACGGCAGCGCAATCTGGGCGGTCGTCGACCGGGAGACGCGCAGCATGGTCAACCCCGACGAACGCGGCGTCTTTCTGGAGCCCGCCGTGACCGGGCTGGAAACGCCGCTGCCCATGCCGATCCGCCGTCCGGCGACGGAGCATGAAACGCTCTTCACCGTGCCGGAAGCCTATCTCGACGAGAACGGCCACATGAACAACACCCGCTATTACGACCTGGCCATGCAGGTGACCGGGCTGCGTCCCCCCTTCCGCGAGCTGCGCACTGAGTATATCAACGAGGCGCTCTGTGGGCAGGAACTGACAGTGCGTTGGGGCACAGCCGGGGATACCGTCACCGTCGTCGGTGAACGCGACGGCAGCCACGTCTTTCGTATGCAGCTTAGTCGGTAATGCGGTTCTCCTCAAAACAGTGCCCCGATCCCAACGGATCGGGGCACTGTTTTGATGTATCTGCGTTATTCTGTTGGTTTCCGTCGGGAAATCAGCCGGCGAACATGCTCAGGAGGTTGAGCAGGGTATTGCCGTTAAAGGAGTCCTGCACCTGCTGGGTCTGCGGCTGAGCGCCGAAGAGAGAGCCGAGCAGGGACGGAGCCTGCTGTTGGGCCTGGCTCGCGCCGGTAAACATCCCGATCAGATCGCCGAGATCAAGCTCGTCGTCCTGCTGCTGGACGGGCTGCTGCTGACCGCCGAAGAGCAGGTTGAGCAGCGACGGGCTCTGCTGCTGAACAGGCTGCTGCGGCTGCTGATTGCCGCCAAGGAGGGCGCCGAGCAGGGACTGCGGCTTCTGCGCCTGCTGCTGGGCCTGGATGTTCTGCGCGTTGGCAGCGTTGAGGCTGTTCATGAGGACCGGGGCGAGGCTGGCCAGAGCCTGGGCAACCTGCTGCTCGGTCAGGCCGGTCTGATTGGCAAGGCCGTTGACGGCGCGCTCGGTATCGTCGCCCATGATGTGCCGGAGGATCTTTCTGCCGTCGACATCGTCGGCTTCTTCAAACTGTTCCTCAAGGGAACGATTGCTGCTGTGCTGCAGGAGCGCGCCAAGCAGGGACTGGGCGCCGCTCTGGGAGGACGCGTTATTGGTCAGATAACGGAGGAGCAGAGGGAGAGCCAGAGGGATGAGCTTTTTGAGCATGTCGTTGGAGAGACCGGTCTTGCCGGAAAGTGCATCCAGCACGGATTTGGCAAGAAATGCCTTGAGAAGAACGCTGAGAAGATTCATGGTTAGCCTCCTTTGGAGTTTTGTTGTTTTCATTATACACCATCTCCTCCGAATTTCCACCAATTTTTTTGATTTTCTCGGTTCTTTTTTCTTTTTCGCTTTTCCAACATACTGTTTGACAAAGAATGAATAGCGGAGTAGAATATACAAAGTGGAACCCACTATCTTAACAAGATTACAGAGGTGTCATAATGTACAAAGTAGTCACCAAACGTTTTTTGAACGACGCGAAGACCATCTGTCTGTTCGAGATCGAGGCTCCCCTGATCGCCCGCCATGCTCAGGCCGGTCAGTTTGTTATCTTCCGTCTCGACGAGCAGGGCGAGCGCGTCCCCGTCTCGGTAGCCGGTTACGACCGCGAGAAGGGCACCGTCTCCGTTATGGTGCAGGCGGCCGGCCGCACCACCAGAATGCTCCACACAGTGGAGGAGGGCGACTATATCACCGATATCGCCGGTCCTCTCGGCAAGGCCACTGAAATGGACGGGCTGAAGAAGGTCTGTGTTGTCGGCGGCGGCGTCGGCTGCGCGATCGCCTACCCCATCGCCAAGGAGATGCATGAGCGCGGTATCGAGGTCACCTTCATCGCAGGCTTCCGCAGCGCGGACATTGTGATTCTGAAGGAAGAGCTCAAGGCCGCCTCCAACAAGCTCATCATCTGCACCGACGACGGCAGCTACGGCGAGAAGGGCTTCACCACCGTGTTCCTCAAGAAGGAGATCGAGGAGAATATCGAAAAGGGTCTGCCGCAGTTTGACCGCGTCGTCGCCATCGGGCCGGACATCATGATGAAGTTTCTGGCCGATGTCACCCGCCCCTATGAGATCAAGACGATCATCTCCCTCGACCCCATCATGGTCGACGGGACAGGCATGTGCGGCGGCTGCCGCGTCATCGTAGGAGGTGAGACGAAGTTCGCCTGCGTTGACGGGCCGGACTTTGACGCGCATCAGGTGGATTTCGATTCGCTCATCAAGCGCTCCGCCTTTTACCGGGAAGAGCAGGACGCTGCCGCGCAGCATATCTGCCGCATGACGGGAGGAAAGAGAAATGGCTAATCCGAAACTCAACAAAAGTCTGGTCAAGAACCCCATGCCCGAGCAGGACCCCGAGGTCCGCAGCCACAACTTTGACGAGGTTGCCCTGGGCTACACGCCCGAGATGGCCATGGATGAGGCCGCCCGCTGTCTGGACTGCCCCAATTCCCCCTGCCGGACCGGCTGCCCCGTCGGCGTGAAGATCCCCCGCTTCCTGGAAAAGGTCCGCGAGGGGGATTTTGAGGCCGCCTACGAGATCGTCACCTCCACCAACTCCCTGCCCGCCGTCTGCGGCCGTGTCTGCCCGCAGGAGAAGCAGTGCGAGTCCAAGTGCATCCGCGGTCTGAAGGGCGAGAGCGTCGGCATCGGCCGCCTCGAGCGATTCGTGGCCGATTATCACATGGCGCTGGCGGACAAGCCCGTCCCCGAAGTTCCCGCCTCCAACGGGCACCGCGTGGCCGTCATCGGCTCCGGCCCTGCGGGTCTGACCTGCGCGGGCGACCTGCGCAAGATGGGCTACGATGTGACCGTCTTCGAGGCCTTCCACAAGTCCGGCGGCGTGCTGGTCTACGGCATTCCGCAGTTCCGTCTGCCCAAGGAGATCGTGGCCGCCGAGATCGAGAACCTCAAGGCCATCGGCGTCAAAATCGTCAACAACGCCATCATCGGCAAGTCTATCACCGTTGACGAGCTGTTCGAGGACGGCTTTGAGGCCATCTTCATCGGCTCCGGCGCCGGCCTGCCGCAGTTTCTGCATATTCCGGGCGAGAACCTCATGGGCGTCTATTCCGCCAACGAGCTGCTCACCCGCACCAATCTCATGAAGGCCTACCGCGACGATTATGACACGCCTATCAAGCGCTTCCACCGCGTGGCTGTCGTCGGCGCGGGCAACGTCGCGATGGACGCGGCGCGCGTCGCCAGGCGTCTCGGCGCGAGCGAGGTGCACATCGTCTACCGCCGCGGCAGAGACGAGCTGCCCGCCCGTCTGGAAGAGGTCGAGCACGCCGAGGCCGAGGGCATCGAGTTCAACCTCCTCAACAATCCCTGCGCCATCATAGGCGACGAGAACGGCTTTGTCAAAGGCCTTGAGTGCATCCGTCAGGAGCTCGGCGAGCCCGACGAAAAGGGGCGCCGCAGGCCCGTCGCGGTCGAGGGCAGCAACTGGGTGCTGGAGGTCGACACCGTCATCATCGCCATCGGCACGAGCCCCAACCCGCTGATCCGCTCCACCACGCCGAATCTCAACACCACCCGCAAGGGCGGCATTGAGGCCGACGAGAACGGCCAGACCAGCCGTGAGGGCGTCTTCGCCGGCGGCGATGCGGTCACCGGCTCGGCGACGGTCATCCTCGCCATGGGCGCTGGCAAGACCGGCGCCAGGAGCATCGACGCCTACATCAAGAGCAAACAGTAATACTGCTGGGAAAAAGATCCCGATATCGTCCGCGATGTCGGGATCTTTCCCTGTTATTGAAAAGGAGACAACCATGATCCATCATCCTGAGCTTATCCGCCGCCTGGAGGCGGGCAACGCGGCCTATCGCGATGCGCTCCGTCCGGCGGGCGATGTCTCCCCTGCCCTCCGCCGCCAGAGCGCGGAGCAGGGGCAGCAGCCCTATGCTATTGTGATCTGCTGTTCGGACTCCCGCGTGATCCCGGAGGCAATCTTCTCCGCGGGGATCGGCGAGCTGTTCGTGATCCGCGTAGCCGGCAACGTGCTCGACCATCATCAGCTCGGCAGCATTGAGTACGCCGCCGCGCATCTGGAATGCGGCGTGATCGTCCTGCTGGGGCATACGGGCTGCGGTGCGGTAAGCGCAGCGCTCTCCGGCGGCGGGGACGGCTTCATCCGCTACATCACGGATGACATTCTCGAGGCCATCGGGGAGGAGCGCGACCCTCTCCTCGCCTGCGAGCTGAATGTGCGCCACGGTACGGCTGCGATCCGCGCGGCCTTCGCGGAGCACCCGGAGCTCGGCGGAGATACGCTCGACGTGCTCGGCGCGGTGTACGACATAGCAAGCGGCGAAGTACACTGGCTCACATGAGGCGATTCCGCCCCGGAGGCGGAAAAGAGCTTGACAGTCCCGGGGCAGGATGCTATACTCAGATTGCACAAAAATCCAAAGGCGGCAACCTCTTCCTTTGGATCATCCGCACAGCATTTGTCGAAAAAAAGAAGATTTGCCGGTTGATTGATCCGAGAGAGACCGTGTCTGCACGGAGCCGAAGGGGAATGCGAAAACTCTCAGGCAAAAAGATCGGATCCGGACGGAGCTTCGGAGAGCTGCGGCGCACATGCCGCACACCAAAGGGGCAACCGGAGGCGCGGGCCTTCGGGAATCTCTCAGGTTTAGACGGAGGCAGAATTACGCAGGGCGTATTCTGTCTCTCTTTTTTACCCCCCGTTTCCCGCGTTTTCGACATCGGTTCAATCAAAAATCATTCATATCACAGGAGGAAAGCAACATGAATTACGGTCGTACCTTCAACTTCTCCGCCGGGCCCGCCATGATGCCCGAACCCGTCCTTGAGGAAATCCGGGACGAGATGATGAACTACCGCGGCAGCGGCATGTGCGTCATGGAGATGTCCCACCGCTCCAAGGTCTTCCAGCAGATCGCAGACGAGGCGGAAGCCGATCTGCGCAAGCTCATGAGCATCCCCGATAACTACAAGGTCCTCTTCATTCAGGGCGGCGCCACACTGCAGTTCGCCGCAGTTCCCTGGAACCTCATGAAGAACGGCAAGGCCGTCTATATCGAGACCGGCGCCTGGTCCAAGAAGGCCATCGCCGAGGCGAAGAAGTACGGTGAGGTCATCGTCGCCGCCAGCAGCAAGGACCGCAACTTCAGCTATATTCCCGACTGCTCCGATCTCGACATCCCCAAGGACGCCGATTACGTCTATATCTGCGAGAACGAGACCATTCACGGCCTGACCTACCAGCAGCTCCCGAACACCAAGGGGCATATCCTGGTGTCCGACCAGAGTTCCATGTTCCTCTCCAAGCCCTGCAATGTCGCCGACTACGGCCTCATCTATGCGGGCGTGCAGAAGAACGTCGGCCCCGCGGGCATGGCCATCGTCATCATCCGCGAGGATCTGATCCGCGAGGATCTCGACCCGAAGATGCCTGTCTACCTCCGCTATGACACCCATGCCAAGGCCGGCTCCATGTACAACACCCCGAACTGCTGGGATATCTATTGCTGCGGCAAGGTCTTTAAGTACCTGCTGCAGATCGGCGGTCTTGAGGAGATGGCCCGCCGCAACGCCGACAAGGCCAAGGTCCTCTACGACTTCCTGGACGGCTCCGAGATGTTCCACGGCACCGTGGACAAGGAGTTCCGCAGCCTCATGAACGTCCCCTTCGTGACCGCGAGCGCCGAGCTCGACGCCGAAGTCGTCGCCGCCTCCAAGGCCGCCGGCTTTGACAACCTCAAGGGCCACAAGAGCGTTGGCGGCCTGCGCGCCAGCATCTACAATGCCATGCCCAAGGAGGGCGTGGAAGCGCTGGTCGAGTTCCTCAAGAAGTTTGAAGCCGAGCGCAAATAAGGAAAAGGAGAAAAGACGATGAAAATTCTGGTAACCGACGGCATGGATAAAACCGCGCTGCAGCAGCTGCGCGATATGGGGCACGAGGTCACGGAGCAGTTCTACGCTCCCGAGGAGCTCGGCGCCGCCCTCAAGGACTTTGACGCGGTCGTCGTCCGCTCCAAGACCAAGGTGCGCCAGGCGCACATCGACGAGGCCCTCAAGGGCAATCTGAAGCTCATCATCCGCGGCGGCGTCGGCGTGGACAACATCGACGTGGCCTATGCCAGGGAGCACGGCATCGAGGTGCGCAACACCCCCGCGGCCTCCTCCCGCTCCGTGGCAGAGCTTGCGCTCGGGCATATGCTCTCCTGCGCGCGCTTCCTCTCCGTGGCCGGCAACACGATGCGCAATGGCCTCTGGGAGAAGAAGGCCTACGGCAAGGGCATCGAGCTCGGCGGCAAGACCCTCGGCATCATCGGCTACGGCCGCATCGGCCAGTGCCTCGGACAGATGGCTTCCGCCATCGGCATGACCGTGCTTGCTTATGGCGCGCACCATGAGCCGGGCACCGCTGCGAAGGACGGTACCCCCTACGTCTCCATGGAGGAACTGCTCCAGAGCTCCGATTTCATCTCCGTCCATGCGCCCGCGGCGGACGGCCCCATCATCAATGCCGAAACCATCGCCAAGATGAAGGACGGCGTCGTCATTATCAACACCTCCCGCGGCGCAAACCTCGACGAGGCCGCGCTGCTCGAGGCGCTCAACTCCGGCAAGGTCCGCGCCGCCGGTCTCGACGTGTTCGCCGCCGAGCCCACGGCCAACACCGAGCTGCTCAATCACCCGCACGTCTCCTGCACGCCGCATATCGGTGCCGCCACCGGCGAGGCTCAGGCCCGCATCGGCCAGGAGATCGTCTCCATCATCGCAGGCTTCGGCAAGTAATCCCCGCATTCAAGGAGGCACGCATGAACGAGAACATCTTCCTGCCCGCCGAGATCCTGCTGCCCAAGGACGCCGACATGGCCAAATGGGCGGTCATCGCCTGCGACCAGTTCACCTCCGACCAGGCCTATTGGGATCGCGTGCGCGCTTTTGCGGGGGACGCTCCCTCCACCATCCATCTGATCCTGCCCGAGGCGGAGCTCGGCAGCGATGGCGAGGCTGCCCACATTGCCGAGATCAACCGCACGATGGAGGCCTATCTGCAAAACGGCGTCTTCGCCGTCTACCCGGAGAGCTTCATCTACGTCGAGCGCACGCTGGAAAACGGCACGATCCGCAAGGGGCTCGTCGGCAAGCTCGATCTCGAGGCCTACGACTACCGCCCCGGCTCCGACTCCATGATCCGCGCGACCGAGCGCACCGTACCCGAGCGCATCCCGCCGCGCCAGCGTGTGCGCCGCGGCGCGCCGATCGAGCTGCCGCACGTGCTCATGCTCTGCGACGACTGGGAAAAGCGCCTCATCGAGCCCATCGGGGCGAAAAAGGACACGCTCCCCGTCGTATACGACTTTGAGCTCATGGAGGACGGCGGGCACATCAAGGGCTGGCTCGTCAGCGGGAAGGACGCGGCGGAATTTGAGGCCGTGCTGAGCGACTACAGCGCACATGTCGCCGAGAAGTACGCCGACCTTGAAGGCACACCGATGATCTTCGCCGTCGGCGACGGCAATCACTCTCTCGCCACGGCCAAGAGCTGCTACGAGGAACTCAAAGCCGCGCATCCCGGCGAGGATCTGAGCCGCCACCCGGCGCGTTGGGCGCTCGTCGAGTTGGAAAACATCCACGACGAGGCGCAGGTATTCGAGCCGATCCACCGCGTGATCACCGAGACCGAGCCGGAGAAGCTGCTGAAGGCGCTGGAGGAAAACGCCTGCGCCGAGGGCGGCTATCCCGTCCGCTGGTACACCGCCGAGGCGGAGGGCGTCGTGACGCTCGACCCGCAGAAGGCGGAGCTCACGGTGGCCGTGCTGCAGGGCTTCCTGGACGAGTATCTCAAGGAAAACGCCGGCAAGATCGACTACATCCATGACGACGACGCGCTGATCTCCCTCGCGCGTCAGCCGGGAGCCATCGGCTTCCTGCTCCCCGGCATGGAGAAGGGTCAGCTCTTCCGCGGCGTCATCCGTGACGGCGCTCTCCCCCGCAAGACCTTCTCAATGGGGCACAGCCGCGAAAAGCGCTACTACCTCGAGGGCCGCAAAATCAAATAAGGCAATCAAGCATGAAAAAACCGGGTTCCAAACGGAACCCGGTTTTTGTACCTTCTTCACTTGATCTGCATACAGACCTCGTACGCGCTGTGGACAGCGTCGGCGATCGTGCCGCTCGCAGCGGCGTCGCCGATGGCGCGAACGATCGGGCAAACGCCCTGCAGCTTCTGCACCAGGGCGTTCTCCGGCTTTACGCCGAGCGAGAGCACGACGCTGTCCGCAGGGATGCGTTCGACCTTACCGGTCCTGAGATTGGAGGCGATCACTTCGCCGGGCACGATGCGCTGCAGCTGATGCGAGGGCAGGAAAACCGTCCCCGCGGGCCGCAGGCGCTCCATCTCGTCGTCGAGGAGCTGGAACCAGGTACGCGGAGCGATCTCGTCCGCCATTTCCAGAACGGTGACCTTGTTGCCGGTTTCGTTGAGGATCTCGGCGGTCTCGAGTCCGGTCATTCCGCTGCCGACGACTACGACGCGCTGATTTTTCAGCACCTTCCGGCGGTGGATGATCTCCGGCGGCGTGTAGACGTTTTCACCGTCGCTGCCGGGGATGGACTTCGGGCGGATCGGCTTCGCGCCGGTGGCGACCAGAACGGCGCAGGGCGAGAGGGAGCGCACGAGCTCCTCCGTGGCCGCAGTGCCGAAGCGCAGCTCGACGCCGAGAGCCTTGAGCGAGGCGATGCGGTCCTCGACGCACCAGAAGAGCTTGCCCTTGAGGTTGCAGGCCGCGGCGGTGTTAACCTGCCCGCCGGGGGCCTCCTCCTTTTCCAGCACCGTCACGGCGAAGCCGCGCTTCGCCATGGTCTCCGCCGCGGCGAGACCCGCGATGCCCGCGCCGATCACGACGATGCTCCTGCCGTCCCCGTCCTTTACCGGGCGCTCGTACTCCTCTTCCCGCCCGACGTCGGGGTTCAGCGCGCATTCGCCGGGCTTGCCGACCTTGGCGTTGGTCATGAAGGAGGAGATGCAGTGCAGGCATCCGATGCAGCGACGGATCTCATCCGCTCTCCCCTCTTCGAGCTTCCTGACCCAGTGCGGCTCGCAGATGAAGGAGCGCGCGGAGCCGATGAAGTCCTGATACCCCTCCTCGAGCTGCCGCTCCGCCTGCTCGGGCGAGCGCATGAAATTTGCCGCGATGACCGGGATGGAGACGACGCTTTTGATCTCTTTTGCGAGATATGCGCGCCAGCCGGGCTCGTAGGAGGTCGGCTCCAGCCAGGCGTTGTACACGTCATAGCAGGCGGAGGTGACGTTGATGGCGTCAACGCCCAGCTCCTCGAGGCGTTTGGCGATCTGCTTGCCGGTCTCCAGATCGTAGCCCTTGCCGGGCTTACCGATCCGCTCGTACATCTCATCCGCCGTGAGGCGCACGATGAGGGGATAGTCCCGCCCGCAGCGCGCGCGGATGCCCTCCACGATCTCCCGCAGGAAACGCAGGCGGTTCTCAAAGCTGCCGCCGTACTCATCCGTGCGCAGATTCGTGTTGGGGCTGAGGAACTGCTGGATCAGATAACCGTGGCCGCCGTGCAGTTCCACCGCGTCCACGTCTGCCTTCTGACAGCGGACGGCCGCCTCGATGAAATCCCGCTGCAGCTTATGGATCTCACGCTTCGACATCGCGTGGATCCTCGTCGCGCCGTGAGCGGAGAGCTCGCAGTTCGAGGGCGCCTGTACCGAGAAGCAGATCTTCTTCTCCTCGAGGCCGAGCAGGATCGGCGTGGCGGAGAAGAGCGCGTCCAGCACCTTGGGGAAGCGCTTAACGACCGGGATCACAACCGGGAGGCTGTTGATCGAGCTCGCGTAGCCCTGACGGCCGGGGTGGTGCAGCTGGATGCAGAGCTTTGCGCCGTGGGCGTGGATGCGGCGGGCAAATTCGCGCATCGGCTCGATGTGATAGTCGTGGCTCATGGCCAGCTGCGTAAAGGTCGAGGCAGCGCCCATGTCGTTCACGCGGCAGATACCCGGAATGATAAGGCCGACGCCGCCGCGGGCGCGCTCCTCATAATAGTTCATCATCCGCTCGGTCGGCGTGCCGTCGGTCTGCCCGAGGCTCATTTCCGCCGCCGTCATGACCGTCCGGTTTTTGACGGTCATGCTGCCGATTTTCATTGGGCTCAGAAGCAGCTCATACATGGAACTTCTCCTTCAGCTCCTCGCGCACGGAGGCGGCCTTCTCGTCGAGCTCGTGGCGGATCTCCTCGCCTTTTTCATGCAGCTCCCCGCGCTTTTCATGCAGCTCTTCGCGCACTGCCTCGCGCACCTCGCGGCCCTTTTCCACGACCTGCGTCACGTTTTCCCTGGCCTTCTCATGGTAGACGGCCAGCTTCTTCTTGAAGCGCTCGAGCTTGGCGGTCTCCAGCTTCCAGTACACCGTGCGCACCGGCGGGACGACGCCCATCAGCACCTTCGCAAAGCCGAAGAGCCCGCAGGGCGAGACCTTCGCCTTGCCTTGCTCAATGCCTTCGATCATCTTTTTGGCGACGTGCGAGGGCTTCTGAACCGGGAAGGGCTTTTCAAACTCCACGGCGTTGGCGACCTTGAAGAAATTCGTATCGGTCGCGACCGGATAAAGACAGGTGATCTGCAGGTTATCCGGCTTCTCGAGGCGAATGGCCTCCTGGAAGCCGTTGAGGGCAAACTTGGAGGAGGAATAGATCGCGTAGCCGGGCATGGCCATCTCGCCGATCGCGCTCACCGTGTAGGCGAGGATGCCCTCCCGGCCGTTCAGGTGGCGGATATACTTGGCGTAAGTGTAGATGGGCGAGATGGTGTTGGTGCGGAACATGGCGTCCACACGATCCCAGTCCTCGTAGTTGAATTCCTCGTAGTACGGGAAGCCGGCGTTGGCATAGAAGAGGTCGATTTTCCCGAAGAGCTCCTCCGCCTTGGCAAAGACGCGGTCAACGCCCTCCTTAGTGCTGATGTCGCAGGAGAAGGCCGTCACGTTGTCGGCAAAGTACTGGATATTGTTCACATGGCGCGCTACAGCGAGGATGCGGTTGCCCTTCCCCTTTGCCAGGAGCTTCAAGGCCTCAAAGCCGATGCCGGAGCTGGCTCCGGTGAGCACGATGCTTTTGTTCTCGATCATGTCCCCGCCCCCTTACTTGTCGTATTCGCCGTATTCGCAGCCGATATTTCTGGCTTCGATCTCGTCGATCAGGATATCTCTGCCAAAGCGGCGCTTATAGAGCTTCAGCACGCCCGTGCCGTTGCCGCCGTTCCAGAGGCGGTTATGCCGTTTGAGCCCTGTGGGCGCCTCGTAGTTGATGAGCAGCATGTCCTTCTTTTTGCATCTGATCACGGTGTCGAGCTTGGCGTAGAAGGTCGTCTGCAGCACATGCCAGTGGATCTCGTCCGCAGTCTCCTCACAGTCGAACTTCGTACGGGAGAGGGTCCAGAACTTGGAGAAGTTGAAATCGTAGTTCCTGCCCTCGTAGAACATCGCACCGAGGAGCTTGCGGTCGAGCGCGAGGCCGAAGACCTTCGGGCGGCCGCCGCCGATCTCAAAGACGGAATTCTCCAGGCGCTTGCCGGTCTTGCGGCTCACGAGATTGTTCGACGAGAGCCAGACCCAGGGGCTCGTGAAATCTCCGCCCCAGTTCTTGTCTGAATAGCCGTAGCAGGTCTCAGGACGGACGAGATAGCGCTCACCGTTGAGAATGACCTCACCGGAGAAGGCGGTCTTCATGCCCTCGGCATGCCAGAACATTTCAAAGGCGTTCAGGCGGCGGAAGAACTTGCTCGCACCGTAGCCCACATGAAAGGCTATCTTCTTGTCGATTTTGAGATTCCAGGAGAGCGTGCCTGCGTCGCTCATCCACTCGGGATGCGCGTCCCGCTCCTCGGGCGTGACGGATACCGTACCCCAGGTGGCCGTCTCGCTGCAGTAGCAGTCCTCCGCACGCACCTCGTAAGGCGCGTCCTCGTGCATGCTGACTGCCTTCCAGGGGAAGAAGCGGTGCAGCTGCCCGTGCTGCTCACCCCAGAAGCCGACGTTCACCATCAGGTAAGACGGCTTTTGGCCTTTGCGCTTCTCCTCCGGCAGATGCCAGACGAGCCGGGGCTCCTCTCCGGCCAGAGCCGGATTGCAGGTAAAGAATTCTACATAGAACGGCTTTTCCTCGCCGGTGTCCTCTTTGATCGCGGTGAAATTGTGCCACCACCAGTCGTAGCCCTGCTTGGCAAGCGGCCCTCGCAGCATCCATTCATCGCGGTTGAGATCGCTGATATTTGACATAGCTGCACCTCCACATTTCCGAGAACGGCTGATTATCATGATTACAGACTGTTCTCCGTTATTTGCATATAGTATAGCATTTTTTTAGAACTATGTACAGTATACCCGGGAAATATCTTTCATTTTTTGTAAGGATTTGCCTGAAAAGCCGCCATTCTTTGGAATGGCGGCTTTTCGATCGGCGGGCTCAGTATATGGTTTTGATCTCCGAGGCCGGGACGCCGACGCTGCGGGCAAATTCCTCCAGGTCGGACGCTGTGTGCAGCAGCATGAGCTCAATGAGCTTTCCGTCGCTGCGGCGGCGGACGCAGGCCGTCTTCTCTCCGGTGCAGATGCTGCTGCGGATCAGCGGCTCATATTCCTCCGGCGGGTAAGCCGGTCCGGACTGCTTACGCTTGAACAGATGCATACGCTCGCTCCTCCCCTTTTTTCTCATTGTAGCACAGAAAGGCTGGCATTTCAATCTTGCACAAGCGTCTGAAAAGGATTATACTGCCTCTGCCGCACACAGCGGGCGGCAAGACAGGAGAAACAGATATGAACAACAGCTTAATCAGATGGCAAGAATCCGATCGTTTGTAAAGCGCGAGCCGGTGCTGCTGCTCTCGGCTCTCGCCGCGCTCGTGAGCTGCTTTTTCGTTGCGCCCGACGCCGGTTATCTCGCTTATATCGACTGGCGCACGCTCGCGCTGCTCTATTGCCTGATGACCGTCGTTGCCGGGCTGCGACAGGCTGGGCTCTTTGCCTATCTCGCGCATATCCTCTGTCTGCGCGCCGGGACGCTGCGGGCAATGGGCACGCTTCTCGTGGCGCTCTGCTTCGTAAGCTCGATGCTCATCACGAACGACGTCGCGCTGCTGACCTTTGTGCCCTTCGCCGTCGTTGTGCTGGGCATGGCCGGGCAGAGCCGCGCCCTCATCCACGTCGTCGTACTGCAGACCGTCGCGGCGAATCTCGGCAGCATCCTCACGCCGGTGGGCAACCCGCAGAATCTTTACCTCTATTCCTATTACGACTTCCCGATGGCGGACTTTCTCGGCGTGACCTTCCCCGTATGGGCGCTGAGTCTCGTGCTGATCCTGCTCGGCTGTCTCATTCTGCCGCGCACGCCGCTCACGGTCTTTCTCGGGGAGACGCCGCTTCTCAACCGCAGGCGGCTCCGGATCTACGGCGCACTGTTTCTCATCTGTATGCTGACGGTGCTGCGCGTGTTACCCTGGCCGGCTATGCTCGGCACGGTGATTGCCGTGCTGCTCATCTTCGACCGGAAAATGCTGCTCAAAGCGGATTTCCTCCTGCTGCTGACCTTTGCCGCCTTCTTCGTGTTCTCCGGGAACCTCGCGCGCGTCCCTGCGGTGGACAATCTGCTGCGCCGCCTGCTCGGCGGACGCGAATACCTCGCGGCACTGCTCACGAGCCAGGTCATCAGCAATGTCCCGGCGGCGCTGCTGCTCTCGGGCTTTACGGCGGAGAGCCGTGCGCTGCTGCTCGGCGTGAACGTCGGCGGTCTCGGGACGCCAATCGCCTCGCTCGCCAGCCTCATCAGCATGAAGCTCTATTCGCACTCCGAGCATGCCGACGCCGGACGCTATCTTGCGGAATTCACGCTTGTGAATCTTTTGCTGCTCGCGCTGCTCTCCGCCTTCGTATTACTGACGGCTTGACCGGGAGCATTTCCGACAGGAACGCCCCCTGTCACAAGGACCTGGGACGGCAGATGCCGTCCCAGGTCCTTAATGCTGTTCACGGGATTTCTCTGTGTTCAGTCCCCTCAACGGACGTAACGGCGGATCATACCGTCGAGCTTTTCCTCATAGGCCCCGCGCTCGCACCACATGGTCTCAATGTGCCTCGCCTTTTCGGAGAAGAGTGAATCCTTCTCTCCCGGGTACAGGGCATAGACCTCCGGGGCGTTATCGAAGGGTACACTGGAATCCTGCATCCCATGCACGACGAGCAGCGGGATCCTGCTCTGCGTGAGGGAGGCGCGCACGTCCGTCTCCGCGAGGTCGAAGGCGAGGAGCCTGTGGAGCGCCGCGAGCGGTGCAAAGGCAGCGCCGAGCTGCCCGCGGAGCTGCCGTCGCGCGTCCAGGAAGCCGCTGTCCTCCACGAGAAAACGGACGTTTTCGGGGCAGCGTGCGCTCATCTTCATCACCGTAGCCGCCCCCATGGAGAAGCCGTGCAGCACGATCTGCGTCTCCGGCCCGAAGCGGGCGATCAGCTCGTCGAGCCAGCGCAGACAGTCCTCGCTTTCATAGAGGTCGAAGCCGATCACGCTGCCCTCGCTCTCCCCGTGCGCCGCGTGATCGCAGCAGAAGAGATCGAAGCCTCGTGAGGCGTAGTAGTCGTAATAGAGGCCGGCTGTCTCCACATGCTCCGAGCGGTAACCGTGGAGAAGGAAGGCGACGCGACGCCCCTTCGCGCCTGTCGGATAATAAAAGCCCTGCAGGCGCTCACCGCGCGCCGAGCGGAGCTCCCAGCGCTCGCAGGGAGCCAGCCGCAGCCGCGCCGCGGCGCTGTCACGGGCGATATAGTAGGCCTCCTCATGACCCTTCTTGTCCAGAAACCGCGCCAGGAGCGGGGAGCCTCGGCGCAGGAACACATATGCATAGAGCTCCTCCGCCAAAAACGCGGCGGAGAGCGCCGGAGCGGCGGCGCAGAGGACACGGGCAAGCTTCTTCATGCCGCGCTACTCACAGCATCGCGCCGACCGTCGCCAACAGCGTGCACAGCAGCACAAGCAGCTGGAACGGCAGCTTCCCGAACACGCCGACAATGTCGCTGCGGCCGGTACGCTTGCGGCTGAGGCCGTAGGCCCAGATGATGCCGAGGCCGGTGACGACCTGGATGGCGCTGGCATAGCGCGTGAAGCCAACAAAGCTTGCAAGGTGGAAGAGCGCCAACAGCAGGCAGGGCAGCGACGCCGCGAGCCAGCTGATGTGCACGCTCCACTTCGTCTGCTCATGCACGATGTCGCGCAGGTTGAGGGTGTTCGCCCAGAAGGAGGTGGCCAGCGCCAGCAGCGTGAACACGTAACCGACGACGCTCACCCAGCCGCCGAGCTTTCCGGCCAGGTCTACCAGCGCGCCGTCCTCCGTGATATCCCTGCCCACGCCGAGCAGGGTCATCAGGGTGACGAGAAAGATCAGCAAAAGGTTGATGGCAAGGCCGGCGGCGATGGCAAGCCGGATCTTCTTCACGTCCCCTTCCAGACCCTTCACGACCTGGGGCGTACTCATGACTGCGGAGAGGGAAAAGCTGACGATGCCGAGCAGCGCGAGCGCGGCGTTCGGCCCCTCGCCGCTGCGCGGCAGCGGCTGCAGCGGCCGCAGCAGGACCGCGACAAAGAGGATACCGATGACGGCCAGCATGGAGCTGACGGCGAGCTTCTCACAGATACCGACGAGCTTCATGCCCGCGAAGACGACGCCTGCACCGATCACATAGAACAGCAGGATGCCCCAGGTGTTGTTGAGACCGAACCAGGAACGGAACACGGCTGCTGCGCCGGTCAGAAAGCCGCTCACATTCACCAGGACTGACAGCCCCAGCAGCGCGAAGGCCAGCCAGGTGAAGACCTGCTTAAGTCTGCCGGAGAAGAGCTCGCGGTCAAAGCAGGTGATGAACTGCGCGCCGCCGTTGTTGTAGCTCAACTCCGCAATGATCAAATGCAGCAGGAGATTAAACAGATAGCAGAAGCAGAGGATCAGCAGAATGGACACAAGGCTGTTGCGTCCCGCGAGGTAGGGTACCGCCAGGATACCGGAACCCACGCCGTGCCCGACGATGATACTCGTGGCCTCAAAAAAGCTGAGTTTGGATTCTCCCCGGATCTTTGCCATGATCGAACCGCCCTTTCTTTCCTCTCTGAATGCCGAAAGCCCGGATATATCTTTCTGCCGATTTATTCTATCACAAGAACCCGCTCTGAGGCAATTGCCTTTGAGCGGGTTCCTAAACTTCTTATTGGACCTGTCATTGGGGCGTCAAAGCTCGCTCTCTTCGTAGATCCGGCGCAGGCGCGCGATCTCCGCCTCGGGCAGGGGCGGCTGGGCAGGATCGTTGCCGCGCTGATAACAGGCCTCCACATAGGGCACGACATCCGCGAAGACGCGCTCCGGGCGAAGATCCACGCGCGCAAAGAGGCCGTTGGAGAGGGTGAATACGGCGCAGTCGCGGTAATATCCGAAATAGGAGACGATCTGCGGCTTCTGATAGGGCTGCCGAGCCAGGTCGTAGAGCGCGTCCGTCTCGGCGCAGAGGAAAACCTCCAGCGGCGTTTTCTCCGCGGCACGGCGCGCGATCTCCACTGCCTCGCTCTGCGGAAAGCGGTAATAGAACGTGGAAAGGAAGGGCAGCGCGATGCTCCGGCAGCCGAGCTTCTCCGCGAGGGAGAACACGGCCTCGTAGCAGCGGCCGAGGATCAGCAGTTCATTGGCCTTGCCGGTCAGGTAGCGCGGCGTCGCCGTGAGGAGCAGATGTGCGGCGGGCAGGCCGCTCTCCGGAAGCTCCGCGGCATGCCCGACAGCGACGAACTTTGCCTCATTCAGCGCGGCAGCAAGCTTCTCGCCGCCGGTGCGGAGCAGCTCCTCCCCCGCAGGGCACGCGGCGGCACTGCCGGTCATCTCCAGCGCAAGCACAACGGCGTCCGCCCCGGGGGAGAGGACGCCGCTTCGCGTAATCGTTACTGCCATCTCAGCGCAGGAAGCCGTTGACGATCTGCTCCTCCGCCTCCTGTTCGGTAAGGCCGAGGGTCATGAGCTTGATGAGCTGGTCGCCCGCGATCTTGCCGATGGCCGCCTCATGGACGAGCATGGCGTCAACGTTGTTGGCCTCCAGCGAGGGGATGGCCAGGATGTGGCCGTTGTCCATGATAATGGAGTCGCACTCGGTGTGGCCGCTGCAGGGGGCGTTGCCGGTGATACGGGCGTTGAAGGTCTGGGTGGAATCGTCCCGCGCGACAGAGCGGGACACGACGTCGGCCGTGGCCCCTGCGCCGTTGAGGTTCACCTGATAGCCGCTCACGGCGTTCTGGCTGCCGTGGGTCATGAGGCGTTCCTTGACGACAAGGCGCGCGTCGGCCGCGAGCTCCGCTCTGGTAATGCGCTCGGTGGAGTCGACCCCCTTGATCTGCTCCATCTCCATTTCCATGTTGCTGCCCTCTTCCATGTAGCACTCGGTCACAGGGTTGAGGATGCGCTGGCCCTTGCCGTCGCCCGAGCCGTAGTGCTTCTCAACGTAGCGCACCTTGGCGTTTTTGCCGACATAGAAGCGGTGGATGCCGTCATGCTCGGAGTCATGCGTGCCGCAGTTGTCGATGCCGCAGCCGGCTACGATCACCACGTCGCTGTCCTCGCCGATATAGAAATCGTTGTAGACAGTCTCCTTGATGCCGCTCTCGCTGAGCACGACAGGAATATGCACGCTCTCGTTCTTCGTGCCGGGCTTGATGTGAATGTCGATACCGGAGCCGTCCGGCTTGGAGACGATGTCGATATTGGCGGTGGTGTTGCGGCCGGCGAGCTGGCTGTTGGCGCGGAAATTGTATGCGCCGGAGGGGACGGAATGCAGGTCCGCGATCTCCTCGATGAGTCTTTTTTGAATGGCGTCAAGCTTTACCATGGTCTTCTCCTCCTCACTGCAGCTTCTGGCAGGCGCTCACGGGCGCGCTCTGGCCGATGAGCAGCGGCATGATCTCCGCGGGGGTGCCGCGCTCGGTGATCTGCCCGCCGGAGAGCACAACGATCTCATCTGCGATCTCCAGGATGCGCTCCTGGTGCGAGATGAGCAGGATGGAGCTGTCCTCGATCTCACGGCGCATCTTCTCGAAGATGCGGATGAGGTTCTGGAAGCTCCAGAGGTCGATGCCGGCCTCGGGCTCGTCGAACACACTCAGCTTGGTATGGCGGGCGAGCAGCGTTGCGATCTCGATGCGCTTGAGCTCGCCTCCGGAGAGAGAGGAGTTGACCTCGCGGTCGATATAATCTCTGGCGCAGAGGCCGACCTCGGAGAGGTAGTTGCAGGCGGCGGCGACGGAGAGATTCTTCCCGGCAGCCAGGCGCAGCAGATCCTTCACGCGGATGCCCTTGAAGCGCACGGGCTGCTGAAAGGCGAAGCTGATGCCGAGTTTTGCGCGCTCGGTGACGTCAAGCTCGGTAATGTCGGTCCCGTCGAACAGGATCTGACCGGAGATGGGTTTCTCAATGCCCATGATGAGGCGGGCAAGCGTGGACTTGCCGCTGCCGTTCGGCCCGGTGATCACGACGAATTTGCCGTTTTCTATCGTCAGGCTCAGATTGTGGATAATGTCCTTTTGATGGTTGTCCTCATTGACAGCGAAACTCAGATCTTTGATTTCCAGCATGCGTTGTTTCTCCTTATCGGGGTCCCACAGGGGGTATTCTTTCGCTCAGCATATTGTAAGCGAAATCGCTGAACTTTGCAATAGACGCAGCGTAGGAAAATGTGAAAAGTCCGGGGAAAAGCCTGCCTTTGCCTTGCTGCGACGCCACCTCCGCCTCCCCCGCATTGCAGCAAAACAGGCAGGCTGAACCTAAAAAGCCCGGCGGCCAGTGGCCGCCGGG
>ODAJ012191119.1_pt1 | contig 55257 bp, 54 predicted proteins | sample 1539241 | NCBI WGS metagenome assembly ODAJ01 (sample SAMN02144231, study PRJEB22623) | gut metagenome | biome: sheep rumen | host: Ovis aries | place: New Zealand | reverse complement strand
CGAGTGAGGCTACGCAGACAGTGACAGCCACTCCTCAGTCGGAAGAAACTGAACAGTTGCTGCTTTCAAAACCCAAACCAGTGCGGCCACGACCAGTCCAACAGCCTGCTCCACCAGCTCGGCCCCAGTCTGTAGTGACGGAAGCAGAAAAGCCCAAGAACCGGACATGGGTAGTCGTCGTAGCGTTCGTCGTCGGTGTCTGCTTCATCTTGGGGCTTGTGGGTGGCGTATTCCTTTTCAATTCGGTGACCGACGATCCCGAGCCGCCTACAGTGGTCATACCTGCTGACACCACACCGGTGCGTCCCATACCTGCTGACACCACAACGGTGCGTCCCGTTGTTCTGCCGTCAGGGCGTGAAGAGCCGACAACCCCACCGAATGTTCAGACTACGCCGTCAAAGCCTACAAAGAAGCCTACCACGACGAGCACCGTGACACCAGCAAAACCTGATAAGAAGCCGCAGACAACCTCGCCGCTTCCGTCGAAACTGCCGAAACCGTCGCAGCCTGTCCAGCCAAGCAACCAATCGAATGAAAGCCCGATGGATTCTTTTAAAGATCCTGAAGAGTGATGAGAAGCCAGCTCACCAGGTGACGCTGAGCACGTTCTCCATCGGTCAGACCGAGGTGACGCAGGAGCTGTGGCAGGCCGTGATGGGCGGTAATCCGTCTTACTTTAAAGGTGCAAAGCGTCCTGTAGAGCAAGTGAGCTGGGAGGACTGCCAGAACTTCATCCGCGAGCTGAATAGCTTGACGGGTCGCCGCTTCCGTCTGCCTACTGAGGCAGAGTGGGAGTATGCCGCTCGTGGCGGTAATAAGGGTAACGGTCATAAGTATGCAGGCAGCAGTGCCATAGATAATGTGGCGTGGTATGAAGGCAACAGTGGTAGCCAGACGCACGACGTAGCTACGAAGCGTGCCAACGAATTAGGGCTGTACGACATGTCTGGCAACGTCTTGGAGTGGTGTCAAGACTGGTATGGCTCTTACAGCTCTGGTAGTCAGACGAATCCTACGGGTGCTTCTTCGGGCTCCCGTCGCGTGCTCCGTGGGGGCAGCTGGAGCCACATCGTCAGGGGCTGCCGTGTCTCGTTTCGGAGCTACAACGCGCCGTCGTACCGCAACGACTACCTCGGCCTGCGCCTTGCCTTCTGAGTTCCCCCAAAAAGAAGCAAAAAGCATAAATCGTGAGAATCGGCAAAAAGGGCTGAGCCCTCAAGGCCAGCCCAAAAGCCGATTCTCACGATTTATGTTCAGCCGCATTTGCAATGCGGCTGCATGTGGTAGGTGCATTTATAATGCACGGGGCGGAGACCTAAAAAACTTTACCGTATGTAACATCGGGAGTACACATTGTACACTTTTTTTACACCAAGATTACACCATCATGTTACATGACGTAAAGTTTTTCTGAAGGAAATGGTTGATTATCAGCATGATAGCTTACAGAACTTTTACTTAACTTTCGCTTAACTCTTTTTCTTGATTTTCCTTGCCCGTTTCGGAAATAATAGTTATCTTTGCGGCGCGAACGTGTTGCACCATGAGTGTGTTTAACAACTAAGAGATATAGAATAATGAGAAAGGCATTGATTTTCATGTTGCTGGCTTTTGCCTCGTTAAGCGGCCACGCACAGGTGAATCCGAAGGCGGGTTACATCATTACGAACGAGAACGACACGGTGTATGGTACCATAGACTACCGGACCAACATGCGCAACGCTGAAGTGTGCAACTTCAAGGCCGAGGGGTCTGCTTCATATAAGGAATACCGTCCGGGCGACATTAGCGGCTACAGGCTGTCGGAAAACGGCATATACTACGTTACGCGGACCTTCCCAATAGGCGGGGAAGAGAAGACGGTCTTCGCCGAATTCATGATTCAGGGCGGCATCAGCTTGTATCATTATCAGGAATATAGCACAGACTATTATTTCCTGGTAGATGCGGACGGGCAGATTGCTCCCATCTGTGAGACGCACAACCTTTACCTGGCAACGGAAGACCGCCGTCAGGCTCAGCAGGAAAAGATGCTGAGGGCGAGCCAGATGCTCATGCAAAGCCAGAAGGCGCAGCGGCAGCTGTGGGAGATGTCGGAAGTGAAGCCGAAGGAGCTGACACGCCTGACGCGCGAATACAACATGGAGTACTGTACAGAGGCAGGCGAATGTGTGACTTTTCAGTATGACAGCAAGGTAACCACCAGCATGAATGTGCGTCTTCGTGTAGAGGCCGGCCTGGGCCTGCTTCGGATGGTGATGACGCCCCACGAGACTGTTGAAGATATGGACCTGACAGGAACGTCTCCCGTCGTAGGTGTAGGGGCGGACATTCTCTTTCCGCGTTTCAGCAAGAGTTTAGTAGTGCAGGCCATGCTTTACTACAGTCCGAACAAGGCAGACGGCCAGAGCACAGCTTATGGATTAGCGCAGAGTCGTAAAATGGAGTTCCACGACCTTAGCCTGCAGTTAGGAGGCTTATATCGCTTCATGCCGGAGCGTCGTTTCACGCCGATTGTCCGTGGTGGCCTTTCGCTGAACTACCTGTTTGGCTATAAGACGGAGAACATGAATGGCTACTATGGTAATTCCGCGAAGTTTATCGGAACGAACACGGTGAGCGCAGGTTTCTATGTAGGTGCAGGAGCTGAAGTCGGCGTGGGCACGCATCGCGTAGCCTTGACAGCCAATTACATTTACAGGAATTTCGTACACTTTGATTTCAATGCCCCGCTGTTTGTCTTCAACCTTGGATTTGTGCTGTAGAGCGAAGCCACTCTTTACGTTCCGTCTCGGCCATTTTCTCGATGGCATAGCGTAGCGTGGTGCGCGACATCTGGTGGACATGCTGGCGGAGAAAGTCGCGCAGCAGGTCCATCGACACACGCTTTCCCATTTCGCGCAGCATCCAGCCCACGGCCTTGTGCATCAGGTCGTGCGGGTGGTTCAGGTGTATCTCGGCATAGCGCAGGCACCACGAGGGGTCGCCCTGCTGCGAAGTCTTCCAGGTGCAGACCATGCTCATGCGCTGTTTCCACAGGCAGGAGCTGGCGGCCAGGGAGTCGAGCGTCTTGAGTTTGTCGCCCAGGCGGGTAGGCAGCAGCAGCCAGTGGCCCAGAATCTTCGGGGCAGAGAGGTCAACGAGGTCCCAGTTATTGGCTCGTTCGGCATGCTGGAGATACAGGGTCACTACTTCGTCGCGCTTACGGATGGCCTCAGGGTCATGCTCCAGGCGCTTCGTGGCTTGCCGCTCGAATTGTTCGACCATGATGAGCAGTGCGCAGAGCCGCACCTCGTGCCAGCGTGAGGAGAGTAGCTCCGGTATTTCGCTGAGCGGCGTGTCCTTTGCGGCTTTGACCACCCGTCGCGTCTCAGGCACCTTGAGGCCAAGAAATTCGTCACCCTCGCCGTACTGTCCTGGGGCGGTCTTGAAGAAGCGCATCAGCACCTGCCGCTGCTCGTCGTTGCGCAACGACTCCATGTAGTCAATGATTTCAGTTGCTGTCGTCATGTCACATTCCTTTATTGGCGCAAAGTTACACATTTTCCCCGAGTATTCAAAAGTTTCCGCGTTTTCTTTGCCATTTCAGGAAAAATGCTTAATTTTGTCGGCGAAAAAATGGAAAGCGGAAAGAAACGACTGTTAGGAATGACGCCTGCACAGCTGAAGGACGTTGTGCAGGAGTTGGGCATGCCAGCCTTTACAGCGAAACAAATAGCCCAGTGGCTGTACGTGAAGCACGTCAGGAGGCTGGACGAGATGACCAATCTTTCGAAGCAGAACCGCCAGCGGCTGGCTGAGCAGTACGAGGTGGGGGTCGTGGCTCCTGCGGAGTGGCAGCAGTCAAAGGACGGGACGGTGAAGTACCTGTTTCCGGTGAGTTGCTGTGGTACAGCAACATACGGGACGGGAGGAGCGGACGGGAGAGGGCGCTTTGTGGAGACGGTGTTCATACCCGACGGCGAACGGGCCACGCTGTGCGTGAGCTGCCAGGTGGGCTGCAAGATGAACTGCCTGTTCTGCCAGACCGGCAAGCAGGGGTGGGAGGGTGACCTCTCTGTGGCCGACATACTGAACCAGATATACTCCGTGCCTGAGGCCGAAAGGCTGACGAACGTGGTCTTCATGGGTCAGGGTGAGCCGATGGACAATCTGGACAACGTCTTGCGGGCTACCGAGGTGCTCACGGCCGACTGGGGCTACGCCTGGAGCCCGAAGCGCATAACGGTAAGCTCGGTGGGCGTACCCAGAAAGCTAAAGCGCTTTCTGGACGAGAGCCAGTGCCACGTAGCCATATCGATGCACTCGCCCATTCACGAACAGCGGCTACAGCTCATGCCGGCCGAGAAGCTGCAGAGCATCAAGGACACGGTAGAGCTGCTCCGGCAGTACGACTTCACGCACCAGCGGCGCTGCTCATTTGAGTACATCTGCTTTGGCGGACTGAACGACCAGCCCCTGCACGGACGCGAGATAGTGAAGCTGCTTGAGGGGCTGGAGTGCAGGGTGAACCTGATACGTTTCCACCAGATACCCGGTGTAGGCTTGCCGCCATCAGACGAGAAACGCATGGAGGCGCTGCGCGACTACCTGACCCACCACGGCGTGTTTACCACCATACGTGCCAGCAGGGGGCAAGACATCTTTGCCGCCTGTGGCCTCTTGAGCACGGCCAAACGCCAGGAGCAGCCATGAGGTCAGGGTGGGGCGTGCTGCTTGGGCTGCTGCTCGGTGCTTGTACCGACGGTGCTCAGAGCCAGCTGGCGACCGCTGCCGACGACTGGCTGCAGGGCGTCAGCATGGAGCAGCCGGCCGACATGCAGGTGGCAAAGCGCGAGGAGGGGTTCCTCTGGCTGTCGAACGGTGACGCCCAGCGTCAGCGAAACATCTGCATCTATAGCTATGAGGGCTCGCAGCTTGACCCCAAGGAAATGGTGGAGAAGCGCGACAGCGTGATGCAGCGCCACTTGAAGGGTGCCACCGACAGCATGTACGTCATGACGGTACGCCAGACGGTCAGCTACAGCGTGCTGACCATAGGCGGGCGCAGGAAGCTGAAGCTGAGCGGCTTGTGGCAGATGGAGGGCGACGCCATGGGCGGCCCGTTTGTGAGCTATGCCGTGGCCGACACGGTGCGTGGCCGCATTGTGGTGGCCGAAGGGTTGCTCTATGCGCCCGGCAAGCGTAAAGACCTGCTGCTGAAGCGGCTGGAGGCGATAACAAGAACAATCAATACAAATTAATATATACGAAGATGGAAGAAAGAAAAATTCGCGTGGCCATCACGCATGGAGATACGAACGGCATCGGTTACGAGGTGATACTGAAAACTTTTGCCAACCCCACGATGCTGGAGTTGTGCACACCTATTATATATGGTTCGCCCAAGGTGGCAGCCTATCATCGCAAGGCGCTGGATCTGCCCACTAACTTCAGCATCATAGAGCAGGCACAGGACGCCCAGGACGGGCGGTTGAACCTGCTGGCCACCTTCGAGGACGAGGTGAAGGTGGAGATGGGGCAACCCTCAAAGGAGGCCGGCGAGGCAGCCCTGAAGGCACTTGACCGAGCCATGACCGACTTCCGCGCAGGTCTGTACGACGTGCTGGTGACGGCCCCCATCAACAAGAACACCATACAGAGTGACCTGTTCCACTTTCATGGACACACGGAGTACATCGAGCAGAGCGTAGGTGACGGCCAGAAGGCCCTGATGATTCTGATGAACGACACGCTGCGCGTGGCCCTGGTGACCACCCACCTGCCCATTAAGGACGTGGCGGCCGCCATTACGAAAGAGGCCATCATGGAGAAGGCCCGCATTTTCCACCAGTCGCTGAAGCGCGACCTGCGCATCAGCAACCCCCGCATAGCCGTGCTGGCGCTGAACCCGCATGCCGGTGACGGCGGCGTGCTGGGCACAGAGGAGCAGACTGTCATTCAGCCTGCCATCGAGGAACTTGCAAAGGAGGGTGTACAGGCCTTCGGACCCTACGCAGCTGACGGCTTCTTCGGCAGTGGCGCTTACAGCCGTTTTGACGGCGTGCTGGCCATGTATCACGACCAGGGCTTGGCACCGTTTAAGACGCTGGCCTTGGAGAACGGCGTGAATTTCACCGCCGGACTGCCCATTGTGCGCACGTCGCCTGACCACGGCACGGCGTTCGACATAGCCGGCAAGGGCGTGGCTGACGAGCAGTCGTTCCGTCAGGCCATCTATGCCGCCATTGACATCTGGCGCAACCGTCAGCAGTATGACGAGCCACTGGCCAACCCGCTGCCCAAACTCTACCACGAGAAGCGTGAAGACGGCGAGAAAGCGCGCTTCACCGTCAAGAAAGAGCAGCCGAAATCTTAAAAACTGTGCATTTCTGCCATTTTGTCAGATTTTCTTCGTACCTTTGCGGGCTAAATGAATAATTCAGAACTTCAAAGCGTAAAACAACGGTACAGCATCGTGGGCAATTGCGAAGCCCTGAACCGTGCGATAGATGTTGCCCTGCAGGTGGCACCTACCGACCTCTCGGTGCTCATAGTAGGCGAGAGCGGCGTGGGTAAGGAGATTATTCCACGCATTATTCACGACAAGTCGCCCCGCCGCCGTGAGAAGTACTTCGCCATCAACTGCGGCTCCATTCCCGAGGGCACCATCGACAGCGAGCTGTTCGGCCACGTCAAGGGCTCCTTCACCGGGGCCATCAACGACTCGCCGGGCTACTTCGGCGTGGCCCACAAGGGAACGCTGTTTCTCGACGAGGTAGGCGAACTGCCCATGGCAACGCAGGCACGCCTGCTGCGCGTGCTGGAGACGGGCGAGTACATTCCCGTGGGAGCCACCGAGGTCAGGAAGACCGACGTGCGCATCGTGGCGGCCACCAACGTCAACATACAGCAGGCCATCAGCGAGGGACGTTTCCGTGAGGACCTGTACTACCGCCTGAACCAGGTGCCTGTACAGATGCCGCCGCTGCGCGACCGTGGCGAGGACATCGTCCTGCTGTTCAGGCTCTTTGCCATGCAGATGGCCGAGAAATACCGCATGGACAAGGTGGTCTTGACCGACGAGGCCAAGCAGCTGCTCATGCGCTACAAGTGGCCGGGCAACGTGCGCCAGCTGAAGAACATAACGGAGCAAATATCCATACTCAGCACCGAGCGCACCATTACGCCCGACGTGCTGCTGCGCTTCATACCACAAGACCAGGAGAGCACCCAGCTGGCCACCATCAGGCGCGAGGGCGAGCACTCGTTTGAAAGTGAGCGCGAAATACTGTACAAGATACTCTTCGAACTGCGTGGCAACGTCAACGACCTGCGGCGCGACATGGGACTGCTGAAGAAGCGCCTCGAGGACATGCAGGACAAGCCGCTCACCGTACAGGGCGAGACTTCGCTGCCCGTGCCGTCGGCAAATGGCAGCGTGGCCCAGCAGCCCATATACATACAACAACCGGAAGAGACCATGGCCGAGGCGGAGTACGTGGAGCTGGAGCGCGAACAGGAGAACCTGAACCTCAGCGACATCAGCCGCCAGATGCTGGAAAAAGCCTTGGAGCGCAACGGCGGCAACCGCAAGAAGGCCGCCAAAGAACTGGGCATCAGCGACCGGACACTTTACAGAAGACTCAAGCAATATGGCATGGACGATAAATAGGAAGACACCGTGGCTGGCCTTGGTGGGCCTGCTGCTACTGACAGCCTGCTCCGTGAGCTACAAGTTCAACGGAGCCAGCATTGACTACACGCAGGTGAAGACCATCCAGATAGAGAACTTCCCCATACGCTCAGCCTACGTGTGGGGACCCATGGGACCCATGTTCAACGATAAGCTGAAGGACAAATTCCTGAACCACACCAGGCTGACCGAGGTGCGGCGTAACGGCGACTGGAAGCTGGAAGGCGAGATTACCCGCTACGACCAGCGCAACAAGTCGGTATCGAGCGAGGGCTACTCGGCACAGACCGAGCTCTCCATCACCGTCAACGTGCGCTTCACCAACAACAAGAACCACAAGGAGGACTTTGAGCGCCAGTTCTCGGCCAACTCGTTCTACGAAACCACCCAGTCCTTGAGTCAGGTTCAGGAGGAGAAGGTCAACGAGATGCTGGACGCCATCTGCGACGAGATATTCAACGCTACGGCAGCTAACTGGTAACCAGTGAAGAGAGAGGGAGGAAGCAGAAGCTATGGAGATAAGAGAGTACATCAGCCACCCCGAACGGCTCGACAAGGACACCTTGTACGAGCTGCGCTCCATGCTGGCCCTATACCCCTATTTCCAGACGGCTCGCCTGCTGTTGCTCTACAACCTGTATCTGCTGCACGATGCCACGTTCGACGAAGAGCTGCGCCGTGCGGCCATCTACATTACCGACCGCAAAGTCATCTTCCAGTTTGTGGAGGCAGCCCACTACAAGCTGCCCACCAGGCAGGAAGAGCAGCCCGCAGCCCGACAGCCCGAGCGCAGCAGCCGCACCATGTCGCTCATTGAGAACTTCCTCGACTCCATACCCAAGGACGACGAAGAGGAAGAGCAGAAAAAGCCACGCCGTAAGCCGACACCTGCCGATGCGGCTGTTGACTACGTGGCCTACCTGTTAGAGACCGAGGAGGAGACGGCAGCCTCGGAGCAGGCAGAACAGACACCACTGCGCGGCCAGGAACTCATAGACAACTTCATCCGTCAGGACACGGGCCGCATAGTGCTCAACGAAACGCCCGAGTATGCACCCAGCGTTGCTACCGATGACGGAAAAGACGGTGAAGAGGAATATTTTACTGAGACTTTGGCCCGAATTTATGTTAAACAAGGGCGATATTCGAAGGCTTTGGAAATTATTCAGCGTTTAAGTTTGGCTTATCCAAAAAAAAATGCTTACTTTGCAGACCAAATTCGATTCTTACAGAAATTAATTATAAATAATAACAACAAAACAACAACAAAATGACACTTTACACATTATTTGTAATCCTTATTGTGATTGCTGCCCTTCTCATGATCGGCATTGTTTTAATTCAGGAGTCCAAGGGAGGCGGTCTGGCCTCTAACTTTGCATCGTACAACCAGATAGGCGGTGTGCGCAAAACGACGGACTTCATCGAGAAAACTACGTGGGGCCTGGCTGCTGCCATGGTCGTCATCAGCATTGTCTGCGCTTACGTGGCTCCGAAACCCACCATCGGCCACTCTGTGACTGAGGGCATTGAGGCTCCTGCCGCTAACCCCAACACGCTGCCCGGTTTTGACGCCAGCCAGCAGAAGAAGCAGGACGCTGCAGCTCCTGCTGCTGCCACCGAGGCTCCCGCTGCTGCCGAAAAGCCTGCCGCTCCCGCCAAGAAATAGTACTGAGTGATGAGCATGAAATCGGTTAAGTTACTGCTCTTGTCCGTCGTGGCTGCCATACTGACCAGTTGTGGCACCACTACGACGGTGCCCATTACGGGCCGCAGGCAGAACCTGATAGTCAGCGACCAGCAGGTGCTCAGCCTGAGCAACCAGCAGTACCAGCAGTATATGCAGTCGGCAAAGAAGTCAACCAACGCTGCCAACACGGCCATGGTGCAACGTGTAGGTCAGCGTTTGGCCAATGCCGTCGTGAGTTACCTCAATGCCAACGGACTTGGCGCAGAGGTGTCACAATACCAGTGGGAGTTCAACCTCGTACAGGACAACCAGGTTAACGCCTTCTGCATGCCTGGCGGAAAAATCGTTGTCTATGAAGGCCTGCTGCCCGTAACCAGAGACGAGGCCTCGTTGGCCGTTGTCTTGGGTCACGAGATAGCACACGCCGTAGCCAAACACTCGGCCGAGCGACTCTCCAATGCCTACAAGCAGCAGTATGGCCTGCAGGTCATCGGAGCCGTGGCTTCGGGGGTCGGCGTCAGCAACGAGATGCTACAGCTGGGGCAAATCGTGGCCTCGGCCGGCGGACAGTTCTTTACGGCTGGTTTCTCGCGCAAGCAGGAGAGCGAGGCTGACCACATGGGACTCGTTTTTGCCGCCATGGCAGGTTACGACCCGAAGGTAGCCATCAGTTTCTGGCAGCGCATGTCGCAGGCTACGGGCGGAGGTTCCAGCTCCCTGTTGAGTGACCACCCGTCGGATGCTGACCGCATCAAGAACCTGCAAGGCTGGATGGCCGAGGCGCAGCGCTACTACAAACCCGCCACGACGACAACCACCACAAGCACCACCACTACTACCACTTCTACAAAGAAGAATACGAAGACTACCAAGAAGACTACGAGAAAGAAGAAGTAGCCCCACAACATGTATAAAAAGACGCTATTCATGTCTCTCTGCCTGTTTGCTGCGCTGTCTGTGTCAGCACAAAGCGGGCAGGGAGGCATTTCTGTTGACATGCTCAACACCATACGTCAGCAGCAGACAACCACGGCGGCCGACCGTGCACTACGTAACGCCATAGCGGCCAACGCCATTGACAACCTTGCACAGAACTACCTGAACGCTGGCGAGGTTGACGACCACTTCAGCGTGGAAACCAAGAAGCAAAGCATCACCGACCAGAAGTCGAGCGGCCGTTGCTGGATGTTCAGCGGGCTGAACGTGCTCAGGGCCAACTTTGCCAAGCGGACGGACTCGCTCCGTGTGGAGTTCTCGCAGGACTACCTGTTCTTCTGGGACCAGCTGGAGAAGTCAAACCTCTTCCTGCAGGGCGTCATCGATACAGCCCTCAAGCCCATGGACGACCAGCGCGTGCAGTTCTTCTTCAAGAATCCGCTCAGCGATGGCGGCACCTTCTGCGGCGTGGCCGACCTGACGGCGAAATACGGCTTGGTGCCTAAGGCCGTCATGCCCGAAACGTTCTCGGCTGACAACACTTCGAAGATGTCGCGGCTCATCGACTCCAAGCTGCGCGAGTTCGGGCTCGAGCTGCGCGACATGGTGGCTCAGGGCAGGAAAGCTGCTGACATAGAGAAACGTAAGACAGAGATGCTGGGCGTCATCTACCACATGCTGGTGTTGACCCTTGGAGAGCCGCCCACGCAGTTCACCTACGCCTTCCGTGGCCAGAGCGGAGAAGCCGTCGGCCAGCCCCGTCAGTTTACACCACAGTCGTTCTACGCTGAAGTGGTGGGCCAACCTCTGAACGGCACCTTCATCATGGTGATGAACGACCCGCGCCGGCCTTACCATAAGACCTACGAGGTAGAGTACGACCGTCACACCTATGACGGGCATAACTGGAAGTACCTGAACCTGCCTATGGACGAGATTGAGCAGCTGGCCATAGCCTCGCTAAAGGACGGGCGCAAGCTCTACAGCTCGTACGACGTTGGCAAGTTCCTTGACCGCAAGCGCGGACTCTGCGACTTGAAGAACTTCGACTACGAGTCGCTCTTCGGCACGACGTTCTCCATGAACAAGGCGCAGCGCATAGCCACCTTCGACAGCGGTTCTACCCACGCCATGACGCTGACAGCCGTTGACCTTGATGCCGAGGGCAAGCCCCTGAAGTGGAAGGTGGAAAACTCCTGGGGAGCCTCTTACGGTCAGGAGGGCTGTCTCATCATGACGGCCGAGTGGTTCCGCGAGTTCATGTTCCGGCTGGTGGTTGACAAGCAGTACGTGCCCCAGAACCTGCTACGGCTCAGCGAGCAGACACCTGTCATGGTCATGCCCGAAGACCCCCTCTTCGTGGCTGACGAATAATGTGAAGAAAAAGCAATAGCCAAAATGAAATACTGCTCATCACTCCTGCTTCTCGCCGTGCTCATGCTGGCGTGCAAGCCCGCTACGGCACCCTCAGACAACGTTCAGCGTGACACGCTAACGGCTTCTGCATTAGCCACATACGGCACTGCGTCGGTAAAGCCGACTGGCTTGGAAATACCGAAGAGCCTGCGTGGCGACGAGGGCCAGATACTGCGTCGGACAGGCTACACCGCGTCGTACAACGCCCGCAACCGCATACCCAACTGGGTAGCCTGGCACCTGCCTGCCAACCACGTGGCCGGACGCTACAACCGTAACAACGAGTCGTTCCACGAGGACACCGAGGTCAGCAACCCCCGGGCCTACGACTCTGACTACCGAGGCTCTGGCTATGATCGTGGCCACATGTGCCCATCGGGCGACAACAAGTGGAGTAGGGAAGCGCAAGAACAGAGCTTCCTCTTTACCAACATCTGTCCTCAGCGCCACAACCTCAATACTGGCGCGTGGAACGACCTGGAACTGCAGTGCCGGGCCTGGGCCAAGCGCTACGGCGACCTCTACATCGTCTGCGGCCCCGTGCTCTACGATGAGCCGCACCGCACCATAGGCCGCAACCGCGTGGTAGTGCCCGAAGCCTTCTTCAAGGTAGTACTGCGCAAGCAGAACAACTACTACAAGGCCATCGGCTTCCTCTACGAGAACCGGGGAGCTTCGCGCGACATGAGCCGATACGTACGCAGCGTTGACGAAATAGAGGAACTTACCGGTTTGGACTTCTTCTCAGAACTTGCTGACAACATAGAAAGCAAGATAGAGCAACAAGCCGATTTGCGCGACTGGTACCCCCTTCGTGAAATAAAATAGGATACCTGCGCTTGTCTTCCTCCGAGAAAAGATAGAGGTCATAGCGTGAGTAGTCATTAAATTGGTAGGTATTATTATGGAATTCAGAGTAATGAGACGCCATCGCCCGAATCCTCGGCAACCGCTATAATCCGAACCAGGAGGAGGCCCTGCAAAAGGAACTGGAACACGGCTTCGCCCGTATGCTCGCCATCCGACTGGACATTGAGCATCTGACGGGCAAGGAAGCAATAGAGCTGGTAAGACAAAGAGCAGAATAAGAAAGCCACTATATTAATCAAGTGGCGGTTTCGCACGACGCTTCTCTAAACGACGGGTCGGAACGAGACGCAGCTGCGGCAGCACTCGGTGCCGTCGGTGCGGAGGGTGCGCACGGAGTACTCGTCGGGCCCCGTTTGCTCACGGTAGAAGCTGAGCTCGTCGCCGCCGTGGGCTTCGGCCACGTAGGCTATCTCGAAGCGCTTGACGCTGTGCTCGCGGTACCACTCTAAGGGCCAGAGGTCCAGTACGTGTTCAATGTACTTCACGCTGTTGATGTGGCCGTTGATGTCCACGTCGTTGTAGTGGGTCTGCAGGGTGCCGATGAGTTCAGCCTGGTCGCTCATGCGTACGCGTCCGCCCTTCTGTATGGGGCAGTCCTTGTCTTTGACAATCCAGTGGTCAATGGCTCCGTTGTCTATGTCGTAGATGTCGGTTGGCTGTCGGGTCTCGGTGTCTATCATGGCCCAGATGCTGCGTCCGTAGCCGTATATTTTGGCGGGGGCCCCGTCGGGTGCTGTGGGCTGCCCAATGACTGCGAAGTTGCGGCTGGTGAAGTAGCGCATGGCCGACTCCACCCAGGTATCAACGCTGAAGCGGGTGTACATGGGGGGCATTTCGGTCATTTCGATGGCCATGCGCGAGAGAACCCATGAGCGCTTGATGCTCAGCAGGTACTTCATGCCGAAGCCACGGTCGGTAGAGTGGAAGTCGGCCGCATTGAGCAGGTGGTTGCCTAGGTGTCCCATAAAGAGTCGGCCGCTGAAGTCGCAGTGGAACGGCTCGGCCATGAAGTCGTAGTGTCCTATCTTATCCATGATGTTTTTCCCTTTCTTCTAAGAATTCGCTGACTTGTTCCTGTTTGGCTCGGGTGACGGCTATGCGCCCCGAACGCGTATATTGCAGCACGCAGCCGAACTGGTTGAGTGCCTCGTAGAGCTTGAGAATGTCCTCCGTCTTGCCGTTCTTCATGACCACGGTGTAGGTTGGGTTAACCTCCATGATGGCCGCGTCGTTACGGCGTATGGTGCGCGATATTTCGGGGTTCTGTAGCACCTGTTCGGTAGCAAGCTTGTAGAGTCCCGACTCGCGTATGAAGAGCTGTTCGTCAGTGAAGTAGTTGGCCTTGATGACGTCAATCTTCTTCTCTATCTGGCGCGTAATCTTCTGTATCTGGTCTTCGTCGCTCCATGCCGTGATGGTGTATTTGTGTACGCCCTCGATGCTCGATGCCGACACGTTGAGGCTCTCAATGTTGACCTGGCGGCGTGTAAAGACGGCCGTTATCTGGTTGAGGATACCGGCTATGTTCTCCGAATATACCAGCAGGGTGTATAGCTTGTTGTTCTCCATAAATAAATATGTAATGAGTAATTATATTTCTAACATCATCTGGTCCACGTTCATGCCCGGCGGCGTCATTGGCAGCACGTTGTCTTCCTCCATGATGGCACACTCCAGCAGGTAGGGGCCTGGTGTCGAGAGCATCTTGCGTATGGCCTCGGTGAGCCGGTCGCGCTCGGTGAGGGCTTCGTAGCCGATGTTGTAGGCACGGGCAATGAGCTCGTAGTCGGGGTTGAGCATGCGGGTGAACGACTTGCGCTTCATCCAGAACATGTCCTGCCACTGGCGCACGTTGCCCAGGTAGTGGTTGTTCAGCAGAATCATCTTGACGGGAGCCTTCTGCTCCATGATGGTGCCCAGCTCCTCGATACACATCTGGAAACCGCCGTCGCCCATGAAGCAGCAGACACAGCGCTCAGTGGCAAAGGTGGCGCCGATGGCTGCCGGCAGGCCGTAGCCCATGGTGCCCAGTCCGCCCGAGGTGCAGATGCTGCGCTTCTCGGGGTAGCGGAAGTAGCGTGTGGCAAAGAGCTGGTTCTGCCCCACGTCGGTGACGAGCACGGTGCCGCGTGGAGCCTCTTCGGCCACGGCGTTCACCACTTCGCCCATCTTCAGCGGGCCCTCCTTGGGGTGAATGGCGGGCTCAATGACCTTCTGACGCTCCAGCTGGTCAAGCTCGCGGAACGACTCGCGCCACTCCTTGTGACTGCCCGGGTGAACGAGGGCGGTCAGCGCGGGCAGCGACTCTTTGCAGTCGGCCACCACGGCCACGTCGGTCTTGACGTTCTTGTCTATCTCGCTGCGGTCAATGTCCAGGTGGATAATCTTGGCCTGCTTGGCATAGGTCTTCAGGTTGCCCGTCACGCGGTCGGAGAAGCGCATGCCGATGGCTATGAGCACGTCGCACTGCTGCTCCTTCAGGTTGACGGCGTAGTTGCCGTGCATACCCAGCATGCCAGCATTGAGCGGGTGGTCAGAAGGCAGGGCCGAGAGTCCCAGCATGGTGCGGCCGGCGGGTATGTCGGCCTTCTCGAGAAATGCCTTCAGCTCCTCCTGGGCGTTGCCCAGTTCCACGCCCTGACCCACCAGGGCCAAGGGGCGCTTCGCCTCGTTGATGAGCTTGGCCGCCTGATGGAGTGCTTCGGGGTTGAGCGGCGGGGCAGCCACGTAGGAGCGCACGAAGTCCACCTTGCGGGGCTCCCAGTCAATCTCCTCCACCTGGGCGTTGCGCGGAAAGTCAAGCACCACGGGGCCTGGGCGACCGCTTCGGGCTATGTAGAACGCGCGGCTCACCGCCCACGCCACGTCTTCGGCATGGCGTATCTGGTAGCTCCATTTCGAAATGGGTTGTGCCACGCCTACGAGGTCAACCTCCTGGAACGCATCGGTACCCAGCGCCCCGATAGCCACCTGCCCGGCAATAACCACCAGGGGCGTAGAGTCGAGCATGGCGTCGGCTACACCCGTCAGCGTGTTGGTGGCTCCGGGGCCGCTGGTCACCAGGGCTACGCCTACCTCGCCGCTTACGCGGGCATAGCCCTCGGCGGCGTGTACGGCCCCCTGCTCGTGGCGCACGAGGATGTGGTCAAAACATTTTTTCACACCGCGCGTGTAGTCGAACAGCGCGTCGTAAGTGGGCATGATGGAGCCTCCGGGGTAGCCGAAGATGGTCTTCACGCCCTCGGCTTGCAGTGCGCGCATCAGTGCTTTGGCTCCTGTTATTCTGTCTCTTAGCATAGTTCTTTCTTTTTTTTGTGGGCTCATGGGGCTTATGGGCCGCCTTAATCAATGATTCTCACTCCACCCTTGTCAGCCGAGCTGACGCTCTGGGCGTAGGCACGCAGGGCCTTGCTCACCTGGCGCTGGCGCTTCAGCGGCTGCTGGGAGCGGGCTGCCAGTTCCTCGTCGGAGAGCTTCACGTTGATGGAGCGCGAGGGAATGTCGATGACGATGATGTCGCCGTCCTTCAGTTTGCCGATGTTGCCGCCGTTGGCAGCCTCGGGCGAAATGTGGCCAATGGAGAGTCCGCTCGTGCCACCCGAGAAACGGCCGTCAGTAATGAGCGCACACTCCTTGCCCAGGTGCATACTCTTGATATAAGAGGTAGGGTAGAGCATCTCCTGCATGCCGGGACCGCCCTTGGGGCCTTCGTGGGTGATGACCACGCAGTCGCCGCTCTTCACACGGCCGCCCAGAATGCCCTCGCAGGCATCCTCCTGCGAATCGAAGCAGACGGCGGGACCCTCGAAGTGCCACAACGCCTCATCGACGCCAGCCGTCTTCACCACACAGCCGTCTTGGGCAATGTTGCCAAAGAGCACAGCTAAGCCGCCGTCGAGGGTGTAGGCATGCTCTATGTCGCGTATGCAGCCGCCCGTGCGGTCAGTGTCAAACGAGGGGTACATCTCTGACTGAGACCCCATCTTGGTTGAGAAACGGCCAGCGGGGGCACAGAGGTAAATGGAGGAAGGAAAAAGGAGTAAGGAGGAAGGAGAAAGGTCTTCTTCCCTTCTTGTAATGTCGTAAAGCTTCATGGCTTCGTCCAGTGTCAGCCCGTCCACGCGCTTGCAGCTGCCGTCAATGAGATGGCCCTTGCTGAGCTCGTTCATAATGCCGAGTATGCCGCCGGCGCGGTTGCACTCCTGCACGCTGTACTTCTGCGTGTTGGGAGCCAGCTTGCAGAGGCAGGGCGTCTTGCGCGAAAGTTGGTCAATATCCTTCATCGAGAAGTTGACGCCAGCCTCCTGGGCAACAGCCAGCAGGTGGAGCACGGTGTTAGTCGAACCGCCCATGGCAATGTCGAGCGTCATGGCGTTCAGAAAGGCCTGGCGGGTGGCAATGCTGCGGGGAAGCACCGTTTCGTCGCCGTCTTCGTAGTATGCCAGTGCGTTCTTTACAATCTGGCGGGCAGCCTTGCGGAAGAGTTCTACGCGCTGGGTGTGGGTGGCCAGAATGGTTCCGTTGCCGGGCAGCGAGAGTCCGATGGCCTCGGTCAGCGAGTTCATGGAGTTGGCGGTAAACATGCCTGAGCACGAACCGCAGCCAGGACAGGCACACTGCTCAATCTCGTTCAGTTCATCGTCGCTCACCGTGGGGTCGGCACCTTTCACCATGGCCGTGATGAGGTCGGCATTCTCGCCCCTCCAGCGGCCGGCCTCCATGGGTCCGCCCGAACAGAAGACGGTGGGAATGTTCAGTCGCATGGAGGCCATGAGCATGCCCGGCGTCACCTTGTCGCAGTTGGAGATGCAGATCATGGCGTCGGCCTTGTGGGCATTGACCATGTACTCTACCGAGTCGGCTATGATGTCGCGCGAGGGTAACGAGTAAAGCATGCCGTCGTGACCCATGGCGATGCCGTCGTCGATGGCGATCGTGTTAAATTCGGCGGCATAGCAGCCCATCTTCTCAATCTCCTCGCGCACTATCTGGCCTATTTCGTGAAGGTGGGTATGCCCAGGGACGAACTGCGTAAACGAGTTGACGACGGCAATGATGGGCCGTCCGAACTGCTCGTGTTTCATACCGGTGGCTACCCAGAGCGCACGGGCTCCGGCCATTCTTTTTCCTTCTGTGCATACCGCACTGCGTAACTGATGCTTCATTTTTTTGTGGCTATTATTAACAATTAAGGTGCAAAATTACACCTTTTTATAATAATAGCCAACTAAATAACCGTTTTTTTTACTTTTTCTTTAGTCTTTCGATGGCCTCCTCAAGGCTCTCGGTGGGCGAAATAATGTTGTAGTCGCCCCAAAAGTCGGGCTCGTCGAAGAACGCCACCTTGTCGTAAAACTTGTCGTGGCGGCTGAAGCTGTCGCGCACCCTGATGGGGCTGACCTCGCTCGGGTCGGCCACCGAGGTGACCACCATCTCGGTCACTACGGTATAGGCCGAGGAGAACAGCCGGCGCTTCCAGTCGCACTTGAAGCGCATGGTGTTGCGCACGTAGCTCAGCCGGGTCTTGCCGTCAGGGGCGGTACGGTAGTTGATGACGGTAGAGAGCTCCTTAGGGTTAAACTTGAGGCCGGCGGGTCGGCGCACCAGCATGTAGTCGGCTGCCAGCAGGCGGTCGCTCGTGTCCAGCTGCAGTTCTATACGGGTAAAGGCCAGCGTCTCGCGGTCAATGAGCAGACGCCCGTGGAATAGCGGACGGTTCAGCCGGTAGAGGGGTTTGAAACTGATGACAATCTGCGGGCGCAGGTCTATGCGTTCGGGCATTTCCAGCTTCAGCTCGTAGTAGGCCAGCTCCTTTTCGTTGAACAGCAGTTCGCTGTTCTTCACCACGTCGAGCATGATGGGAACCACGGGGCCTCCCATCACCTTCACGCCCAGCGTGTCCTTGGCCCTCATGCTCATGAGGCGGCGCCCTTTCAGTATGCGCACGGCGTCGCCGTAGGTGCCATAGTTGTAGGAGGTCTTATACATGTCGGTGACGGCCTCGCTGACGGCTATGAAGCGTCTGCCCTTCTGGGCCGTCTCGCGGTAGAAGCAGTGCAGCAGCGAGGGCTTGGTGTCGTAGTTGTGGGGTATCTTGGCTATGGCGGCGCGCACCACCTCGAGCGGGTCGTTCATCATGACCACCACCTCGCCGAGCATGATTTCGCTGGGCTTTAGCTCTATGCGCAGGTCCTCGGTCTTGCCTTTCAGCTTGAAGCGCTGCGAGTGGAAGCCCAGATGGGTCAGCTCTACGTAAGCCGGCCGCTGTCCTGGCACCTTGAGTAGGAACTCTCCGTCGTCGTTGGTCACTGTGAGGTGTTTGCCGTCGGGCGAGGCCACGCTGACGTGAGCCAGCCGCTCGTGGTTCTCACGGTTCAGCACGCGGCCCGTAATGACGGTCAGCGAGTCTTGGGCTAAAAGGACCAAGGGCAGAAACACTAGTATGAGCAGCAGGAGCCTCTTCATTATCTATATCATTTTTCGGTACAAAGTTAAAAAAAAAATCAGGATAATGGTTTACGAATTAGGGATTTTTTGTACCTTTGCAGCAAAATTTTTCAAAATCAACAGGAAACTATGGGCGGATTTTTCGGCACGATTGCCACCAAGGAGTGCATCAACGACTTGTTTTACGGGACTGACTACAACTCACATTTAGGTACAAAACGCGCAGGCTTGGCCACCTTCGACGAGGAGAAAGGTTTTAGCCGCTCCATTCACAGCCTGGAGCGTAACTACTTCCGCTCGCGCTTTGAAGACGAGCTGGACAAGTTTTCCGGCCGTCAGGGCATAGGCGTCATCAGCGACACAGACCCGCAACCCATCATCGTCAACTCGCACCTGGGCCGATATGCAGTGGTAACGGTGGCCAAAATCAACAATCTTGAGGAGATAGCCGGCGAGCTCTTGCAGCAGCGCATGCACTTCAGCGAGCTCTCGGCCAACCGCATCAACCAGACGGAACTCGTGGCCCTGCTCATCAACATGGGCAAGACCTTTGTCGATGGCATCAACCTGGTGTATAAAAAGATTGAGGGTTCGTGCTCCATGCTCATACTGACCGAGGACGGCATCATCTGTGCACGCGACTTCCTGGGCCGCACGCCCATCGTCATCGGGCGTAAGGCCGACGGCACCGACAGCGCCTACGCTGCCACCAGCGAGACGACGGCCTTCCCCAACCTGGACTACCAGGTGCTGCGCGACGTAGGGCCGGGCGAAATTGTCCGCCTGCGGGCTACGGGGCTTGAAGTGCTGCAGCAACCCGCCGAGCAGGAGCAGGTTTGCTCCTTCCTCTGGGTCTATTACGGTTTCCCCTCGAGCGACTACGAAGGCATCAACGTCGAGGACGTGCGCGAGCGCAACGGCGAGCTGGTGGGTAAGGAGGACAACGTAGAGGCAGACGTCGTCTGCGGCATTCCCGACTCGGGCGTAGGCATGGCTCTCGGCTACTCGAAGGGGCACAACATTCCCTACAAGCGTGCCGTTACGAAATATACCCCCACGTGGCCCCGCTCGTTTACACCCGGCAGCCAGACGCGCCGCGAACTCGTGGCACGCATGAAGCTGGTGCCCAACCCTGCCATTCTGAAGAACCGCCGCATCGTCTTCTGCGACGACTCCATCGTGCGTGGCACGCAGCTGCGCGACAACGTGCGCACCTTCTTTGACTACGGAGCCACCGAGGTGCACGTACGCATCAGCTGTCCGCCCCTGGTCTATGGCTGCCCGTTCATCGGCTTCACCACGTCGAAGAGCGACTACGAGCTCATTACGCGCCGCATTATCCGTGACATAGAGGGCAACGAGCGTGCCGACAAGCCCGAAGTGCTGGCCCGCTACGCCACCACCGATTCGCCTGAATACCAGCGCATGGTCGCAGAAATAGGCAGCCGTCTCGGGCTGACCTCCGTGAAGTTTGCCAAGCTGGAGAACCTCATAGAGAGCATCGGCATGCCGAAGTGCAAGATATGTACCCACTGCTTCGACGGCACCGGCTTCTGCCCAAACTGCAAGAAGCCAGGCCGCTGAGGGCTATAGGCCCATAACTAAAACAACAATACAATGAGAAAAAAGAGATTATTCCTGGCTCTGGCAGCCATGATGGTTGCCGCAGCCGTGACGGCTCAGCCGAAGGTGTATTTCACCAAAGAAATAACCCCTGAGTCGTTGGTCAAGATTTGTAAGGCACTCGGCGTAGAACCTACGGGCCGCGTCTGTGTGAAGATTTCTACCGGCGAGGGTGGCAACACGCACTACCTGAAGCCACCCTTCATCCGCAACCTCGTGGAGGAGGTCAACGGCACCATCGTGGAGTGCTGCACCGCCTACGGAGGCTCGCGCCAGGACCCCACGAAGCACTGGCAGACCATACATGAACATGGTTTTGACAGCATCTTTGCCGTCGATTTGATGGATGAGTTCGGCGAGATTCGTATTCCCGTCAAGGACCAGAAGCACTTGAAGTACGACATCGTGGGCGAGCACTTGGCCAACTACGACTTCATGATTAACCTGGCCCACTTCAAGGGTCACGCCATGGGCGGCTTCGGCGGCGTGCTGAAGAATGCCTCCATCGGCGTGGCTTCCACCCACGGAAAGGCGTACATCCACTCAGCCGGAAAGACTGCAGATGCCAAGCTGGCTTGGACGCCCGACTACATTGCCGCCGGACCTACGCAGGACAGCTTCTTGGAGTCGATGGCTGCGGCAGCTCAGGCCGTGCACAACTACTTCGGCGGACGCGTCATCTACATCAACGTCATGAACAACATGTCGGTTGACTGCGACTGTGACGGCCACCCCGCCAAGCCCGAGTTGCAGGACATGGGTATCATGGCCAGTCTTGACCCCGTGGCTCTTGACCAGGCTTGTCTCGACAAGGTGTTCAACTACCAGGGACGTCCTGGCGATGACAACCAGCCGCTCATTAACCGCATAAACCGCCAGCACGGCACCTACATCACCGACTATGCCGAACGCATAGGCCTTGGCAGCAAGACCTATACGCTCGTTACTATTGAGTAACCACTCATTAGCATTTTCATACAGCAAGCAATTGTTGGCCTACCGAGTGAAAAGCCTGTTTGATTTGCATCATTCGCTTTTCGCTCGGCTTTTTTATGCCATTGATGTACTTGTCATAGTTTTTTTATTTTCCTTGCAAAAATGCCACACTTGCAACACGCGCTGTAATTCAGCAGCTTACGGTGGCATTAAGGTGACAAGTGTGGCAAGAGACCTTCATATTTGACACTTTTAATCACAAAACAGACCCCTATTTTGCAAATAAAGTGGCACACTTAGCCAGTGAAGTGGCACACTTAGCCAGTGAAATGGCACACTTAGCCGGAGAAGTGCCGTTTCTCTATCAGCGAAGGTGCCTACTTCGCTGCGTCTGCAATGCTGAAAGAAGAACAGGCAACTACGCATTTTTTGCATTAAAGGCCAAGAAAATATCTTGGAATCATTGTGGATTGAGATTTTTATTGTAATTTTGCAGCAGAAAAGACGTAAACTAACAAGAAAGTGAGGTTATTATGCCAGAGTTTGAACACAACAGAGAAGAACGGATGCAAGCCGTCATGAAAGCAGCTGTCGCATCAAAGGAGAGTGCCACTGAGTTTCTTATCAGAGCTGGTATCTTGGAACCATCTGGAGAATTTGCACCACATCTTAGATAATGGAATCATTATACTCCAGACGTTCCAACCTTATCATAGGATTCCACGGATGTGACGAGTCTGTGGTGAAAAAGGTGATTACTGGCGAGGAAAATCTTATCGCCAGTACTAATGATTATGATTGGTTGGGTAACGGAATATATTTCTGGGAGAACAATGAAGCAAGGGCCTTACAGTGGGCAATAGACTTGGCAAAGCGGAAAGGCTCATCTGTTAAAATCCCAGCTGTTATCGGTGCTGTTATCGATTTAGGCTATTGCTTTGATTTAACGGACTCCACTTACCTGCAAGAACTGAAAGAAGCCTATGACATATTTGTTGAAATTTGTCATCAGGCAGGAAAAGAAGTTCCAAGAAATACCGACATAGGGAGTTCTACGGATAAACTTATTCGGAAATTAGACTGTTCTGTTATTCAAACAGTACACCTTATTAATCAGGATGCGAATAAGCGTGCTTACGATTCAGTCAAGGGCGTTTTCTGGGAAGGGAACCCCCTCTATCCCAATGCTGGATTTGCTGAAAAGAACCATATCCAGATTTGTGTCTGCAATCCCAATTGTATCAAAGGCTATTTCCTTCCAAGAGGGATTGATAAAAATTATCCCAATCCATAAATTCCGACTTTCCGTTGCGCTTATTGTGAATTGAGTAGTGCCAAGCCCCAGAATGTGGCTTGGCACTATGCTCTTTTTAGCATCCAACATGACTCTTTTTCTCGTGGCCACACTGGCAATCCGTTGGATGACCTTTTATGGGACAGAACGCGGGGCAACGATAACTTCCGTTATGCAAACCACATTTTGTGCAATGTGTATCCCTCGTGTTGAGATTGTTGAAAGACTCAGATGCTTGTGCATCATTCACTGAAACGGTAGCTGCCGTGCAAATACTAATTAACGCTACAGCCATTGCTATTACCTTTTTTTTCATGTTCTAATGCCCTGATTCGTGTCGAGCGCAACTTTTAATAATTAGACGAATTTGACCCTATATTCACGTATTCCATACTTACATAAGTATTTGATTTTCGCCAAAAATCATTTCCCGTTTCATCAGTATAATCGTAACTCAATGTCAACTTATTGCCTCCTTTTTGCCAAATCACTTCATTTCCATCATCCATCATAGGCTCGCCATATTTGCTTATTAGATTGGCACGCATTGCATTAAAAATCTTTTTATAGTTTGATGCCTTTCTTTCGACAACGTTGAATTGGGCTGCACTTGGCATACCACCTGCGCCGTCTCTAGATAAAAAGCCACCTCGATATAGCTTTGAATTTTTGAATTCAAAGAAAGCTTCGTCAAAAGTAAAATCTCCAACAGCAGGACTTTTCAACGAATAGAAATTAGGATTTCTACTACTTTGGGTTAAAGTTTTACCTTGTCTGCTAATAGCAGACTTCACTTCAGAAACTGTCATTCCTAGTTTAACTCCATAAAAGCTGCCAATCTGAGTCTGCGCATTAGATGGACATGTAAAAAGCAATAGGAGTAACAGCATTGTCACAACCTTTGAGACCATCATTTTTCTACCAAAGATACTATTCATAATTGTAAATATTAAAAAGTTAGTGCAATATTGCCTAGTCCTAATATGGCATTTGCACTAACTCATGGATATGAAAAGAGTGCGCCCCTGCCATATCCCAGTCAGGCCTAGCACAGCCCCTAAATCGTTATGGAGAAAACGCACTCTTGGCGCGTACTCCAAACACGATTTAGTCATTGCTCGTTATCCTTTCCGAGGTGCTAGTTCGACTGGGAATTTGAGCAAATAAAAGGTTGCGTTCTCTTTTTGTGCCGCTTCATAATAGTTTGCGACTAAGCCATTCAAACACGCTTGCCGACTTTTACTCCTCCATTGGTTCGGAGAAGACAGAGAATCACGTTGCAAAGATAATTATTTTTCCTCAATCGCCAAAACTTTTTGGATGGAAAATGCTTGAACGAAGAAAAATACTCTCAACTGAAGGACATTTGGCCGGTCAACTGGAGCTCCGCGCGCACTCCGTGGTTAACTAATGCCAGATGCATAATAATCAATTTTGACGAAACGATTTTAAATTCGAGGCCACCCTACTTGGTTTGCAATCAGAACGCCGGAAGACAGGCCTCTTTAGTGGGGTATGGCTTTCGGCATAATAAAAATAGTATTCGATTATTTGCGAATTTCATTTCATTTCTTTTTCTTACCTTTGCAGCAAACTTATCGTTTCAACGAAAATAATTCAATTCGAGCAGTTCGATGACCTTTCCGTTCTACTTTGACGAAGAAACGAGGGAAGTTCGATGAGGGATTGAATGAACTTTGACGATGAATTGATGCTAGTTTGACGATAAAAGTTGGTACGTTTTATCGTCAAAGTCCACTCGATTTATCGTCAAAGTCCGTAAGATATATTGTTGATGACTGAAAGCTATATCGTCAAAGTCCAAAAGGAATATCGTCCACATGTGTTTATCTTTACTTGAGGATGCTTAAAACTTGCAATAATATTTGGCTGTTTGATTTTAAATAGTTACTTTTGCAACCGATTTTTCATAGAAAGTCTCTTGTCGCGCCCTCGGGCAGGGCGGGAGCAGACTGACAAGACGACGGCTTTCGTGTAGGGCTGGCATGGTCTGCAGAGATAAGTAAAACATTTAAACAACAATTGCATTATGGCAGAAATGAATTTTGGTGGCGTTGTTGAAACTGTGGTCACCAGCAAAGAGTTCTCACTTGAGAAGGCACGTGAAGTATTGAAGAATGAGGTTATCGCCGTCATCGGCTACGGTGTGCAGGGTCCCGGACAGGCCTGTAACTTGAGGGACAATGGCTTTAACGTCATTGTAGGTCAGCGTCAGGGTAAGACGTACGACAAGGCGGTGGCCGACGGCTGGGTGCCCGGCAAGACGCTTTTCTCTATAGAGGAGGCTGCCGAGAAGGGTACCATTCTGTGCATGCTGCTCTCTGACGCTGGTCAGATTCAGCAGTGGCCTACCATCAAAAAATACTTGAAGCCCGGCAAGACGCTGTACTACAGCCACGGCTTCGCCATTAACTGGAGCGACCGCACGGGCGTGGTGCCCCCGAAGGATGTGGATGTCATCATGGTGGCTCCCAAGGGCAGCGGCACCAGCCTGCGTACCATGTTCTGCGAGGGTCGCGGTCTGAACTGCTCGTATGCCGTCTATCAGGATGCTACGGGTAAGGCTAAGGAGAAGACGCTGGCCTTCGGCATCGGCATTGGTGCCGGCTATCTGTTTGAGACCACCTTCCAGCGTGAGGCAACGAGCGACCTGACGGGTGAGCGCGGAAGCCTGATGGGTGCCATTCAGGGCCTGCTGCTGGCACAGTACGAGGTGCTGCGTGAGCACGGACACTCGCCTTCGGAGGCCTTCAACGAGACGGTTGAGGAGCTGACGCAGAGCCTTGGCCCGCTCTTCGGTGCTAAGGGCATGGACTGGATGTACGCTAACTGCTCGACCACCGCACAGCGTGGCGCTTTGGACTGGGCACCGCGTTTCCACGATGCCATCAAGCCCGTCATGGAGTGGCTCTACTACTCGGTGCAGACCGGTAACGAGGCCCAGATCACCATCGACGCCAACTCGAAGCCCGACTATCGTGCCGGACTGGAGAAGGAGTTAGAGGCTATGCGTAATCAGGAGATGTGGCGTGCTGGCGAGACCGTGCGTAAGCTGCGTCCGGAGAATCAGGAAGACTGATTTTTTTAATGAGTAATGAGTAATTAGTAATTGTGATTACCGTGCACGCCATGCAAAGCTGTCAGCCCTAAATGGTGTCTATAGAAGTAATCATAATTACTAATTACTCATTACTAATTACTAATTTAACAATATAGAACATGCTAATAATTAATAGTTACGATGAGTTTGCCTCCCATTTAGGTGAGGAGCTCGGAACTTCTGAGTGGCTGGAAGTCAGTCAGGAACGCATTAATCTCTTCGCCGATGCTACGCTGGACCATCAGTGGATTCACGTCGATGTGGAGCGTGCCAGGGAGGAGAGCCCCTACAAAAGTACCATCGCCCACGGCTACCTGACGCTCTCGCTGCTGCCCTACCTGTGGAATCAGATCATCGAGGTGCGTAACATCAAGATGCTCGTCAACTACGGCATGGACCAAATGCGTTTCGGGCAGCCCGTCATTACGGGCAGCCGCGTCAGACTGGTGACCACGCTGCACAACATACAGAACCTGCGCGGCATCTGTAAGGCGGAGATTAAGTTCCGCATAGAGATAGAGGGTCAGCGTAAGCCGGCCTTAGAGGGCATTGCCTCGTTTCTGTACTATTTTAATTAGAGGAGCACACGTCGCAGCGGCCGCAGTCGTGCGTGGTCTTTTCGCCGAAGTAGCGAAGCAGCTGGCGCGAGCGGCACTGGTTGTCGGTGTTGATGTAGCTGAGCATGGCCTCTATGCGCTCCTGGTAGAGCGCACGGCGGTCTTCATAGACGGCGCGGGGAATGACAAGCAGTTGGCTTTCCTCGCGCCGTTGCATGTAGCGAATGTAGGGTGTGTGCTTGCGGGGAATGAAGCTGATGATGCCCTTATGGCTCAGCAGCTTCAGTACGTCGTAGGCCTGGGGCTTGGAGAGTCCGGCCTCGCGGGCCACGAGGCTCTCGTCTATGTAGCCGTAGTCGGCAAAGAGTCCGCCGTAGAGCCTTAGTAGGGCCACGATGATGCGGTCTTCTTCGGCTGAGTTGCCCTCTAAGCGGTACAGGTCGTTGCGGCCCGTCAGGAAGTGGACACGCGCGGCAGCCTCCTGCTCGTCCAGATAGTCGATGTAGCCCGAGCGCATGAGCAGCATCAATGCCGAACGGGCCCTGACGGGGAAGTGGCGGAAGCGCATGCAGAAGTCGTCGAGCGAGAACTCGAACTGCCGGCCCTGGCCGGTGCCCAAGGCTACCTGTAGGTAGTAGGCCAGGTCGTCATACACCTCTCTGATATATTCGCGCGGGGGAAACTCCTCGTCAATGCGTCGCCGGAGCTTACGGTCGTCGCCTGCGTTGCAGAGCATGATGGCCTGGGCCTGCTGGCCGTCGCGCCCGGCCCGGCCGGCCTCTTGGAAGTAGGCTTCGATGGAGTCGGGACAGTCGTAGTGAACGACCAGTCTGACGTCGGGCTTGTCAATGCCCATGCCGAAGGCGTTGGTGGCCACGATGATGCGCTGGCGGTCCTTCTGCCAAGCCTGTTGCCGCTCGTCGCGCGTGGCCTGGTCCAGGCCGGCGTGGTAGAAGGTGGAAGCCTCTCCCCCTGCCCCTTGCTGGGGGAGAGAGGACTTGTTGATGTATTCCGATATTTCCTTGGCTCTCTTGCGGCTGCGCACATAGACGATGGCACAGCCGGGCATCTGCTCCAGCGTGCGCACCATTTCGCGCAGTTTGTCCTCGGTCCTGCGAACGATGTAGGTCAGGTTCTTCCGCTCGAACGACATGCGGAAGACGTTGAAGCCGTGGCTACCATCCTTCGCAGAATGGGGGGTAGCCTGCAACTGCTTGCAGATGTCGTCCACCACGCGTGGCGTGGCTGTAGCCGTCAGAGCCAGCACGGGCACGGGCTGCAGTTGGCGAATGTTGGCAATACGCAGGTAGGAAGGTCGGAAGTCGTAGCCCCACTGGCTGATGCAGTGGGCTTCATCAACGGTGATGAAGCTTATCTTCATGTGGCGCAGCTTGGTCAGGAAGAGGTCGCTCTCCAGTCGTTCGGGCGATACGTAAAGCAGCTTGGTGCGCCCCAGGATGCAGTTTTCGAGCGTGCGTAGTGTGTCGTCGTGTGACATGCCGGAGTAGATGGCCGAGGCCAGTATTCCCTTCTGCCGCAGGTGGTGCACCTGGTCCTTCATCAGGGCAATGAGCGGTGTAATGACGATGCAGACGCCCTCCATGGCCAATGCCGGAACCTGGAAGGTAATGCTCTTGCCACCGCCCGTAGGCATGAGTCCCAGTGTGTCGTGGCCGCTCGAGATGCTTGCTATGATTTCCTGCTGTATGCCCCGGAAGCTATCGTAGCCCCAGTACTTTTTTAATAATTTATAATTGACAGTTGAGAATTGAGAATGATGATTACTTTCAAGGGCAGACTCTCCTCCACCGTCCTTTTCGCCATTGACAGGATTTTTAGAACTAATCATCATTCTCAACTCTCAATTCTCAATTCTCAATTCTCAACTCTCAGTCGCAGACGGCTGTATGTCCTCAATCTGCAACTGTATCTCGTTGCGCTTGTAGGTATTCTCCTCGATGGTATAGACAATGTCGAACGAGCGCTTCGACTTGATGTAGCGGGCGGCGGCACTTTGTCCGAAGGCAATGCCGTTCATGACATTGCTGGACTTGGAGTCAACCAGCTCCAGCTTGATGTGCTCCTGATTGCGGCCCACCACCTTCGACGTGCCGTAGTCATAGACGTTGCGTGTGCAGAACAAGGGCTTCGGGTTGCAGGGACCGTGGGGTGCAAACTTCTTCAGGTCGTTGAGCAGCTTCTTGGTGATGTCGCGGAAATCGACCTCTTCTTCTATGTCTAAGAGCGCCTGCGTCTGTTCGGGCAGTATGTGGTTGCTGACGTACTCCTGGAAACGCCGGCGGAACTCGGGAATGTTTTCCTGCTTCAGCGACAGGCCAACGGCGTAGGTATGGCCGCCGAAGTTCAGCAGCAGGTCACGGCACGACTTGATGGCGTCGTAGATGTCGAAGCCTGCCACAGAGCGGGCAGAGCCGGTGGCCAGACCGTCAATGATGGTAAGTACCACGGTGGGGCGGAAGTACATTTCCGTCAGGCGCGAGGCCACAATGCCTACCACGCCCTTCTTCCAGTTCTCGTCGTAAAGCACTATGCTCTGCATGTGCTGCTGGCTCTCCAGACGGGCCACAATCTCGTTAGCCTCCTCGGTCATTTGCTTGTCAATGTCACGCCGCTGGTCGTTGTACTCGTTCACATGATTGGCTTCAGCCAGTGCCCGTGCGAAGTCCTTCTCCACCAGCAAATCGACGGCCTCCGTGCCGTTCTGCATACGGCCGCTGGCATTGATGCGCGGGCCAATCTTGAAGACGATGTCGCTCATGGTGAGCTCACGTCCGGTCAGGCCGCAAATCTCGATGATGGCTTTCAGCCCGATGGAGGGGTTCTGGTTCAGCTGCTTCAGGCCGTGGAAGGCCAGCGTGCGGTTCTCGCCGGTGACGGGAACGATGTCGGCCGCAATGCTGACGGCACAGAAGTCGAGTAGGGGAATGAGCCGTGAGAACGGAATGCCGTTGTTCTTGGCAAAGGCCTGCATGAACTTAAAGCCTACACCGCAGCCGCACAGGTGCTTGAAGGGGTAAGTAGAGTCCTCACGCTTGGGGTTCAGAATGGCTACGGCCGGAGGCATCTCCTCGTCAGGGACGTGGTGGTCGCAGATAATAAAGTCGATACCACGCTCCTTGGCATAGGCTATTTCGTCGATTGCCTTAATGCCGCAGTCGAGCACAATAATCAGTTTCACACCGTGTTCGGCAGCATTGTCTATTCCCTTGCGGCTCACCCCGTACCCCTCGTCGTAGCGGTCGGGAATGTAGTACTCAATGTTGGAATAGAACTGCTGTAGGAACCTGTAAACCAAAGCTACCGCCGTACATCCGTCAACGTCATAGTCGCCATAGACCATGATGCGCTCCTTGCGCCCCATTGCGTCATTCAGCCGGTCAACAGCCACGTCCATATCGTTCATGAGGAACGGGTCGATAAGCTCGTTGAGCATCGGTCGGAAAAAACGCTTCGCCGCCGATTCCGTCTTAATGCCGCGTTGGATGAGCAGGTCGGCAAGTATCGGACTCATGCCGATCTTGTCTGCCAGCTCCTTAGCCGCTTGCTGTTTTTCGGGTGTAGGTGGTTCGTAATTCCATTTGAAATTCATTTATATCGTTTTTTATTTCTTTCTGCTTTGGTAGGCAATGAGCCTTGTGTGGCTTTAGAGCCTTATGGGGCATAGAGCCAATATGACGGCTCAAAGTTACAAATAAAAAACAAAATAACGGGCATTTGTGTGTTATTTTTAACACATAATGCCCGTTTTTACTAATTTATAGGTAATCTTTTACAATCCCAGCTTCTTTCTGATGTCTTTTGGGATGGCATTTTTGTTGACCATGTAGTCCATGGTGTTATCGGCTATGAAGGCCTTGGTCATGTACCAGATGCCCTTGTAGTCACCGCTCTCTCCCCAAGAGTTTTTCACCATGTAGTACTCCTTGCCGTTTTGGTCTTTGGCAATGCCGAAGATGAGCATGCCGTGGTCGTCGGTCAGCTCCCAGTTGTCGTAACGCTGCTGTCGGCGCTCCTGTGTGGGGGTAATCTCGGGAACGGTGCAGCCCAGCTCGTCCAGAATGTCGCGGCGCTTCGAGGGCGAAAGCTTCAGCCAGCGGGCCATGTCGCTGCCCTGCAGGCTTTCGGTGGCCTTGGTGTCGATGGCGTAGGCCAGTCCCTGACGGGTGAATCCGTCCTCTGAGACGTCGCCGCCCCATGCTACGGTGTAGCCTTCGGCAATGGCGTTGTCAATGACGCGCATCATCTCGTCCATAGGCAAGTTGTAGCTCAACGGGTTACGCCAGTTGTCCTGTACCTCTACGGGGAAGGCCGTGTAGAAGGGGTGGTGCGTATAGCTGGTAATGCTGACGTAGTCGTTCCAGTCCAGTCCGAGGCTCTGCGCGAAACTCTGTGGCGTGTAGGTCTTGCCTTCGTAGGTGAACGTCTCGGGACACTTGCCTAAGTAGGCGTCCAGAATGCCCTGCAGGCCGAGCTTCCACTGCGAAGAAATCTTTTGTGCCTTGTTGCGTGCTACGGCGTTCACGTAGGGTTCGAGCAGCGAGAAGAACTCGTTGAAGTTGAATAGCGAGTCGCCCTGCATGCTGCCAGGGGCGGGCATGGCCTCCTCGGGGCAGATGCCGTAGTTCTTCAGGGCGTAATAGACGTCGTAAGCAGCGCCGCCCTGAGCAAACTGGCAGTCACCGTGCAGACGGACCACCTGGATGGCACGGTCCATGTAGGTCTTGTTGGCTACAAAGGCCTCGCAGAGGTCGTACGTACGTCCGTTCTTCTTCAGAATTTCGGCCTCGAAGTACGACAGGGTAGAGTAGTCCCAGCACGTGCCGGAACGGTTCTGGTCCTTAATACTGGTAATGGGTAACTCCTTGACAACCGTAAATACGGGCTTGTTGTCCTTCTTCGTTTCTTGTGCGCTGGCTCCCGTTGCAATGAGTGCGAGCAGCGCAAGGGTTAATACTTTCTTCATTGTTTGTTGTTATTGTTGATTCATAAATTCTTCCAGTTCCTTGGTGTGGTAGGGTATGCGCTTCGTACCTAAGAAGCGGCAGCCCTCCTTGGTGATGAGCACGTCGTCCTCAATGCGGATGCCACCAAAGTCGCGGTAGGTGTCTATCTTGTCGTAACACAGGAATTGCTCGCAGTGGTGCCTGGCCTTCCAGTCGTCGATGAGGGCGGGAATGAAGTAGATGCCCGGCTCGTCGGTCACCACGAAGTTCTCCTGCAACTCGCGGCCCATACGCAGCGCGTTGGTGCCAAACTGTTCCAGGTTGGGCGGAGTCTTGTAGTCAAAGCCTACGTGTATCTGGCCCAGGCCCTCCATGTCGTGTACGTCCATGCCCATCATGTGACCCAGTCCGTGAGGCAGGAACAGCGCGTGGGCCCCGGCGCCTACTGCTTCGTCTGTGTCACCGCGCATCAGGCCTAACTCCTTCAGCCGCTCTGCCATCAGGCGGCAGACGGCAAAGTGTACGTCTCTGTACCTGATGCCAGGCTTGGCCACCTGGAGCACGTAGTCGTGACATTCTTCCACAATGCTGTATATCTCTGACTGCTTCTGCGAGAAGCGTCCGCTGACGGGCATCGTCCGGGTATGGTCAGAGCAGTAATCGTCCAGCTCGCATCCGGCATCACAAAGAGCCAGCCGGCCAGCCTCCAATGGGGCATCGCTGGGTGAGCCGTGCATGATTTCTCCATGCTGGGTAAAGATGGTGGCAAAGCTCGTGCCCTGAGCCAGCGAGCGGGCTATGCCGTCAACCTGTCCGCCAATGTAGCGCTCGGTCACGCCCGGTCGAATGAGCCGTTGGGCCGTGGCGTGCATCTCGTAGCCTATGTCGCAGGCGCGGTCAATGGCTTCTATTTCCTGTGCTTCTTTAGCTGAACGCATCTTTACAACTGCCTGAATCAGAGGTAGTGATGCGCGCTCCTTCTGCTCGTTGGGGTGTATGCCGAGCAGTTCCGTCAGCTGTATCTTCGTGTCGTGCCGGTAGGGCGGAAGAAAGTGTACGGTCCTGTTCGTTGCCGTACTACGGCAACAGACTTGACTGAGGGCCGCCATCGGGGCTGTGCGTGTGATGCCCACCTCGGCAGCCAGGTCGCTGACGCTGGGCGTGAAGCCCATCCAGACGATGTCCTCCACCTCAATGTCGTCACCGAAGAGCCACTCCTCGTCTTTGTCAATGTCAATGACACCCACCAGTCCGTCGCGGTGCTGGCCGAAATAGTAGAGGAAGGCCGAGTCCTGACGCATGGGGGCGTAGCAGTTGGCAGGGTAGTTATAGGGGGCTTCGTTGTTTCCAAAAAGGATAACGATGCCTTCGCCAACGAGCTTTTTCAGCTCTTGGCGGCGTCGGATGTATGTGTCTTTACTAAACATAAGTCAAAAAACAGTCTTAGATAATTAAAAAATAATGCGCAAAGGTACGTATTATTTGTCAAAAAGATGTATCTTTGCAACATAATTTAGCAAATAATATGCGGATAGACAGGAAAACAGGCTTGGTGTTAGAGGGCGGGGGCATGCGTGGCGTGTTTACCAGCGGCGTGCTCGATGCGTTTATGAAGCACGATTTGTACTTCCGCTACATCGTGGCCGTGTCGGCAGGTGCCTGCAATGGTCTGTCGTATATGAGCCGTCAGCCCCGCCGGGCCCGTATTTCCAACATCGACATGCTGGCCAAGTACGACTACATCGGCCTGCGCCACTTGTTGCTGCAGGGCTGCATCTTCGACCCCGACTTGCTCTACAACCGCTTTCCCAACAAGCTGGTGCCCTTCGACTACGACATGTTCTTCCGGAATCCTGCCACCTACGAGATGGCCGTCACCAACTGCGAGACCGGCCTCGTGGAGTATCTGAGTGAACACGACGGCAACCGTCAGCGACTCATTGACATCTGTCAGGCTTCGAGCAGCCTGCCTTATGTCAGCAAGGTGGTCGAGGTCGATGGGCAACCCTATTTGGACGGAGGCATCATTGACAGCATTCCCGTGGAGCACGCCATCAGCCAGGGCCACGAGCACAACGTCGTCATCATGACTCGCAACCGTGGCTACCGGCACACCAGCCGCGACGTGAAGATACCGCGTTACGTCTATCCCAACTATCCCCGTCTGCGCGTGGCCCTGAGCCACCGCGTGGCTGTCTATAACGCTCAGCTCGACCTGGTGGAGCGCATGGAAGACGAAGGGCGCATCGTGGTCATACGTCCCCTCAGGCCCATGGACGTGGGGCGCATGGAGCGCGACGTGAACAAGCTGGAGGCTCTATACGAGGAAGGTTTCCGGTTAGGAGAGAAATTCTGTGCGGAAAACCAAATTTAGCCCCATTTATTACAAATAATTGACAGAAAGTTTGGAGAATTGCAAACAATTGTTTACTTTTGTCACCGAAACTAAATCATTGGTAAATATATGGCTTCGTATTATATCGTAGAAAACAACCAGCAGGCTGGGCCGTTCTCAGTAGAACAGCTGGCAGCGAGAGGTATCACTCCCGATACCAATGTGTGGACGGAAGGCATGTCGAATTGGGCACCTGCCAGCCAGGTCAGTGAGTTGCAGTCGCTTTTTGCTGCTCAGTCAAGCTACCAGCCTAACACCGGAGGAGGCTATGTGAGTAGCAATGCTTATTCCCAGCAGGATTATGAAGAGCCTTACGTTCCGCAGCCGAAGGACTACAAGACGCAGTCCATCGTGCTGATTATCGTGTCGGTGTTCTGCTGTGGTGTCTGTGGTGGTATCATCAATCTCGTTTTAGGCATCATGGCTCTCATGGAGTCTAACAAGGTGCAGCCCGCCTATATTTCTAAGAACTACGCCCTGGCTCAGGCTGCCAGCGACAAGGCTGGCAAATATACTAAGATAGGCTTTATCGTTGCGGGCATTGGCCTTGTGCTTGAGGTCATCTTCCTCGTCATCTATTACGGTGCCGTTATCATTGGTGCTATGAGTGGCGAATTCTAAGCGCATGTCCTTTCCTGGCTTCTCATGAAGTATTACGTTTGGGGAATCATTGCGGTCGTCGCCGTTTTAGCGGTCTATTACTTCTTCGACCCCTCTGTTGACGGACTGTTTCCCCGATGCCGTTTCTTTGAGCTGACAGGCTATAAATGTCCAGGCTGTGGAACACAGAGAATGCTCCACAGCCTGCTGCATTTTGACCTGGTGTCGGCTTTCCGCTATAATGCCTACCTGCTGACGCTCTTCCCCCTCATGCTGCTCTTGCTGGCTTGGGATGGCTGGACGAAGTGGCTTCCCAAGAGGTGGGCCGAGGCTGCGTTCGTCACCTCGGCCGTTCTCTTTGTCGTACTCACGCTGCTTTGGTGGTTGTTGCGCAATGTCTTCGGGTGGTAGTCAGCAGGTTAGGCGGTACATCTCCCGCCTTTTCATGCCCGCAGTCAAGGAGTTAGTTCCGATGGGGCTTTTCTATTCTCGAGAGAATTCAGGACTTAGGTGCCGCCTTGCTGGAAGTTATGTGCCACCAAACTCTCAGATTCTCGAGAGAATTCAAAAGCCCTGTTCCTGGTGTCTCCAGGACATGTAGGCAGAAAGGGGCAGACATCCGGCACCAAAGTGGTTGAGAGCAGACGTATTCATCATCAAGACAAGCATTATGAAATACAAACTGGTAAAAGAAACGAAGCCGAAGCTGAGCAGCTTCGGCAAATACAAGGCCGTCAGCGTGCATGAACATACGGCCGAGACGCGGCAGATACTCATGGAGGCAGCCAAGCGCCTGGGCCTGACGTGGGGCGACGTGGTGCCTTTTGCCATGGCCTTGAGTACGGTCATTGGTGACCACTTGCGGCAGGGGCACAGAGTCAGGCTGAAAGACTGGGGACTGATGAAACTGGAGATAGAGAGCGACAAGGTGGACAAGCCTGGCGACTTCGTCGCCGAGAAGCACATTCGCGGCGTGAGGCTCCACTTCCTGCCAGAGAGCAGTGGCGGCAGTCCTGACCTGTATAAGAATCTGGATTTCGAGAGAGACAAGACCTCTCCCTGAGTCTTGGGCTGAAAGACACCGTTCAGTCCTTCAGCAAGTCAGGGCGCAGGCGGCGCGTACGCTCCATGGCCTGGTCCAGCTCCCATGCGCGTATTTTGGCCTCGTTGCCTGAGAGCAGTATCTCGGGCACCTTCCAGCCCTTGTAGTCAGCGGGGCGGGTGTAGATGGGGGCGGCCAGCAGGTCGTCCTGAAAGCAGTCGGAGAGGGCACTCTGTTCGTCACCGATGACGCCCGGCACCACGCGGACAATGGCGTCGGCTATCATGGCAGCCACCAGTTCGCCACCCGTCAGCACGAAGTCGCCAATGCTTATTTCGCGGGTAATGAGGTGGTCGCGCACGCGCTGGTCAATGCCTTTGTAATGCCCGGCCAGGATGATGAGGTTCCCCTTCAGCGAGAGTTCGTTGGCCATGTGCTGGTCGAAGCGCTCGCCGTCGGGCGAGGTGAAGATGACTTCGTCGTACGTGCGCTCGGCCTTCAGGGCGCTGATGCAGCGGTCAATGGGTTCGCACTGCATCACCATGCCGGCACTTCCGCCGTAGGGGTAGTCATCTACGCGGCGCCACTTGTCGAGCGTGTAGTCGCGCAGGTTGTGCAGACGGATTTCCGCCAGCCCCTTCTTTTCAGCGCGTGCCAGTATTGACTCGTGGACGAAGCCCTCGAGCATTTCAGGAAGAACGGTGATAATGTCTATTCTCATGTCACTCCTTTATAAGGTTTTCAAAGAATGAGTCGAGGTCCTTGTCCAGGTCGGGCAGCAGCTCGCCGCCCATGATGACCGTGTCGCCGTCGGCCATGTAGAGCTCGGCTATGTGCTCGCGGTCGTCATCCTCCAGAACGAAAGAGAACGGCCTGAGGATGGACATCTTCTCCACCGTGTCGTGCATGCTGGTGTGTAGCACGTTGCGCAGCAGGGTGGTAACGTCCTTATAGAAGTTCTCGTCCTTGTTGTCAATCCACGGTTCGATGACCACTCGGGTAATCTCGTTGTCGTCGTCGTCGAAAGCCACCAGTTCGCCCGACTCCTGCGTGACGCGCAGGTGGATGTCGGTCATGACAGTTGCTTCCTGGTTTGCAGGGAACTTTGCGGCCACCTTTCTGATGGCTCTTTCAATTTGCTGAATGGCTTGTTCTGTTGTCTCCATTTTGTCGTTTAACTTGTTTTGTCTGCAAAAGTAAGAAAAGAAAGTGGAAATTGCAAACGATTACGAGTTTTTTTCGTAATAATTTATTTCCATGCGCTTAATATTCATTTATTTTTTGTAACTTTGCCGACACTTAAAAACAAATCTATGAGCGAAACAGTCAGACACGCTGGAGTCATTGATAGCATCGACGGGGGCAAAGTGTGCGTACGCATCGTGCAAACGTCGGCCTGTGCAGCCTGCAAGGTGGCGGGCTATTGCAACGCTGCCGAGTCGAAGGAGAAACTCGTCGATGTCTTAGTGGCCGACGGCTCCCGCTGGAGGGTGGGCGACCAGGTGACGGTGGCCGCCTCGCAGCAGATGGCCACTCAGGCACTGCTCCTGGCCTTCGGTCTGCCGCTGCTCATTCTGCTCGTGGTGCTGCTCGTGGTGCTGCGGCTGACGGGCAGCGAGGTTCTGTCGGCTCTTTGCGGCCTCGGGGCCTTGGCGCCTTACTACGCCGTGCTGTGGCTGACGCGCCACAAGATGCAGAAGCGTCTGGCGTTCTGGATAGAATAAGAATAAAAGACTAAAACAAATAATAACAAACAAACGATTTTTATGGATTTCATTTTGATTGCAGTGGCAGTGTTGGGAGGCATCGGTCTGATAGCCGCCCTTGTGCTGTATGTCTGCTCCAAGAAATTTGCCGTCTTTGAGGACCCGCGCATCGCAAAGGTTACCGAGGCGTTGCCCGGTGCCAACTGTGGTGGTTGCGGCTTTGCCGGTTGTGGCGGTCTGGCCGATGCGCTCGTCAAGGGTGCCGACGCCGGCAGTCTCGACGGGCTGAAGTGTCCCGTTGGCGGTAGTGAGGTAATGGGCAAGGTGGCCGACCTGCTGGGCATGGCCATTGCCAACACGGAACCGATGGTGGCCGTAGTAAGGTGTAACGGAACGTGCGAGCTGCGCCAGCGCATTGCACGGTATGACGGTCTGAAGACCTGTGCTGCCGTCAATGCCTGTGGTGCCGGTGAGACGGGCTGCGGCTTCGGCTGTCTGGGTTGTGGCGACTGTGTCAGTGCCTGCCAGTTCGATGCCATCCGCATGAACCCCGAGACCGGTCTGCCCGAGGTCGATGACGACAAGTGTACGTCGTGCGGTGCCTGCGTCAAGGCTTGTCCGCGTCACATCATCGAGCTGCGCAAGAAGGGGCCGAAGAACCGCCGCGTCTATGTCAGTTGCGTCAACAAGGACAAGGGCCCGGCTGCCATGAAGGCCTGCAAGGCTGCCTGCATCGGTTGCGGCAAGTGTGAGAAGGAGTGCCCGTTTGGTGCCATTACCATCGAGAACAATGTCTCGTACATCGACTTCACCAAGTGCCGCCTCTGCAAGAAGTGCGTGGCCGTCTGCCCGACGAAGGCCATCCACGCCGTCAACTTCCCGGCTCCGAAGCCTAAGGTGGACACAGAGAGCACAGAGACTCAAGAACAAAGAAAGGAGGAACAAGCATGAACGCAAGAACATTCCGTATAGGTGGTGTGCACCCCGAAGAGAACAAACTGACCCACGAAGTGGCTACGCAGGTGGCTCCGCTGCCCAAGCAGGCCATCTTCCCGCTGTCGCAGCACATTGGCGCTCCGGCCAAGCCCGTCGTCAAGAAGGGCGACAAGGTGAAGGTGGGCACGCTCATTGCCGAGGCAGGCGGTTTCGTGTCAGCCCCCATTTATTCGTCGGTCAGCGGCACCGTGTTCAAGATTGACACGGCCATCGACGCTACCGGCTACCGCAAGCCCGTTATAATAATTAATGTAGAGGGCGACGAGTGGGAAGAGAGCATCGACCGCAGCGATAAGCTGGAGACCGTCAAGGCTCACCCCGAGCTGACGCCCGAGGAAATCGTGGAGCGTGTAAAAGTGGCCGGTGTTACCGGTATGGGCGGTGCAGGTTTCCCCACCTTCATCAAGCTGACACCGCCGCCGACGGCCAAGGCCGAGTGCGTCATCATCAACGCCGTTGAGTGCGAGCCGTACATTACGGCCGACTACCGCCTGATGATGGAGAAGGCCGACGAAATACTCGTAGGCCTGGAGCTGCTGATGAAGGCTGCCAAGGTGACGCGCGGCTACATCGGCATTGAGACCAACAAGCCCGCAGCCATCGAACTGCTGACGAAGAAGTGTGCCGAAGTGTTCGGTGCCTCAGCATATCAGGTTGAGGTGGTCCCCCTGAAGCAGCGCTACCCGCAGGGCGGTGAGAAACAGCTCGTCGATGCGGTTATCCGTCGGCAGGTGCCCGCACCTCCTGCCATTCCTGTCAACGTGGGTGCCATTGTGCAGAACGTGGGTACAGCCTATGCTGTCTATGAGGCCGTGATGAAGCGCAAGCCGCTCTTCGAACGCTATACCACCGTGACCGGCAAGCGCCTGCAGAACCCGGGCAACTTCCTCGTTCGCATGGGCACGCCCATGCAGCAGCTCATCGACCTCTGCGGCGGCATGCCCGAGGGCGACAACAAACTGCTGGCCGGTGGTCCCATGATGGGTAAGGCGCTCACTTCGACCGAGGTGCCCATCTGTAAGGGAACCAACTCGGTGACCATCCTGTCGGGCGACGATGCCGTACGCAAGGAGCCGCAGCCCTGCATCCGCTGTGCCAAGTGCGTAGGTGCCTGCCCCATGGGTCTGGAGCCTTACCTGCTGGCAAAGATTTCGGCCGTGAAGAACTGGGAGCGCGCTGAGCAGGAGGACATCGTCTCGTGCATAGAGTGCGGCTCGTGCCAGTTTACGTGTCCTGCCCACCGCCCGCTGCTCGACAACATCCGTCTGGGCAAGGCCACGGTGATGGGCATTATCCGCGCTCGTGCGGCTAAGAAGTAAGCCCACCCCTCCCCAAGGGAGGGGAAAAGGATTAGTTCAGTAATCATATAATATTAAGAATTATGAATACAAGCAATAATAATACAAATCAATCTCCCCTCCCCTTGGGAGGGGCAGAGGGTAGGCTGATCGTCTCCCTATCGCCTCACGCACACGGCAACGACAGCGTTGAGCGCAACATGTATGGCGTCATCATCGCCTTGCTGCCTGCGCTGCTCGTGTCGTTCTGGTTCTTCGGACTCGGTTCGGCCATCGTGTGTGCTACGAGCGTCATAGCCTGCGTCGTCTTTGAGTGGGCCATCAATAAGTTTATTCTTGGCCGCGAGCAGAACACCGTGCTCGACGGCTCGGCAGCCCTCACGGGTCTGCTGCTCGGTTTCAACCTCCCGTCGAATCTACCCATCTGGATCATCATCATCGGTGCGCTGGTCGCCATCGGTGTGGGCAAGATGACCTTCGGCGGACTGGGGCAAAACATCTTTAACCCCGCTCTGGTGGGACGTTGCTTCCTGCTCGTGTCGTTCCCTGCTCAGATGACCATGTGGCCCAAGGCCGGTCAGCTGGGACTCAACGGCTACGTGGATGCCGAGACGGGTGCCACACCTCTTTATTATATGAAGCAGGCCATCAAAAGTGGCGACGTGGAACAGCTGAAGAACATTCCTGATTCGCTCAACCTGCTGTTGGGCAGCGGCTATGCTGAGGGGGCAGGAACCATTGGTGAGATTTGTGCACTTGCACTCTTGCTGGGACTGGCCTACATGCTGTGGAAGAAGATCATCACTTGGCACATTCCCGTCTCCATCATCTGCACGGTGTTTGTGCTGGCTGGTCTGCTGCACCTGGCTAACCCGGTGTTTGCTGATCCGCTGACGGTCATCCTCTCGGGCGGTCTGATGTTGGGTGCCATCTTCATGGCTACCGACTACGTCACGTCACCCATGACGCCGAAGGGCCAGATTATCTATGGTGTAAGCATTGGTGTGCTGACGCTCGTCATCCGTAACTGGGGCTCATACCCCGAGGGTATGTCGTTCGCCATCCTCATCATGAACGCCTTTACACCTCTTATTAATATGTATGTCAAACCCAAGCGCTTCGGTGAAGTGCCAGAATAATTGACAATTTACGGATTTACAATTTTCTATTGAATAGTATGTCCGTTTGAGTAACAAATCGAAAATCGGAAATATGTAAATCGAAAATGAAACTATGAAGAAGTTAGAATCATCATTGACCAATATGGTGCTCGTGCTGACGGGTGTGGCTGTCATCATGGGTGGCGTTCTGGCTTACGTGAACCACCTGACCGAAGGCCCCATCAACGAGCAGAAGGCACAGGCTCTGGCCGACGGCATCAAGGCGGTCATGGTCTGCGACGACCTCTTGGTCAGCAAGACCGACACTGTGCGCCAGAACGACTCCAAAGGCAAGGAGCTGACCTATATTATATATCAGACGCAGGACAAGCAGGGCAAGGACCTCGGTGCTGCCGTGGAGAGTACCACGGGCGGCTTCGGCGGCGACCTGAAGGTGCTGGTGGGCTTCGACCCTGACGGCAAGATTCTTGGCTACACGCTGCTGGAGCATGCTGAGACACCGGGACTGGGCGCTAAGGCCGACAAGTGGTTCCAGAAGGGCCAGAAGGGTGACATCATCGGCAAGGACCCTGCCGTCAACAAGCTCGGCGTTACCAAGGGCGGCGAGGGCGAAGTGGATGCCATCACGGCATCGACCATTACCAGCCGTGCCTTCCTCTTGGCCATCAACAATGCTTATAAGGCTTACAAGGTTACACCCGTCGATTCCCAGACTGGTGCCACTGAGCAGGAGCATTGAGTAATAAATCGTCAATCGAAAATTCGTCAATCGAAAATATGAATGCACTACAGATTATAAAGAACGGCATCGTCAAGGAGAACCCGACGTTCGTCCTGATGCTGGGTATGTGTCCCACGCTGGCCACTACCACCAGTGCCATGAATGGCTTGTCGATGGGTCTGGCCACGATGGCTGTGCTCATCTGCACCAACGTTGTTATTTCGTGCCTGAAGTCGGTGACCCCCGATAAGGTCCGCATCCCCGTGTTCATCGTGGTTATTGCGGCCTTCGTCACCATCCTGCAGCTCGTTATCAAGGCCTACCTGCCCGACATCGACGCGGCTCTCGGCCTGTTTATTCCTCTCATTGTGGTGAACTGTATCATTCTCGGTCGCGCTGAGGCGTTTGCTGCCAAGAACTCGCCTGTGGCTTCACTCTTCGACGGCATTGGCATTGGCCTGGGCTTCACGCTGGGCCTGACGCTGCTCGGCATCTGCCGTGAGCTGTTGGGTGCAGGCAGCATCTTCGGCTTTACCCTGCTACCCGAGGCCTACAACATCCTGCTCTTCGTCCTGCCCCCGGGAGCCTTCATCACGCTGGGATTCCTTGTGGCTATCGTTAACAAAATAAGAAAGGCTTAAGACTATGGAGTACGTATTGATTTTCATTAGCGCGATATTCGTCAACAATATCATTCTGTCGCAGTTCCTCGGCATCTGCCCGTTCCTCGGCGTGTCGAAGAAGGTGAGCACCTCGCTCGGCATGTCGGCCGCTGTGGCCTTCGTGCTGACGCTGGCAACCATCGTCACCTATCTGGTTCAGAAGTTCGTGCTCGACCAGTTCGGACTGCAGTACCTGCAGACCATTGCCTTCATCCTCGTCATTGCTGCCCTGGTGCAGATGGTGGAGATTGTACTCAAGAAGGTGTCGCCCGCACTCTATCAGGCACTGGGCATCTTCCTGCCGCTCATCACAACGAACTGTGCCGTGCTCGGCGTGGCCATCCTCGTCATTCAGAAGGACTTCGACCTCGTGCAGTCCATTGTCTATGCCTTCTCGACGGCTATTGGCTTTGGCCTCGCGCTGACGGTCTTTGCCGGCATGCGCGAGCAGATGGAGCTGTCAGACATTCCCCGTGGCATGCGTGGCACGGCCATCGTCCTGGTGGCTGCCGGTCTGCTCTCTCTGGCCTTCATGGGCTTCTCGGGTGTCGATGGCGGTCTGAAACTGCTGTTTGGCTTGGACTAACGGCTGCTTCCCATAAAAAAAGATTGCCTGAAGGTTCTCCCTTCAGGCATTTTTCGTCCTTTTTCCTTTGCCTTTTCAGAAAAATTGATATTTCACAAATGTTTTAGGGAAATCTCTCGATATTATACATTTTACCCGCGCTCCTTCAAACGAACTTTTGGATGACGGCAAGGAAACGGGTGCCGTACTTCTGACGCTTGTGGTCGCCGATGCCGGGAATGTAGCCGAAGGCTTCGAGGGTGGTGGGCTTCTGTGTGGCCAAGGCGTGCAGCACCTTGTCGCTGAACACGATGTAGGGCGGGAATCCCTCTTCGTCGGCACACCGCTTGCGCAGTTGGCGCAGGGCTTCGAAGAGCCGCGGGTCCTCAGTGCCTGCCGTTGGAGCCATGCCGGGAATCGTAATGGTAGGAATTTCAAGGCCGAGGCGTCGCCTCGGCTTTTTCGTAGCCTGCTGCTGACGGTCGATGACGGCCAGCTCGGCCTTGCGCCGTCCGAAGAGCACGTCCTCGCCTGTTGGTGTGATGACCACGCGGCTGTGCTCGTCGTAGGCTATCTCTATGTAGCCTAACTGTAGCATCTGCAGCAGATAGTCCTGCCAGTCCTGTGCCGACGTGTCGCGACCTACGCCGAAGGTAGGCAGCCGGTCGAAGTGCATGCGCTGTACCACGCCAGAATTCATGCCACGCAGTATCTCAATGATGGTCGAGGTGCGAATCTGCTCGTTGGCCCTGCGGGCAGCACTCAGCGCCATCTGCACCAGTCGTGTGCCGTCGAAGCGCTGTGGCGGGTTTTCGCACACGTCACAGTTGCCGCAGTCGTGGTCTGACAGTTCACCAAAGTAGTTCAGCAGAATGCGGCGCCGGCAGTTCTGCGCTTCAGCGTACTGCTGCATCTGGTGCAGCTTGTCCAGGTTGATGTCACGCTGTCCGCTCTCGCGCGCAAACTGGCTCAGCTGCACCACGTCCTGTAGCGAGTAGAACAGCACGGTGTCGGCAGGGGCGCCGTCGCGTCCTGCACGTCCAATCTCCTGATAGAAGTTCTCGATGCTCTTTGGCATGTTGTAGTGTATAATCCAGCGCACGTTGCTCTTGTCGATGCCCATGCCGAAGGCAATGGTGGCGCAGATGACCTGCACATTGTCCTGCTTGAACTGCTCCTGGGCTGTGTCGCGGTCGTGCTGCGACAGTCCGGCATGATAGGGGGCCGTGCTCACTCCGTGCTTCTGCAGCATGGCGCTGACGGCCTCGGTGTTCTTGCGGCTCAGGCAATAGACGATGCCCGGCTCCGTGGGGCGGGCCTTGATGAAGTTGAGGATGAAGCGTTGCTTCTCGGCGGTAGAGTAGCCGCGCTTCACGCTCAGGCTCAGGTTCGGGCGGTCGAAGGAGCTGATGAACACCTCGCCCTTCAGCTGTAGCTGTTTGATGATGTCGGTGCGCGTCACCTTGTCGGCCGTTGCTGTGAGTGCCATCATGGGTACGCTGGGGAATGCCTCGCGCAGCTGTGCCAGTTGGGTGTATTCCGGTCGGAAGTCGTGTCCCCACTGACTGATGCAGTGTGCCTCGTCGATGGCAAAGAGCGAGATTTTCGGTATCTGCTTCAGCAGGTAGTCCAGCTCGCTGACCAGCCGCTCTGGCGACACGTAGAGCAGCTTGAGCTGTCCGCTGACCAGCTTGCGCCGGATGATGGTGTCGCGGCTGAAGTCGTTGCCGCTGTTCAGTGCCTCGGCCTCAATGCCGTTGGCGTGCAGGGCCTCCACCTGGTCCTTCATCAGGCTGATGAGTGGCGAGACCACGACGGCCGTACCCTCCAAGGCCAGGGCGGGCACCTGGTAGCAGATGCTCTTGCCGCCGCCTGTGGGCATGAGTACCAGACAGTCGCCTCCGCCCATGACGCGGCGGATGACGTCTTCCTGCATGGGGCGGAACGAGGAGTAGCCGAAATAGTGCTGTAAGATGTTGTATATGTCGTTCATGTGTGCAAAGGTACGAAATATTTTTGATGTCCCAAAAATATTTCGTACCTTTGCACCCCGATGGAACAAGAATTCAAATACAACACCAGCGAGCGTTTTGCCGACGTGCAGATGCTACGCTACCGCCTGAACGGTTTTGAGGAACTTTCGCTCAGGCAGAAACAGTACATATATTATTTGTCGGAGGCCACGTTGTGGGGCCGCGACATTACGTTCGACCAGTTTGGCCGCTACAACCTGCAGGTCCGCCGCCTGCTGGAGCAGGTCTATACGTCGGAGGCTGTTGACCACGAGACGGCCGACTTCCGCGCACTGGCAGAGTACCTGAAGCGCGTGTGGTTCTCTAACGGCATATACCACCACTACGGCTGCGAGAAGTTTCAGCCCAGCTTCACGGCCGACTACCTGCGCCAGGCCATGCAGCAGGCAGGGCTCGGCGAGCTGAGCCAAGAGCTGGAGCGCGTCATCTTCGATGCCTCGTTCATGCCTAAGCGGGTGAACAAGGCCGACGGCGAAGACCTCGTCCTGACCTCGGCCTGCAACTTTTACGACGGCGTGACTCAACAGGAGGTGGAACAGAGCGAGTTGAGGTTTCCCCTCAACTCCCGCCTTGCCAAGCGCGACGGCCGCATCGTGGAAGAAGTGTATAGGGTAGGGGGGCTCTATGGTGAGACTATTGAGCACATCGTCTATTGGCTGCGCAAGGCCCAGACGGTGTGCGAGAACGCGCAGCAGCACAAAGTGCTTGACCTGCTCATAGAATACTATGAGACCGGCAACCCCGCCGTGTTTGATGCTTACTGCATAGAATGGGTCAGGGAACTCGACGGTCAGGTGGATTTCATCAATGGCTTCATTGAGGTGTATGGCGACCCGCTCGGACTGAAGGGTTCATGGGAAGGTCTTGTGGAATACAAGGACCTGGAGGCCACCAAGCGTACGCAGACCATCAGCCGTAATGCCCAGTGGTTCGAGGACCACTCGCCCGTGGACCCTCGCTTCCGCAAATCAGAGGTGAAGGGCGTGACGGCCAACGTCATCTGCGCGGCTATGCTCGGCGGCGACGAATACCCGTCAACGGCCATCGGCATCAACCTGCCTAACGCCGACTGGATTCGTGCCGAGTATGGCAGCAAGAGCATCACCATCAGCAACATTACTGAGGCCTATAACCGTGCTGCCCGTGGCAACGGATTCCAGGAGGAGTTCGTCATCGACCAGCCTACGCTCGACATGATTCACCGTTACGGCGACATCTGCGACGACCTGCATACCGACCTGCACGAATGTCTTGGACACGGTAGCGGACAGCTGTTGCCCGGCACCAGTCCTGATGCCCTGAAGGCTTACGGCAATACCATCGAGGAGGCACGCGCTGACCTCTTCGGCCTTTACTATATTGCCGACCCCAAACTGGTGGAGCTGGGACTGACGCCCGACCTGGAGGCCTATAAGTCACAGTACTATACCTACCTGATGAACGGTCTGATGACCCAGTTGGTGCGCATCAAGCCCGGTCACCAGATAGAGGAGGCCCACATGCGCAACCGGGCTCTGATAGCCCGCTGGTGCTACGCCCAGGGCGACGACGTCATACGCATGGTGCACCGCGACGGCAAGACCTTTGTCGAGATTACCAACTACGAGGCCCTCAGACTGCTCTTTGCCCGCCTGTTGGCCGAGATACAGCGCATAAAAAGCGAAGGCGACTTGGAGGCAGCCCGCCAGCTGGTTGAGTGCTACGCCATCAGCGTCGATGAAGACCTGCATGCCGAAGTGCTGCGCCGCTATGCCACGCTGAACCTGGCACCCTACAAGGGCTTCCTGAACCCGCGCCTGTTGCCTGTGACAGATGCTGAGGGCAACCTTAGCGACGTGACTGTTGACTACCAGGAGGCTTACGCGGAGCAGATGCTCCGCTACAGCCGTGATTACTCATTGGGTGACTAAGGCTACTAAGCCAACTGAGACTTATGAGAGAAATTGAGGAACAAGTCCGCAAAATCAAGCAGTCGTTCCGCCTGATGATGGACGGAGCGGTAGCCAAGTCGATGCGCGACAAAGGCGCAGCCTACAAGCTCAACTGGGGGGCCACGCTGCCTCGGCTGAAGGAGATGGCCGATGAACTAAAACGCCTCTCCCTTTCGGGGGAGGATGGGAGGTGGCTTTACCACCTCGCCATTGCCCTTTGGAAGGAAGATGTGCGCGAGTGTAAGATACTGGCTACCATGCTCATGCCAGCTGACGAGATACTGCCCGAGGTGGTCGATATCTGGATGGAGCAAATGCCGTCGCAGGAACTGGCCGAACAGGCATCGTTTAACCTTTTCCAGCACCTGCCATACGCTCCGCAGAAGGCCTACGAGTGGATGGCCTCCGACAAAGAGCTATATCAGCTTTGCGGCTTCCTTGTGCTCACGCGTCTGTTCATGAACAAGCAGGAGCCCAGCGAGCGAGGCATCAACGAGTTCATAGACCAGGCACTTGCCGCTCTTCAAGGCCCGTCGCTCCCCGTGCGCAAGGCCGCCATGCAGAGCGTCGTGCGCTTCTCAGAACTGGGCCTGATGTACCAGCGGCTGGCCAAATCGGCCCTGAAACGCATCAATTTAGATTTTTTATAAACAAAGAACCTAAAAATGTTTAATGTTTCATGATTAGTTTTTAATTTTTTCGTACCTTTGTGCGGTCTCATTAAGACCAACGCAAAATATGAAGAAGAAAGTAAAAGATTCTGTTGCAGAGATACTCACCAACTATCTGGATTTAAACAATCATCGTAAGACTCCTGAGCGCTATGCCATTCTGGAGGCGGTCTATAACATGGACGGCCACTTTACGCTTGAGGAACTGGGCGACAAGCTCTCCGGCGAGTACAACTTCCCCGTCAGCCGGGCTACGCTCTACAACACGATGAAGCTCTTTTTGGAGTTAAGGCTCGTCATTCGCCACCGTTTCCAGGGTGCCACGCGCTACGAGGCCTGCTACGACAACAACAGCCACAGCCACCAGATATGCACTATGTGCGGAAAGGTAACCGAGGTAAAGGCCCCAGAGGTCTCGGAGAGCATTCGGAATCTGCACCTGAAGCGCTTCCGCAAGGACGGCTTCGCACTCTACATCTACGGTATATGCAGTACCTGTCAGGCCAAGCTGACGCGCCAGCGTAAGCAGCAGCGCCAGAAGGAAAGTGAAAACCAGTAAGTAGTAGAGCAGTAAATCGAAAATCAGTAAATCGAAACTAAGTAAATCGAAAATCGAAAATCAGTAAATCGAAAATCAGTAAATCGAAAATAAGTAAATCGAAAATCAGTAAATCGAAAATCAGTAAATCGAAAATAATAGTAATATGGTTAATCAAGGAAAAGTGGATGTCCTGCTTGGTCTCCAGTGGGGAGACGAAGGAAAAGGAAAGGTTGTCGATGTGCTGACGCCGCGTTACGATGTCATCGCCCGCTTCCAGGGTGGCCCCAATGCCGGTCACACGCTGGAGTTTGAGGGTCAGAAGTACGTGCTGCGCAGCATACCGTCAGGAATTTTTCAGGGTGGAAAAGTGAATATCATCGGCAATGGCGTGGTGCTGGCTCCAGACCTGTTTATGGAGGAGGCCAAGGCGCTGGAGGCCAGCGGACACGAGTTGCGCACAAGGCTTCATATCTCGAAGAAGGCACACCTCATTATGCCGACCCACCGCGTGCTCGATGCTGCCTATGAGGCACAGAAGGGCAAGAACAAGGTGGGCACAACGGGTAAGGGCATTGGCCCGACCTATACCGACAAGGTGTCGCGCAACGGTCTGCGTGTGGGCGACATTCTGGAGAACTTTCCTGAAAAGTATGCGGCTGCCAAGGCTCGCCACGAGGCCATTTTGAAGTCGCTCGGCTTTGAGTACGACATTACCGAGGTGGAGAAGAAGTGGTTAGAGGGCGTGGAGTACTTGCGCCAGTTCCCCATTGTCGATTCAGAACACGAAATCAACTGCATTCTGCGCAGCGGCAAGAGCGTGCTGTGCGAGGGTGCCCAGGGCACGATGCTCGATGTTGACTTCGGCAGCTATCCCTTCGTCACCAGCAGTAACACCATCTGCGCCGGTGCCTGCACAGGTCTGGGCATTGGGCCGAACAAGATAGGCGACGTCTTTGGCATCATGAAGGCTTACTGCACCCGTGTGGGAGCTGGTCCGTTTCCCACCGAGCTGTTCGATGAGACGGGCAAGAAGATTCGTGACCTTGGTCATGAGTATGGTGCGGTGACGGGTCGAGAGCGCCGTTGTGGCTGGATTGACCTTGTGGCCCTGCGTTATGCCATCATGGTGAACGGCGTGACGAAGCTCATCATGATGAAGAGCGACGTGCTCGACGGCTTCGACACCATTAAGGCCTGCGTGGCCTACAAGCAGCACGGCCAGCAGATAGACTACTTCCCCTATAACATAGAAGAGGGCATAGAGCCCGTCTATGAGGAGCTGCCCGGCTGGCAGACTGATATGACGAAGTTCACCAGCGAAGATGAGTTCCCCGAGGCATTCAAGAACTACATCCGGTTCCTGGAGCAGCAGTTAGAAACCCCCATTTGTATCATCAGCATTGGTCCTGACCGTGCACAGACTATTGTGAGAAATGGCAAATAAACCAAGTATTCCCAAAGGAACGCGCGACTTCGGCCCGATAGAGATGGCCAAGCGCAACTATATTTTCGATACCATCCGCGAGGTGTATGCCCTCTATGGATTCCAGCAGATTGAGACGCCCGCCATGGAGACCCTGCAGACGCTGATGGGCAAGTATGGCGAGGAGGGCGACAAGCTGTTGTTTAAAGTGCTGAACTCAGGCGACTTCCTGCAGAAGTTCTCGGATGAGGAAATCTCAAACCTCAAATCTCAAACCTCAAACCACATCGCGGCCAAGCTCTGCGAGAAAGGCCTGCGCTACGACCTGACGGTGCCCTTCGCCCGTTACGTGGTGATGCATCGTGAGGAGCTGCAGCTGCCCTTCAAGCGCTATCAGATTCAGCCCGTGTGGCGTGCTGACCGTCCGCAGAAGGGCCGTTACCGTGAGTTCTACCAGTGCGATGCCGATGTCGTTGGCTCAGACTCGCTGCTCAACGAGGTAGAGCTCATGCAAATCATCGACACCGTGTTTACGCGCTTCGGCATTCGTGTGCAGATTAAAATCAATAACCGCAAGATTCTCTCCGGCATTGCCGAGGTCATCGGTGCGGCCGACAAGATAGTGGACATCACCGTGGCCATTGACAAACTCGACAAGATTGGTATTGACAACGTGAATGCCGAGTTGCGCGAGGACGGCCTGACCGACGAGCAGATAGAGAAACTACAGCCCATTATCCTGTTGGAAGGTTCCAACGAGGAAAAGCTCAACACCATTGCCGAAGTGCTCAAGGACAGCGAGACGGGCCTGAAGGGTGTGGAGGAGCTGCGCTTCATTCTGAAAGCCCTCGGTTCTGTAGGCTGCGACTCTGTCGCAGCAAACGGGCCCTTGCTCAACAACGAGCTGCAGCTTGACCTGACGCTGGCACGCGGACTGAACTACTACACGGGCGCCATCTTTGAGGTGAAGGCCCTCGACGTGCAGATAGGCAGCATTACCGGTGGCGGACGTTACGACAACCTGACGGGCATCTTCGGCATGCCGGGCCTGTCGGGCGTGGGCATTTCGTTTGGTGCTGACCGCATCTACGACGTGCTCAACCAGCTCGACCTCTATCCCAAGGAGAGCGTCAACGGCACCCAGCTGCTCTTCATTAACTTCGGCGAGAAGGAGACGGCCTACTGCCTGCCACTTATAAATAAGGTACGCGCGCAAGGCATTCGTGCTGAAATCTACCCTGATGCCACCAAGATGAAGAAGCAGATGTCCTATGCTAACGCCAAGCACATACCCTTTGTGGCACTGGCTGGTGAGAACGAGATGAGCGAAGGCAAGCTGACGCTGAAGAACATGGAGACGGGCGAACAGCAGATGTTCACCATTGACGAGCTAATTGAAAAACTGAAGGTATGAAAAAACTAATGATAGCTGCTGTTGCATTGCTCGTCATGCTGACGGCTTTCAAGCAGGATAAAGTTACCACGATTTTTATTATCGGCGACTCGACGGCTGCCAAGAAGGACCTGTCGAAAGGCTCGCCTGAACGCGGGTGGGGCATGTTGCTGCAGGAGTACTTCGACGCTGACTACGTGGTGGTGGATAACCACGCCGTGAATGGCCGTTCGAGTAAGAGCTTCATTGACGAGGGCCGCTGGGACAAAGTGCTCGCACTCATCAAGCCAGGCGACTACGTCATCATCCAGTTCGGACATAACGACGAGAAGGCACAGCCGCAGCGGCACACCGACCCAGGCTCAACCTTCGACTATAACCTGGCGAAATACATTCGTGAGACGCGTGAACACGGCGGCATTCCGGTGGTGATGAACCCTGTGGTAAGACGTAACTTCTACCAGAAGGCTCCTGCCAATGCCGACGACGAGGCACTGCGTAATACCACGTTCGCCGACGGTGCCACACAGGCGGAGGGTGACTCGCTGGTGGACACCCACGGACTCTATGCCGTTGCTCCGCGCGATGTGGCCCGGCGCATGAATGCCCACTTCGTCGATGCCACCCGCATTACTCACGACCTGGAACAGCGGCTGGGTGTAGAAGAGTCGAAGAAGCTGCACATGTGGTACAAGCCCGGCGAGCATCCCGCACTGCCCGACGGTCGTCAGGACAATACCCATTACAATGAGTATGGTGCAAAGGTGGTGGCTGGGCTGCTGGCCGATGCGCTGTGTGAGGAGGTCCCGTTACTGAAGAAATACCGCGCGAAATGACTAAGAAAACATCAGGTTGCATCACCATTGTGGGGGCAGTGATTGGCATCGGCGGACTGTTGCTGCTGGCACTGAGCATCATTGGCATGTTTACGACAGAGGAGGCGATGGACCGTAATCGTGAGCTCTATGCCCAGTGGGGACAAGAGATGGAAGCATATTATGCCGACAGCGTGAAACAGGTGCAGTACCAGGAAGTGTGCGACCGCTTGGACAAGGCTCACGAGGAAGGTGACTCGCTGCTGGCTGCTGAGCTGGAAAGCCAGCTGGTTGAGCTTTCTCCCCCGGAGAAAAAAGGCAATATCGGTTTCAACATTGCGGGCGCATTCCTGATGATCCCTGCCCTTGTGGGACTGCTGATGGCTGCTATTGGTGTGATGCTCTTCATTATAGGTTATATGGGAGGCAGAAAAAAGAAAATAGACAAAGTATAAATTACTCCAGAAAAGGCTGCTTTGCTTGCAGGAATCAATTTTTATCCGTAAATTTGCAAACAAGATTACTATTTTTAAGTTATTAAACAAGTACAATTATGAAGAAAAAGTTTATTTGCGCCGTTTGTGGATATATCTACGAAGGCGATGAAGCTCCCGAGAAGTGCCCCATCTGTAAGGCTCCTGCCTCAAAGTTCTCAGAACTGAAGGACGATGCCGACATGACCTACGCTACCGTCCACAAGATTGGCGACGGCAAGCCCGAGGGTGTGTCACAGGAGATGATTGACGACCTGCGCAACCACTTCAACGGCGAGTGCGGCGAGGTGGGTATGTACCTGGCCATGGCCCGTCAGGCTGACCGTGAGGGCTATCCTGAGATTGCCGAGGCATTCAAGCGCTATGCATTTGAGGAGGCTGACCATGCCAGCCGTTTCGCTGAGTTGCTGGGCGAGTGTGTATGGGATACCAAGACCAATCTGCAGAAGCGTGCTGCCGCTGAGGCTGGTGCTTGCGAGGACAAGTTCCGCATTGCCAAGAACGCCAAGGCTGCCGGTTTCGATGCCATTCACGACACCGTTCACGAAATGGCCAAGGACGAGGCTCGTCACGGTGCAGGCTTTGCTGGACTGCTGAAGCGCTATTTTGGTGAGTAATGCGTCATGCTTCATGCATGATGCACAATAAATGGAAGAAAAATCCGTTTTGTCAATGTATGATGAAACGGATTTTTTATTTTCTCCTGACCATAATGCTCTGCGTGGCCTGTAGCGACGACGAGCAGTTTACCACCGGCAGCGGCGACGTGCTCTCGCTGCCCGAAGACACGCTGAAGATGGACACCGTCTTCAGCGGGCGTTCGTCAGCCACCTATACGTTCTGGATTCATAACCGTAACTCGAAGGCACTGCGCATGACCGACGTGCGGCTCTCCGACGGCACCAAGGGCTTCCGCGTCAACGTGGATGGCGAGTACCTCAACCCCAACATCGGCGGCGTTGAGCTCTTAGGCAAGGACAGCATGCTCGTCTTCGTAGAGCTCACGGCCCCCACGGCCGGCCAGTCAGAGCCGAAGGCCGTTGACGAGCAGCTGGTCATTACCTTAGAGAGTGGCACGAGGCAGACCGTCAGCATGCGCGCATGGAGCTGGGACGCAGAACGCTGGGACAACAAGACCGTTACGGCCGACGAGGAAGTAACCAGCCAGAAGCCCATCCTCGTCACTGGGCCGCTCATCGTTGACCAGGGAGCCACGCTCCGGCTGCGCGACCTGACGCTTTACTTCCACGAGGATGCCTCGCTCGTCGTCAACGGAGCCCTGGAGGCAGAGAACGTCACCATGCGTGGCGACCGGCTGGACCGCATGTTCGACTACCTGCCTTACGACCACATCAGCGGACAATGGCAGGGCGTCAGGGTCAGGGAGAACGCCCGCCTCAGCATGACCGACTGCGACCTGCATGCCGCCTACATCGGACTGGCGGCTGTCGAAGGCTCAGAGGTGCAGCTCACGCGCACCGTCATTCATAACAGCGCCGGCGACGATATCTTTGCCACGGGGGCCAGCCTCGTGCTCGACCACTGTCTGCTGTCGAATGCCGAAGGCTCGCTGCTAAGCGCAGAGAAGTGTAACGTGGTTTTGAGCCACTGCACGCTGGCCCAGTACTACCCGTTTGCCCTGCGCGACATAGCGCTCTCCTTGGGTGAAGCCACTACCCACAGCATCGAGAAACTCCTCATCGGGGGCTACGAGGAAGTACTCATGTCCTACAGCGAAGGCGTGGAGAAAATAACCGAGGAGGCCTACCACATAGCCGAGAAGGAAGACTTTGTACTCATAGACGAAGACAACCTCATCTACGACTTCCACCTGAAGCCCGACACGAAGAGCGCAGGCTTCGGCTGTTACGAGTAAGGGGGAAAAAGGGGTCAGAATTCAGTAAACGACAGAGGCATCAGCTGGCGTATGCCCTCCATGCGATAGACGCAGCGACGGCCGTAGAGCAGGATGATGACCGGCTGGCGGTGGCGCGTCTCCGTCTCAATGACCACCTGGCGACACGTGCCGCAAGGCGAGACGGGCTCCTCGGTCAGCTCGCCGTCAGTGCCACGGGCGGCAATGGCCAGAATCTTCACCGGCTCGTCAGGATATTCTGCTCCGGCAGCAAACAGGGCTGTACGCTCAGCGCAGAGGCCTGCAGGAAAGGCAGCGTTCTCCTGATTGCACCCAATGAACTCCTCGCCGTTGTTAAGCAGCACCGAAGCGCCGACGTGGAAGTGTGAGTAGGGGGTGTAGCTGCGCTTGGTGCCCTCGATGGCTATTTGTACCATGCGCTGCTCTTCGGCTGTCAGTTCTTCGAGCTGGCATTCCTGTATTTTTGACTCAATGATTTGTTCTTTCATAGGCTTTGTTTGTTTTCAACGTGCCAAAGGTACAAATAAGTGAGGACAATACAAAACAAAAAAACATTTTTTTTGTTTTTATTGTCGAGCGGACGTACCTTCTACCTACTCAGAAAACGAATCCAGCAGACCCCGGCAGCCCTCCAGCACGTCTCGCCAGGTAGCCTCGAAGTCGCCCGTGTACCAAGGGTCGGCCACGTCGCCCGGCCGGCCGGTATAGTCCATGAGCATCACGATTTTCCCTTTGGAGTCGCCGCCGCAGGTGCGGTTCATGTTGCGAATGTTCCACGAGTCCATGCCTACCAGCAGGTCGAAGCGATCGTAGTCGTCGCGCGTCATCTGGCGTGCCGTCTTGCCCTGACAGCCGATGCCGTGCTCTGCCAGTTTCCTGCGTGCAGGCGGATAGACGCTGTTGCCAATCTCCTCCGTCGAGGTGGCTGCCGACTCGATGTAGAACTCGTGCTCTCGTCCGGCCTTGCTGACCAGATCTTTCATCACAAACTCTGCCATCGGACTACGACAGATGTTCCCGTGGCAGACAAAGAGTATTCTATGCTTCATACTATTTCAGGATTTGATGGCCACAAAGTTACGAAGTATTTTTTACATGCCGCTCATTTCGCTTCAAAATCTTTCTTCTTCTATGTTATTTCCCAACGTGGGAAAGCATAGTAACCCACCGACTTGCGGCGGTTTCCCATCGTGGGAAACCGCCGTAAACTACCCCCTTAGTCCATCTAAGTGACATCGTGGGAATCAAGGGGACAGTTTCATGATTCTGGCCAGAGTCATGAACCTGTCCCCTTGATTCCTTGTTTTAAGTTTAATTTTAGTTGTTTGTTTATTTTGTCGTTTCAGATTTTCTTCGTATTTTTGCAGCGGAAACTAAAATCAAGAAGTTATGACCGCACTCGAAATGCAACTCAATGCCGAGCTTTTCGGAGCACTCCAGAC
>ODAJ014791318.1_pt1 | contig 55439 bp, 42 predicted proteins | sample 1539241 | NCBI WGS metagenome assembly ODAJ01 (sample SAMN02144231, study PRJEB22623) | gut metagenome | biome: sheep rumen | host: Ovis aries | place: New Zealand | reverse complement strand
TGTTTCCCGAATTAAAAAAGTCTTTCCGACTCGTCTTCGCCCATATACAGCAACAAATCTGGATCGATCCGCCTGCCGGGCCTGACGCAGAAGGCTCTGCTCGTTTTCACGTCCTATAAGCATAGTTTACCCCTCATTCGCATAATTGGCTAAAGGTCACATTATTTTTGACCTTTAGCCAATTATATTTCTTTTCTGTTTGAGAAGCAATATCTTTATTCTCACCCCGCCGTTATCTGACTCAAAATATACGGATCCTTGATCTTCCGATCCTCCGCGAGCATAAGGATCTTCGAGAGGATCTCTGCCGTCTTCGGATCCTCGTCGACAAAGGGCAGGAAAATCTTCCCGCGCTGCTGGGAATGCACCGGCACGATGTTGACCATGCCGCCGCGCTCCCTGTGGATCACGCCGCTGCCGAGCTGGACCGTATAGTTGTCGTACTGTCCCCTGATGAATGCGTGGGTGCCCTCGAAGCTCACATTGTTAAGGCCAAAGAGCTCCATGTTGAACCCGCAGATCACGCGGCGCATTTCGATCGTGGAGTGGCTGGTCTCCGGATCGACGCCGCCGACGTGGGCCACGCTGACCACGAGATCGACGTCGCGCATGACCTCCGAGTAGAGGATGTCCGGAACCTCCGCAAGCTTCTTCTGTCTGCCGGTCTTCCGGTCGTAGAAGGAGACGAATTCCAGCGTCGGACTCTCCGTGTCCGCCGGGGAGAACCAGTCCGCGAGCGCGTAGATGGTCGCGGCAATCCCCTGCCGGAAATAAATCTTCTGGAGGCCCTCATCGTAGTCGGCCACCCAGCCGCGCCCTTTCAGCGTCGCAAGCGTCTTCTTGGGCTGGATCTGATAGCCCGCAAAGAGCCTCGAGTCGAGAGCGTCCTTCTCCTCCGCAAGCTTCGGGTAGAACTCCCTGAAAACCTGCTTGAAGGGCTGCTTCGTACCGTCTTTCGTCTGCATTTCAAAGAACAGGCGCTGGAAGCGGGCAAGCTCGCCCATCCTGTACAGCGTGATGGGGTGCGCCACATATAAACGCACTGCCGGATCCGCTGCCGCAAGATCCTTCAGCGTCCCGGTGAGGCTGCCGTCCTCACTGACGAAGACCAGCCGCCTGAGGATGCCCGCCGTCACCGGATTTCTGCACAGTCCGGTGAGTTCTCCGAGGCTGTAGGCCTCCTCTTCCTCCATGGCACGCTCGAACATGGCCGCGCACCGCGAGTACTGGCTCTTCAGCTTGGCCGCAAATTCCTTTATTTCCGCGATCGTCTCGTCCTTCTTGAGAGCCGCCGGCACGGATTTAAGAGCCTTGCCGCCCTCTCCCTTGGAGATAAGGAGCTCCGCCTTTCCGTCCGCATCAACGCTCACCCGGGCCGTGTAGCCGCCCGTCTCCACACCGTCGAAATACTGCTGATTCTGGACCACAAGCTCCGCCTCCATGGCGAGGATGAGCCGCAGGTCGTCGGCGTAGCCCGCCGTCGTGGCCATATTTTTGAGGGCGACCTTCACCGCGAGAGCCTCGCTCTGCCTCCGCAGCGCGCCGAACTGCTTACTCTCCTTCAGGAAATTCTGGAGAAACTCGTAGCGGTGGAGCGCATCCTTCCTGTCTTTTATGGGGATCAGGCCGTAGCTCATCAGGAGATCCTTGTTCCGCTTATCGGAAATGACTTTCTCAAGCTCATCCCGGTCAACTCTTCCGGTCGCCGCGTCGGCGTATTTTCTGGCTCTCGTGTGCTTGCTGCCGTCCGCGATGTACTTGGCCGCCTTGTAGAGCAGCGCGAAGTTCTTCTCCCCGAGCTTCTCGTAGACTTCGAAGAACCAGTTGGTGTCAAAGCACCCGTCATTGAGCTCTTCCGTCGTGAGCGGCGTATACCTCGCGATCACGGCCTTTTTGCGGTCGTCGAAGCGCTCGTTCATGTGCGCCATGAAATAGTAGGAGCCGCTCTTAAGGCCGTCCATCTTAAGGACTACCTCCGCAAAATCGAGCCACTGCGGCGCGTACATGGCCACCTCGACGAGGCGCTCTTTGCTGATTTTATTCTGCTTTACTGCATTTTCAAGATCCGATGCGGTCTCCTCCGGAAGCGGCCGGCAGACCTTTAAGAGGTGGCTCAGGCACTCTTTTTTGCCGGTTCCGCTGCCGTAAGCATAGTAGGCGTTCCGGTCCAGGGTATCCGTCCCCAGAGCCCGCAGGATCTCCATGAGGCGGGAGATCCCCTGAATCCGGGGAATGCGCGGGACCGCCGGCGAAAAGACCGTCGGCGTGTCGCCACGCCCCAGCTCCACATCCAGGATCAGGTTGACCAGCTTTTCATACATCTCCGCACAGAGCTGATAGAAGCGACTCTCCTTGTCCACGGTGTGCTTTTCCATGTCCACAGGCATGAAATTCCTGAGCTTCATAAGCGTGGAGAGCGCAAGGTTCGGCCGGAAGAAATCGCCGAGCTCATCCACCGCAAACTTAAGTCCGACCATCTCAAAGGCTGCCCTGTAGAGGAAATCCTTCGAGATGATGCCGAGTTCAAACGCCTTCACATAGGAGAAGATCGAGAGGATGTTGCGGGAGCTGTTCGTGTACCCGTAGGCCGGTTCCTGTTCATCAAACCGGTACACCCGGTCCGCCTCATAGAGGATCGGGAAGGATGCCCGGAATTCGTCGTCATTTTCATAGCGGCTGATACGGCTCAGGATGGTTGAAAACTTGTTGGTCCGAAGGAAGCAGGCCTTGCTCTCCCTGGTCTGGTAGCGCTGCGGAACCTTCTCCATCCACCGGATCTCCTCCGGCTGGCGGATGGCCATGAGGACCGCCGCCCGCGCGACCCCGGCCGGCATCTCAAGGTTCCTGCGGCTCATAATGATCGAGAAGATCGTCTGATAAATGCTCCGCCCGGCGTAGCTGCTCTTAAATTTCGGATCGGCATAGTTGTAGCCCGACCAGGCATCCCCGAAGATCGTCCTCTCAGCCTTCCGGAATGCGGCGATATCCTTGACCGTGGACTCGTCATACCCGGACTGGATCGCGAAATACAGGTTAAAGAGGACCTTCGGCTCCTTTATGATCGTCTCATAAACCTCGTCCCAGAGCTCCGGGAACGGATAGCGGGTCCAGAGCTCACCTCTGGCGTCATAGTTTATAAGATACAGCCCGTTCTCAAGCAGCTGGCGGTCTCCGTTCGCGCTGGTGTACTCCATCTTTCCGTGATTGAGAACAAACGCACGAATCCTGTCAAAATACGAATCAAGCTCCTTTTCGGTCAGGGAGAAGTAATCGCGGAGCAGCTTCTGCTCTTCATTTTCCCCGGTGTTCTTAAAAATGACCCCCAGTGCGCGGCCGATCGCAGACTTCTTTCCGTCCTTTTCATCGGTGCCGCCAAGGCCCGGGTCATACTCCGCCGCCGGGTCATAGAGACCGTAGCCTTCCGTGTTCAGTATATCGGCCGTTCCCTTATCGCCGGCGATCCCGTTATACAGGACCCTCTCCTTGTCGGTGAGCCCTTCGCCATCCGGGAGCACCTCATGAAGAAGCGCCGCCGCGGCCTTTTTCGCCTCCTCGCCCGCTTCGCTCCGCCGCTTTAACATGTCGAGACCCGCAAGGCGGATCTGCTCCTTGTCGGAAATGAGGAGCTTTCGAATGCTCTCCGTGACCCCCTTTTCATCCTGGGTTTCAAGGAGTTCGATGACATATCGGCGTGTGTCTTCATTTTTAAGACGAAGATGCTTCGTGAGGCGTTCCATATCCTCCCCGGAAAGCGGCAGCTTCTTAAGGAGTTCAAAGGCGCAGGTCCTCGTGAAGCTCTCCTTGTCGGCGACATAGTCCAGCAGCGCGTCCTTCTGGACCTTCGTCTTCGGGTCGTGCAGGAGGACACAGAGATAGTTCCGTCTGGTGTTGTAGTAGGAATCCGTGATGTCCGTAAGGCGGAGGCACACCTCGTCGATCATATCCTGGTCCTTGAGGGTGTACGCGATCAGGACCATCCTCTGCGTGAGATCGCACTTGTCGAGCACGACGCCGTACCAGGGGAAGATCATCGGTTCGTACTCGATCTTCCGCTTCTTCATGCCGTCCGCAAGGTTTTTCAGGATGGCGTAGTGGCGCCTCGCCTGCTCCTCGCTCTCAAAGAAATCGCTGACATCCGGGGAAATGAAATGCAGCTCCTGCCCGAAATCGCTGTATACATACTTGTCGTTCTTGTCGAGTATGCAGTTTCTGATGATCGTATCCACCTTAGCGAGATAGGTGGGCATGAAAGCCGCCGCCATCTGCGGATCGTCCGGGTAGGTCTCGATCATCCTGATGGCCGCTTTCGCGCTGTAGTCGGAGGACTGCACATACCGGTTGTAGTAGGAAATGGTCAGCCGCTGATTCTTCGTCCCGTTCTCCGCGATCTCCAGCATGCGGTCTATCGCATCCTTCGCCTCATAAAAGCCGAGCGCCCAGAGCCCGATGACGATCTCCACGCTGTCGTCGGTCCGGGTCATCTCAAGGGCTTTCTCCCGGTTCCGGACCGCTTCGTCAAGGTCCGCAAAGACTTTGGCCGAGACTCTGTCCATCGCATCGACGCTGCAGATGCCCGTCCAGGTGGCAGCGGCCCGCTTCACCGCCGAAAACCGCAGAAGATCGTTGCCGCGGATCGTATCAAGGATGGTCAGGAATGCTTCGGGGCGGCCGCAGTCCGCATTTTCACAGACTGCCTGGCGCACGCCCTCCTGGAGTTTTGCTGCCAGCAGGAACTTCGCGAGCAGCTCGTGCAGCTCCGCATCCCGGGACTTTACGACACCCCGGATCAGCGGCACGGTGACGATCACCGTGTTGTTGTCGCTTAAAAATGCATCCCGCACAGCACTCCTTGCCGCCTCATCCCCGCGGTCGATCCTCGCCGCCAGAATGTCCTCGAACCGGACCATATGAAGGTCCCGTCCCGAGCTGTCATTGCGCTTGAAATCAAGGAGCTCCGCATCGACAGGTGTCCCGTCCGGATGCCTTTCCGTCAGGTACTCAGCCGGCGTAAGACCGTACATGCCGAGGACCTTGTAACCCTGCATCAGCTCGAACACATCCAGTATGTGGGCTGCCGGGTCCGCGGTCCTCATGGTCGGCCGGAAGACAGACCTTGTATACTGAAAATGAACGTACTCGCCCAGCATATAGGTGAAATCCTCCCGGTACTCCGCCGGCACGAGGAGATCGATGAGCTCCGGGCAGCCCTCGCATATGATCTCTTTCAGGGTCTTCTTTCCCGCCGCGGCTTTCGTCTTCTCCCTGCCCCATTTGGTAAGGACCGGAAAGCTGCTGTAGGGGTACCGGCTGAATTCGCTCACCGCGTCAAAAAGCTCCCGCTTTTCTTTGGAGAGCCGGTTGATCTCCATTTTGTGGGCTTCCTCCCACGCCGTGAGTCTCGCCTTCTCCCATTTGAGTCTCGAATTGTAATCGTACGCCATGTCCGCCTCCTGTATCTCCTGCATCACTCACCACATCCGTCCGGCTAAGAAGACCAGCCGGACGAAGGTCACTTCGCTCTCTTCCTTAAGAGGGATCATCTCTTCCCTCCTTGTGTATCGTACGCCGTCCGCAAAGAGGGCGACCATCCCGTCGTCGAAGCACTGCAGTGCATTTTCGACGGCCGTCTCCTCGTCCGCTCTTTTGTCGTTTGCGGAGTCTCCGTAGGCGACCTTCCCGGTCACCGCCATGTCCTCAAGCTTTTCCTCGAGAGATTCCCCTACTTTTTCACGTAAAAAAAGACGCAGTAATTCATCCGCGTCTTTTCGCTCGTTGTACTCTCTTACGTTCTGCCGGACGGTCTCCGCAAGGAAGTCCCCCACCGTCATCGGGCGGTCCGGGTAGTCCGCGGTCCGCCAGGTGACCGCTGCCTGTTTTCGGGATGCGCTTCTGACACTGATTTTGATTTTCATGATGTCCTCGCATGGTTTCATTTTCTGACAAATCTGCCGTATACACTGATTTTATACCCAAAACCGGTGTGTGTAAAGACGCATCGGTCATTGTATACCGCAGCGGCACCCCTTCTGCCGCAGACATCAAAAAAGAGGCGCTCACCGCGCCTCATTTTCTTTCAAAAACTCCTTCACCGCCTCGCACACCGACTCAAGATGGTAATTGTAGCAGTGATCGTCACCGGGGATCGTCACCAGCCGGCAGTCCGCGTACCTGGCCGCAGCCTCTGTCGAGTACCGAATCGGCACCGCATCGTCCGCCTCACCGTGGACGATCAGCACGGGCTTTTTATAGCGGTCGATAAAGTCCTCCGTATGGATGAGCTGCGCCGCGCGGAAATAATTTCCCGAAAGCGTGTGCTCCCACACATTGACCTCATCCGGGATGTGATTCGGGTCGAACCTGCGGCCGAGCATCTCGCCCTTGCGGGCCCCGTCGGGGATGACCAGCGCCGGCGCGAGCGGAATGACCGCCTTGTAGTCATCCGGCCGCGCGCCTGCGGCCATCATCGCAAGGATCCCTCCCTGGGAGTGCCCGGAGATGTAGAGGTCCGTCACAAACGGCAGCGTCTTCGCGTAGTCCGTCACGCACATGGCGTTGGAGAACCATTTAAAGAGCGTGTGATCCTTAAACTCGCCCTCACTCTTTCCGTGCCCGTACAGTTCGACTCTGAGGACGGCGCAGCCGCTCTCAAGCATCGCGTCCTTCATGCCGACGATGTGGGCCTCCTCCATGTCCCCCGTGAACCCGTGGAAGAGGAGGACGAGAGGGCATTTTTCGCGTCCGTCCGGCGTCTCGAGTTTTGCGTGGAGGCGGATGCGGTCGTCGGTGATGTAGAATTCTTTCATTTTGATATACTTCCCTTTCTCAGAACTGCTTTACCACACGCATGATCATTGGCGCATACTGCCGAAACTGCGGCAGCACCATACCAAGCAGCCCCTGCACGCGCTCCGGTGTCAGGTTCTTGGAATCCTTGCCCTTGACGAGATACAGCAGCATGTGGAACATCGAGAGGAGCTGCATGCTCTGTTCGTAGGCGGTAAGGTCTGTCATCCCCGTATATGTCTGAACCGTGTGTCTGTACATCTCCAGTGCGGTCTCCACACTCATCCCCATGGACAGCCGGACCGAATCCAGCACAAGCTCTGCATCCGGGGCCTCCTGCACAGCTGCGAAGATTGCCTTCTCCGTCTCTGCCGCATTCTGCGCATCGATGCGGCCTTCCAGAAAAATTGTCAGAGTGTTGTTCTCCTTCTTTGTGTTCATTTCTCTCTTCCTTTTACCTGAGTAATCAAACCGGGCTCATCAAAAAAGCATTTTCACCTGAACCTCCACCGGCGGTTCAACATGCGCCCTGAAGACCTCCGCATCTTCCCGGGTCCCGACGATTCCGCCGTAGTGAACCGGGATCGCGACCTCAGGTTTGATGAGGTTGACAAGCTCCGCGGCCTTCTTCGCATCCATCGTGTAGGTCCCGCCGACCGGAACGAGCGCGACGTCGCACTTAACCTCCCGCGCGTCCTTCGTGAGGTCCGTGTCCCCGGCGATGTAGACCCGCTTGCCGCCGGATTCAATGATGTAGCCGACCCAGTCCGCCCTCTTCGGGTGGAAGGGTTTGAGATTATTGTAGGCTCTCACGGTCTCAAATGAAATCCCCTCAATCGTATAGCTCATGTTCGGGCTGACCGTCTCGATCCGTCCGACCAGGTCGGCGACTTCGGCGGCTTTGGTTTTCATTTTTTCGGGGACGATGAGGACTGTGCCCGGCTGACTCACCTTCGCGATGTCCTCGGGCGAGAAATGGTCGAAGTGGTCGTGCGTGATGAAAATCAGGTCTGCGTCGTGGTGGACTTCCTGTATTTTGAATGGGTCGATGTAGATCATCTTTCGCTCGTCGCGGATGCGGATGCTGTTCTGGGTGAAGACATCGATGGTGTTTGTCATTTCATTTTCCTCCTCGGTAAGTAGATAAGGTTATTGTACCATATTTTGCCGGGAGCGGGAATGGGGACGGTTCTATTTCGTAAAAATATGTTGACAGCCGACATATGTCGTGATATGATATATATCGAAGGACGACATATCAAGTGATGACATATCGGGAGGTGACACATGAAACGAAGCGAACCGATGTCAGAGAGCTACTTCTACATCCTGCTCTGCCTGGCCAAAGGCGCCAACCACGGCTACGGCATCATGCAGATGACGGAGAAGCTCTCGGAAGGAGACGTAACCATCGGATCCGGGACCATGTACGGCGCGACGAGCAACATGATCAAGAAGGGCTGGATCCGCGAGATCATGTCAAACGAGCCTGGTCTCGAGCGAAGAAGACTGTATCAACTGACAGATGCCGGGCGCGAGGCGCTCCGCGCGGAGATCGCCCGGCTTCAGAGGATGCTGGATAACGCCAGGGAGGTATAAAAATGGCAGCCGTTTACAAAAGATCCTTCAAGATTTATTCGGCCTGGAACTATGAACAGGAGATCGAAGACTTAAACCGCGCCTCCGCCGAAGGCTGGCAGCTCGTGCGCGGAGGATGTTTCTCCAGCAGATTCGTCAAGAATCCCGACATCGAGTACCGCTACCAGATAGATTACCAGAAGATCGACGACATGGGCCGCTACATCGAGATCTTCCGCGAACAGGGCTGGGAGTACATCAACTCGACGTTCAACGGCTGGCACTATTTCCGCAAGCTCTACGACCCGTCACTTCCGGAGGAAGCCTACGAGATCTTCACGGACAGGGAGTCCATCATGGAAATGAACGGCCGCTGGGCCCGTTTCGCGGGTATCATCTGCATTTTCCTCGCCGTCATGGCTGTGATCTCAGGCATCCGCCTGTTCCTTGCGCCGAAGCTGCCGGCGCTGGTCCAGTTCCTCATGTTTTCAATTGAGGGTGCGGTCCTGTTCCGCGGCTGGCTCATCATGCGGAACCCGGACGCCGACCGCAGCCGCCGCGGGGACAGTGCCTTTATCACGGCATTTTTCGCAATCATCCTGATCGGCGCAGCCGTAATGCTGATCCTCACGGAGACGCGCCCCTATTTTGAGACATCGCAGCGCGCTTCTTCCATCGACGCGCCGATCGTCGACAACCGCTGGGGTGACTTCACCGTGCGCTACCCGGACAACTACTATCTGGACCTGGAATTCGAGGCGGACACACCGCTCACCTTCGCGATCGTAAATGCAGCCGGCGAGGCGGTCTACACCGTGACCGAGACAAAGTTTGACGAGGAGGATATCCGCATGAGGCTCACGCCCGGCAAGTACCAGCTTTCCATGTCGGTGGAGAGCGGGTTTGAGATTGAGGTTGAGATGGATTGAGAGCGGACACAGAAAAATGGGACGGTTCATAAAAAAGAACCGTCCCATTTTCACGCTCACTCTTCTTTCCACTCACACTTAAGCCTTGCCGCCACCTTCTTGCCGCTGATCAGCTCCGCCTCCAGGTATCGATCGTCATTTGTCATATTCTTCCCTATGAGGTTCCAGCTCGCGACCACGAGGTTACCCTTCGCCAGATTCAGCTTATCCTCGCGGTCCTCCAGTTCGGACGGCTCATCCTGGTAGTTCCCGATGTAGGAGCCATCCATGAACATAGGCATGGAGGTTACCGGGGTCCCGTAACTGTTGTTGCCCGACGCGCTGAAGGCGACAAATGTGTTAAATTCGCTGTCCTTCACATAGAGGATATCGCCCCTCAGCACCATCGAGTCCGGGTCCTTCAGCATCCTCTTGTATCTGGCGGCCGCATCATATGCCTCCTGCTCTCTCTCGGTGAAGGTATTTTTCGAAATCAGAGTCCCCGCTGCGGCAACCGCCGCGATAATTAAAATGACAACCCCGATTTTTCCATACTTCCCGGCAAAGTCTGCAAGGATGCTCACTATCGACTTCTTCTCAGGGGCGGCCGCCGGCTCCCTGAGCGGGTACCCGCAGTATATGCACTTTTCCGCCGCGTCCGAGATCTCCTTGCCGCATTCGGGACAGTTGATGATTGCCATTATTTCCACCTCCGTTTTTCATTTTTCGTAAAATGCCCGCAGGATCACCGTTTTTTCAGTCTCTCACCCCTGTTGTTCTCCAGCGTGAGCGCATTGTTCTTATATTCAAAGGGCAGCTTGATCCTCAGCTTCCCGTCAGACGCATTCACCGTGCATTCGATAACACCCGCATCAAGATCGACAGTAAATGTTCCTTTCAGATCCCCGTTGTTGACCGACACATTGTCCCCGGTGAAGCTGAACGTTCCGCCGCTTGCCTCATGCACCCATGTGCCCTGCAGTGCGCTCTTAACCGTCTCCGCATCCGGACCTTCGCTCTTCGTCTCTGCCGGGGCAGAGCCGGGCTTTATGTCAACCTCCATCTTCTGAAATACCGTCAAGTATGTTTCACCGTTTCCCTCCAGCAAAACGGTGATCGGACTGTCGTCTTTAGGCAACACGATCCTTCCAAAGGTGATCTTTCCTCCCTCTAACGCCTTGTCGAAAAATGCCCCCACCAGCTCATACTGCCTTTTTGCCTCGCCTGAGTAAGTGGGCGTATCGTCGAGTTCTGCTCCGTTCTGGAAAAATTCGAGTCGAAAATCCTTCTGAAACTGCTTCACTTCATTCTGAAGATTTGTGTACTCAAATGTAAACACCAGCGCATCGTCGTTGTCATCGTCCGTCAGCTTCGGGTCTGCCTTTTCAAATCCGATAAACTTAACGGAACCTTTTTCGCTGCTGAAATCAATCTTTTCAACCGTCTCCTCGGATGCTGCGGACTCGGCTGTCTCCCCGGTCGGTGCCTGGTTTGCATTTCCGCCGCAGGCGGCCATTGAGCATGTAAGCGCCGTGATGAGCATAAGCTTCCGTAATGTTTTCATTTTATTGCCTCCTCATATAATCGTTCTCTTTCATTTTCTGTAAAATAAAAGGCCCGCAGAGCTGCTGCCTCTGCGGGTATTGTATCGTTTATGAGGGGGTGGGTGGTGGGCTGGGAGCCCACTTTTGCGGTACGTGAGTTGCGGACGGTACAAACCAACGGTTCACTCTGCGGAATATTTTGTTCCTCTCCCGTTGCCGTAGACTCGGATATAGCCGGTTTTAATTTGGTTGCAAACGAAAAAGAATGCAAAATCAAACGTAATTTTTTTCGTTTGATTTTGCGTCTGTTTTTCGGACGATTCGCCCCTCAGCTCTCTTTACTCAGCTTCTGCAGCTCAAAATAAATCTGCACATTCACCTCCGCATCGCTAAAAGCGCGATGCGTCGCTTTATTTTCAAGACCATAGTAATCCGCGAGATAGCCCAGACTCACCTTTTCCCAGTGCATCTTTTCTTTGAATTTTCTGGCCAGGACATATGTGTCCAGGAACGGGACTTCTAAATGAACCCCCGCTTTATCCGCCGCTTTTCCAATATAGCGCAGGTCACTGCTCTTGATATTGTGCCCCACGAGCGTACTGTCTCCGACAAATTCATAGAACCGACGAATCACTTCCTCTACCGGAGGCTTGTCCGCTACCATTTCATTGGTGATATGTGTTAAGCGGGCGATACGAGGCACAATATCCCTTCCGGGATTTGCCAGTTCATCAAATGTTTCCGTGATAACCCCGCCTACAACCCGGACCGCGCCGATTTCCGTAATCTGCGCCTCACTGTCTCCGTTAGCCGCCCCGTTGGAGCCAGTGGTCTCGATATCAAAGGCGACAAATGAATCGAACGAAGGTGTTGTCAGCTCCGGCATCGCCTTCGGCATACCGTCTTCAATTTCTTCCACTTCGACCCCCATTAGCTCCAGCTGATCCAAAATGCCGGCCATTTGATCTTCTGTGGCAGTGATTTTCAGGATTTTATATCCGACAACGTTATTCTCTGACGGAACCGATCCGGGATCGACGGTCTCCCGCTCCTCTTTGAGCGATTCCAGAAAGCTCTTAACGCCATCCATTGAGAGGGTCTCATAGTATCTCGCCATGAGAACGGACGTGTTCTCTCCCCCGCTCAGCTGAATAGAATTGATATCGGCCGCTGCCTGCCGAAAAATCGCTTTGACTTCATCCTGATATTTTTTAGCCGAGCACGTTTTATTAAGCCATTCTTTTTTGAAAAATGCAGGGCTCTGGGCAACTTTAGCTCCGATCTCGCCCATTGAAGCAGCCTGCTGCGCCGCATACTCCATCACCTGTCTGCGCTTTTGAGCATCTTCTTCATCGTCAACGAATTTCTTCGCCTTCTTATAAGGTACATCGATGATAGAACGAAGCTCATCCAGCATTTTATTTACCGTAATGTAGGGGGCCGCGTACCCTTTTTCCAACTCTTTCTTCTTTTTAGCGACCGCGTCACGATACTTTTTGAGCTCATTATAATCGGCGGTGGCAGCTTCTATCCCGTCAACGGAATAGTCAACCGTCTCAAAGGTTCTGGTGTAAGACTGAAGGCGGGCCTTGACCTCTTCGTAGTTTTCAAAGGTGATAGTGCCTGGGGTTTGGTTTACAGCTATCATTAATTCGTTCATGGCAAATTTCTCCTCCCATATATATTTAATTCTGGAAATTTGAAGTGTATCTGTTAATTTGATATAAGTACTACTTTATCTTACTTTATCTTACTATCTCCCCTCCATTTTTTCAAGGCTTATAATGAACCCATGAACACACAAAAACCCCTCAAAACCAAAGTCAGCATCACCCTCGACGAGGACGTGATCCGGCACATCCGCGACCTGGCGGAGTCCGACGACCGCAACTTCAGCCAGTACATCAACCTCGTCCTGAAAAAACACATCCAGGATCGCCAGGCAGTACATCAGGGCGAAGGCATCTCCGGCGCACAGGTCTGATATTGAGCTCATTTTTGCCGGGAGGTTACGGCCCGCTTTTATTTTTATGCAATGAAATGAACATGCTGCACAGCCGTCGTAAAGCCGGGAGAGACAGGCTGTACTGTGCAGGAAACTTATCTTCCGAAAATACAGTAGATTTTTGCAATCAGATTGGCTGCAATTCAGCCTTTTTACTGTGCGGTATGGCTTTATGCCTCTCTGCACAGTATTTTCTTGTGGCTTAATCAATAAAAGCTTCTGCTTCTCACTGTGCAGGGGCTTGATTTCTCTTCAGCACAGTACTTTTCCTCGAATAAAGCAAGATGAGCGCTGAAATTTTACTGTGCACAGACTCAGTATCTCTATAATACAGTTTTTCCCGCACAAAAAGGCTGCCGCACCGCTGCGACAGCCTCATTTTAACGTATTTTCGGTTTTTTCTGGTGGGCTGGGAGCCCACTGTGAAAGACCCGGGGACGGTTCTTCCTGCGGGGACGGTTCTTGGAAATCGATTCTCGATTTCCTGAGAACCGTCCCGCATCCGTCAATCTCTCAGGAACTCCTTCGGGAACCGGCCGGTCCAGGTCCCGATCCGTGTCCCGTCATCCGCGTAGGCATTCACGGTATAGTCCCTCTCGAAGATATTCTCCGTGTAGCTGTTCACAGTGTAGTAAACGCTCGTGTTCTCTCCCCTCCTGCAGGCCTCTTCGGACGTCCCGACGACGACCTGGCCGGTGGCAAGGTCGATGATCTCAAACCGGACGTGCGTGGCGCCTTCTGTCGGACCGGTGACAAGTGTCGCGCGGATCCTGGCCTGCTGCTGAGAGCCGACAAGGAGAGCTATGCCGGTCTCGATGCGCGCACGCCAGCTATACATCTCCCCGCGCAGCTCCTGCGCCCCCGGATACCCCACCGCAGTGAGCTCCTCAATGTACGCATACGCCTGATCGTCGGGCTCCTCAGAGACGGAGAGGCAGTGGTTGAATTTCATTTCCAGACTCTTCTGATCCGCCTCTTTGTAGCCGGAAAGATCCGCAAAAGCCGCTGCCGCCTTCGCATACGAGCCCGTCTCGGCGAAGTGCTCCGCCTCGCGGTAGCGATTCTCATTAATTCTCTCCGCGATGGCCGGCCGGGACTCGTCGTGCGGCACGCTCTCCTCATACTCCGCCAGAATCCGGTAATAGCGTTCCGCAAGATCGTACTGATTCTCGCCGGTCCTGTTCTCCGCCATCTGAAGCGCCTCCTCGTAGAGGGCGGTCTCATAGCTTACGGCTTCCTCCCATCCGGCTTCCTTAAGCGTCGTTAAAAATGTAAAGCCATCCGTCACCTTCGAGTAACCCGGATTCTCCCGAAAGCTCTCAAATTTCTTCTTCACAGCCTCCCGGCAGGCCGCATAGACCTCTTCCCGCGCGCTCTCCTCCTCCGGCAGCCCCTTAAAACCCGGGAGCAGCGCGAGGGCGTTATCGGGTTCTCCTTTTGCAAGGACATAGGCAAGCTGGCCTCCGAGAGATATCCTCTTCACCGTCTCCTCGTCGACACCTTTTTCGCGGAGCATATCAAGATAGCCGAGCCCCACCTCACTCACGTACATGCCGGTCTCCTGGAGAACCCCTGAGCTGAACGAGGTGCAGCTCTTCATGAAATTCATCCCGATCTCACGAAATGTGTTCTGCATATCAGGATCCAGCTTCTCGTAGGCGCACATGTCCAGGAGCTGCCGGCTCTTCTCCGCGACCTTTCCCGGCTGATCGGCGGACGCCCTCAGTTCCTCCTGCGCCGCCATAACCAGTTCCTCGCGCTCGCGGGGCACGATGACAAGCTGCCTGTATACAAAACCGAGGAAGCAGACGAACAATACGCAGGCCAGTAAAATGAAAACCCTCGCCGTAATCCGCTGCCTCCTGCTCGCCGCATCATAGTGCGTGTGCTCCTCGAGCACCCGGTCGAGGCCGGAAGATCTCTCCCGGATCCTGCGAATGGGCTCCCTGATCTGGGCGGCCGAGCTGTAGCGCCTTTTGGGATCGATGCGGGTCGCGCGGGAGACGATGCGGGCGGCGTCGGCATTTCCCGGAAGGAGCCGCTCCAGCAGCTTTCCGAGCGCATAGATGTCCGTCCGGACGTCCGAGGCGGCAAATCCGTACTGCTCGGGCGCGGCGATCCCCTGGGTTCCGATCAGCTGCGTGTCGCGCGTCTGTCCCTCGACGTAGAGTTTTGCGGCGTCATAGTCGATGATCTTGACGAGACCGTCATCCGTCAGCATGATGTTGGAGGCCTTAAGGTCCCTGTGGATGATCGGCGGGTCGGCGCTGTGCAGGAAGGCCAGGCCGTCGCAGACCTCCGTCAGGATGCGGATGCGCTCCTCGAAGGACAGGCTGTCCCCTCGTTCCGTGAGGATCTGCTCCAGCGTCTCGCCCTGGATCAGCTCCTCGACAACGACCAGCTCGTCCCCGTCCTGCCAGAACGATTCGATCTTCGGGACATAGCGGCTCCTGTGGGCCTTCAGCCAGTCAAAAACCTTCGTGTCGAAGACGGCAAGACGCTTCTTATAGAAAAGCTTTCCGGATGCGTTGTCGCGCACGATCGAGCGGCCGTCCTCGAGGGTCTGAACCGTCTCGTAGAGGGCCTCTTCACATAGTTTTTCGAGTTCTGTCATGGTGTCTTTCTTTCATTTTCGGTGTATGGTACAATAAATACATAACTCACACCTATCATACAATATTGAAACGGGGAAGACAATGGACGAATCTACAACCAAGCAGCTGGAAGACATTCTGGCGAATGTGAATTCGACAAAACAGATGGAAAAATTCATGGAGATCCCGAAGGTGGCGGACAGCTATCAGTCGTTTCCGGCGTATTTTGAGTCGCTTGAGGCCGTGAAGGCGCTGGGGAACGGCGCGCTGATCGAGAGGAGCTCGCTCGAGCGTTCCTACTACTACCAGGTGATGAAGGGAACCCGGAACCCGAGCCGGGACAAGGTGATAAGGCTCTGCCTTGCGGCAAATCTCACCCTGCGGGAGACCACGCGGGCGCTCGAGCTCGCCGGTTGCGCCCCGCTCTATCCGAAGCGGCGGAGGGACATCATTCTGACCGTGGCGATCAACCAGAAGGCAGGAGTCATCGACGCAAACCTCCTTCTTGACAAGTACGGGGAGGAGCCGCTCACATGAGAATCCTGATTGCGGAAGACGATGCCGACCTGAACAAAATCATCGTAAAGAAGCTCCGCCGTCTTCCTCGGCGTCTCGATCCTCACCGGCCTCTTCGGAGCAATCTACGAGCTCTTCAGCCACGAGGTCTACTCCTACTTCATGATCTACGCGTTCGCGTTTCCGCTTCTTCTGGGCACGCTGCCCTGTCTCATGCTCAGCCTCTCCGGGGGCACGCGATATCCGAACGCTCTTTGCCGCAATCTCTACCACGCCGGGATTGCGACGCTGACCACCAGCAGCATCATGCGCGGCACAAAAAAGCGGCTCCCGACCCCGGGAACCGCTTCTTTTACACTTATAAACCATTCCCCGAAACCGTCGGCGTCTCCGTCGGGGGCGGCGTCTCCACAGGCGCCTCGCCCGCATCCATCTCCGTCACATCAATATAGTTGGTGTGGGACTTCAGATGGCAGGACAGCTCCCGGTTTCCCTCGACCGTGAACGAGGTCTCGCCCTTCACGGACGGGTCCCCGGTCTTGGCAAAGACGAGCGCGTGCTCACCCTCCTTGAGGCGAAGCGCGAGCTTCTTCTTCTCGCCGTTCTTCAGCTCGCCGACCTTCTCCCCGTCCACCGTGACATCGATCACGTATTTTCCGAAGACGATGTTGGCCTCGTAGTCCACATGCAGGCTGACGTCGTGCTTCACATACGGATAATGCCCGGTCACCGTGATGGCCGCGTCAAACGGGATCTCCTCCCCTTCGTGCGGGGTCCGTTTGCCGTCGATCCGGATCTCATTGACAAAGGAATTCTCCGTCTTGTCCGGATCAAGATCCTCCCGGGTCTCCGATGAGACATTCGTGTAGCCGGCCTCCGCAAGATGCGCCGCAAGTGACTCCGCACTCTGGGCCTGCACATCCGCGTCCGTCAGCGGAAATGCAATCCTCAGCAGCGCATGGTAGGTGATCACGATCTTCGCCGAGGGCGAAAACTTCGCGCCCGCCGCGAAATCGGTTTTCCCGTTGACCGAGACCGACTCGACCGCCCCGTCCTCGCGAATCCTGGCGGACGTGAGGTCCTTAAGAACCGTCTCCTCGATATCCTTAAAGCCCGCCCGCTCAAGCTCCGATTTCACGAGTCCGTGGTCCCTTCCCGCATAGTCCGCCGCCGCGGAAGGCATCGCCGTCCCGCCGCAGGCCGTCATGATGAGGGCCAGTATAAGAATTGCGGAAAATGCAAACCGCTTCATTTTAAGTGTTCCTCCCCTGATTTACTCCTGCTCCCCGTTATTTTCACTCCATCGCCGCTGCGGTTGCCCGCTATGTAGCGGAACCATTCCATGTCCCGGCTGAAGACCTTTACGGATAGTCCTTCCTCGTCAAGCTCGTACAGGTTGACATAAACCTGCTCGTCTTTCATTTCCTTGCCCCATCGCTCCGCAAATGCCTGATCGGCCGTCATGTAAAACCCCTGGCCGAAGTCGGCGTTTTTTCTTCCGTGGCGGATATCCGGGTTTTTATTTCCTGATAACCGGTATGAAAAAGGCGCATGGGTGCCTCCTCACATATTCATATCCGCCGCCACGGCTTTGCGGAGATACTCCCGGTACTCCTCCCGGTCAGCCGGGAGCGATACGCGGGCCATCTTCCAGGCGGAAAGGTAGGATGCGCACATAAGCTCGAGCGCGCCCTCGCCCGCCGTTCCGGGTGCGATGAGCTCGGTCCCGTCAAGGACCGCCGAGGCGAAATTCTTCAGCATGGACACGTAGGCGAGACCGGAGTCGTCCGGCCCGAATTTTTCCACCGTGCGCGTGATCGAGAGCTCACGGCCGTCCGTCACCTTTGCTGTCTTTCTGTACTCGTCCGAGTCGGCGCTGTACATGGAGACTTCGAGCGTGTTGTCGGTCAGGACCAGCTTGCCCTTCGACCCGGAGATCGAGAGCCGCTCCGACCACTCCGCCTCGCCGGTCGAGGCGATAAATGTGCCCGTCACCCCGTCCGCATACCGCATCACGATCGTGGCTTCGTCGTCGACGGTGAAAGAATTGTATTTTCCGAACGGGATCTCCGCGTAGACCGTCTCCGGCAGACCGAAGAGGAACTGCCAGACGTCCAGCGGGTGCTGGGCCTGATTGATGAGGAGACCGCCGCCCTCGCCGCTCCAGCTGCTGCGCCAGGACCCCGATGCGTGGTAATACTCCGTGCGGAAATAGCGGGTCGTCTCCATGAACATGCGGCGGATCGTCCCAAGCTGGCCTTCCTCCAGGATCTTTTTGATTGTCCGGTATTTCGGAAATGTCCTCTGCTGGAACATCATCGCAAATAAAACCTTGTTCTCCTCCGCAGCACGGCACATATCTGCCGCGTCCTCCGCCTTGATGCCGGCCGGCTTGTCGCAGAGCACATGCTTCCCGATCGCAAAGGCCTGCTTTGCAAGCTCCGGATGCGTCCGGTGCGGCGTCACGATGAGGACCGCGTCATAGAGATCCGGCTCGGCGAAGAGCTCCGCCGCGGAATCAAAGATCTTCGGCGCGGATTTGCCTGCCGGAATGAGGGCGTTCATCTCCTCCGCCCATGCCTTTGCGCTGCCGCTGCGGCAGACCATTGCTGTCATCTCGAGTCCGGGAACCATGCCGGTCAGTATCATCTGTGCGTACTTTCTGCCCATGCCGCCTGTGCCGATGATGGCGGTGCGGACGGCGGTTTTCATTTCACTCATAATAACGCCTCCTGTGTGAAGCCGCCTGCGGATACGCTTCTAATGATACAATAAACAGCTCTGTTTTGCAAGATGTGCGGCTTTCCAGCGTCTTTCGCTTAAATTTATTGCACCATTCTTTAAAAGGCCGTGCATTTACGTGCACAATGTGCTACAATCGTAAGCCGGAAAACATATATGAAAACTACATTCCTAAAAGGAATGTCCGGAGGCTATTATGGCAGACAAAAAAATGAAAATCCTGGTAATCAACCCGGGCTCCACCTCCACCAAGGTGAGCCTTTTCCTCGATGAGGAGGTTTATTTTGAAAAAGACCTCTTCCACGACGCACCGCTCCTTCTCCAGTTCAGGCATGTCAACGATCAGCTGAACTTCCGCTGCACCGTCATCCTCGACATGCTGAAAGAGGAGCATGTGGATCCGGCCACGATCGACGCCTTCGTCGGCCGCGGCGGCTCCGCCTGCACCCAGCCGGGCGGTCTCACAAAGATCGACAAGAAGCTCTTTGACGACACGGTCGCGGCTGTCGGCGGCTCCGAGCACCCGGCCAAGCTGGGCGTCATGATCGCGTGGACCTTCGCCCAGAAGTACAACAAGCCCGCCTACACCCTCGACCCGACCAACGTCGACGAGTACGGCGACTATGCGCGCCTTACGGGCATCAAGGGGATCTACCGCGTCTCCCACTCCCACGTGCTGAACCAGAAAGCGGTCGCGAAAGCCCACTCGAAGGCCCACGGCGTGCGCTACGAGGACTGTAACTACATCGTCGCCCACATCGACGGCGGCATCACCGTGAGCGCCCACGACCACGGCCGCATGGTCGACGGAAATATGGGTGCCGACGGCGAAGGCGCCTTCACGCCGACCCGCATCGGCTCGGTCCCGGTTCTGGGACTCCTGGACTACCTTGAGACCCACACGCTCGAGGATGTTCGCCTCAAATGCGCCCGCGCCGGCGGCTTCGTCGAGTACTTCGGCACCTCGAACTCCGACAAGATCCATGCACTGGTCGAGCAGGGCGACAAGAAGGCCTGCCTCGTCTGGAACACGATGATCTACCAGATCTCGAAAATGATCGGCGAGATGAGCGCCGTCCTCTGCGGAAAGGTGGATGCGATCCTCCTGACCGGCGGCCTCATGCGCTTTGACGACATCCGTGAGGGCATCGAGAAGCACTGCGGCTTCATCGCCCCGATCTTCGTCTACCCGGGCGAGCTCGAGCAGAGCGCTCTGGCCCTTCCGGCCCTGAAGGCCCTTCGCGGCGAGCTTGAGCCCCGCACCTACTCCGGCAAAAATGTCTGGAGCGGGTTTGATTTTCTTAACGACTGATTCACGAGAGGATTTTTGTTATGAGCATGATTGAGAACGTCAAAGCAAAGGCCCGCACCGACGTAAAAACCATTGTATTTCCCGAGGGAAGCGAGGCGCGCACGGTGTGTGCGGCGGCCATTTTGAAAAATGAAAAGCTGGCTGTGCCGATCCTCATCGGCGATCCCGCGGAGATTCAGGCGGCCGCGGCCGCGCAGAATGCCGACATCAGCGGGATCCGCCAGGTCGACCCAAAGACTGACGGGAAGACGGCTGCCTATGCGGAGGAACTCTTTGAGCTTCGCCGCGCGAAGGGCCTCACAAAGGAAGGCGCGGACGAGCTGGTTCTCGACCCGATGTATTTCGGCATCATGATGGTCAAGATGGGCGATGCGGACGGCCTGGTTTCGGGCGCGGTCCACAGCACGGGCGACATGCTTCGGCCGGCGCTCCAGATCATCAAGACGAAGCCGGAGATGAAGCTGGTGTCCTCGAGCTTCCTCATGGACTGCCCGGACAAGAGTCTCGGCGAGGACGGACTGCTGGTCTACGCGGACTGCGTCGTCGTGCCCTGCCCGTCAGCGGAGGAGCTCGCAAGAATCGCGATCGCCGCGGCGGACACCGCGAAGAGACTCTGCGGGTTCGAGGAGCCGAGAGTCGCGATGCTCTCCTTCTCCACGATGGGCAGCGCGAAGCATGCGCTGGTCGACAAGGTGCGGGATGCGGTGAAGATCGCCCATGAGCTCGCTCCGGATCTCCTGCTCGACGGCGAGATGCAGTTTGACGCGGCGCTCGTGCCGGAGATCGCGGCCGGGAAGGCCAAGGGGAGCCCGGTGGCGGGGCGCGCCAATGTTCTCATTTTCCCGGATCTGCAGGCCGGGAATATCGGATACAAGATCACCCAGCGGATCGGCGGGGCGGACTGCTTCGCGGTCCTGCAGGGGCTGAACAAGCCCTGCAACGACCTCTCCCGGGGCTGCTCGGTGGAGGATATCGTGAACACCGCGGCGATGACGGCGGTGCAGGCGCAGGGGATGTGAAAAAGCCCGGGGACGGTTCTTAAGTCTTACGGGACGGTTCTCAGCAAAAACGCTTCTCTTTCGAGAAGCGTTTTCGCAAGAACTGTCCCCGTAAAATCCTGAGAACCGTCCCGGGCTTTTATCTTTTATACCCGATACACCGCCGTCCCAAACGCCGGCAGCGTGACCTCTCCCTGCACCGTCTCGCCGGTATAGAGCAGTGTCCCCGGTTTATGCAGCGTTATCGTCCTCTCCTCCGCCATGAAATTGAGGACAAAGAGGAACCTCTGACCGTCCTTCTCGCGGAGAACGACCTCCACATCCTCCGGGGCCGTGACGATCTCGCGGAACGGCTCAAGCACCCCGGCGTAATCCAGGATTCTCGCGAACCCCTCGCGGGTGAACGTGCTCCCGAGGTGCAGCACCTGGCCCTTCCCATACGCATGCCGCGTGAGAGCCGCCTCACCCTTATAGTACCCGTTTCCGTAGGCCGCGAGGACCTCCGTGCCGGGCAGAGCCGTCAGCACATCGTTGAAGACCGGCGTCATGAGCTTCTCACCGTTCCAGACCGCGTAAATATCATCCTCATTCGGGCTCGTGTAGGTGAAATCGCGCACATCCGTCCCGGTCAGCTCCTGAAGAAGCCCAGGCTGCGGGAGCATGACGCATTTTCCGTTCATATCCTTGAGGCCGCTGCGGCAGCCCACAATCAGCGTGCCCCCATTCGCCACATACTGTTTCAGAACCTCCGCCCGCTTCTCGCTCATGATAAACGGATGCGGGTAGACCAGCACTTTGTAGGCCGCAAGCTCTGCGAGCTCCGTCTCCTCCTTCATGTATACAATATTGTAAGGCGTGTGGTTGAGCTCAGACGCGGCAAAGATCTCCTTCTCGCTTGCCGACGCGATCCGGCGGTGCCAGATGTCCGTCTCCGAGTCAAAGATGTTGTCGTAGTCCTTGAGGAGCGCGAAGCCGGCGGCATTTTCCGCCCCGCAGACCGGGTCCAGGGTCTTCATTTTGGAAATGAAATCCTTCACCTCCGCGAGCTTCCGATTGTCCCGTCCATCGTAATCAAGAATTCCGTGCCAATACATCTCCGTCCCGAACGCGCATGTGCGCCAGCGGAAGAAGGAAATGAAATCCGCCCCCTGCGCCACCGACTGCATCGCCCAGAGCGTGAGCTGGCCCGGCCGCGGCGCGGGCATCTCCATGCGGCTCGTCCAGCCGCCTCCGCCCGACTGCTGCTCCATGATGCCGAAATGCGGGCAGACGGACCGCGTCTCGGTGAGGTTCCGGGTCCACTTGCGGTCGTTCAGGTCCTTCGAGTGCTTCGGATCCCGGTCGATCTCGAACGCAAAATTCGGGTAGGAGTCGTAGGTGTAGATGTCGAGGGAGTCCTGCTGGAGCTTGTGGTTATCCATGTCCCCGAAGAGCCCATTGGTGGTGATGAAGTCGCCGGGCTTTTTGTATTTCCTGATAATGTCAGCCTGCATGCCGGCAAACGTGAGGCAGCTCGCCGAGACAAACCGGCGGTAGTCCAGCATGAGGTGCGGGTTGTCGCCGTTGTTGATGACCGGCCGCGGGCAGTGCAGCTGCTCCCAGTCCGTGTAGGTCTCGCTCCAGAAGACGGTGCCCCAGGCGTCGTTGAGCTTATCCAGCGACCCGTACTTCTCCTTTAAAAATGAACGAAACGCCGCATGATCCGCCTCCGAATAGAACTCGCTCGTCTCGCAGTTGAGCTCATTGTCGATCTGCCAGCCGACAAGGCACGGATGCTGCCCGTAGTGCTGAGCCAGCTGCTCCACGATGCGGGCCGTAAGAGCGCGGTAGACCGGCGAGTTGTAGTTGTAGTGGCGCCGTCCGCCGTGGCGGAGCAGCACGCCGTCCTTTCTGGCGTTCAGAACCTCCGGGTACTTCTCGGTGAGCCAGGCCGGCGGCGTCGCGCTCGGCGTCCCGAAGATCACCTTGATTCCCTCTTCCTCCGCAACGGCAAGAAACTCATCAAAAAAGTCAAATGAAAATGTCCCCTCGACCGGCTCGAAGATCGTCCAGGCAAACTCGGCGATGCGGATGACCGAGATGCCGGCCTCCCGGATCCGTCTTAAGTCATCCCGCCACATCTCCTTCGGCCAGTGCTCGGGGTAGTAGCACACGCCTGCCGTCATTTCCTTAAACTGAAATCTCTGCTTTTCCATAAGCCACCTCTTTATGTGAAGTTATTCAATCACAGCTTATAACAAAAAACACCCGTTTTCAAGCAGAATATGGTACACTGAAGGTGGGGACGGTTCTTGGGTCTCCGGGACGGTTCTCGGATCCTTGCGGGGACGGTTCTTGAAGATTGCAAAGCAATCTTCTGAGAACCGTCCCGCAAGAATCAAGAACCGTCCCCGGAAGTCCTGAGAACCGTCCCGCAAGAATCCACCCCCAACACAAAGGAGGCCCCATGCTCTACACAAACGCCACCCTCTACACCCCCGCAGGTCCGGTCTTCGGCGGCTTCCGCGTCGAAAACGGCCGCTTCGCGGAAATCCTCCCCGGCCTCACAACCGGCGGCACCGACCTTCAGGGCGCCGATGTCCTCCCCGGCCTCGTCGACATCCACACCCACGGAGCCGTCGGCGCTGATTTTTCGGACGGGGACACGGAAGAGCTCTCCCGCATGGCCGCCTGTCTGGCCGCCAACGGGGTCACCTCCTTTGCGCCGACCACCATGACTCTGCCCTACAAAAAGCTCTCGGAGGCCATGATGACCGCCGCCGCGTTCCGAAAATACCGCCCCGCAATCTGCGCCCGCGTCGTGGGCATCAATATGGAAGGTCCCTTCTTCTCCGAGAAGAAAAAAGGCGCCCAGAACCCGGCTTATCTTAAAAATCCGGACTTTGACGCCTTCAAAAAGCTCTATGACAGCTGCGGCGGGCTCATCCGCCTTGTCGACGTCGCCCCCGAGCTGCCGGGCGCGGCGGAATTTGCCGCCCGCGCCGCGAAGCTCTGCACGGTCTCTGCAGCCCATACGGACGCGAATTACGAGGAGGCCTCTTCATTTTTCGATGCAGGCGCATCCCATGTGACCCACCTCTTCAACGCGATGCCGGGGATCCATCACCGTGAGCCCGGTGTCATCGGGGCGGCCTCCGAGCGGGACCATGTCACCGCCGAGCTCATCTGCGACGGCCTGCATGTCCATCCCTCTGCCGTCCGCATGGCCTTCCGGCTCTTCCCGGACCGGATCTGCCTCATCTCCGACGCGCTCCGCTGTGCGGGGATGCCGGACGGCACCTACGAGCTCGGCGGCCAGGACGTCTTCCTAAAAGGCGGCGTCGCGCGCCTTGGGGACGGGACCATCGCGGGGTCTGCGGCGAATTTATTTTCCTGCATGAAAAATGCTGTCTCTTACGGCATCCCGAAAGAGACGGCGATCCGCGCGGCCTCATGCCTCCCGGCCCGTGTGATCGGCGCGGATGCCGAGGTCGGCTCCATCGAGGCCGGAAAATACGCCGACTTCCTCGTCACAACCCCCGACCTTATGCTGAAAGAGGTCTATATCGGTGGTGTTCGAACAAGCCGGGCTGTGTTATAATGCTTACGCAATTGTTTTCTTCCCGAAAACAGCCACAAAACCAATCAGAAAGGACACACTATGACAGAAAAAACAAAAGAGGCGCTTGGCCGCCTCGACACGATCCTGAAGGAGGAGGCCCTCCTCGCGCATGCCGCCGGCTGCGTGCAGTTTGACATGGAGACCCTCTGCCCGCCGGCGGGCATGGAGGAGGCCGGCGAGGTCATCTCCTACCTCACCAACCAGATTTTCAAGCTCCGCAAGGCACCCGCATTTCAGGAGGCCGCCGAGTATATCTATGAACACCGCGACGAGCTCGATGAGTTCGACCGGGTCCTCGCCGAAAATCTTCACCGGGATTACATCCATACCAAAAACATCACCCCCGAGCAGGACCACGAGTTCTCCCGCATCATGAACAAGGGCTACAGCGACTGGATCAAATCGAGAGAAAAATGCGACTACGCGCTCTTCGCCCCCTCGCTTGACGCGATCCGCGGTGCCGAGGAGAAACAGATCCTGCTCATGGATGAGGACGCCCGGAAGCCCGTCCTCTACGACAACCTGCTCGACCTCTATGCGCGCGGGATGACCTCCGAGGAGCTCGACCGCGTCTTCGGCCGGGTCAAGGAGCGCCTGATCCCCCTGCTTCAGAAGATCGTTGCGAAAAATAAAACCATCCGCACCGACTTCCTCTTCCGCCCGGTCTCCGATGCGGCCCAGGAAAAGATGGCCCGCTACCTCCTTGATGTGATCGGGTTTGATTTTAATCGCGGCGCGATGTCGACGACCGAGCACCCCTTCACCGACGCGATGGGCCCGGATGACGAGCGCGTCACCACCCACTACCGCGAGAATCTGAGCTCCAGCATGTACAGCATCATCCATGAGGGCGGCCATGCGCTCTTCGACCAGAACCAGCCGCGCGAGAACTGGGTCCGCCACATCACGGACGGCAAGACCATGGGCCAGCACGAGTCGGTCTCCCGCTTCTACGAAAATATCATCGGCCGCTCCGAGAGCTTCATTCACCTCATTTTCCCGAAGGCGAAGGAGATCTTCCCGGAGGCCCTCGCGGACGTCACCGAGAGAGAGTTCTACGAGGCCGTGAATATGGTCACGCCGTCCCTCATCCGCACCGAGGCCGACGAGTTCACCTACACCTTCCACATCATCATCCGCTACGAGCTCGAGAAGCTCCTCATGGCGAGCGAGGCCACGGTCGACGAGCTCCCGCGTCTCTGGGCGGAGAAGTACCAGGCGTATCTCGGCGTCACGCCGACCAACGACAACGAGGGAATCCTTCAGGACGTCCACTGGTCGTCCGGCATGATCGGGTATTTCCCGACCTACGCCCTCGGAAATATGTTCAACGCGATGTACTATAACCGGATGCGGGAGGACTTCGACGTCGATAAGGCGATCCTCGCCGGGGATCTCGGGAAAATAAAGACCTGGATGACCGAGCACGTCTTCAAAAAGGCCGACCGCCTCTCCCAGGAGGACTGGGTCCGCGACATCACCGGCCGGGAGTTCACGCCGGACGACTATCTGGACTACCTTGAGGAGAAGTATTCGAGGATTTACGAGCTGTAATAAGGGGTTCAACGCATAGGGACGGTTCTGGGTTCCTGCGGGACGGTTCTCAGAAGATTGCCTGGCAATCTTCAAGAACCGTCCCCGCAGGAATCCGAGAACCGTCCCGCCAAAAAAAGGAGCTGCCCCCCGGCAGCTCCTTTTCCTTTTACCGTCACAGCACGCCCCACACCCAGAGGAGGAAGACGATCAACGCCCCCAGCCCCACCACGTAGGCCGCACCGATCATGAGCCCCGCGCGGATCGCACCGAAGATGTACCACCTCCGCTCCTCGCCCGAGAGCTCGTCCTGCGGGATATCGGGCCGGGTGACCGGCTCCATATCCCGCATCTTCTTCTGATTTCCAAACTCTTTCAGACGGTCCAGCGCCTCAAACCCGTGCGTGCGCCCGACCCCGTCCATCGAGGCGACGGTCCTGCCGTCGTCCTCGAACTCATCCTTATTTCCCATAAATCACTTCTTATTATACAGATGGCAGACCACGAAATGGCCCGGCTCCACCTCAACCTGCTTCGGCACCTCGGTCTTGCAGCACTCCATGCACTGCGCGCAGCGCGTGTGGAACTTGCAGCCCGCCGGCGGGTTGGCCGGCGACGGGATCGAGCCCTCCAGCACGATACGCTTCATCTTCGCGTGCGGGTCCGGAATCGGGATCGCCGAGAAGAGCGCCTTCGTGTAGGGGTGAAGCGGGTGCTTGAAGATGTCCTTGGTAGCACCGTACTCGACCAGGTTGCCGAGGTACATGACGCCGACCGTGTCGGAGATGTGCTCGACGACCGACAGATCGTGGGAAATGAAAAGATACGTAAGCTTTCTCTCTTCCTGCAGTTTATTTAAGAGGTTGATGATCTGCGCCTGGATCGAGACGTCCAGCGCGGAGACCGGCTCGTCGCACACGACGAACTCCGGATTGAGCGCCAGCGCACGGGCGATACAGATCCTCTGCCGCTGGCCGCCGGAGAACTCGTGCGGATAGCGGTCCTTGTGGAACGGCTGCAGGCCGCAGTCATCCATAACCTTGTCGAGATAGTCCTCGTACTCGGCCTTCGGCACCAGATTGTGCTCCTTGACCGCCTCGCCGATGATCTCACCGACCGGGAGACGCGGGGAGAGGCTCGAGAACGGATCCTGGAAAATGATCTGCATCTGCGTGCGGAGCTTGCGCATCTCCGCCGGCGACGCATCGTAGACTTCCTTGCCGTTGAAGAGCACCTGGCCGCCCGTCTTCTCGCCGGAGAGGCGGAGGATCGTGCGCCCCGTCGTGGTCTTGCCGCAGCCGGACTCGCCGACCAGGCCCATCGTCGTGCCCCGCTTCAGGTTGAAGGTGACGCCGTCGACGGCCTTGACATTTCCGATGACGCGGGAGAGCATGCCGCCCTTGATCGGGAAATACTTTTTCAGACCGTTTACCATCAGGATATACTGCGGGTCGTAGGTCACAGGTACAAGGTCATTTTGAATATCAGTCTTTGCCATTTCCCTGACCTCCCTTCATTTCATCCGGATAATAGCGATAGCAGGATACCTTGTGCGTCTCGGAGAGCGAGATCTCCTCCGGGTAGGCGCCGCTGCATTTGCCGATGCATCTGTCGCAGCGATCCTTAAAATAGCAGTAATTCGGCATGTTGATCGGGTTCGGAACCTTGCCCGGGATCGAGAAGAGTTCCTTGACCTCCTTGCCGACAACCGGCTTCGAAGCCATGAGGCCGATCGTGTACGGGTGGGACGGATGATAGAAAATGTCCTCCGCCGTGCCCTTCTCGACAATGCGGCCCGCGTACATGACGACGACATAGTCCGCCATCTCGGCGATGACGCCCAGGTCGTGGGTGATCAGCATGATCGAGGAATTGATGCGGTCCTTGAGCTGCCTGAGCAGGTCCAGGATCTGAGCCTGGATCGTGACGTCGAGAGCCGTCGTCGGCTCGTCGGCGATGATGACCTTGGGGTTGCAGGCGAGCGCCATGGCGATCATGACACGCTGGCGCATACCGCCGGAGAGCTCGTGCGGGAACATCGAGTAGACACCCTCGCTGTTCGCGATGCCGACCATCTCGAGGAGCTCGATCGTGCGCCTCTTGATGTCCTCCGCGCTCTTGCCGTCGCCGTCATGGAGGGCAATGACTTCATCGACCTGCTCGCCGATTCGGAAGACCGGGTTCAGGGAGGTCATCGGCTCCTGGAAAATCATGGAGACGTAGTTGCCGCGGATGTGCTGCATGACTTCCTGCGGGGTGTCGACCACATTGTAGGCCTTGTCGCCGAGATTGAGACGGATCTCGCCCTGGACGGTCTGGCCCTGCGGCCTCTGCAGAAGCTGCATGAGGGAGAGCGATGTGACCGACTTGCCGCAGCCGGACTCGCCGACGACGCCGACGGTCTTGCCGATCGGGACCTCGAAGGTGACGCCGTCCACGCTCTTGACCGTGCCCGCATCCGTGAAGAAGTAGGAGTGCAGGTTGTCGAACTCGACCGCGTTGGCGGGGTCATGCATTTTCGTTAAGTATTCGGATTCCGGGACATTTTTCCTCTTGCGCTTCTTCTCCAGTTCATTGGTGATCTTGCGGTTTTCTTTCGAGATCCTGCGGGATTCCTTCGCGGAGAGGTAGCCGCTGTCTTCTTTTTTCTTGTTAAAGAACATTTACTCCACCTCCTTACCGCTTCATCTTCGGGTCAAATGCATCGCGGAGGCCGTCGCCGACCAGGTTGAACGCAAGGACCGTAGAGAGAAGACACACGCCTGCCGGGATCCAGATGAACCAGTAGTTGGTCAGGACGAATGTGTTGTTGACGTCGTTGATGATGTTGCCCCAGGACGCGAACGGGAACTTGACGCCGAGTCCGAGGAAGGAAAGCGTCGCCTCCGTCAGGATGACGGAACCGAGGCTCATGGTCATGGTAACGATCAGCTGCGGCATGACGTTCGGAAGCAGGTGGCGGAAAATTCTCCTGGAGACGCGGATACCGCAGGCCTCCGTCGCCGTCATGAACTCCTGCTCGCGGAGCGTTAAGATCTGGCCGCGGACCAGGCGGGAAATGCCCGGCCAGCCGAGGAAGCCCAGGATCAGCATGAGGTAGATCATACGGATCTGCGGGTCGACACGCATCATGTCCATGGCCGCACCCAAGATGATGATGATCGGCATCGACGGGATGCAGTAGAAAATATCAACGATTCGCATGATCAGCATGTCCACCCAGCCGCCGAAGTAGCCGGAGATGCCGCCCAGGATAACACCGAGCACCGTCTCGATGATGACGACGATGAAGCCGATGTAGAGGGAGACGCGGCCGCCGTACATAAGACGGGTCAGCATGTCCATGCCGTTCTTGTCGGTGCCGAGCCAATGGGCTTTGGACGGCTTCGAGTAGGTGTCGAATACGCGCGTCGCGGTCAGCTGGCGGACATTCCAGTTCTTCATCGCCGCGTTGTACTCGAGGGTGTAATCGTGTGTCGCACCCTCCTCATCCACGGACGTGAAGGTCGTGCTGCCCGCCTCGATGGACTCGACCAGCTCTTCCTTGAACTGTCTCGTCAGGTGGACATCGGACATGATCGGCTGGACGATGTAGCGGCTCGCATAGGCGATCTCCTCGCCGTTCAGGAGCACCGCGCCCTCGTCGTCGACCGTGTAATTCTGGCCGTCATAGGAGACCTTGCCCTCGCCGGCCGCGAGTGCCTGAAGGATCTCATACTGCAGCTCGAACGGGATCTTCTGGCCCTGGATCGAGCTTGAGACCACGTCGTAGGAGGCAAGCGCGATCAGCTCACCCTCCGACTCGATTCCATAGAAGGTATCCGAGATCTTGTCCAGCGTGTAGGATACCCCGCCGAACTCGAACGCATCCTTCTTCTGGATCGTCGCCAGCACGAACTGAGCCTGCTGGACCGACCCGAAGGAGGCGCCTTCCTTCACGACATAGCGGAACTCGGTGTTCTCGGTGACGCCGGCGAAGTCCTGATTCTGCATGTCTGTCCGGTAGAAGACCTGATCCTGCCGGTAGGGCGAGATGATGCCGCCGATATAGGAAAATACAAACATGAGCACCAGGATCACAAGGCCGGTGACCGCGACACGGTTCCGGAGAAACCGCTTGATGACAAGTGCGGAAGGAGAAAGCGTTTTGACGCGGCGGTCATCATTCAATGAATACTGCTGTTTCTCAGCCGCTTCGTTTTTGTTTTCATTTTCAGAAGCCATAGTCTCCCTCCTTTCTTATGCGATACGTACGCGCGGGTCAACCACCGCGTACAGAATATCCGAGATCAGATTGCCGGCGAGCGTCAGGATCGCCAGGAACACCAGATAGAACATGGAGAACGGGATATCGCCGCCGACCATCGCGTTGTAGGATGTGTAGCCGATACCCGGGATCATGTAGAGCGTCTCCGTGATCAGCGCGCCGGAGAAAAGGCCCGGCAGAGATCCGCCGACGATCGTGACCAGCGGGATCAGGGTGTTGCGGAACGCATGATGATAGATGACCTTCCGCTCGGAAAGGCCCTTGGCGCGCGCGGTTCTGATATAGTCCGCGTTCAGGACCTCCAGCATGTTGGTGCGGGTGTAGCGCATGAGCGAGCCGATGCTGATGACGACCAGCGTAAGGATCGGCAGGAAGAGGTGCTTGCCCATGTCGAGGATCTGCCCTGTGCGGGACAGATAGTTGTAGTTTCTTCCGACGAGACCGTAGAGGTCGAACCAGCCGAGCTTGACCGAGAAGAGCAGCTTCAGCAGAGATGCGAAGAAGAAGGTCGGAAGGGAAATGCCGGCCAGCGCCACGATTGTGATGACGTAGTCGGTGCGGCTGTACTGTTTGGTCGCCGCGATGATGCCGAGCGGGATCGCGATGATCAGCTCGAAGAAGAGGGAGACGGCTCCCATGTAGAAGGAGACCCAGATGACGCTCTGGAATTTCTCAACAACCGGAACCGTATAATACCAGCTGTCGCCGAACTGGCCGCGGATCGCTCTTGCGCACCACCCTAAGAAGCCCGGGATAATGCCCTTGTCCAGTCCGTAGGAGGCATTCAGGTCAGCCAGCCACTCCTGGTAGGACTTGGAACCCGGCTGCTGGGATTTCTGGCGCGCGATCGTCTCGACGTAGGAGTTCGGGAGGCAGCGCATCAGCACATAGATGATAAATGCAACGAATACAAGGATGACCACCGAGATCAGTATTCGTTTGAGAACATACTTTTTCAAAACTTACTCCTCTCTCAAGGTACGCTTCGGTACGTTTTTTGCTTTAAGGCTTTCATATATCGAAAAGACCGCCCCACACGGTCAACCCGATGACGGGGCGGTCTTCCTTAAAAACGCACTATCAGTTCAGTTCAATATTCTCAATCTCGTTGAGCCATCCGTAGAAGGTCGTGATATCCGGTGTGACAGTGTCGATGTTGACGCGCTCTGTGCTGAAGATGATCGCGTTCTGTCTCTGGTAAACCGGGATCTCATCTGCCCAGTCAACGATGATGTCGAGGCAGGCCTTGTACATAGCCTTACGATAGGTCTGGTCTGTCGAAGCGCGGGCTGCGAGGATCAGCTCGTCAAGCTGCGGATCGGAGATCTGATAGTAGTTCCAGCTGCCGCCCGGCTGTGCGAAGTTGTTCGCAATGTCGGAGTAGTAGATCTGGTACATATCCGGGTCAACGGTTGCGCCCCAGGCTGCGCACCACATCTCGACGGTACCTGCATCGAGGCCGTCCCAGAGGTCTGCGGAGTTGGAGAGGTCGGTGACGATCAGGTTGATGCCGATCTCTGCAAGGGCTTCCTTGGCAAGAGTCAGGATCATGAAGGACGGGTGATCGCCGGAGCCGTCAGCCGGGATAAGGATCTCATACTCGAGGGAAGCGCCTTCCGGAGCTGCGGTAGCCTTGCCGTCGGTGATCGTGTAGCCGGCTGCCTCGAGGAAGCTCAGAGCGCCCTGCTTAGCTGCAGCGTACTTCTCCTCATCGCTCATGCCGGAGGTGTAGAGGTCGTTGCCTGCCGCGTCAACGGAGAATGCAACCTTGTAGCCGTCGTCGGTCGACTGCGGAGCAGCCCAGGACGTATTGGAGATCGGATAGTTGATGACGGAGGCTCTGTCGCCGTAGTAGGAAGCGATCGCAACGTCACGGTAAACCGAGAAGATCGTGCCGAAAGCCTTGCGGAGGTTCTTGGACGCATCGGAGCCGGCATCGCCGCCGACGCAGACGTTCTTGGAGTTGATGCCGATGTAGCCGTAGCCGAGGTTGTCGACAAGGCTGGTGGTGATGACATTGCCGGTCAGCTCGCCGCCGTTGGTCTGCTCGATCGAGGAAGCGGTCTCGCTGGAGAAGGACGGATCCGTGATATCGATCGTGCCGGTGACAACGCCGTTCAGCTTATCAGCGTCGTTGGACTCAAGGAAGTTGACGTACTTGGTCTTCGGAGCGCCCTTGAAGTAGTTCGGGTTTGCCTCGTAGCTGATGACACCGTTCTTGAAGCCCTTGAAGATGTACGGGCCTGCGCCGAGCGGCTCAGTCGTCTTGGCGCGGACGATGGAGAGGTCACCTTTCGGGAAACCGAACTTGTTGTTCTCGTAATCATACTGTTCCGGATCGCCGTAGTAGTGAAGCGGAGCGATGTAAACGCCGAGCTGATAGATCAGAGTAGCGTCAACCTTGGTCGCGACGACACGCATGCTGTAATCGCCGGTCTTCTGGATACCGGTGATGGAGTCAGCGGACTCGCCGGTCTTGACGGCTGCGAGATAGTTCTCATAGCCCGGCATAAGGGCGTCGAGGCCGGACTCAGCCTTTTCGGTTTCGATGGCCGTGAGGACATCCGGATAAGCAGCCTTAATCGCTGCCCAGAAGTCTTCGGCGGTTGCATTTTCAGCAAGCTCATAGCCCCAGTTTGCGGCGCATGCTGCGACGGAGTCGCCCTCGGCGTTGTAGCCGGCGGCCTTCACGTAATCGCAGATCTCGTTGGCCATCGCAACACCGGCAACATCGATGTCAGCCCAGAACTGCTTCTGTGTAGCTTCATCCCAGTTGGTGAAATCGGTGTTGTCCGGGCCGGCCGCGACAAGGAGGCTCAGAAGGGTTTCCATACCGCTTCTGTAAGCTTCCATGCCTTCGATCGGCTGGGAGAACAGAGTCGTGGAGCCGTCATAGGACGGATCGCAGAGAACGTACATCGAGAAAATGACGTCGTCGATGGTGACCGGCTCGCCGTCGGAGAAGACCAGGTCATCGCGAAGCGTGAAATCATAGTAGACAGTGCCGTCTTCGTTTTCGGTGACCGTAAGGTCAGCCGGTCCGTAGTAGGTGTAGTCGGTTCCGTTGTACGGAACGGTCTCACCCTCGATGCCCTTGTAGATGATAGCGCCGGTACGGTCGCTCGGAAGAAGGGCGAGCTGGGTCATGCCCTGCGCATCCTGGTCATATGCGGAAGATGCGAAGAACGGGCTGAACTTGGAGCTGAAGTTGGAGTAACCGATAACGAGAGGTGTCTCCTCGGTTGCTCCCGCAGTCCCCGTTCCGGCCGCTGCACCCGTGCTCTCGGCAGCCGCTGTGGACTCTGCCGGCTTGGTTGTCGTGTCGGATGTTGCGCTTCCGCCTCCGCAGGCTGCCAGGGAAACCACCATGGCCGCAGAAAGGAGAGAAGCAAGAATCTTATTAGCCTTCATTTTTATTCCTCCCTTTTAGCTAATATTGCTCCGCGCGTTTCATTAACGCGTCAGTGCGTTAAAATTTTGTTGCATAGAATAAAGTATAGCACATTGCACGAAAAGAGACAACGTATTTTCGCACGCTTTATTTAAAATGTATATCCATTTATTTATGCTTATCAGCTTGTTTTCAGCTTTTCGGCCTCTTTTTTCAACAGATATGCGTCAAGAGCCGCCCCGGTCATAAGAAGCGTGAACCCGATCTTTAAAATAAGCTCGGTTCCGGGACTTATGACGATCGTGACAAGACCGCCGAGAGCTGCAAGCGCACAGGCCGCCATCGTCACCGCAGCGCCGCCCCTCATCCGGGGGACCGCCCGCTTTGCGATGTAGCTCCGGACCTCCGTCTTCCTTCCGAGCGTGAAGGCGCTGTAGACGGCAAATCCGAGCGCGCCGAGCGCGATGAGGTAGGGGATCAGCACGTAGGCCTTCCCTCCGATGTCGCGCCCGGTCACAAACCCTGCCGCCAGGATAAAGAAGAGCGCGGACGCGCCGGCGGTGTCCGCCTTTTTTCTTGCGGCCGACTCCGCCTCGGAGAAGGATTTCATTTCCCCCTGATAGGAATACTTCCCGGTCTCGTCGGGCCGGAAATCATTCAGGTACTCTTTCCGGTAGCTTTTCTTCTTCTCTTTTGCCATCCTGCGCGCCTTTCATTTCCAATCAGAATCTGCTCGTATCCACACTCTCGAGATACTTCTTCGCGGTCTTGGCGACGCCCCTTAAGCAGCTCTCGTCGAACGGGCTTACAAGGCCGGCCTTTTTGATGAGATCCGTGAAGGTCTCGCTGCCGCCCATCTTCGTGTAGGCCATGTAGCGGTCGAACGCGTTCCTGTAATCTTCCTGCGAGAGCGCCCAGATCTCGAGCGCGACCGTCTGTGCGAGGCAGTAATCGATGTAGTAGAGCGGGAAGCTGTAGATGTGATGCTGCCGCTGCCAGCCCTCGCCCTCGCTGTAGAACGGGATGTCGCCGTCCAGTTTGTGCCACGGGGTGTAGATGCCCATCAGCTTTTTCCAGCAGGCGTGGCGCTCGGCGGGTGTCATTTCCGGATTCTCGTACACGATGTGCTGGAAATGGTCCACCATCGTCCCGTAGGGAATGAAGGTAAGCGCGGACGCCAGATGGCTGTAGCGGAACTTGGCCGCGTCATCGCCGAAGAAATCCTCGGCCCACGGCCAGGAGAGGAACTCCATGGACATGGAGTGGACCTCGCAGGCCTCCATGGTCGGAAGGACCGTCGTTGCCGGCACGCGCTTCATGTTGGTGTAGCCCGCAAACGCATGGCCGCCCTCGTGGGTCAGCACCTCGACGTCGCCCTGGGTCCCGTTGAAATTCGCGAAAATGAACGGCACATTGTAATCCGGCAGCTCCGTCATGTAGCCGCCGCCCTCCTTGCCGTCGGTCGAGAGGAGATCCATGAGCTCGCCCTCCCGCATAGTGCGGAAGAATTCGGAGGTCTCCGGGGAGAGCTCGTCGTAGAATTTGGACGCCGCGTTCACGATGTCGTCGGCGGTTCCCTTCGGGCGCGGGTTGCCGGTCTTGAATTCAAGGGCGTTGTCGGCAAAGCTCATCGGGTAGGATTTTCCGAAGCTTTTTGCCTGCTTCTCGTAGACTTCGCAGGCGACCGGGACGAGGTATTTCTGAACCGCCTCGCGGAACTTCTCGACGTCGTCCTTGTTGTAGGAGATGCGGTTCATCCGGTAGTAGCCGAGCTCGAGGTAGTTCTCGTAGCCGAGCTTTTTGCCCATCTTATCGCGGAGCTTTACAAGCTTGTCATAATATTCGTCGAGCTCTTTCTGGTGCTCCTTGTACCAGGCGCCCTCGGCCTTCCAGGCGGCGAGGCGCACGGTGTCGTCCGCGTCGCTCTTCTTCGGGGTCATGCGGGAGAGGGTCATGGTCTCGCCCATGAAGGGGATCTGGGCGGAGGCGAGGAGCTTCTCGTAGGTCATCGTGAGGTTGTTCTCCTCCTGCATCTCCCCGATGATCTCCGGAGAGAAGGCCTTGAGGTCCATCTCCGCCGCCTTGAAGATGATCGATCCGAACTCCGCCTCGAATTCCGGGCGGAATTTCGAGTTTATGAGCGCGATCGTGAATTTGTGGAGCTCCTCCTCGAGGGCCGGGCCGGCCTCGTTCCAGTAGGTCGACTCCGCGTCGTAGAATTCGTCCCGGGTGTCGATCGAGTGGCGGATGGAGGCAATGGTCGAGACCGTTTGGACCTTGCGGTCGAAGGCGTCCTTCTTTAAAAATGCAGCCCGCGCATCCCCGTAGGTCTCCGCGCTTTCAAATTCTTTTGTAATTGCCGCGGCTTCCGCCTTCAGGTCGGCGAGCTCAAGGCGCTTGTAGGGCATTTCGCTGAATTTCATGTCTGTTTCCTTTCTGTTCGTGTATTTTTCTTCCTAATTATATACGATTTCCGGGAAAAGGCAAGGGGCAACGCGGTGGGGCAATTCTTCTCTGTCTTTTCCACCGAAGCTGTGCTATACTGGTAGCAGCAATAGAAAAGGTGACTCTCCATGGAAAAATTCGAAAAAGTAAACCACCGGCTTCTCGGCGAACATGTCGAAGCCCAGCTCAAAGAATACATCCTCGCCACCCCCGTAAATGTCGGCGACAAGATCCCGACCGAGTTTGAACTGGCCGACATGTTCGGCGTCGGCCGCAGCACCATCCGCGAGGCGGTCAGGGGACTCGTGACCAAGGGCATGCTGGAGGTCCGCCGGGGCTCCGGCACCTATGTCATCAGCACACAGACGCTCGACGAGGATCCGCTCTCGCTCTCCCGCTACACCGACAAGTACGAGCTTGCCCTGGAGCTTCTCGACGTCCGGCTCATGCTGGAGCCCGAGATCGCCGCGCTCGCCGCGCTGAACATCCGGGACTCCGAAAAAGCTCAGCTCACCCGCCTGTGCGAGGCCGTCGAGGAGAATATCCGGAAAAATGAAAACCACCTCCCGAACGACGTCAAATTCCACGAATACATCGCAAAGTGCAGCCGCAACCGGGTCGTCGAAACCCTGATTCCGATCATCAGCACCGCGGTCATCACCTTCGGCAACCTGACCTACCGAAAGCTCCTCGACGAGACGATCCGCTCCCACCGCTCCATCCTGAACGCGATCATTTCGGGCGATGCGGTCGGCGCCCGCTGTGCGATGGTCTCCCACCTGAGCTACAACCGGGAGTATCTTCGCGCTGCTCTCGCCCGGAACGGCAATACATCAGACAAATCAGACTGACCATACCCGCCCCTCCCCTTCCATGTGGATTTTCCACAAAAGTGGAGGGGCTTTTTTGTGCAAAAAAGAGATTCGAGTCCTTGCATACATCTGATGATTGACATTTATTGTGGCTTAATATATAGTTATATTAACAAATACATCAGACGTCAGATGATTTTTGGGATTGTTTTTGTTTTTCAAAGGAGGGTTCAAACCATGGCTCAGGAAGTAGCTTTAAGCCCGACCAGGCTGATCCTGGCGGCAATCATCGGACTTGCGATCCTGCTCGTCCTCATCATCAAATTCAACGTTCACGCAATGATCTCCATCTTAGTCGGCGCCATCGCCATCGGCACGATCGCCGGCATGCCCTTAGCCGATGTCGTCACCGCCGTCAATGACGGTATCGGAAACACCTTAAAAGGCATCGCTCTCTTAGTCGGCCTCGGCTCCATGTTCGGCGCGATCCTGGAAACCTCGGGAGGCGCCCAGACACTGGCCGTCACGATGGTCAAAAAGTTCGGCGATGAAAAAGCCGCCTGGGCCCTCGGCATCACAGGTCTCGTCATCGCCATGCCGGTCTTCTTCGACGCCGGCCTCATCATCCTGATCCCGCTTGCCTTCTCGCTCGCCAAGAGAACAAACCGCTCCTCCCTCTTCTACGTCATCCCGCTGCTTGCAGGTCTGGCTGTCGGCCACGCGTTCATCCCGCCGACACCGGGTCCGGTCCTCGTCGCCACCATGCTCGGCGTCGACCTCGGCTGGGTCATCCTGATCGGCATCTTCTGCGGCACGCTCGCCATGATCGTCGCCGGCCCGATCTGGGGCAGGATCTGCGGCACCAAATATATGGTCCCGGTTCCGGAACATGTCCAGAATCAGGCGGACATCGACGAGTCCAAGCTCCCGAAGTTCGGCACCATCGTCACGATCATCCTGATCCCGCTTGTGCTCATCATTTTAAAATCCCTCGCAGGCGTCATTCCGGCCCTCTCCGGAGCTGCTCCGTTCTTCAATTTCTTAGGCGAGCCGTTCGTCGCCCTGCTCATCGCGACAGTCATTGCCATGTTTGTCCTCGGCGTAAAGCACGGCTACACCATGCCCGAGCTTGAGAAAGTCATGACCAAGTCCCTTGAGCCGACCGGCCTTATCCTTCTGGTCACGGCCTGCGGCGGCGTCCTCCGCTACGTCCTGCAGTACTCCGGCATCGGCGATGTCATCGGCAATGCCGTCGGCAGCGCAAAGCTCCCGATCGTTGTCGTCGCCTTCATCGTTGCGGCGCTGGTCCGCATCTGCGTCGGCTCCGCGACCGTCGCCATGACCATGGCTGCCGGCATCGTGGCTGCTCTTCCGGGCATCGCAGAGCTCTCTCCGATCTACCTCGCATGCGTTGTCTGCGCGGTCGCCGGCGGTGCAACCGTCTGCTCGCACTTCAATGACTCCGGTTTCTGGCTGGTCAAATCCCTTGTCGGCCTCGATGAGAAGACGACCCTGAAGACCTGGACCATCATGGAAACTCTCGTCGGATTCACAGGGTTCCTGGTAGCGCTTGTCATTTCCTTCTTTGTCGCCTAAAATATATTCCAAGAGAGGTGATTACCATGTCAAAAGAACTTATCAGTCAGAAGCTCCGCAAACTTTCCCCGGAAGTGGATCCGCTCCGCATCGGCACCGGCTGGAAGCCGGAGGATCTGGACCGCGTCCAGGTCTTCATCGAGAGCACCTTCGGTGACAGCCATCCGGGTTCGGGTCATCTCGACCTGCTCGTGAAGGAGGCCCGCCGGGGCGTCTTTGAGGCAGGCGGCTTCGGCGCCAGATATTTCTGCACGGATATCTGCGACGGCGAGGCCCAGGGCCACGACGGTATCAATTTTTCCCTCGCGAGCCGTGAAATGATCGCCAATATGATCGAGATCCAGGCAAATGCAACCCCCTTCGACGCCGGTGTCTTCATCGCCTCCTGCGACAAGGGCATGCCCGGCAACCTCATCGGCCTGGCCCGCGTCAATATTCCCTCCGTCGTCGTCTGCGGAGGAACCATGGCTGCCGGGCCGGACCTCCTCACCCTGGAACAGCTCGGCATGTACTCCGCCCAGTATGAGCGCGGCGAGATCGGCCTGGACAAGCTGAACTGGGCCAAGCACAACGCCTGCCCGAGCTGCGGGGCATGTTCCTTCATCGGCACCGCCTCCACGATGCAGATCATGGCGGAGGCCCTCGGCCTCGCTCTGCCCGGATCCGCGCTGCTGCCCGCGACCAGCCCGGATCTTCTGGAGTACGCTTATCGTTCAGGACAGCAGGCCGTAAAACTTGCGTCCATGGACAGCATGCGGCCGAAGGACATCGTGACCCTCGAGAGCTTTGAAAATGCAATCATGGTCCACGCCGCCATCTCCGGCTCGACCAACTGCCTGCTGCATCTCCCGGCGATCGCCCACGAGTACGGCATTGAAATCACCGGCGAGACCTTCGACCGCCTGCACCGCGGCGCCCACTACCTGCTTGATCTCCGCCCGGCGGGCCGCTGGCCGGCAGAATTCTTCTACTATGCAGGCGGCGTTCCGGCGATCATGGAGGAGATAAAGGACGTCCTTCATCTTAATGTCATGACCGTCACCGGCAAAACGCTCGGCGAGAACCTTGAGGAGCTCAGGACAAACGGCTTCTATGAGCGCTGCCAGAAATGGCTTGACGAGGCAAATGCAGCCCGCGGTATTCATTTGACAAAAGAAGACATCATCCGCCCCTACGACAAGGCCATCGGCACCGACGGTTCCATCGCAATCCTGAAGGGCAACCTGGCCCCCGAGGGCGCCGTCATCAAGCACACCGCCGCCCCGAAGGAGATGTTCAAGGCCGTCCTGACCGCCCGCCCCTTCGACAGCGAGGAAGAGTGCATCGATGCGGTCCTCCACCACAGGGTGCAGCCGGGCGACGCGGTCTTCATCCGCTACGAGGGCCCCAAGGGCTCCGGCATGCCGGAAATGTTCTACACCTCCGAGGCGATCTCCTCCGACAGGGAGCTCGGCCGCTCGATCGCACTGATCACCGACGGCCGCTTCTCCGGTGCGTCCACCGGCCCGGTCATCGGACACGTAAGTCCCGAGGCCCAGGCGGGCGGCCCGATCGCCCTCGTGGAGGAAGGCGACCTCATCAATCTCGACGTGATGGGAAGAAAGCTCGAGATCATCGGCGTAAAAGGCGAGCGCAGGACACCCGAGGAGATCGATGCGATCCTCGCCGAGCGCAGAAAGGCCTGGAAGCCGAAGCCGGTCAAGTACAAAACCGGCGTGCTCCGTCTCTTCTCGGAGCTCGCGGCCTCACCGATGAAGGGCGCCTACATCGATTTTGACGGAGAATAAATGATTTTAAGGACAGCCGGATTTACGGCTGTCCTTTTTGTCCCCGATATGCTACACTTTGTAAAATGAAAAACTCTTCCAACCAACGGAGGTACACCATGAAACCCATCAAAAATGTCACCATCATCGGCATGGGCGCCCTCGGCACCCTCTTCGGCTATGAGATCCAGTCGAAGATCGGCCGCGAAAACGTCGCCTTCCTGATGGACGAGGCCCGCTGTGAGAAAAATAAAACCGCCGTCTACAAGGTAAACGGAGAACCCTTTGACTTCCGGATTATCTCCCCGATGGAGGCCGCCCCGGCCGACCTCATCATCGTCTCGACCAAGGCGACCGGCCTTACAGAGGCCCTCGACACCATGGCGCCCGCCGTCGGCGATGAGACGATCATCATCTCCGCCATCAACGGGGTCGTGAGCGAGGAGATCCTCGCGGAGCGCTTCGGGGCGGACAAGGTCATCCACGCGGTCGCCCAGGGGATGGACGCGGCCTTCTTCGACCGAAGCGTCACCTTCGAGAACCCGGGCGTCTTCTGCCTCGGGATCGTGGACCCGGCCATGCGGGAGAAGCTGGATGCGCTGACTGCGTTTTTTGAGAGCATTTCATTTCCCTTCAGGCTCGAGAAGGACATCATGCGCCGCATCTGGAGCAAGTTCATGCTGAATGTCGGCGTAAACCAGGTCTGCATGGTCTGCGGGGTCGGCTACGGCGGCGTCTCGGAGCCGGGGAGCCTCCCCCGGGCGCTCATGGTCGCAGCGATGCGCGAGGCCAAGCTCGCCGCGGAGGCGAAAGGCATTCACCTCACCGAAAAGGACCTTTCGGACTACGTGGACCTCATGGCCTCCCTCGCGCCGGACTCCATGCCCTCGATGGCCCAGGATCGGATCAACAAAAAGCGCTCCGAGGTGGAGCTCTTTGCGGGCACGGTCCGCCGGATCGCGGCGGAGCACGGGTTCCTCGTCCCGGTCAACGACTACCTCTACCGGGAGGTCATGCGGATCGAGGCGGAGTACTGAATACGACGGGACCCCGGGGAGAACATCCCCGGGGTCCCGTTCTTATTTTTATGCAGTATAACCGTTCAGATATCCAGCGCCGCGTGATACCCCCAGTAAACCGCGTTCGTGATCGTAGAGACCCGTGACGCATCCCCGATCACGCGCACGAAAGGTGCGGTTCCCTGAAGTTCTTCCACCATCTTTGTGCGGGAGCGCTGGCCGAGCGCGCAGATGACGCTCGTTCCGGGCACGAGAATTTCATTTCCCTCCTTATCGGCGCAGATGACACCCTCCCCTGTCACGCGGAGAGCCCGGCATCCGGTATGGACATGCACATATTTGTCGATCTCCTGAAGAAGAAGCGGACGGTGGCGGACGTTTGCATCGGGAGCCAGCATGTCGCGCATCTCCACGAGATGGACATTTCTGCCTTCCTGTCCCAGATGGATCGCACACTCACAGCCGGCAAGGCCGCCGCCCATGACGACCACATCATTTCCGACCTTTTCCTTCTCCAGATAATAGTTGTTGACGACGACCACATTGTCCCCGTCAAGACCCGGGATCGGCGGGATGAGCGGCTCGGAGCCGACCGCGATGATCAGCGCGTCCGGAGACTCCTTTTCGACGTACTCCGCCGTTACAAGTGTGTTCAGACGGATATCGACGCCGGCATTTTCCGCAAAGCGCGCATAGGTCCCGGCGAGCTGGTACATCTCATACTTGAAGGGAAGTGCCTGCTCGGACTTTAAAATGCCTCCCAAAGCCCCCTCCTTCTCGCACAGGATCACCTCGTGGCCGCGCCTTGCTGCCGTGTAAGCCGCATAGAGTCCGCCCGGGCCGCCGCCGGCGACCAGCACCTTCTTTTTGACCGGTGCCGGATAAACCTCGTCGCCCTCGAGCTCCCGGCCGATCAGCGGATTCACCGTGCAGCGGCGGGTGGATGTGGCGGCGCGCTCCGCCATACAGGTGAAGCAGCGGAGGCAGCGGACGATGTCCTCGTCCTTATTCGCCATGACTTTGTTCGGCAGGAAGGGATCCGCAAGCAGTGCCCGGCCCATGTAGACGACGTCCGCCTTGCCGGAGGCGATGATCTCCTCCATCTGGGCGGGATCGTTCAGGCCGCCGATCGTGGCGACCGGCTTCTTCACGTGTTTTTTGATCTCCGCCGCGAGAAATACGTTGCGCCCGTGCTCCGTGAACATGGACGGGTGCGTGATCCCGAATGTCTTCTGGTAGGTTCCCGCGGAAGCGTGAATCAGATCGACGTAGGGCTCGACCATCTGCGCGATGCGGACACCCTCCTCGATATCATAGCCGCCCTCGACAAACTCGGCCGCACTCATGCGGAATTCGATCGGGAAGAACGGGCCTACGGCCTCACGGACCGCCGCGAGCACCTCGACGGCCAGCCGGCAGCGGTTTTCGAGGGAGCCGCCGTACTCATCGGTCCTGTGGTTGAAAAGCGGGGAGAGGAACTGGTTGAGCAGCCAGCCATGGCCGCCGTGGATCATGAGCATCTCAAAGCCGGCCCGTTTGGCAAGTCCGGCCACATGCGCGTAGGCTGCCACGATCTCATCGATCATCTCTTTTGTGAGTGCCTTGACCGGAACCCCGTCGAATCGGACCGTATCTGAAGGCCCCCACTGATGCAGGGATTTCTGCCTGCTCTTGTCCGTCATATAGGTTCCGGCAAACATGCCGGAATGAGAGAGCTCGAGCGACGGGATCGCCCCGTGCCGGCGGATCGCGTCGGCCGTGTAGGTCGCACATGCAAGAGAGTTCAGGATGCTCTCGTCCAGATGATATGCGTGGGAGCCGTCCGTGGCCGGGTGTACCATGCACTCCGAGACGGTGACCGCGGCGGCTCCTCCCTTGCCTCTCAGTTCATAAAATGCTGTTGATTTCGGTCCGATGCAGCCGTCGTTCGCGATGTCCGTGCCTCCCATCGGGGCGGAGAACATGCGGTTTCTGAATGTGGTGCGGCCGATGGTGATGGGCTGGCAGAGATGCGGATACTTGTAGTTCATGGAAAAACCTCCTTGAAAATGAAATGCGATCGTCCGGTTAATCTGTGTATCACACTGTTATTATACGGTCGAATTATGACATTGTATATCCTTATTCTGACCTTTTTGATGTTTTAAAAGGACAGTTCCCGGGAATCGGCCCCATTGTCATAAGAAAGATTTCGGCCTTTACTTTTTCTCTCCTGTGTATTAGAATATTTTCATAACGGATATGCATTTAAACCTTGCATATTCGGCACAATAGACAAAAAGAAGGAGGTCAACATGAAAAAACTAATTGCAGCTATCCTGACCGGAACAATCGCGGCAAGCCTCATGGCCTGCGGAGGCTCCTCCACGAGCACCGCACAGCCGGCCGAGAGCACGAAGACCGAGAGCACCGCACCTGCCGGAAGCACGGCGGAAGCCGCCGATGACCTTGTCGAGGCCGCCAAGGCGGAAGGCACCCTCGTCGTCTACGGTTCCTGCGAGGAAGACTACCTTGCAGCAGCCTGCGAGAACTTCCAGAAGCTCTACGGCATCGAAGTCCAGTACCAGCGCCTCTCCACCGGCGAGGTCCAGTCCAAGATCGAAGAGGAAAATAAAAACCCGTCCGGCGACGTCTGGTTCGGCGGCACGACCGACCCCTACAATGTCGCGGCTTCCGAAGGCCTGCTCATGCCCTATGAGGCGAAGAACGCCTCCCACCTGATCAGCGATACCTACCGCGACGCCAACGGCTGCTGGTACGGCATCTACAAGGGCATCCTCGGCTTCATGGTCAACACCGACGAGCTTGACCGCATGGGCCTTGAGACCCCGGCCGACTGGAAGGACCTGCTCGATGAGAAATACAAAGGCCTCATCTGGCTCTCCAACTACAACACCGCCGGCACGGCAAAGCTGGTCGTCAACACCATGATCCAGAAGTACGGCCATGACGAGGGCATCCAGTACCTGGTTGACCTTGACAAGAACATCCAGGTCTACACGAAGTCCGGCTCCGGCCCGTCCAAAAACGTCGGCACCGGCGAGTGCGTCATCGGCATCGGCTTCCTGCATGACGGCATCACCCAGATCGAGGACAACGGCTACGGCAACATCGGCCTGGTCATCCCGTCCTCCGGCACGTCCTTCGAGATCGGCGCTACCGCTATCTTCGAGGGCTGCAAGCACCCGAACGCAGCCAAGCTGTGGATCGAGTATGCGCTGAGCCCGGACTGCGTCGAGCTCGCCGCCCAGAACGGCTCCTACCAGTTCCTGGTCATCGACAACGCAAAGCAGCCGGAGATCGCCACATCCTTCGGACTTGATCCGGACAACGTCATGGAGTATGACTTCGAGGATGCGAAGGAAAATACAACCAAGTACGTCGAAGAAGTGATGACCGCCCTCGGCAGCGCCGCCGACGACCGCTTCAAGACCGAATAATCACAAAAACGCCTTAAAAACCATCATCTCCTGCCGGGTATTTCTCAAACCCGGCGGGGGATGATTTTCGTATTCTTACGCAATTGCAGATATCAGGGAGGATCTTCTCATGGCTAAAAATCAGGGAGCTGCCCTGGACCGCAAAAAATTCTTTGCGGACCCGATCATGGTCACCACCATCTGTGTCCTGATCGCCTTCCTCACGCTCTTCATCCTCTATCCGCTGGCCATTCTTCTGGTCGACAGCTTTGTCACGCCCGAGGGTGTCAGCCTTTCCATTTTTCAGCGGATTCTCGGCATGTCCACCTTCCGGAAGGCAATCACAAACACCTTAAAAGTAGGCTTTCTGGTCGGTATCGCCTCCGCGCTCATCGGCCTTCTCTTCGCCTACGTGGAAGTCTATGTAAAGCTCAAGACCCGCTTCATGGCCGGCCTCTTCAAGGTCGTCTCCATGCTGCCGGTCGTCTCGCCGCCCTTCGTCCTTTCCCTCTCCATGATCATGCTCTTCGGAAAGGCCGGCATCATCACCCGTTTTTTGCTGCACATCTATGACAACAACGTCTACGGATTCTGGGGCATCGCGATCGTCCAGACGCTGACATTTTTCCCGGTCTGCTACATGATGATGCGGGGACTTCTTAAAAATATAGACCCCTCCCTCGAGGAGGCCTCCCGCGACATGGGCGCTTCCCGATGGACGGTCTTTCGCACCGTCACCCTGCCGCTGGTTCTGCCGGGTCTCGGAAATGCATTTCTCGTCACCTTCATCGAGTCCATCGCCGACTTCGCGAACCCGATGATCATCGGCGGCTCCTACGACACGCTGGCGACGACCATCTACCTGCAGATCACCGGAGCCTACGACAAGGAAGGCGCCTCCGCGATGGCGGTCGTCCTCCTCACCATCACGCTCCTCATGTTCATCGTGCAGAAGTACTACCTCGAGGCCAAGAGCACCGCGACCCTCTCCGGCAAGGCTTCCCGCCAGAGAATGCTGATTGAGGACAGGAGCGTCACGATCCCGCTCACGATCCTCTGCTCGCTGCTCGCCCTCTTCGTCGTCCTCATGTACATCTGCGTCCCCTTCGGCGCACTGTTTAAGACCTGGGGCTACGATTTCCACCTGACGACCAAATGGTTCGGCCAGGTCTTCACAAAATACAAGGGCTTCAAGGCCTTCAAGGACTCCTTTATCCTCTCGCTCATCGCCTCGCCGATCACGGCCCTGCTCTCCATGATCATCTCCTACCTGGTGGTCAAGCGCAAGTTTAAGGCCAAAGGCTTCATCGAGGCGGTCTCCATGCTGGCCATGGCCGTGCCCGGCACCGTCCTCGGCATCGGCTACATCCGCGGGTTCTCCGCCGGCGTCTTCCGCACCGGCTTCCTGCAGGGCCTCTACGGCACGGGTGCGATCCTGATCATCGTCTTCATCGTGCGAAGCCTGCCGACCGGCACCAGAAGCGGCATTTCCGCCCTTCGCCAGATCGACAAGAGCATCGAGGAATCCGCCTACGACATGGGCGCGGACAGCTTAACGGTCTTTATGACCGTGACGCTCCCGCTGATCAAGGACAGCTTCTTAAGCGGTCTTGTCACAGCCTTTGTCCGCAGCATCACCGCCATCAGTGCGATCATCCTGCTGGTCACCCCGCAGTACCTGCTGATCACGGTCCAGATCAATGAGTTCGCCGAGAAGGGGGCCTACGGCATCGCCTGCGCATTTGCGACCATCCTGATCGCGATCACCTACAGCGCGGTGCTCCTGATGAATCTGGTCATCAAATATTTCGGCACGAGCAAGATGTACAAGGAGGAGTAAAAAATGGCAAAAGAAAAAAAGGGAGTGCGCCTTGAGCACATCTCCAAAATATACCAGGATCCGAAAACCAAAAAGAACTTCTACGCCGTCAAGGACACGACCCTGGACATCGAGCCGGGCAGCTTCGTGACCCTCTTAGGCCCCTCCGGCTGCGGCAAGACGACCACGCTCCGCATGATCGCGGGCTTTGAGAGCCCGGACGAGGGCGAGATCTACCTCGGCGGCGAGCCGATCAACGCGCTTACCCCCAACAAGCGCGACACCGCGATGGTCTTCCAGAGCTACGCGCTGCTGCCCCACTACAATATTTTCGACAATGTCGCCTACGGCTTAAAGCTCCGCAAGATGGACAAGGCCGTGATCAAGGAGAAAGTCACCGGCATCTTAAAGCTCGTCGGCCTTGAGGACATGGAGGCCCGCATGACCAACCAGCTCTCCGGCGGCCAGCAGCAGCGCGTCGCGCTGGCCCGCGCCCTGGTCATCGAGCCGGGCGTCCTGCTCTTCGACGAGCCGCTCTCCAACCTCGACGCGAAGCTCCGCGTCTCGATGCGCACGGAGATCCGCCGCATCCAGCAGGAGGCCGGCATCACGGCGGTCTATGTCACCCACGACCAGAGTGAGGCCATGGCGATCTCCGACAAGGTCATCATCATGGAGAACGGCGTCGTCGCCCAGATGGGCACTCCCCAGGAGATCTACTACCACCCGAAGAGCGAGTTCGTCGCGGACTTCATCGGGGAGGCGAATTTCCTGCGCGGGCCTCTCGTTTCGAGGGACGGCGTCAGCGGTGTTGTCGACATCGCGGGAAATAAAGTCGCCGTCACGGGCCTTGCGGGCCACAAGACCGGGGACAACTGCACGCTGGTGCTCCGCCCCGAGGCGGCGCTGGTCGCGGACAAGGGCCAGCTGCCCTGCACCGTGACGCTCTCCTGCTTCATGGGCTCCTACCAGAACTACCACGTGATGGTCGGCGACACCAGGGTCATCATCACGGACTTCAATCCGAAAAATAAAAAGATCTACAATGTCGGCGACAAGGCCTATGTGGCCTTCGACCCGGAGAATGTACACGTGCTGTAACCCAAAAAAAAGAGCGGGGCCGATTCAAAACCGGTCCCGCTTTCATTTATACATAAAATCCCCTTCCCCACCCTCACAGACAGTCAATGCGCGGTCGTGCGCCTTGAGCGGTACGTCATACGGATGTGCGCGATCAGGGCTTTACAATACTGCCGGGGATTCGAACCCCGGGCCGTGCCCCTCCGGCCAACCATAGGTGCGGACTCATTCTCAGCCGCGGAGATGCATTCGCCCTGCCTGCTAACGCTGATTTTTACAATAGCTCTGACGTCCAGTTCAGCTCCTGGATCTTTGCGTCCGTCTCCCGAAGCTCCTTCGAGAGCGCGTCCGTCTTCTTCTGCAGCTCCCTCACGTTGACCGCGCTCAGGATCCGGATCTCTGTGCGCAGCGCGCGGCGCGCGGTCTGGCTCGCCGCCGAGACGAGGTCGCGGTACACCGAGACCTTCTCCTTCAGCGCGTCCTTGTGAGCGATCAGCTCCGTGATCGTCTTTCCGTCCTTTTTGATCGAGGAATTCGTCAGATTGATCCGCGCCATGAGCTCCTCGAGCCGGGTGATCGCTCCGTCAAGCTCCGCAAGGAGCTCCTCCGGGTCCTCCGCAGGCTTCTCTCCCTCCTGCACGAGCGCGTTGGCCGTGAGACGGGAGCGCAGCTGCTCGATCTTGATGTTCAGGTCTGCCCGTTCCTTCAGTGCTTCCGCAAGTTTCATATCTGTCACCTTCCTTTCATTTCTCCCAGCTTTCTCCCCACAAAACGATCTCCATTCTTATGCGTTAAATGGGTTTCATCTTCTGCGACCCAGATATCGGTGTCCCAGGCAATTTTCTGAAAGACTTGAAGCATCTTCTTTGTACTCGCAAATGCCGTGACAAACGCGACCTCCATATCTGGAGAAACATTTAAAGCTTCCGTTATCGTTCTGACACGCTCCGTTGTAAACTCTCCGGTACTGTTGTACGCCTCCACCAGCAGAAGCCTGTTCTTCTCCTTATCGTAAAGAATAATATCCGGTATTTTCGCCGTTTTCTCAAAAATATCGACACCTAATTCCTTAAGTCTCTCGTCGTTTCTGCAAAGACCTTTATCCTTGGTATCCCCTATATACAGCAATTCAGCATTTGATGAGAAAATTCTGGCAAACCTTTCGAGCACCTGTTTTTGAAGCTTATTATGGAGAGATCGGCCAAGGTGAAACTGCATCCCGCCGTAGTTTACGCCGTACCCCAGATCTATCTCTTTAGCCTGTTTTTGTACGTCAACATATCTTTTATGATTCCTGAGATACGCATCCAGGTAATCTTCCCACTCCGCAGTCCCATAATGTCTGAGCAATCCTGCTGCACTCGACGTAAATCTGTATGAATTATTTCTGTCATTTGTCGGTAAACCCGGTTTTGCTTCCAGCAACCCCGCTTCAATCCATGGATAGATTGTATTCTTTCTGAATGTTTCTCTGGAATTTTCACTATACCCCGTCGTATCAAGGCCTGCCTTATTGGGAAAATGTTTATTAATATACTCTATCAGGTCATGAGTGCCTTTGTAATCTTCATTCAACCTGCTCCATTTTCTGTTTTTTACACAGGCGATCGCAGCAAAAATCATAACACTGCGCGGTCTGCATAACTCCTCAGGCATCCCCAACGCTTTCAGTATAGCTGCGGCATCGTTTAACTCCGGATAATCATAGTTTTCGATATTCTGTCTCATACAACCATACTCCTTACAGGCAAATAATTCAGTTCGCTTGCATTAACCTGCGTGCTGCCATTTAACAACCTGAAAAAGGTATCATACTCTCTTGACGAGAGAAGGGAGTGTATCCACTCTACTTCATCAGATGATAATGGTTTTCCATCTTTCCGCACCGCATAATTGACATGGTTTTCAACAGAAATAAAAGGATTCTCCCCCTGGCGATAATAAATGCATGATTGAATCCTCTTATTATCTTCCTTGGCGGAAAGACGTCTTACAAGCACTGTATTTTCATTTTTAATCAGCAAATTTGTTGCGGCAGCCGAAACATACTGTGCTTTGGCCGTTGCGGCAGGAAATACCAGATCCTCATCTGTAATATTAAGAGCCCTGTACATCGGTACAAAATCCGGCTTTTTTGAAGAGCTGATCATTTCCCTGTTTCGAAATTCCACAACCGGACCGGTTTTAAATTCATATCCTAAACTTGAGAAGGTATCTGTCAGTGCATTCATTTCACCGATAAGCTTTGCCTCTTCTGTGTTGGACGGAATAAAGAGATACCTCTCCTTTCCTGCATTTTTAATATTTACCGCCTTAACTGCAAAGATATCCACGTCATCAAACAGATCATCCCTGCTTATCGATATCTCTATGTTGTCCGTCTGACTTTTTTGCTTTGTCGCAAATAAAATCATTGTTTCCTGAAGAACCGTTTCTCCTGAAAATGATTTATCTCTATCCTTAAAAATGTGAATCTTTTCAAACGAAAGATTATCTGAAAGAAATGCGCGAATCACAGAAAAATAATTTCCTGAGGTCCAGGAACGCGGGGTTATAAAAATGAAAGCCCCCTTTTCCTCCAGCAACTCCACGCTCTTTGCCATGAACAATGCATAAATGTTCGGTTGTCCATGAACATACTTTTCCATTTTCACAGACTCCGGCGAGTCCTTTCTGATTTTTTTATATGGCGGATTACAAATGACTATGTCAAATGATCCCCGAATCTCTTCCAGTATATAATTGGCTTCAATAATATTTATTCTGCAGTTGACGCCATGTGCCTGACAGTATGCTTCAATCAGACGGATTGTTTCCTTTAAAACCGGAAGCACTTTATCATCATTTTCAACATATGTGACATCTATATCATCACAGAGGTTCTCGTCAACCAAATGCTCCACAACAGCAGCCGCAAGGCTGCCATTTCCTGCACCCGGATCAAGAATCCTTACTTTTCTTGAAGCAGGTTGATACCACTCCCCCATGATTTTTACTGTATTTAATGACGTGAAAAACTGCCCCTTACTTTTTTGTTCATCGGGGGTTCTTTCATTTCTATATTTGGACGTATTTTTAAAGATCGTCTCAAGCATAGCATTCCTCATACATCAATACTAATACGATTATAGCATATAGAGAACCGAAGCGCAAGCGACATTTCGAACTAATGTTCTGTTCTCTGAGAGATATTTCCTGTTCTTTATCGACATCAGATGTATCAGAAGATAAAAACCATGAAAAACGGACGAACTTATGCAAATTCTGCAAAGCTCGTCCGTGAAACAGCCAATCATCTGCTTTCCAGCGGTTATCGGATTTCAGCGCCTTTTTATTCATTCCCAAACAACATCCGATAATAATCCGTCTCCACGATCACCCTCGACATCTCAAGCCGGTTGGCCACCGTGTTGTTGATGCTCTCCACATACTCCGGATCGTCCGAGAAGCCCTCCGCCGGGTAGAACGTCCGCTCCCGCCAGTCATACTTCCCGCGGTCCGTGACCCACTCGAAGGTGTTCCAGAAGACCAGCGGCTCGGTGTCCGCAAAGACGTCCCGCCCCGGCAGGAGCCGGGAGTCGAACTCGACCCCGAAGAGGTTTGAGAGCGTCGGCACGACGTCGAGGCTCATGACCGGAGAGCTGATCTCGCACCGCATGCCGCTCAGTTCATTTTCAAGACAGCCGGACCAGAGGATGAGGCCGTTCTTATCGCGCTCCCAGACATGGTCCGTCGGGGTCTTTAAGAGGTCCTCGATGTAGTTTTTGTCATTTCCCCAGGCCTCGCCGGTGCCGAGCCCGTAGGGGTAGTGGTCGCCGACCAGCGCGATGACCGTGTCGTCCGCGATCCCCGCCTCCTCAAGGCGGTTCACAAGGTCGGTCAGCGCATGCTCGAGCTCCATCTGGGTGCAGATATAGTAGAGCGTCTTCTCCTCGTACGTGTCGCCGTAGGCTGCCTTCACCTCGTCGTAATAGCGCTGCACCACGTATTTGTCCCATTTGTAGGGCGCGTGGCCGCTGCCCGTCATGTAGTAGACCGAGAAGGGCTGGGCGTCGATAAAGAGCCCGACCGTGTTCATGATCATCTCCGTATCGGACGGGTAGGAGTGGCCGCAGAGGTCGGTCATGCCGGTCTCATTGGCGACCCACTCATCATAGCCGAGGTTCTGGTGGGTCAGCTGCCGGCTGTAGTAGTCGTAGGCCCCGTTGTGGAAGGCCCAGCTGTTGTAGCCCTGCGCCTTGAGCTGGTTCCCCATCGTAAAATACATCCGGTGGCCGGCCGTCATCACCATGGAATCGTTCCCCCACAGAGGCGCGAGCCCGGTCAGGAAGGACATCTCGCCGGTCGTCGTCGAGCCGCCCCACTCCGGCTGGTAGTAATCCGAAAAATAAAACCCGTTGTGCGTAAGCCGCCACAGCGTCGGCGTCACATCCTCCCGGATGAACGCGTCCGCGTAGGACTCCGCCGCGATGAGGATGAGATTCTTGCCCTTGAAAATGCCCGTGTACGCATTCTGAGACGACGGCGTCCTCCCGAGAATATACTCCGTCACGGCCGTGGACGGCTCGTAGGCGAGCGCCTGGCCGAAATCGACGTTCATTTTATTCTTCTCGTAGACGATCTCCTCGGAAGGAGCCTCCTCCGAAGCCTCCGGTTCCGGCTCCGCCTGGGGCGCGGCGTTCACGGTCTCCGCGGAAAAGGAGCCGCCCGAATCCCGGATCACCGCATGGGTGAGATAAAGCCTCGAGGAGGTCAGGAGCCCGAAGGTCTCCGTCGTTCTTGCAAATGAAAACCTCGCCCTGTACACCGTCTTAAGGCTCCCGTTTCCGGCCGCCGCCGAGAAGGCAAGGAGCATGACGGCTCCCGCGGCAAGCACATAGCCCGCGGTCCGCCGGCCCATGTCAAAATTCTGCTTTCTTACGAGATACATGATGCCCGCAGCCGGCACGATGAAAAGCGCCGCCTTGGGAAGCCCGAAGAAGATGCTCCGCGTAAGCTCGGAGCCGTAGCCGCTCGCAACGCCGGACGCGCCCGAGAGCAGGCGGAAGGGCTCCATGTAGGTGCGGAAGACGCTCCGCACGATCGCTTCCACCGAGAAGAGCAGCGCGGTGAGCGCAAGGAGGCCTCCGAGCACGATTATATTTTTTCGCTCAGGCACAAGACTGAAAATGCCCGCCGCGATGAGTCCGCCCGCCGCGGAAAAAGCGAAGCAGAAGAGCGGATTCGGAAATCCGCTGCCTCCGAGAAGCGCGAGCACGATCTCCGCATACAGAAAATAGCCCGGAAGGATGATGCACATCCCCCAGGGCTTTATTTTGTTAAGAAACTCCTTTATGCGGGATAAATCCATAAGTAACCCCTTACGATGTTCCGAATAAATGTCCGTAGTAGTCCGTTTCCACGATCTCCCTGGACATGGCAAATTTGTTCTCGACGAGCCGGTTCACCGAGGCGATGTACTCGGGGTCCTCCCCGTACCCTTCGGCCGGGTAGAACTGCTGCTCTCCCCAGTCGAATCGCCCCTGCTCCGTGACCCAGTCAAGGCTGGACCAGAAGACCAGCCCGTGGGTATCGGCGAACACATCGCGTCCGGGCAGAAGCCGGGAGTCAAACGTGACCCCGAAAAGGTTCGAGAGTGTCGGGAGGACATCCAGGCTCATGACAGGCGAGCTGATCTCGCACTGCATATCGCTGTTTTCATTTTCAAGACAGCCGGACCAGATGATGAGGCCGTTTTTATCGCGCTGCCAGTCGTGGTCGAGCGGGCCTAAAAGATCCGAGATGTAGCTGCGGTCATTGCCCCAGGCCTCGCCTGCGCCGAGCCCGTAGGGGTAGTGGTCTCCCACCAGACCGATCACGGTGTTGTCCGCGATGCCGGCCTCCTCGAGGCGCGATACGAGGATGCTGAGCATATTTTCAAGCTCCATCTGGCAGCAGATGTAGTAGATCACCTTCTCCGCGTAGGTGTCCCCGTAAACCGCCGAGACCTCGGGGTACCAGCGCTGCACGACGTCGAGATCCGCCTTGTAGGGCGCATGGCCGCTCAGCGTCATGTAGTAGACGGAAAACGGCTGGGCATCGATCCAGAGATCGATCGTGTTCTCGATCATTGACGTGTCTGTCGGGTACTCCTGGCCGCAGAGCTCGGCCATGCCGGTCTCGTTGGCGATCCATTCGTCATACCCCAGGTTCTGATGGGTCGTCTGCCGGCTGTAGTAGTCGTAGGCCCCGTTGTGAAAGGCCCAGCTGTTGTAGCCCTGGCGCTTCAACTGGTTCCCCATCGTGAAATACATATTATGGCCGGAAGTCTTGATCATGGAGTCGTCGCCCCACTGCGGCGCGAGGCCCGTAAGGTACGCCATCTCCCCGGTCGTCGTCGAGCCGCCCCACTCCGGCTGATAGTAATCCGAAAAATAAAACCCGTTCCGGGAAAGCCGCCAGAGGGTCGGCGTAAGTTCCGGCGTGATGAATGCGTCCGCGTAGGACTCCGCCGCGATGAGGATCAGGTTCTTCCCGGCAAAGAGGCCCGTGTATGCATTTTTCGAGGACGCTTCATTGGAAAGGATATATTCGGTGACGCCCCGGGTGGCTTCATTTTCAAGAACTCCGGAAAAATCAAGATCCATCTCGTTTTTCCCGTATTCGATCTCCCGAATCGGCTCGGCCGGGGTCGGAATCGCGGTCGGATCCGGGATCTCCGGCAGCTCCTTCGGGAGCTCCGGCGCCTCTGTCACGACCGGTGTCGGCGTATCCTGGGCCTCCGTGACGAAGCCGGACGTTCCCTTACTCCTGAAGGAGGGCGCCATAAAGAGCCGCGAGGCCGTGATGAGGCCGAAGGACTCCGTCGTGCCCGAAAATGAAATTCTCGAGGTGTAGAGCGCCCGCGCCGTCCCCTCCGATGCGCTGACCGAGAGGAAGAGCGAGAGGGCAAACCCGACCGTAAAGAAGATCGCGCAGAACCCCTTCCCTTCCGGGCCGCGGTCCCCGTGCAGCTTCCTTTTGAAGATCAGGACGAGCAGAAGGATGCAGGGTCCGATAAAGAGAAACATTTTAGGGACCCCGTAGAGAATACTGTTTTTAACCTCGCCCGTGTAGCCGGTCATGACGCCGCCAGCCCCGGAAATGAGCCCCTGCGGAGACATATAGGTTAGAAAAACGCTGCGGACGACCGACTCGACCGCAAAGAGGATCGCCGCGGCGAGCATGACGATCATCGTAAGGATCCGCTTCGTCTTCGGCGACGTAAGTCCTATAAGGCCGGACAGGAGAAACCCTGCTCCGAGCGAAAAGCCCGCAACCAGCAGCGGATGGCTGAACTTCTCGCCTCCGCGAACCAGCACGAGCACCAGTTCCGAGTAAAGAAAATAAGCCGGCAGGCAAAAATCAACCCACTCTGGCTTAAAAATTGAAAAATACTTCGATGTCTTTGAACGATCCATACCTAAGCTCCCCTCTTAGCGTCCGGAATCTTCCTTTTTAATTGTCGCAGATTTCAGCCGTATGACTATGTGGGCCCGGGCGGCGTTTTTCCGACGGACTCCCCTTCCGTAAGACTTACTTCGCTTCAGGCTTGTATTAGTATACACCAATTCAGCGGCGGGAGACACACTTTTTTTAAAATTTTTGTAACTATTCAGCACCCCTATTCGCAGCCGCTGCGCGGCTGCTTCATGTGGCGGTCAGAGGCGCTTCGCGCCTTGCCCGCCCCCTG